>ERZ1032871.45-NODE-45-length-18182-cov-7.359298_pt1 | contig 18182 bp, 12 predicted proteins | sample MGYA00519026_ERZ1032871 | MGnify/ENA primary metagenome ERZ1032871 (study PRJEB33719, sample SAMN04262510) | wastewater metagenome | biome: rural village; feature: composting latrine chamber; material: composting feces with ash | place: El Salvador | collected...
AAAGAAAAATATGACAAACTGATGAAGGTCGACTTCGTGGATGCCTACGGGTATTTCGATGTCCTGGACACCGTCAGAAGACATGTCCACAACGGTTGGATCATCGAAACTCATCCGCTCTCGGGAAGCATTAAGCCGAACGAAACTCCGTATAAGTCCGTGGTGCTTCAGCCGGTGAAAGAAGGCGCCGCCCTGGACTTTTCATCCCTGAATCTGATTGAAGAGGCCATTCAGACCTTCCGGAAATTTCAGTCTGCCCGCAGTCTGCCGCAATGGACCGAAAAAGCCCAGAAAGATTTTCAGATGATCGATCTGTCACTGATCGATTCGGCACTGCCCAGCATGGGCCTTCGTCACTCGTAACCCAGCTCTTCTTTGGCAATCTGCGTGAGCTTTCGGAACCTGTGATTCACACTGGACTTGCTGACCGGCGGATCCGACATTTCTCCGAGTTCCTTCAGAGTGGCCGAAGGATGCTTCATCCGAAGCTGCGCGAGTTCCCGCAGTTTTGGATCGAGCATCTCGAGGCCCTTTCTTGCCTGAAGTTCTGTGATCAGGGCGACCTGGCGCATGGACGCGTCCACGGTCTTGTCAAGATTTGCCGTTTCAAAATTGATACGCCGGTTGATCTGATTGCGCATTTCTTTCATCGCCCGTTCATCTTCAAAATGCAGCAGCGACTGATGCGCTTCGATCACGCGCAGAAATGCAGCGATCTGGTTGCCGTCTTTCAGATAGACGCCCGCTTCTTTTCGTTCATAGATCTTCGCCTCTATATCGAATTTCTTCATCAGCTGCACGAGAACGCGCGCAAGATCCGGCTGTGACACTTCAATTTCCAAATGCGCCGCCTTCTCGGGCGCGGCAATATAACCGGACACCAAAAAAGCGCCCCGCAAAAACGCGCGCGACTTTCTGGGTCCCCAGACCAGCTTGGAGGGAATCTGGTCGGTCATCTGCCCGTTTGCATGGACCATGCCCACCGCCTGCAAAAGAATAGCCGTATGTTCCGCATCCTCCAGCGAGATCTGCAGAGATTTTTTCTTTCTGGACGGACTCTGCACCGTGCTGAGCACGGGTTCAATTCCCGCGATTTCTTTTACCAAAATAAAGATCCGCCGCGCCACCGAAAAATTCGAGGTCGTAAAGCGGATCCGGGGATCTGTAAACGACTGCATGTACAGCATCCCGTTCAGGCGAACCACCGCGGCCAGTTCCGCCAGCAGTATCTGCGGGTCCTTTTGCGGGATTCGGCTGCATTCGTCTTTTACCGCTTTTGTAAATGACATCAGCGTTTCCTCATCGTGTCCAGTTCCTGTGCCTTCTGGATCATCTTTTTCTCTGCATCAAAGCGAATCAGTTTCAGTGCCATTTCCGTTTCCATCATGGTTGCCTGCGCAAATCCTTCTTCCCTTTGCGGTACCAGCCGTGATTCAATCGGATGCATGTAATAAAAATGTACGGTTTTAAATATCTGTGTCGAACCGTGTATGGTATATGAATATTTGATATAGCCGATGTATTTTTGTATTTCTGCCCGTGTTCCGGTTTCTTCTTCCACTTCCCGCACAGCGGCTTCTTCTTTTGTTTCGCCGGCTTCAATTCGACCTTTCGGCAGCACCCACTGCCCGTTGAACTTTTTGAGCAGGAGCACGCGGCCTCTGTGCATTACCACGCCACCACAGCTGATTTCTTCCATGGTTGAACCCCCCTGTTTCCTCTATTATAGCACAGACGAATGCATCCCGTTTTCGTGTGGTTTTCGGTAGATGCGGGTTCTGCCTTCGATGATCTTTTCCAAAAGCGCATAGCTGTTGTGGCGGATATAATTCTTTTTCACATCGATAAATGCACCGCCGGTGGTTTTCATGTTCATGGCATCAAAATAAGCGGTGTCTTCTTCCGTGACATACAGCGGCACCGTTTTGTTCATATCGTAGTAATGCCTGGCCACATCGTCGGGCACGGGCGCGGTATTGTAAAACACCTCGTCAATAAAGGGCTTGTTCGTATGCGCAAGGATGGCGCGCACATGATCGGACAGCGAATACCCGTCTGTTTCTCCCGCCTGTGTCATCACATTGCATACATAAATGACGGGCGCTGGACTCCGTAGCAGCGCATCCACCAGCCCGCCCACCAAAAGATTGGGCATCACACTGGTGTAGAGACTCCCCGGTCCTAGCAAAATGAGATCCGCATCCTGAATCGCCGCCAGCGTGGCGGGCACCGGCAGAGGATTCTCTTTGGTCATATACACCCGTTCAATCCGGGTGTTATGGGTTCGTACATAATCCGGAATCACCGATTCTCCCTGAATCGTGTCTCCGTTTGAAAGCTCTGCCACAAGGGCCACATCTTCCAGCGTCATCGGCAGCACGCGTCCCGTGATCGCAAGGATGTTGGCGGTTTTTTGCACCGCTACATCGAAACTTCCGAATACCTCGTTCATGGCCGCCAGAAAGAGATTCCCGAAGCTCTGGCCGTTCAGTTCACCGTCGGAAAAACGGTACTGAAACAGCTGCTGCAAATCCGTCTCGGTGTTTGCGAGCGCCACCAGGCATGCCCGGATATCCCCGGGCGGGAGCATTCCGAGGTCCTCTCTGAGCCGGCCGGAGCTGCCGCCGTCGTCGACGACATTCACCACCGCCGTAATATTGCTGGTATAGTGCTTGAGGCCCGACAGAAGAACCGAAAGTCCCGTCCCGCCGCCGATGGCCACGATTTTCGTCTTATTTTTGATCATTCCAGTATTTCCCGTCCCGATGATACAGTACCGTGCGTTCGCCTGTCTCCATCAGACGATCAGACAGTGCTTCACTGATTGCGACCGACCGGTGACGTCCGCCGGTGCAGCCGATGCCGATTGTCAGGCCGCGTTTGCCTTCGCGTTTGTACAGAGGAATCAGATACGCGCACAAATCGCTGAGTTTATCCAGCACCACGCCCGTTTCTTCATAGCCGAACACAAAATCTTTGACCTCGCGGTCCAGTCCGCTTTTTTCCCGCAGATGTTCGGTGTAATAAGGATTCGGCAAAAACCGCACGTCAAACACCAGATCCCCGTCGAGCAAGATGCCGTATTTGAAACCGAAACTGATGACGGAGATGACAAACGGAACATTTTCCGCCTCGGTGGAAAAATGCGCGTCGATAATCTCTTTCAGTGAGCCCAGTGTCCGTTTGCTGGTATCGATAATCAGATTCGACTGTTCCTTGATCCCGCGGAGTTTTTCTCTCTCTTTTTGAATGCCCGTCAGAAGATCCGCGGCCTCTCCCATCGGATGAGGACGACGCAGTTCCTTGAACCGGCGAACGAGTACCTCGTCGGCCGCGTCTAGAAACAGAATCTGCGTGTCCATGCCTTCTTTTCTAAGCCGGTCCACCGCGTCTTCCAGCGCATCAAAAAAGATGCCGCCGCGAATGTCCACACCGACCGCCAGTTTGTCAAACGACCGGCGGGACTGTTCGGTCAGTTTCACAAAATTGGAGATCAAAGGCGGCGGCAGATTGTCCATGCTGTAATATCCAAGGTCCTCGAAAATATTCAGGGCCGATGATTTTCCGGCGCCCGACATTCCCGTAATGATGACGATTTGCATCCGTTCCTCCTATTCGGCGTTGGTGATCCTTTCTTTTGGAAGCTTTGCTTCTTTTGCGCGAAGCACGCCGGCCTCGGTCGTGCCGATATCCTCCGGCCGGTGCGCGTCTGAATTGATCACGAACACGGCGCCGGGAACCTCCATGGCTTCTTTCAGGTGTTCCACATCCAGCTGCGCATGATGCGCATTGATCTCAAGCCATACGCCTTCTTCCGCGCAGGCCTCGGCCAGACGGACGATCTCGACTTCCGCCTTTTCTCCGGGATGCGACAAAAAGGTCACCGGGTACTTTCTGATCAGAGCGATCAGCGCATCGGTATTTTTCCTGCGCATATACTTTCTCACGGGTGGCAACAGTCCGCCCAGAGGATTTAAAACAAAAAAGTGAAACCAGTCGGACGGGCTTTTCATCTTTACGCCATAGTGAAAGCCGACGGCACGAATGTCGGTGAACCCGATAATTTCGTCGCTCAAATCCCAGTCGCCGCGATAGCTCGTGACATTTGCCTCGACACCGAGCAGCACCCGAAAATCGCGCGCTTCCATCTCTGCATTGATGCGGTCCACTTCCTTTCGCATCTCGGAATAGTTTTTCGGACGAACACCATAGATAAAATGTCCGGGGCCGTGATCGCAGATGCCCACCTCTTTCAGGCCCTTGTCAAAAGCGGCCTGCGCATTTTCCGCGATGGTTCCCTTGCCGTGCGCATTGCGGCTGTAGATTGTGTGCGTGTGATAGTCCGCCGTTATTCGCACGCGTCTTCTCCGATCAGTTTCACTTCGCGTTCCATTTGCACACCGTGCTCTTCCAGCACGGCCTTTTGCACGCATTCAATCAGTGTGAGGATATCCGCGCAGCTTGCATTGCCGCGATTGATCACAAAGCCGCAGTGCTTTTCAGAAACCTGCGCGTCCCGATAGCGAAACCCGCGCAGTCCGGCGTCATCGATCAGCTTGCCGGCAAAATAGCCTTCCGGGCGTTTGAAAGTGGAACCCGCGCTCGGCCATTCCAGCGGCTGTTTGCTTTCTCGCTGGGCCGTCAGATCATCGATCCTTGCCCGGATGTCGTCCGCGTGATCCGGCTGCAGTGTAAACTCCGCACCCAGCACAATCCACCCGTTCGACAGCACATTGCTGTGCCGGTAGGCAAAACCCATGTCCGCGGCGGGAATCGTGCGGATTTCCGTTCCGTCATAGATGCGCACGGCGGTTGTAATGTCTTTCATCTCGCCGCCATAGGCGCCGGCATTCATAACCATGGCGCCGCCGACCGTTCCGGGAATCCCGCTCGCAAATTCGAAACCCGCCAGCGAAGCGCTGACTGTCTGTTCGGCCACATCGGAAAGCAGCGCGCCCGCCTGTGCATACAGCCGGTTGTCTTCGATCGTTATATCCGAATAATTCTCGGCGATCCGGATTACGGCGCCCCGGATCCCGCCGTCTTTCACCAGAAGATTGCTCCCGTTGCCGAGAATCATCCAGGGCAGTTCTCTGGCCTGTACGGTCCGGACGGCCTGTACGATTTCTTCTTCCGTGCGCGGCACAATCATCCAGTCACACGGACCGCCCACACGAAATGTTGTATGATGACGCATCGGTTCGCTCACGAGAACGTGTCCGATGCCCTGTTCTTCCTGTAATGTCTTCATGTATTCCCCATTCTATAAACCCAGCAGATGCGGTATCATGCGCGTTGCCAGTCCCAAGAGCAAAAAGAAGCCGACCACATCCGTCGTCGTCGTCACAAACATCGACGAGGCCAGAGCCGGATCCATGTTCAGATGCGCGAGCACAATCGGCACGATAAATCCGATAATATTTGCAATCAGCTGATTTCCGATCATGGCAGCAAAAACAATCAGTGACAGCGCCCAGTTGCCCAGGAACATATACACAAAAAGGCCCGCGATCAGGCCGATAATCAGGCCGTTGATCAATCCGACGACGATCTGTTTGCGAATGACCGGCATACTGTCTCTCAGATGCAATTCTCCCATCGCCAGACTGCGGATGACAACCGACAGCGTCTGCGAACCTGCGCTTCCGCCGAGCCCCGCCACAATGGGCATAATCGCGGCCAGAACGGCAACCTGCGCAATCGTCGATTCAAACTGCGCCACAATCATCGAAGAGATAAACGCTGTCGCAAGATTCACGATCAGCCAAGGCACCCGCTTGCTGACGGAGCTCCACACGCCTGAATCCAGGCGCTCGTCCTTGCTGACACCGGACATCATGAGCATGTCTTCGGTGTGCTCTTCGATCAGGACGTCGATAATATCATCCACGGTAATGATACCCAGAAGTGCGCCGCGCCGGTTGGTCACGGGCATTACCTGGAGGTCATACTTGGATACCAGCAGCGAGACCTCTTCCTGGTCGGTGTCTGTAATGACGCTGATCGGATTGGCCTCCATAATCTCCGACAGCCGTTCGTCATGCGGCGCCGCAAACAGATTTCTAAGGTCGACGGTACCGAGCAAACGGTGCGTATAGTCCGTGACAAATAGCGTATCGATCACTTCTGTGGACGGCGCGATTTCCTTCAGTTTCTGAAGCGCCTGCATGGCCGTCAGGCTGCCGCGCAGCGCGATGTATTCGGTAGTCATAATCCCGCCGGCCGTTTCCGGATCATAGCGCAAGAGCTGTGTGATCTCTTCCGAGTCGCTCTTGGTCATCAGGTTTAAAATATCTTTTCGTTTTCGCACAGAAAGCGCACCGACGATGTCTGTAATATCGTCGGTGGACATGTGTCCGAAGATGCCGAGGATCTCGTCGATATCCAGCAGATTGATAATCCGGATCTGTTCGTCTTCTTCTTCCTCTTCCAGCAGCAGTGCTTTTTTCTCGTCATCCAGCAGTGCGAACATGCCGAGTATATCATCATCTTCCAATTCGGAAAGCGCGATGGCGATGTCGATATCCTGCTCTTCTTCAAACAGTTGTGCCGTACCGGGTGCGTCTTGGGCTTCAATAATCTGAAGCAGTCTTTCTTGTAATTCCAACGGATCACCGCCTTTCCTCACGTTATTGTAACCCATCGGCAAAGAACTCTGCAAGCAAGCAAAAAGGCCGGCTCACTGATGAGCCGGCCCGTTTTTGCGTTTTACGCGTCCGCGAGTTTGCGGTAGGTTTCGTATCTGTATTTTGCGTCTTCTTCGGCAACACGGAAGAGTTCGTCTGCCTGATCCGGGAAGGAACGGCGCAGCGAAGTGTAGCGCACTTCACTTTCAATGAAGTCGGAGAAGGGTTTGGTCGGCTCTTTGCTGTCGAGCTGGAACGGGTTCTTGCCCTCTTCGGCCAGTCTCGGGTCGAAGCGGTACAGGTGCCAGTAACCGGTTTCTACAGCTTTTGCCTGCTGACGGGAGCTCGTACCCATGCCGGTGGTGATGCCGTGGTTGATGCACGGTGCATAGGCGATGACCAGGGAAGGTCCGTTGTAGCTTTCGGCTTCTTTCAGCGCTTTCAGCGTCTGATTCATGTCGGCGCCCATCGAAATCTGAGCAACATACACATAGCCGTAGGACATAGCCATCATACCGAGGTCTTTCTTGCGGATTTTCTTGCCGGATGCTGCGAATTTGGCAACGGCAGCCGTCGGGGTCGCCTTGGAGGACTGTCCGCCCGTATTGGAGTATACTTCGGTATCCAGTACGAGGACGTTGACGTCTTCACCGGAAGCGAGCACGTGGTCGAGTCCGCCGTATCCGATGTCATATGCCCATCCGTCACCGCCGAAGATCCACTGGCTTCTCTTGACGAGATAATCGGTGAGTCCTTTGAGGTTTTCCACGATCTCTGCGCCTTCACCGTCTACATTGGCGGCTTCCAGTGCTTTTACGAGATTGTAGGCTGCTTCTTTGGATCCGACATAGTCGTCTTTGTTTTCCGACCAGGATTTTCCGGCTTTTGCGATGTCGTCATCATTGCCGAGCTCTGCGTATTTATTGAGCAGATTGTTGATATAGCTTCGTTTGTTTTCAACGGCCACATGCATACCGAATCCGAACTCCGCATTGTCCTCAAACAGCGAGTTGGCCCAGGTGGGTCCGTTGCCGCTGTTGCGGTTGACGGTGTACGGGGTTGCCGGTGCGGAACCGCCCCAGATGCTCGAGCAGCCCGTTGCATTGGCGATCATCATGTGCTCACCATAGAGCTGTGTGATCAGCTTGTTGTAGGGAGTTTCACCGCAGCCTGCGCAGGCGCCGGAGAACTCAAGCAGCGGCTGTTTAAACTGGGTTCCCTTCAGGGTATCGGTGCTCATTACGTCTTCTTTGTAGCCGACGACGTCGTGTGCATATTTCCAGTTGTCTTTTTGTTCGTCCATTTGCTGCTCGAAAGGTTTCATAATGAGCGCTTTTTCTTTGGACGGGCAGATGTCCGCGCAGTTGCCGCAGCCGGTGCAGTCGAGCGGGCTGACCTGAATACGGAATCCGTAATCTTCGAGTCCCTTGCCGACGGCTTTCTTGGTTTCAAAGCCTTCCGGTGCGTTTGCCTTCTCTTCTTCGGTTACGAGGAACGGACGAATGACGGCGTGCGGGCAGACATAGGCGCAGCGGTTGCACTGGATGCAGTTGTCGATCTGCCATTCCGGTACGGCGGCTGCGATACCGCGTTTTTCAAACTGCGAGGTTCCCATCGGGAATTCGCCGTTGGCGCGGTCTGCGAAGGTCGAAACAGGCAGATCGTTGCCGGCCTGGCTGTTCATGGTGGCGACTACTTCTTCGATAAAGGCAGGAACATCTTCCTTGACTTTTTCTTCTGCGGAAGCTTCGCTCCAGCTTGCGGCCACGTCGACTTTTACGACTGCGTCCACACCGCGGTCGATCGCTTCATGGTTCATGGCGACGACTTTTTCACCTTTTCTGCCATATTCTTTAACGACGGAATCTTTCAGGTGTCTCACGGCATCTTCCAGGGGAAGAACTTCCGAAAGCGCGAAGAATGCAGACTGCATGATCATGTTCGTACGACCGCCGAGTCCGATTTCAGATGCGATCTTCGATGCGTTGATGATGTAGAATGCGATATTGTGATCCGCGATGTATTTTTTCATCGATGCCGGCAGATGCTCTTCCAGCTCCTCTTCCGACCACAGTGTGTTCAGGAGGAAGGTGCCGCCGTCTTTCAGGCCGCGCAGAAGTTCATACTGATTGACATACGACTGTTTCGAGCAGGAGACAAAGTCTGCTTCGTCGATCAGATAGGTGGAGCGGATCGGATTGTTACCGAAACGCAGGTGCGAAATCGTTACGCCGCCGGATTTCTTCGAGTCATAGTCGAAGTAGCCCTGTGCGTACATGTCGGTGTCATCCCCGATGATTTTGATAGCCTGCTTGTTGGCGCCGACGGTTCCGTCCGAACCGAAGCCCCAGAATTTGCAGCGGATCGTTCCGTCCGAAACGGCAGTGATCTGCTCTTTTTCTTCCAGCGAGGTGTTGGTGACATCGTCCACGATTCCGATCGTGAAATTGGTTTTCGGCTCGTCTGCCTTCAGGTTTTCAAATACCGCGTTGAGTGCCGAGGGATTGGTGTCTTTGGAACCGAGACCGTAGCGTCCGCCGACGATGACCGGGCGATTGTCTGCTTCGAAGTACGCGGTGCGAACGTCGAGATACAGGGGCTCGCCGATCGAGCCTTTTTCTTTCGTGCGGTCCAAAACGGCAATTTTCTTGACCGATTTCGGCATGGCGTTCAGGAAGTGCTTAATGCTGAACGGACGGTACAGGTGAACTTTCAGTACACCGACCTTTTCGCCTTTTTCTGTCAGATAGTCAACCACTTCTTCCAGGGCTTCCGTAACGGAACCCATGGCGATGATGACGCGTTCTGCGTCTTGTGCGCCGTAGTAGTTGAACAGGCCGTAGTCTCTTCCGGTAATTTCGTTGATTTTGCCTATGTACTCTTCGACAATACCCACGATGTTTTCATAGTAAGGATTGGAGGCTTCCACATTCTGGAAATAAATGTCGGGGTTTTGCGCCATACCGGTGGTCTTCGGACGATTCGGGTGATTCGAGGTCTGACGGAATTCGTTCAGCGCGTCTTTGTCGATCAGTTTGCCGAGTTCATCATAGTCCATGACTTCGATTTTTTGAATTTCGTGGCTGGTTCTGAAACCGTCAAAGAAGTGAACAAACGGAACTTTTCCTTTGATCGCTGCCAGGTGAGCAACCGAACCCAGGTCCATAACTTCCTGTACGGAACCCGATGCCAGAAGTGCGAATCCGGTTTGACGGGTCGCCATGACGTCCTGATGGTCGCCAAAGATGGAAAGTGCATGGCTGGCCAGGGCACGAGCCGAAACGTGGAACACGCCCGGAAGGTTTTCCCCTGCGATTTTATACATGTTCGGAACCATGAGGAGCAGACCCTGCGATGCAGTAAATGTGGTGGTCAGAGCTCCTGCTGTCAGTGAGCCGTGAACGGCACCGGCAGCTCCGGCCTCAGATTGCATTTCGCGGACGACAACCTCTTCCCCGAACACATTTTTCAGGCCGTTGGCGGACCACTCGTCAACAAGTTCCGCCATGTTGGATGAAGGAGTAATGGGGTAAATGGCTGCAACTTCAGTGAATGCATATGCAACGTGCGCTGCTGCGGTATTACCGTCCATCGTCTTCATGTTTCTTGCCATAGTGTACCTCCTGTTAGATTGATAAATATGCAGTCGGAGCTTTGAAATAACGCACCTTCTTCCCTCTGATTATATCGTTGCGATTTTCAATTGTCAAATGAATTCCATTTCACTAAAGCGGTATTTTGCTATGTTTATGAGGCGATCGTTTCACCCTGCAGAACTTATCGGATTTCCGGGATAATAAGAAATTCTTATTCCATTTTGAATAAATTCCGTCATTTTTCAGTTCGAAACAATCTTTTGTTCAGCTCCAAAGCCGCATTGTAGCCAAGTGTGCGCTGTCTGTGATTCCTTGTGGCCACTTCGATAATCATCGCAATATTGCGTCCGGTCTTCACGGGAATCACCACTTTCGGAATCTGCATGCCGAGGATTTCGGTGTGCTCCTCCTCCAGTCCGAGCCGTTCGTATTCCTCTCCCTCATCCCAGGTTTTCAGCTCGATCACCAGGTCGATATATTCCTCCGTTTTCACAGAGCCCAGTCCGTACAGACGACCGACATCCAGAATGCCCAGTCCCCGGATTTCCATGAAGTGCCGAATATTCTCGGGTGACGTTCCGAGAAGTCCCGTCACCATTTTCTTGATGACGACGACATCATCCGCGACCAGGCGGTGCCCCCGGATGATCAGATCGAGCGCAGTTTCCGACTTTCCGACCGAACTGTCCCCGATCAGCAGCACACCGGAACCGAATATCTCCACCAGCACGCCGTGCATCACCTGTTCTTCCGCCATTAACAGTTCCAGCGTGGAATTGATCCGGGTGATCAGATGCGTCGTGGGCAATGTGGAGCGGACAAAACTCTTGTCATAGTGCCGGGCAAGATCCAGAATATCGTCTCTTATGTCCAGATTTCTGGCGAAGATCATGGCCGGCAGATCATAACTCAAAATGCCGCGGAAGCGTTCGTAACAAACTTTGGCATCCAGTGTCCTGTAATAATCGTATTCCAGCTGTCCGATCAGCTGCAGGCGTTCGTAGGGAAAGCGCGCCATATAGCCCACCAGCTGGAGACCCGGCCGGTTGATATCGCGGCTTTCGATGACCACCTCGTCATAATCCGAGGACTTGTGTACAATTTCCAGATCGAGGGTATCGACCAGTTCCCTGAGTTTAACTTTTTTCATGTTCACCTCCGCGGAAAAAATCATAGACGCTCTGCGCCGCTTTTTTGTTCATGCCGGGCACCTGCAGCAGCTCGTCAATCGACGCCTCCTGGATGGCGGGTACCGTTTTGAAGGCCGTCAGAAGATTCTTTCGTCTTGTGGGCCCGATCCCCGGAATATCGTCGAGTACGGTTTTACGCATGGCGGTATCCCGAAGTTTTCTGTGATACTGATGGGCAAAACGGTGCGCCTCCTCCTGAATCGCATACAGAAAACGGTACAGCGGGGTGCGCACGGGCAGGATGATTTCCTCATTGTTCCAGATCAGCCCCCGTGTATTGTGGAAACGGTCTTTGACGAGCCCGCACACGGGAATCGAAAGCCCCGCTTCCCGGACGACCGCTTTCGCCGCGTTCACCTGGCCTTTACCTCCGTCGATCAGGATCAGATTCGGGAGCTGGCCGAAGCCTTCATCCTTTTTCTCTTCCTTCAGGCCGCGTGCCAGTCTTCGTGTCAGCACCTCCCGGTGACTTCCGACATCATCCGGCTGATCGAGCGTGCGGATTTTGAACTTCCGATATTCCTTCACCGCCTTCTCGCCTTCGAGAAAAACCACCATCGAGCCGACCGACTGCGCACCGGAAACATTCGAAATATCGTAGCATTCGATCCGCACAAGATCCGGGAGTCCGAGTCGCTCCTCAAGCTGCTCCAGTCCGAGCGGCCGGGTGCGTTCCCTGCGCTTCATCTTTTCTTCAAAACTCTCCAGCATGTCTTTTGCGTTGGCGCGCACCGTTTCCAGAAGATCGGTTTTCCTCCCGCGCCGCGGGCGCCTCAGCCGCACATGGGTTCCCCGCTTTTCCGTGAGAAAACGCTCGATCGTCTCCGATTCGCGCGGCAGCACATCCACCAGCACCTCCGATGGAATATAGCTGGAATCCATATAAAACTGCAGCAAAAATGCACGCAGAATCTCGTCATCCTTTTCCTTGTAGTCATCCTCAATGATAAAGTGTTCGCGCTCGATCGTCTTCCCGCCGCGCATAAAAAAGACCTGCACACAGCAGTAGCGGTCCGAGCGCGCCATGGCAATCAGATCGATGTCCACATTTTTTGTGGTCGACACCGTCTGCTTTTCCAGCAGCGTGCGAATCGACTCCAGATGATCGCGATATCTTGCGGCAGCCTCATACTGCAGCGCCGCGGCCGCCTGCTCCATTCGCCCCTGCACTTCCCTGAGCAGCGCGTCGGAACGGCCCCGCAGAAACTGCCGGATCTTTTCAATATTCGAAAGGTATTCGGCCTCGTCCGCCTTGTCGACACAGGGCGCCGTGCAGCGTCCGATAAAATAGTTCAAACAGGGGCGCTTCAGCCGTTCGCCCTTTTCGAACACGAGATTGCAGGTGCGCAGGGGATAAATCTGCTGAATCACCTCGATCAGATCGTTCACGGCAAACGCGTTCGGGAAAGGACCGAAGTATTCGCCCCGGCCCTTTTCTACCTTCCGTACTTTCAACAGACGCGGAAATTTCTGATCCGTAATCAGAATATAGGGATACTGCTTGTCATCGCGCAGCAGAATATTGTATTTCGGTTTTTTCTCCTTAATGAGATTCGACTCCAGCACGAGGGCTTCTATCTCATTGTCTACAATAATATATTCAAAACGGCGGATATGCCGGACCATCGCCGTCACCTTGGCGTGCTGTCCGTGTGTGCTGCCGAAATACGATCGAACCCGGTTTCTCAGAGAGATCGCCTTTCCGACATAGATCACCTCATCCGCCTCGTCCATCATCAGATAGACACCGGGACGGTCCGGCAGTTCTTTCAGCAGTTCTTTGATTTGGGTCAATAGACCGGCCTCGTGCGCTCTTTGAGATAACCGCGGAGTTCATCGGTCAGATCCGGAGCGAGCAGTTCATACACTTTCCTGTGGTACGTATTCAGCCACTTCTTCTCCTGCGGGCTCAACAGCGTCAGGTCCAGCGGACGCGTATCGATAAAGCAGTACGACAGCATATCAAAGCAGAGGAACGAGCCGAATTCCGTCTCCTCACTCTTTTCTACCACACCGATATTTTCAATCCGAATGCCGTGTTTGCCGGCCCGGTAAATTCCGGGTTCGATTGAAAGCACATGGCCCGGTTCGATCGGCGTGTCCCGGACTTGCCGGCTGATGCCCATCGGCCCTTCGTGCACAGAAAGCATGAATCCGATGCCGTGCCCGGTGCCGTGCTTGTAGTCGATGCCTTCCTGCCAGAGAGGATAGCGGGCAAAGCCGTCGAGCACGACGCCCTGCGCCCCTTCCAGAAAGTGCGCCGACGCAAGCGCAATATGCGATTTCAGCGTCAGCGTATAGTCTCTCTTTTCTTCCCGGGTCAGCTCTCCCATGGCGACCGTCCGGGTGATGTCGGTGGTTCCTGTATCATACTGGCCGCCGGAGTCGAGCAGCAGCAGACTTTTGTTTTCGATCCGCGCGGAATCCTCTTCGGCACGGTAGTGGATAATGGCTCCGTTCGAACCGTAGCCTGCAATCGTATCAAAACTCGGTTCCGAAAAGCCCGGCTGTTCCTCACGAAAAGCCCGCAGTTTTTCTCCGACCTCATACTCCGTATGCCCGGCCCCGTGCTGCTCGAGCCAGTGGAAAAATGCCGTCAGCGCAAGCCCGTCTTTTCGATAGGCTTCTTTCAGGCAGTCGATCTCCTCTTTCGTCTTTTTTGCCTTCATCGGTGTCGTCGGATTTTGTTCATCCATCCGCAACACTTCATCCACCGCCTGATAATGCGTCACATTTGTGCGGTCGGGATCCAATAGAACACTTTGCGTATTCTTCTGCAGAAAACCAAGAGCTGACTCATACGAGGAAATCTCTACACCGGCATCGGTCAGCGCCTGCCGGATGGGTTCCGTAAGCTTTTCCTCCGGCACAAACAGCACGGCATCTTCGGCGCTCACCCAGGCATAGGCGTAAAAGATCGGTGTGCCGGGGGTGTCCGCGCCGCGAAGATTCAGCAGCCAGGCAATATCCTCGGAAGCGCCGATAAACGTGGCATCCGCATTTTTTTCCTCCAGAGCGGCACGGAGTCGCTCCAGCTTTTCTGAAACTGTGCCGCCGGCCGCAGCCGATGCCGGCATCTCGAGTTTCGTCCCGGGCAAAGGGGGCGCATCCGGCCACAGCGCATCGGAATCCAGTGTGGATACCAGTTTTGCCGCGATCCCGCGTTTGAGCCGGCGATATTCGCTGACGCTCATGCGGCCGCCGTCGATGGCCACCGTGGCCTCTTCCGGCAGCGTGCGCAGAAACTGCTCGATCGTCGTCGTGTTCGGATACGCCGTGCAGTAGAGGTCAATGCCCGTTCCCGCAAGCTGCTTTTCGGCCTGCAGTTCATAACGGCCGTCCGTCCAGAGCCCTGCGTTTTCCTGCGTGACCACCAGCGTGCCCGCACTGCCCGTAAAACCGGACAGATGCGCGCGCAGCCGGTAGGCTTCTGCAGGATATTCATTCTGATGCGCATCCGCCGTCGGGACGACGATCGCATCGTAGCCGTTTTTCTTCATATAGTCTCGTATCGTTTGCATAGTCTCTCCCGTTCTTCTTTTCTGATTTCTTCTATTATATCAGTCTGCTGCAATCACTCCAACCGGCGGCATTGCGCCGTTTCCCTGATTTTGTCCCGTTTTACAAGCCGGATTGCGTGTGGTACCATATCTCCACGGAGAAAAAGGAAACAAAGCGCCAGAACCTGCGGGTTGACGAGGAATGAAGTGATCGAGTTTTTCGGCGGATGCTTCAGAGGTATCACAGCCTGAGTCCCTGACAAATCCGCTGCGAAAGCGGCGGGACAAAACAGGGGCCGTGACTCCGGAAATTAAATACGGGAGGAAACATACTATGTGTGGAATCACAGGAACCATCGGTGCCGGTCCCGTCAAAGACCGCATCCTGAACGGCCTGTCCCATTTGGAATACAGAGGCTACGACTCGGCCGGCATTGCACTGTCCGACGGCATAACGCTGTCTGTGACAAAACGGGAAGGGAAGCTGCACAATCTGACAGAGGCGGTCAAAGAGGATCAGACGCCGTATCTCTCAGGGATCGGGCACACCCGGTGGGCAACCCACGGCGAACCCGGCGAAAAGAACGCGCACCCGCAAACCAATGAAGAACAGACCATTGCCGTCGTACACAACGGCATCATAGAAAACCACAAAGAACTCAGAGATCGCCTCCGCGCACAGGGCTATCATTTCACCTCGGACACCGACACCGAAGTCATCGCCAAACTGCTCGACTTCTACCGAAACGACGATCCGCTGCAGACGGTAATCCGAACCGTGGCTGAACTTCGCGGCGCCTATGCTTTGGGCATTCTCTTTGCGGGCGATGATGCCCTGTATGCCGTGCGGCACGAAAGTCCCCTGATCATCGGAACGGGAGACGGCGTGCAGATGCTCGCCTCCGATATTCCCGCGGTGCTGGATACCACCCGGGATGTGATTTATCTTGAAAACGGAGACCTCGCACGCATTACCAAAGATACGGTGGACATCTTCACACAAGACGGCACCCCCGTGGAACGTCCGGTCCGCCGGATCGACTGGTCGCTGGAGGAAGCCACCAAAGACGGCTATCCCCATTTCATGCTGAAAGAAATCGAGGAACAGCCGAAAACCGTGCGTCAAACGCTGGAAAGCCATCTGAAAGACGACAGTATCTGTTTTGAAGATTTTGCACTCGACCAAAAGACGATCGAAGCCTTCTCTCAGATCTGGATCGTCGCCTGCGGTACCGCCTATCATGCGGGCCTGATCGGGAAAACACTGCTCGAACGCACCACCGGCCTGCCGGTTTTCACCCAGGTTGCCTCGGAATTCAAATACCAGGATCCGCTGATCGGAGAGCACAGTCTTTTCATCCTGGTCAGCCAGTCGGGCGAAACCGCCGACACGCTGGCGGCGATGCGCGAAGGAAAATCACGCGGGGCCACCACCCTGGCCATCACCAACGTCGTCGGCTCGACCCTGGCCAGAGAAGCAGATCATGTGCTCTACACCCGTGCCGGACGAGAGATTTCCGTCGCCTCCACCAAGGCTTACACCGCGCAGCTGACTCTGTTTTTGCTGCTGTCGCTGTATTTCAGAGAACAGCGCACGGGCAGCTCCGATGAAGCACTGCTTTTGGAGCTGAAGAATCTCCCGGAAAAGATGCAGGATCTGCTGGATGCTCCGATCGACTATCCGGGCATCGCCGAACGGCTGAAAGACCGTCCGTGCGCGTTCTACTTCGGGCGACTGCTCGATCATGCCACCGCCATGGAAGGCGCGCTCAAACTGAAGGAAATCTCCTACATTTATACCGAAGCCTTCCCGGCAGGCGAACTGAAACACGGTCCGATCGCTCTGATCGAGGAAGGCACGCCGGTCATTGCCTTGGCCACACAGCCGAAACTGCATGAAAAAATGCTGTCCAATATTGCGGAAGTTCGTTCGCGCGGCGCCTATGTCATCGGTATCGGCACGGCGGATTATCCCGAGCTGGCCTCGGGCTGCGACGAAACACTCTTCATCCCCGTTACAGACCCCTACTTTGCGCCGCTGCTGTCGGTGATTCCGACCCAGCTGATTGCCTATCACACGTCGGTTGCCCGCGGCATCGATGTCGACAAACCGAGAAATCTGGCAAAATCCGTCACCGTAGAATAATGCGGACCCGGCAGGCCTGTCCTGCCGGGGATTTTTTTGCAATGCGGCGGGATTGGTTTATAATAGCCTTTGGAAGATCCGGAAAAGAGGAATGAATATGAAATTAGGAATCGTGGGGCTTCCCAATGTCGGGAAAAGCACCCTTTTTAATGCCATCACCCGGGCGGGCGCAGAATCCGCCAATTATCCGTTTTGCACGATTGATCCCAATGTCGGACTGGTCAAAGTGCCGGATGAACGCCTGGAAAAGCTGGCCGCACTCTATGCCACCGATAAAATCGTACCGGCCGTCATCGAATTCTACGATATTGCGGGCCTTGTCCGCGGGGCGAGCAAAGGCGAAGGCCTCGGCAATCAGTTTTTGTCCCATATACGGGAAGTCGACGCGATTGTAGAGGTGCTGCGCTGCTTTGAAGACGAAAATGTCGTGCATGTCGACGGCACCGTGGATCCCATTCGGGACATCGACACCATCCATGTCGAGCTGATTCTGGCCGATCTCGACATCGTCGAAAAGAAACTCGACAAACTGCAGAAGACCGCCCGCGCAGACAAGGCGCTGCGTCCGGAAGCCGACGCCCTCACCCGGGTGCATGACGTGCTGGCCGCCGGGCAGCCGGCGCGCTCCGCCGCACTGGATGCGGACGAATGGGCGCTTTTGCGCGGTTACGGTCTGCTCACAGCCAAGCCGATGATCTTTGTCGCCAATGTATCGGAAGAGGAAGTCCAAAACGAGGGCGCCGACAACCCGCATGTACAGGCGGTGCGCGCATTCGCCGAAGAACATCATGCCGAAGTCGTCGTCATCTCGGCCAAAATCGAAGCAGAAATCGCCGGACTCGACGAAGAAGACCGCGCAATGTTCATCGAAGAACTCGGCCTCTCGTCCGCCGGCCTGGACCGACTGGTCGTCGCCTCCTATGATCTTTTGGGTCTGATGAGTTTTCTCACCGCCGGGAAACCGGAAGTGCGCGCCTGGACGATTCGCAAGGGCACCCCTGCCGTGGAGGCCGCCGGAAAAATTCACACCGATATCCAGCGGGGCTTTATCCGGGCGGAAACCATCAGCTATGACGAACTGATGGAGGCGGGATCGATGCAGAAGGCAAAGGAAAAAGGTCTGG
>ERZ1032871.46-NODE-46-length-18151-cov-8.130416_pt1 | contig 18151 bp, 17 predicted proteins | sample MGYA00519026_ERZ1032871 | MGnify/ENA primary metagenome ERZ1032871 (study PRJEB33719, sample SAMN04262510) | wastewater metagenome | biome: rural village; feature: composting latrine chamber; material: composting feces with ash | place: El Salvador | collected...
CCCCGCCGATGTCTGTGCCGTGCAGCTGTGCATCATCGGCCCAGACGAGACTGGTTCCTTCGATGGCCAGCCGATCCGCCGCCACCTGCGGCAGATCGGTCTGTTTGATCGGATGATACAAAAGCAGGAAAAGAACCGCGGCCAAAAGAAGCGCCGCGGGCACAAGCAACAGTTTTCTTCTATCTTTTCTTCGTCTTCGCATACAGTCCCTCGGAAACCAGCCGGTTTCCTTTTTCGCTCAAATGCAGGCCGTCAAGATATACGCCGGTTTCTCCTTCGATAAACTCCTGAAAGTCGATGACACGGCACAGTCCGCCCGCGGCGCAAAAGGACTCCAGCTCCTTTTTGATCCTGTCCCGGCCGCGTTCCAGCACCGGATACTGTTCTTTCGGCAAAAGCGGAAATGCTTCGGCTTCGTAACCCGGGGCTATCGGGATCCCCACAGTTACCTGCATGCCGGCCTGTACGGCCTGATAGATGATCGTTTTGAGATTGGAGAGCGCGTGCGCTTCCGAAAGGCCCATGATCAGATCATTGCTGCCGCCCATGACGATCAGATGCGTCCATGCGGTGTCGGGGTTTCTTGCGGCAAAGCGCGCGAGCATACCGCCTGTGGTGTCACCCGAGACACCGGCATTGTCGACCGGGCAGCCGAGTTTTTCCGAAAGCAGCTGCGGCCAGGCGGCCGCTCGGCGAACGCCGTACCCGTAGGTCAGGGAGTCGCCCAGGCAGAGAATTCTCACCAGCAGCACGCCCTTTGTTCGATTTTGTCAGCCAGCCGTGTGGCGGCCTGTTCGATGACGGGCGTCGGTGCGGCCAGATTGATGCGGATGAATCCCAGGCCTTCTTCTCCGAACACCTCTCCGAAGTTCGGGAAGATATGCGCCTGTTCGACAAAACGGATGCGTTCTTCCGCATCCTGCGCCATGGCGCGCAGGTCGACCCACAACAAATAGGTGCCTTCCAGTGGAGATATGCGCACGATCGGCGCACGCTGTTTCAGAATGTCACGAAAGACCGCTTCGTTTTCTTTGATTTTTTCTTTCAGCGCCGAAAGCCACGGTCCGCCCCGGCGGTAGGCCTGTTCGCCCGCCATGAGTCCGAGCACCGACGGCATGAGCTCGCCTTCCGCCGTGAATTTTTCCCGCAGCGCGGGATCCGCAGCAATCAGATTGCTGACTTTCGCGCCGGCGAGATTGAAGGTTTTTGTGGGCGCGGTCAACGTGACCACGGGAAGCGAGGGGTCGACGGTCTGAAACACCGTATGTTTTTTGGTCAGTGCCAGATCGTGGTGGATTTCGTCCGAAATGACAAGCAAATCCGCCTCTTTTGCAATGCGGGCGACTTCTTCGAGTTCTTCTTTGTCCCACACGCGGCCGACGGGATTGTGCGGGCTGCAAAACAGCAGCACCCGGGCGTCTTTCGCTTTTTCTTCCAGATCCCGAAAGTCGATGCGGTATGCGCCTTCGTCTTCCAAAAGAGAAGATGTCACCACGCGCCGCTCCGTTTTTTCAATCATCATCCGAAACGGATGGTACACGGGGGTAAGAATCAAAACACCGTCTCCCGTTTGGGTGAACGCGCGGATCGCCTGTTCGATCATCGGCACGACTCCCTGGAAGGGGACAATCGCTTCTTTCGGCACGGTCCAGTCGTGCGTTTCTTTCATCCATCCCGCTACGGCGTCAAAATAACCGTCCGTGGCTCCGTTGTAGCCAATGACGGTCGTTTCAAGTGCTTCACAGATGCCTTCCCGGATTTCCGGCGCCAGTACAAATTCCATATCCGCCACCGAAAGCGGCACAATGCCCGACGGGACGTCGGGCATGTTTGCCTTCATTCCGTTCCATTTGAACGAACCCTGTGCCAGTCCGTCGCGAACGGTCGTAAAATCGTAGTTCAAGTGTTGTGCTCCTTATCGGAAGATCGCCTTGGTCTGCAAAAACTCCATCAGACCGTATTTTCCGCCTTCCCGGCCGTAACCGGAATGCTTGTAACCGCCAAAGGGTGCGTTCGCGGGCGATTTGCCTTCATTAACGGCGCAGTTGCCCGCACGGATGCGAGAAGCCGCTTCTTTGGCTTTGTCATCGGGCCCGAACACCGCGGAGGCCAGCCCGTATTTCGTATCGTTGGCGGTTTCGATGCCTTCCTCTTCACTGTCGTAATAGATCACAGACAGCACCGGTCCGAAGATCTCTTCCTGTGCAATCTCCATCTGATTGTCGACTTCCGTGAAGATGACCGGCTGAATAATATAGCCGTTGTCGCCTTTGGGCACCTCGCCCGTCAGGATTTTTGCGCCTTCTTCCACGCCTTTTTCGATAAAGCCCTTGACCTTGTCAAACTGCTTTTTCGACTGGACGGGTCCCGCCGAGACTTCTTCTTTCTCCGGATTTCCGACTTTGTACTGCTGCAGCCGCTCGAGCAGCGCCTGTTCGACTTCTTCTTTCATCGAGCGCGGTGCAATCAGGCGGGTAAGCGCGTTACAGCTTTGTCCGGTGTTGTTTACGATCGTGTTCAGTACACGCTTGGACACGAGTTCCAGATCGGCGCCTTCCAGCACGAGTGCCGGAGACTTTCCGCCGAGTTCCAGAATCACCTGTTTGACGCCTTCGGACGCGGTTTTTGCGATTTCCGCACCGCCTGCGGTCGATCCGGTAAAGGTGACCATGTTGACGCGATCGTGTCCTGCCAGCGGATCACCGACATCGCTGCCCGAACCGCAGACCATCTGGAATACACCGGAGGGAATGCCGGCTTCGATCAGCGCTTCCGTGAAACGGTAGGCCGTCAGCGGCGTTTGCGAACTCGGTTTGAGCACGACCGTGTTGCCCATGGCAAGCGCCGGGATGACTTTGGATGTGATCTGTCCCAGGGGATAATTCCAGGGAGTCAGACACGCCACAACCCCATAGGGCTCCATCCAGACTTCGTGGTCGCCTTCGTCGCGTTTGTATTCGAGGGATTCGGCCATTTCCATCTGTTCCATGGCCTGTTCGAGATTGCCGTCGACATGCGTCTTTTTGGCAAAATCTTTCGGCGCGCCGAGTTCGCTCTGCACGGTTTTTGCCAGATCGTCCGCATTGTCCATCATGATTTGGATCGCTTTTTTCAACAGATCCAGGCGTTCCTTCGGGTCTTTTTTGGACCAGGAGAAAAACGCCTCCGCCGCTCCGTTGACAGCTTTGTCGACATCTTCTTTTCCGCTTTTCGGGATCTTTGCAATGATCTCCTGCGTGGCAGGATTTTCTACTTCAATATATTCGCCTGAGGCGGGCGCAACCCATTCCCCGTTGATATAATTCTTTTTTTGTTCCATGAGCCTTCCTTTCCGGTTCAAAGAGGGTTATGTCTACTCATTTGTTATTACCCAGATTTGATCCCGTTTGCCACATGTTTACGCTTTTTTGTGTCAATATGCACTGATATGTCCGTCACAGCGACACTCGGTGGCGCCGGCATACACACCGTCTTCGTTTCGCCAGATGATCTGGCCGCGTCCGAAGCTGCCCGTATCGTCGGAATACGTGATATCATGCCCCATCCGGCCGAGCGCATCTGTTACGGATTCGGGGAAACCGCGCTCCACGAGGACGCGTTTGCCGCCCACCCACTGAAAGCGGGGCCGGTCGAGCGCTTCCTGCAGATTGTGTCCGTCCCGCAGGATCGATGACAGCACCTGCAGCTGGCCCTGCGGCTGCATAAAGGCGCCCATGACGCCGAATGCGCTCACGGGGGTGTCGCCTTTCATAATAAAGCCCGGGATAATCGTATGATAGGAGCGCTTGCCTCCCTTTAATTCATTCGGATGACCTTTTTCGAGGCTGAAATTGGCGCCCCGGTTGTGCAGCGCAATGCCTGTTCCGGGAACCACAAGCCCCGAACCGAAGCCCATATAATTGCTCTGGATAAAAGAAATCATGGTGCCGTCCCGATCGGCCGCGCACAGATACACCGTGCCGCCGCGGATCGGATCGCCTTTTTCCGGGGTGAGCGCCGTATCCGTGATCGCATCTCCCCGCTGTTTCAAATACACGGGATCCAGCAGCTGCTCTTTTTCTACAGGCATCGCGGAAGGATCCGTTACATAGGCGGCCGCATCGGAAAACGCGAGTTTCAGCGCTTCGATCATCCGGTGCGTATACAGGATTTCATCACTCGTGTCGGGAAGAGATTCCAGTATCGACAGCGCCATCAGCACCACGATCCCGTGGCCGTTGGGCGGGATTTCCAGTATGCGATGGTCTTTGTAGGCGGTTTCGATCGGGGTGACCCATTCGGGCGAATACGCCGCCAGATCATCGAAAGAAAGAAAGCCTCCTTCCGACTGCACACAGGCCGCGATTTCTTTTGCCAGACGGCCCCGATAAAAGGACTCGGGGTCTTCCGCGATGGCGGTCAAAGTTTTTGCGTGATCCGGCAAAAAGAACCGCTCGCCCGGTTCGAGTGCTCTGTTATCTTTGGTAAATGTTTCATACCACGGGCCGTACATGGGATCGTCCGCATCGAATGACGCCTGCGCCTGTTTCCAGAAATGACTCACGGTTTCCGCGACGGGCGCTCCTTCTTCGGCGTAGCGGATCGCGGGTGCGAGCACACTTTGCAGCGGAAGTTTCCCGTGGATCCGGTTCAGCTCCGTCCAGGCCGAAACTGCGCCCGGCACATTCACGGGCAGAGCGCCGCATACGGGCATCTCGGTATGCCCCTGCTTTCTGACCAATTCGGCGTCGATTCTTTTGGGCGCGGGTCCCGACGCATTCAGCCCGTGAATCTTTTTGTCTTTGTAAAAGATGGCAAACGCATCGCCGCCGATGCCGTTTGACGTCGGTTCGAGTACCGTCAGGGCCGCAGCCATTGCGACGGCGGCATCGATCGCGTTGCCGCCTGCGCGAAGCATCTGCAGCCCGGCTTCAGACGCCAGCGGATGACTCGTGGCGGCCATGCCCCGGCCGCCGTAGACGATATTGCGTTTGGAAGGATACTGATAGGCTTTCAATTTGCAATTTCCCTTTCTATTTGCTCGAGTATTTCATATGCCTCCTGATAGGCTTCCGATACGGCCGTGCTCGCCGCGGCGCTCTTTTCATACTGTTCCCGAAGCCGCGCGCGCTGTTCGGGCGTGATCGGATCCGAAGTTTCCAGCAGGCGGTCGGCCGTGTCGAGGTACTCTCCCGTTGTCCCGAGCATGTCTTTTTGCAGCTGCAGGACGGGCAAAAACGCGTCGTCTGAAAGAGGCAGGGCCTGCAGCGACTCCGCCTGCTCGTTCAGATCCTGAATATCGCAGCGGGCGTCTCTTCTGAAGTCGGACGAAAGCTCTTTTTCTTCCGCGGCGGCTTCTTCGATCCGGTTGCCGAGTTTTGTAAAATCTTCGGTATAGGTGTTAAACGCCGTCACACTGTTTCTGTATTCGGCGTCCGTTTCTGCCGACAGTCCCGTCCGGGTGAAGAGTCCGAAGCCGCCTGCCTGCTGAAAGATCGCCAAGACGACCAAAAGCACCACAAAGCAGCTCACGGCCAAAAGCGGACGGAAAGTCCGGCCGCTCATTTCTTCTTTATTCCGCCCAGATGTCTTCATCCGAAGGGATCTCCCTGTCTGTTTGTGCGTAGGCAAGCCGGCTGATGTTGACCAGATGGTCCCACCACAGATTGCCCGCCACGGAATTGTTGCCCCAGGTGCCGCAGGCCAGCGTGGCCGTGGGCATGAGTCCGTTGTCAAACGCTCCGCCGAGCCCCGACGAACCGACCATGTTTACGCCGACTCTGGCCACCGGCATCCGGACGGCGAACCGTTCGGCCCGCTCCGCGGATTCCGTATGAATGACGGCGCTGTGGCCGGTGCCCTCGTGCAGGATATTGCGCCGGGCGATGTCTGTGCCTTCTTCGAATTTTTCGTACGCATAGACGGCGAGGACGGGACAGAGTTTTTCTTTGGCAAGGAGTTCTCCTTCCTCGCCCGTTTTTTCGATTTTGACGGCAATGAGCGCCGTATCGGGCGAGATGTGCAGTCCGGCTTTTTCCGCAATCAGGGCAGGCGATGCGCCGACCATTCCTTTTGCCATAACTCCGTCCGAAAAGACGGCGGCGCCGATCCGGGCCGCATCATCCGGGTCGTCCGTATAATGCGCGCCCTGCTCTTTCAGCGCGTTCACAAACTCATCCAGCATCGATGCCGGCACGATCACCGACTGTTCGCAGGTGCACAGCACGCCGTTGTCGTAGACGCGTCCGCGGACAATTTTTTCCGCAATCGCGTCAAGATCCTTCGCATCGTCCGCAATCAGCACATTGACATTGCCGGGGCCGACGCCGAACGCGGGTTTTCCCGCGCTGTAGGCCGCCCGGACCATGCCCGGACCGCCTGTGGAGATCGTGGCGTCACACCGGGCCATCAGCTGCTGCGACACTTCCACCGTCGCCGTGTCCACACACTGGATCAGATCTTCCGGTGCCTCGACTTCTCTGAGGGCTTCGCGCATGACTTTCACGGTTTCCATCGTCGTGTTTTTTGAACGCGGGTGCGGCCCCACGATGACGGCATTGCCGCCTTTCAGGGCGATCATCGCGTTGTGCACGGGTGTCATCGTCGGATTGGTCGTGGGCGTAATGCAGCCCAGCACGCCCATCGGGTGCGCAATCTCCACAATGCCTTCGTCCAGATGCCGGAGGATCCCCCGGCTTTTTACTCCTTTTAAACGCCACCAGGTCGCCTTGGGTTTCGCCTGGTTTTTTACGATTTTATGTGCCGCGTTTCCGATGCCCGTTTCTTCGACGGCCATGTCGGCCAGCCGTTTTGCATCGTCATACACGGCTTTTCCGATCGCGCGGACCGCCCGGTCCACATCTTCCTGGCTGTACTGTGCAAAACGCTGCTGGGCATCGCGCGCCCGTTCGATATAAGCCTGTACATACTGTTCTGCGTTCACGCGGTTTCCTCCTCGGTAATGACTTCTCTGATGATGCGCATCGCTTCGTCGACATGCTCGCAGTTGGCGATCAGCGGCGGAACGGTGCGGATGATATTGTGACTGATGACGGTGAGCAGCAGACCCTTTTCGACAAAACGGTGTTTGCGCGCCCGAATGTCGCAGTCGAATTCGATCGCATTCATAAGTCCCTGTCCGCGGACTTCCTTCACATAGGGAAGTTTTTTGGCCTGTTCGCGAAAATATGTGCCGACTTTGGCCGCGTTTTCCGCAAGATCTTCGTTCAGAAGTTCCCGCACCGCGGCATACGCGGCCGCACAGCAGACCGGGTGACCGCCGAAGGTGGAGCCGTGCGATCCGATCGTAAACGCTTTGGCGATCTTTTCCGAGGTGACAATGGCACCGATCGGCATGCCGCCGCCGAGCCCCTTGGCCATCGACAGCATATCGGGCTTCACATCGTAATGCATATAGCCCATCAGTTTTCCGGTGCGCCCCCAGCCGGTCTGTATCTCATCGAACAGAAGCAGGAGTTCGTTGTCGTCGCACCATTTGCGCAGGCCGCGGATAAATTCGGGGTCCGAGGTGCGTACGCCGCCTTCGCCCTGCACGGTTTCGATCATAATGGCGATCGTGTTTTCGTCGGTTGCTGCCTTGAAGGATGACAGATCATTGAGCTCCGCATAGGAAAATCCTTCCAGCACCGGCAAAAAACCGGTATGGACTTTGGTTTCGGGCCGCCCGGTCGCCGACAGGGCCGCGAAAGTGCGCCCGTGGAAGCCGCGGTTGGCGGTAATGATTTTATAGCGTTCGGGATGATGGCTTTCCACCCCGTATTTTCGGGCCAGTTTGATCATGGCTTCGTTGGCTTCGGATCCGGAGTTTTGAAAAAAGATTTTGTCGTATCCCAGCGTTTCACACACCAGCTGGGCCAGCAGGGTTTGCGCGACCGTGTAGGGATAGTTGAAGGTCTGCATGAGGCGCCCGGACTGATCTCTGACCGCATCGACCACCCGCTCGTTTACATTGCCGACATTGTTCACGGCGATGCCTGCGTAAAAGTCGAGGTATGCGTTGCCTTCCGCGTCATACAGATACATGCCCTCCCCGTATTCGGCTACAAAATCATAGCGCTCATACGTTTCAATCATGTATTTTTTCGCCATCTCTTTGATTTGGTCCGCTGTGTAGCGGGTATCTTTCAGCTTCAAGATCTCGCCTCCTTGCCTGGGATGATCCCGCCAGGCTGTGCGCACGGCGGGAAATGGTTGCCTCTTACATCAAATAGTGAAAGGAGAGGCATATTCCTATCATACCCGAGAATGCGGTACGAGGAAAGCCTCTCCTTTTCCTGACGGTGGCCCGCTCCTGTCTTATGCCTGTTCGTTCAGCCAGCGGATGGCGCAGGCGGACAGGGCGTGGATCCCTGCCGGGATCGCTTCCTCGTTGAACACGACTTTCGGATGGTGCTGGGGGTAGCGCATGTCGGGATCTTCGTGGGCCGCGCCGAGCAGAAACAGCGTCGACGGCACCTCTTTTGCCACAAAGGCAAAGTCTTCGGATCCCGTGAGCGGCTCTGCGGTGCCGACTTCCGGCAGCCCTTCCGTTTCATCGAGGATCCGGCGGATCGTGCGCGTAAATCCTTCGTCGTTGATCACGCAGGGCACATCCGAGAGCCAGGTGACCGCCGCTTCTCCGCGAAACATCTGCGCGGTCTGTTTGACGATGGTTTCGATCCGGCCGGTCATATCCTCGCGAATCGGTTCGTTGAAGGTGCGCATGGTGCCGAGCATCTCGGCTGTGTCCGGGATAACATTGGCCGCATTGCCGGCGGCAAACTTTCCGATCGTGACAAGAACCCCGTCGGTGAGACTCGTTTCTCTGGCCGGCAGCGCCTGCAGATTCTGATGGATATGCGTCCCGATCAAAATCGGGTCGACGCCGTTTTCCGGCTGTGCCCCGTGGCAGCCCCTGCCTTTGATGTCGATCTGAAACCCGTTGACAGACGCCATGAAGGAGCCTTCCCGCATCAGGATTTCACCGACCGGCATTTCAGAAAACACGTGCAGCGCCAGGGCCGCATCCACCTTCGGATTCTCCAGCGCGCCGTTTTCAATCATCTCGCGCGCGCCGGCAAAAATCTCCTCCGCCGGCTGAAACATCAGTTTTACCGTGCCCCCGAGCTCCTCTTCCTTCTCTTTCAGCACGGCGGCCGTGCCGAGAAGAATCGCAGTATGCAGATCGTGACCGCAGCCGTGCATATGGCCGTTTTTGGAAGCGAACGGTTCGCCGCTTTCTTCCGGAACGGGCAGCGCGTCCATGTCCGCGCGCAGCAAAAGCACAGGGCCTGTCCCCGTTCCGACGGTGGCCGTTACGCCGCTTTGGCCGCAGGGCTTCGGATCATAGCCCATTTCCGTCAGCCTGCGCATAACATAGGCCTTGGTCTCCGGCAGTTCGAGACCGATCTCCGCATTTTCATGCAGATATCGCCGGTCGCGAATCGCTGTTTCCGTATGTTGTTGGATCACTTGTTTCAGGTTCATGGCTTTTCTCCTTTATCGATACTCTTCCCTTGATTTTTACCCTTTTTTGTTTCGAGATTATCAAAAACGGATATATATGAGTCAAATACAAAAGAACACTGGGAGGGCAGACACATGAAAGTAATCAAAAAATCCGGAAAAGTTGTCGATTTCGATATAGAGAAAATCCGCACGAGTATTCGCAACGCGGGCCAGGATATCCGGGCGCATTTTTCCGAGCAGGACGTCAATACCATGGCCAATGATGTGCAGCGGCTGATTGTCAATATGCGCGGCGAAGACGGACTGACCTCGGCCTATGAAATCCGCGCGCTCACGGCCATCGCCGTCAAAGACTACGGCTATGAAAAAGTCGCGCGTCATTACGGGCAGGGTGTCTATGAATAAAACGGTCGAACAGGCGCTTTCACACCGCACGATCCGGGAGTTTACGAAAGAGCCCGTCACGGAATCCGAACTGCGGATGATTCTGGATACGGCCAATCACACGGCCACCTCCAACGGTATGCAGCAGGCGAGCATCCTTCGCATCACGGATCCCGCCATGCGAAAAGACATGGCTGAAGTCTGCAAACAGGAGTACATTACGCGCTGCCCGGAACTCTTCGTGCTGATCGTCGACGTATACAGAAACGCGCGCATCGCGGAAGAAATGGGAAAAACCCCGGAAAGCCGCGCCGATATGGACCGCTTTTTCCAGGGTTTCACCGATGCCTGCCTTATGGCGCAGAATATGACGACCGCCATTGAATCCATGGGCATGGGGGCCGTATACTTTGGCAGCATATTAAATGATCCGAAACGAATGATCGAAATCCTCGGACTCCCGCAGCTGACTTTTCCCGTTGTGGGCCTCGGATTCGGCCATCCGAATCAGGAACCGCAGCTGAAACCGCGCATGCCCATTTCTTTGAAAGTCTTTGAGAACGGGTACCGCGTATTTGACTCCTATCTGGAAGAGATCAAAGACTACGACGAAGAAATGCAAACCTACTACGATCTGCGAGACGCTAACCGCCGTGTTGATTCTTTCAGCAATCAGGTCGTCACCAAGTTGGAAAATGTCATCGAACCCCGCCAAAAGATCCTGCAGGCGGTGCGGGGTCAGGGTTTTCTTCCCGGGCTGGACGAGTAAAAGCCCGCGGTTGGGATAAAGACCGAATCCAGAAAAACAGAATCGGCATGTGCAGCTGGCACATGCCGATTTTTTATTGAATATGCTTTTCTTTATACTCTTCGAACGCAATATCGCCGTCGAGCATTCGGTTCACCATGCCCATGCTTTTCGTATCACCGTACAGGATGGCGCCGACGGGTTTTCCCTCGCGGAAGAAAAACTTCTTGAAGTCCTTGCCCTCGGCCTGGAATTCATGCATTTCATCAAAATTTTGCACATCGCCCGATGAAAACAGACGAATCTCCCCGAGCTTCAGGCTCGAAAACAGCTTCGGCTTCGCATAGGTCAGATCCCCGCCGGCCATATTGGCGCCGGCCACCTTGCCCATGGCGTTTGACTGTGTCCAGAGTCCGAAACACATGCCGTTGTACTGAATGCAGTCGCCCGCGGCATAGATATCGTCGATATTGGTCTGCATGTGTTCATCGACAACGACACCGCGGTCCACCTGCAGTCCCGTCAGTCGGGCCAGATCGATATTCGGCCGCACGCCGATATTAAACAGCACGCCTTCAGCGGCAATTTCTTCGCCGTCCTGCAGCCGCACACCCGTAACGTATTCGTCCCCGAGGATTTCTGTGACGCTGTTTTTGGTATGGATGACAAGCCCTTCTTCCTCCAGCTGCTGGGTCAGGATCGCGGACGACGGTTCGTCGAGCTGACGCGGCAGAAGCCAGGGCGCCATCTCCACGACGTGGACTGTTTTTCCGAGCCGGCGCAGCGCATAGGCCGCCTCCAGTCCGAGCAAACCGCCGCCGATCACGACGACCTGATCGATCTCCCGAAAATCCTCCTGCATATGCCGCAGATCCTCCAGCGTGCGGAGCGATTCCACATTTTTCAGATGCTGGCCTTCGGTGGTCGGAATAAACGGATCCGCGCCGGTGGCAAGCAGCAGCTTGTCATACGCATACACCTCGCCGCTGTCCAGTGTGACCGTCTTTTTCTTCGGATCGACCGCATCCACGCCCGTGGACAGCTGCATTTCGATCCGGGCGTCTTTCGCCGCCTCTTCGGTCATCAGAAATACATCTTTGTCCTGCAGGGGGTGATCGATCATTTCCGTAAGCTTGAGCCGGTAATAGGTATGGTGAGGTTCTTTGCTGACCATAAAAATAGCGCCCTCCGGATCATCCTTTCGGATCTGCAGAGCGGCCGCATGACCGGCAATCCCGTTTCCGACAATCATATATTTTTTATGCTGCATTGTTTCATTCCTTTCCGGTGACTGTTACCGCATTGATACCCGTTTGCAAAGAAAACCCAAACGACAGATAATTGTAAGAATAGTGTCAGAATGAAACACGGATTTTCACAAACTTTCAGAGTATAATAGCGAAAAGGAGGGATTGTCTTGGAGCCAATGATTATTACAAAGGATCTGCACAAGGTGTTTCGCATGGGACAGGAAAAAGTCCACGCCTTGAACGGCATCAATCTGACGATCGACCGGGGCGAATTCGTTGCGATACTGGGCACGTCCGGCTCCGGGAAGTCCACACTGCTCAATATGCTCGCGGGGCTTGAAAAACCCACGAAGGGAGAAATCCGCATCGGCGGCGTGCAGCTGGAGAAACTGAACGAAAAGCAGCTCGCAAAGTTCCGGCAGCTGAACGTCGGCTTTGTCTTTCAGTCGTATCATCTGATTCCCACGCTGACGGCGCAGGAAAATGTCGCCCTGGGGCTGACCTTCAAAGGGGTTCCCCGAAAACACCGGGAGGCCATGGCGCGCTCCATGCTCGTGAATGTCGGGCTTGGCCAGCGGCTGCGCCACAAGCCGTCGGAACTGTCCGGCGGACAGCAGCAGCGGGTCAGTATCGCCCGCGCTTTTGTCGACAAGCCGAAGCTCGTGTTTGCCGATGAGCCCACCGGAAATCTGGATTCGCGCACCTCGGCCGAGGTCATGGAGCTCATTCAGGATATGTCCCGGGAGTTCAATCAAACCCTCGTCATGGTAACCCACGACGAGAATACCGCGCAAAATGCGCATCGCATTTTTCATATTATCGACGGAAAACTGGACCGCGTCTCGGTTCAATCGAAGGAGGAAACCCATGTTCAAGCGTAGTACATCCCTGGCGGCCCTGATCGCCCTGCTGCTTCTGTTTGCCCCGGTGCAGTCATTCGCAAACGGTGCAGGCTCAGAAAGCGCAGACACCGCCGCAACCGATGCCGCGGACCCGGACGACGATGCCGTCCTGACGGCCCAGACCGACGCCGACGACACCGCGATCCCGCAGGATCCGGGCGTCACCGTACCCGAACCGCCCGTATCCACGGGACCGCAGATTCAAAACAAGCCGAAGATCGTAATCGACAGCTACAAGCTCGATCCCAATCCCGTGCACGCGGGCGACCGGTTCAATCTGGAACTCACGTTTTACAACACCAACGGCATCAACTCCATCCGGAATATGAAAGTCACCTTAAGCACCGCCGACACCACGCAAAACTCCGGCACCGTGTTTATCCCCGATGACACCTCGAATACCTTTTATGCGCGCTATATCGCCCCGGAAGGCGAGGTGACCCGCCGCATCCGCATGTTCGTCGTCCCGGATGCCGCGCAGCGCACCTACACGATGACGGCCACCTTTGAATACGAAGACGCCGACGGCAACGAATTTACCACCCAAGAAAGCTTCGGCATTCCCGTGCAGCAGCGCACGGAACTGCGCACCGGACAGGTGCAGATGCCCACGGAAACCTTTGTGTATCAGCCGACCATGGTGCCGGTGCCCTTTTACAACACCGGACGCACCACACTGTACAATCTGACCGTGCGCGTGGATTCGAACATGCGCTCGGACAATCCGCAAATGTATGTCGGAAACTTCGCCAGCGGCGCACAGGACCAGTTTGAACTCAGCGTCACCCCGGAAGAGCCCGGCGAACAGTCCGGCAACATCGTCTTTACCTATGAAGACGTCGCGGGCGAGGAATATACTCAGGAACTGCCTTTCACGATGCAGGTCACGGACATGCCGATGGATGACCCCGGCCTGGGCATGGAAGAAGACTACATGGTGGAAGAGCCTGCGCAGCCCTTCTGGATGAATCCGCTCGTCTGGATCGGCGCGGTCATATTGCTGGTGATCATCATCCTGCTGATTCGCCGCCGCAAAAAGAAAAAAGAAGAAGAGGCGCTGGAGATCCATGAGTAGCCTCGATCTGCTTGCCATCGGGATCCGGAATCTCTGGCGGAGAAAACTCCGCACGTTTCTGACGGTCCTGGGGGTTGTGATCGGGGTCTCCGCCATTATCGTCATGCTAAGCTTCGGGCTCGGCATGGAAGCGCAGAATCAGGAACTGCTGAAATCCATGGGGGATGTGACGACGATCACGATTCACCAGAGAGATCAGTACGGCGGATACATGGGGCCGGACATGCCGCAGCAGACCCAAAGCGCGGACGAAGTCCTGCTAGATCCGGCGGCCGTCGCAAGAATCAGTCAGCTGCCGCATGTGCGCTTTGCCTCGCCCGTGCTGGAGACGCATATTTCCCTGCAGCATAAGAAAAAACAAAGCACCGTCCAGCTGATGGGGTTCGATGAACAATATCTGGAAGAACTGGGCCTGATCCCGGCGGAGGGCCGGCTGTTTCAGCCGGGAGAAAGCAACGCCGCGATCGCCGGAAGCTGGGTGCCCCAGCAGTTTTGGGATCCGAACCAGATGTATTACGCCGGTCCCGAAGAACCCCTCGATCTGATGAATGTGCAGATCGACATGGTGCTGGCCGACTGGATCGAAACCGTCCAGCCCACCCCGTTCGATGAACCGACCGCACAGCCGGCGCGTCCCGCGGCGCCCACCTACAAGCTCAATGTCGTCGGTATCCTCCCCGAAGGGAGCTTCGAATACGGCGGCGCACTGATCATGCCGATGAAAGAAGTCGAGCGGATCAAAAAAGAAAAAGACGAGTATATGAAAAAGCTGAACGATTCCATGCAGCAGGAAGGCGGCATGGGAATGGGCATGAACCGCGAACAGCAAAACAAAAACAAGTACTCCCGTATTCTCGTCAAAGTCGATGAGATTCAAAACGTCTCCGCCGTACAGGAAACCCTGCAGGCGGAAGGCTATATGGTATCGAGCCTTTTGGACATGGCCGACTCCCTCGCGCAGCAGACGCGCGGCATACAGATGATTCTGGGCGGCATCGGCGCCGTTTCCCTGATCGTTGCGGCCATCGGCATCATGAACACCATGGTCATGAGCATTTACGAACGCACCAAAGAAATCGGCGTCATGAAAGTCATCGGCGCCTCGATCTCCAATATCCGCAATATGTTTCTGATCGAAGCCAGCCTCATCGGGCTGCTGGGCGGCATCTTCGGCGTGGGACTCAGCCTGCTTGGCTCTTTTGCCATCAACCGCTTCATCCCGCAGTCGGGTATGTTTGGCGGCGGTATGGAAGGAGAAGCCATCCGCATCTCCATCATTCCGATCTGGCTCATCCTGCTGGCCCTGATCTTCTCCATGGCCATCGGCGTATTGTCCGGATACTACCCGGCGGTGCGCGCAACACGTTTGAGCGCGCTGGAAGCCATGCGAAACGAGTAGCGGAACAATTTAAATCCCGCCTTGCGGCGGGATTTTTTGTGTAAAAAATAATATGAAATACAGATCACTTCCCTGTTTCAGCGGGAATTAACCAAAAATACGCATTCCTTTTTCCACCAGTACGAATTCCGTTTTTGTGACGCCCGGGATCAGTTCTCCGTCGATATTGAGAAAGCCCGGACGGTCGGTTTCGATGGTGACTTTTTGGGCGGCGTGGTAGTGAACGGTGTCGAACTTCCCTAGGTGTTTGCCGGAACCCAGTGCGGGCAACAGGACGAAGCGCTCGGGGATCGTAAGGTTTTGGATGGCGCAGATTTCGAAGGCGCCGTCGTCGACAACGGCGTTCGGCAGGATTTCGATGCCGCCGCCGTAATAGCGGCCGACGCCCACGGCGCACAGCAGCATGGGGCGGTCCATTTCGTGTTCGTTGAAACGGATGCGCATGCGGTTTTCCCGGTAGGCAAGCATAAGCAAAAGCACGCTGAGACGGTAGCCGAGATTCGGCGGGACCCAGCGGGGCAGTGTGGTCTTTTTGTGGACGACTTCGGCGTCGAAGCCGATGCTGGCGATGTTCAGGAAAAAGTGGTCGTTGGCAAAGCCGCAGTCGGTTTCTTTTATTACGTTTTTCAGTATCCGTTCGACGGCCTTTTCCGCGTCAAGCGGGAGTCCCTGGGAGCGGGCGATGTCGTTTCCGGAACCTGTGGGCACGATCCCTAGGACGGTGTCGGGGTGCCGGTAGACGACGGAACCGATTTCGTTGATGGTACCGTCGCCGCCGCAGCCGATGATACCGGTTCTGCCCGCGCGAATGGCTTCTTCGGTTCGTGCTCTCGGCCGGTTGTTCAGATCCGTTTCGAGTACAATAAAATCCGCCCCGGCAGCGGTGAGTACCCTTTGCACTGTGTCGAGGCGGTCTTTTTGTTTTTTGCCGGCGTTCGGATTGTAGATAACGGCGTATTTAGTCTTCATCGTGATGTGCCAGCGCTTTTCGGAGCGCCTGTTCTTCTTCCGAGGACAGTTCCTGATCGGCGATGCCGTTTTGTATTTCTTTGGCAAACGTGGTGCTGCCGCTGCGGCCGAACAGCGTCGTGATCAGCACGCCGTTGTCGTGCCGATCCAGCAAGGCAAACGACCAGGAGCGCCGGGCCGTTTCGTCGTCAAAGACGGAATAGCGTAAAAATCCGGCCTTGGTCATGGCGTTTTGCAGCTGTTCTCCCTGCGTGAGCGCTTCGGTGTGAACGTTTTTGAGCTGCTCGTCATGCTTGTTGAGGGTTTTTCCGATCAGCGTGAGGTATTCTTCCAGATTCAGGTCTTCCGTGCCCCGAAGCATCAAATCATACCGGCGTTTCATGCGGTTGAGCTTCTGATTGGTCTGGCTGATCATCGAAAACAAAAACACGAGGCCGACCAGTATCACAAGCATCAGGATGACCTGCAGCGACCGTATTATATTGAGAAATGTATCCATCTTCTTTATCTTTCTCCGGCCATGGCGCGAAGTGCGGACACGGCCAGGTCGACCTCCTCTTCGGTATTGAAATAAGAAAAACTGAACCGGACCGCACCGGTGTCGATAGTGCCCAGCGTGCGGTGCGCAAGCGGCGCGCAGTGCAGACCCGGCCGTACCTGAATCTCATATTCTTCATCCAGATGCCAGGCCACTTCCGCAGAGTCCATCCCTTCGATATTCAATGACAGCACCGGCCCCTGTCTTTCATCCAGCGGGCCGTACAGGGTGATGCCTTCGACTCCATGCAGTCCGTCTTTCATGCGGTGAAACAGTGCCATTTCCTTTTGGTGGATCGCACCGATGCCGGTCTGTTCCAAAAATGCCAGCCCCTCTCCGAGTCCGATAATACCCGGGCCGTTGGGGGTGCCGCTTTCGAGCGCGTCCGGCAGCAGTTCGGGCTGCACAAAATCCTGCGAAAAACTCCCCGTGCCGCCCTGTTTGATCGGGTGTAAAAGGATCTCTTTTCCGACATAGAGTCCGCCCGTGCCCATCGGTCCGTACAGGCCCTTGTGGCCCGGAAAGCACAGCAGATCGATGCCCATAAAGGAGATATCGACCGGCAAAACACCCAGCGACTGCGCCGCATCGACCAGAAATACCGTTTTCGTATCCTTCAGTGCCCGGCCGACTTCTTCGACCGGCTGTATGGTGCCGGTGAGATTGGACATATGCGTCATGCAGACGAGTGCGGTGTCGTCGCGCACGGCAGAAAGCAGGGCACGGCTGTCGACCCGGCCTTCTTTGTCGGCATCGACGACGGTCAGTTCGATGTCGCCTCTGTTTTTGTGTTCCATCAGCGGACGGTTGACGGAATTGTGTTCCATGGAGGTGGTGACAACGTGCGCGCCTTCTTTGAGAATGCCGTGAATGGCGAGATTGAGCACCCGAGCCCCGCTCGATCCGGACCACGGACCCGGCGGAGCCAAGAGCCAGCGCCGCGCCGCCCAGCGACTCCGCACGCGCCAACCCAACTACATGCTCTGGGTCGGCCTCACCCTGATCTCCGCCCTCACGCTCATGATGCTGCTCTCCTTCGTCTGGACCCCGCACGACCCCCTGACGACCTCCAGTGACTTTCGCGAGCAGCTCCAGCCCCCCTCTGCCGAGTACCTCTTCGGCACCGACCACCTGGGGCGCGACGTGCTCTCCCGCGCCATGATCGCCTCGCAGACCGTCTTCCTCATCGGCACGGTCACCCTCCTCATCTCCGGCGGCATCGGCATCACACTCGGCCTCCTCGCCGGCTACAAGGGCGGCTGGGTCGACATCATCATCATGCGCATCGTCGAGGTCTTCAGCACCATACCCGGCACCATCCAGCTCCTGCTCTTCATCACGATCTTCGGCCGCGGCACCACTCAGACCGTCATCGCCATCAGCATCATGAGCTTCACCTCCTTCGTCCGCATGGTCCGCGCCCGCGTCCTCTCCCTGCG
>ERZ1032871.47-NODE-47-length-17701-cov-8.489743_pt1 | contig 17701 bp, 14 predicted proteins | sample MGYA00519026_ERZ1032871 | MGnify/ENA primary metagenome ERZ1032871 (study PRJEB33719, sample SAMN04262510) | wastewater metagenome | biome: rural village; feature: composting latrine chamber; material: composting feces with ash | place: El Salvador | collected...
TTGCGAGGGGGCGAAGGGGGTGGCGATTCCCCCTCATGCCCCCTCGCGCTCCCCCCTTACACCCCGCAAACGCTTCGTACATCGGTGACATCCTTCGGATGTCGATTGATATGTGAGGGTGCGGTCATTCCTTCGAAACCAACCCATTCGTAGTGGCCGCATTGCCATATTGGCCACGTCGTCGCACGGGGTGTGCGGGTCACGCGATAGTACGTCGTCAAACCGAATCACGGCGCGTGGCCCATATTGAAATGGGGCCACTACAATTGACTCTCCTTCGAGTTCGGTTTCATCACAACGGTGACCGATATTGTTACAATCAACGTAAAAAACCCTTCCCTCGAAACCAACCCTTTCATTGCGCCGCATCGCTGCCCACACACCCTCTCACCGCTACACTCCTTCCGCTGTGGTATAATTTCAACAAAAGGAGTGAGGCAAAGTGACACCTTCCAGAGAGGAAGCCCTGGCTTTATTTAAAGAATTCAATCAGTCGGAGAGTCTGTATGCGCATGCGCTTGCCGTGGAGGCGGTGATGCGTCAGTTTGCAAGAAAACTGGCCCCCGAAGAAGAGGAACGATGGGGCACCCTCGGACTGATTCATGACCTGGACTACGAGCGGTATCCCGATCAGCACTGCCAAATGACAGAAAAGATCCTGACCGAGCGCGGCTGGCCGGAAGCGGACGTGCGCGCGGTAATCTCCCACGGCTACGGCATCTGCACGGATGTCGAACCGCAGGAAGACGTGGAAAAGGTCCTGTATACGATCGACGAACTGACCGGACTGGTCGCTGCGACGGCGCGCATGCGTCCCAGCCGTTCCATTCTCGACATGGAAGCAAAGTCGGTCAAGAAAAAATGGAAACAAAAGAGTTTTGCCGCCGGGGTCGACCGGGAAGTGATCGAAAAAGGCGCCGAACGCCTGGGCATGCCGCTGCAGGAAGTCATACAGGAAACCATCCTCGGCATGCGCACCGTCGCCGAAGAAATCGGACTGAAAGGAGAAGTGGACGCATGAGTCAAACCAGACTGCGCTTTGCGCCGAGCCCCACCGGGTTTTTGCATATCGGCGGACTGCGCACCGCATTATACAATTATCTGTACGCCAAACAGCAGGAGGGAGATTTCCTACTGCGCATCGAAGACACCGACCGCACCCGTTTTGTAGAGGGCGCGATCGAAAACCTGCTCGAAGCGCTCGAATGGTCGGGCCTTGCCGTCGATGAAGGCGTCAAAGTAAACGAAGGCCGCGTCGTGCAGGCAGGCCCCCACGCGCCGTATATCCAGTCGGAGCGCGTCAGCATGCGCATCTACGACGAGATCGCGGAAAAACTCACCGAAGAAGGCCACGCCTACCCGTGCTTCTGCACCAAAGAACGGCTCGACACCCTGCGCGCACAGCAAAAGGCAGACGGGAAAGTTCCCCGCTACGACGGACTCTGCCGCGGCATCAGCCCGGAAGACGCCCAGGCCCGCATCGAAGCCGGCGAAGAACACGTGCTGCGCATGAAACTGCCCGCCAAAACCACGATCGCCTTTGATGACATCATCCGTGGACACCTGGAGATCTCCACGGAAGATCTCGACGATCAGGTGCTCGTCAAATCCGACGGATTCCCGACGTATCACCTGGCCGTTGTCGTCGATGACCACGCCATGGGGATTACCCACGTGGTGCGCGGCGAAGAATGGCTGCCTTCCACTCCGAAACACGTGCTCTTATACGATATGCTCGGCTGGGAAAAACCCGTCTTCGTCCATCTGCCGACCGTGCTCAACAAAGACCACAAAAAACTATCCAAACGAAACGACGACGTCGCCGTGGAAGACTTCCGCGAACAGGGATATCTTCCCGAAGGCCTGATCAACTACCTGGCGCTCGTCGGCTGGTCTCCCGAATCCAATCAGGAGATCTTTACGCTGGAAGAACTGATCGAAGCGTTCGACTTCACCCGCGTGTCCACCAGCGGCGGCATCTTTGACCGCGACAAGCTGAACTGGGTCAACGCGCAGCACATCAAAAACAAAACCGACGAAGAACTCGCCGTCCTGGTGCGCCCGTATCTGGAAAAAGCCGGCTGCATGAAAGACGACGTCACAGAAGACTGGCTGGTGCAGCTTGCGGCGACCTTCAAAGAAAACCTCCACACGCTCGCCGACATCGTCGACGAATCGCGGATTGTGTTTTCCGAAGAAGTGGAAGAGATCGAACCGGAAGCGGAAGAGTATCTCGCGCAGGAGGAAGCTTCCGTGCTGGCAAACGCCATGCTGAAGCTCATCGGGGACAAAGACGCCTTCACCGAAGACGATGCCTCCCTGGTCAAATCGGTACAAAAAGAAACCGGCATCAAAGGAAAGCCCCTCTTCATGACGATTCGTTCCATGCTGACAGGCTCCGTGCACGGACCCGACCTCAACAAACTTATCGGCCTGCTCGGCCCGGAAAAATGCCGACGCCGCCTGCAGCCCTACGCCAAATAAACGATACGCCGCCCGACGGATCCGCCGTCGGGCGGTTTTCTTGTATAGCACAAAAAAAAGCGCAAGAAACGGCGGAATTTGATCAAAGTCCGCGCCGAAATGTGTGTAAATTATGACTTTGAAGAAAGATACAGTTGGATGAAGAACTTTACGCCCTTGCAGGCGCTCAATTTGAATTACGTGCCGGTGAAGAAGTTGTGGCTGGAGCCACTTCGGATGCAGACGGAAACGTGCTGTTCAGCGAAGTACCGGTCGGAAGCTACTATGTTTACAAAGCGGAAGCACCGGAAGGTTATGTGCTCGACACGACTCCGTACTGGATCGAAGTCACTGAAGACGGCGTGGTCTGGAAACACCAGGGCAACGCACGTCCGATCTTTATCACCAACGCAGTACAGGAAGATGAAGAGGAAGAACCGGAGCCCGTATTCTACTATGTATTCTTCTTCAAGACCGGAGAAGACAGAACCGAGCTTCTGGCAGGCGCTGAATTCAATCTGGTGCGTGTGACAATGCGATTGTGGATACAATGATTTCGGATGCAGACGGAAATATCCGCTTCACGGATGTTCCCGTGGGCGAATACTATGTGTATGAGTCGCTTGCACCGGAAGGCTATGTCGTTGACACAACCCCGCATTTCCTCACTGTCACAGAGAACGGTGTAAACTGGAGAGATCGCGACGGTCTGTTCGTTTATATCACGAACGAGAAACAGGAAGAGGAAGAAGAACCCGACCCCGTATTCTACGATGTATTCTTCATCAAGACCGGTGAAGACAGAACCGAGCTTCTGGAAGGCGCTGTATTCAATCTGGTGCGTGTGGAAGACAATGCGATTGTGGATACAATGATTTCGGATGCAGACGGAAATATCCGCTTTGCGGATGTGCCGGAAGGCGAATACTATTTGTATGAAGCCCAGGCACCGGAAGGGTATATCGTTGATACGACCCCGCATTTTCTCAATGTCACAGAGAACGGTGTAAACTGGAGAGACCATGACGGTCTGTTCGTTTATATCACCAACGAGAAGCAGGAACAGGAAGAACCGGAAGATCCTGAAGATCCCGAAGATCCGGAACCGCCGATCGGCGAACCGGTCCGTATTGGCTACGACGCCAACGGCGGCCGTTTCCGTCGCGGTGCGCAAACCGAGATCGATACGGTGACCGGCGTGATTACGCTGGCAACCCGTTCGGAACTCGGCGCTGCCAACCCCGGCCATATTTTCCTCGGCTGGCGTGTACGCGGCACGGACGAAATCCTGCCGGAAGGATCGGAATATACACTAACCGGTCCGGTCGTATTTGAAGCAGTTTGGCAAAAAATCTAAGCTGATTCGCGAAACCCGCACGGAAAGACTTCCGTGCGGGTTTTTGCTTGCTTTTGTTTTTGTTGTTTCCTCGCCCGGTTTCGTTATAATAGAAGCAGAGGAAGTGACGAAAGGAGCGGACATGCAGATTTATAGTACGCTGACCCGAAAAAAAGAAGAGTTTGTACCTGTAGAAGAGAATGTGGCCAAAATCTATGTATGCGGCCCGACCGTTTATAATTATATTCATATTGGCAATGCGCGTCCGCTGGTTGTGTTTGATACGCTGCGCCGTTTTTTGCTGTACAAGGGTATGGATGTGCGCTATGTGCAGAATTACACGGATATTGACGACAAAATCATTCGCCGCGCTGCAGAAGAAGGCGTGCCGATCGATCAGATTACGGCGAAGTATATCGCGGCCTATGAAGAGGATTCAAGAGATCTGAATGTGCTGGAAGATCATACGACGCACCCGCGTGCCACCGAGCACATCGACGATATGATCGAATTTATCGAAGGCCTGATGGAAAAAGACGCCGCCTATGAAGTCGACGGCGATGTATATTTTGATGTAACCAAAGCGAAAAATTACGGGCATTTGTCGAAAAAAGAGATCGAGGAGCTGCAGAGCGGCGCCCGCGTGGATGTAGACGCGCGCAAGAAGAACCCGATGGACTTTGCGCTGTGGAAAAAGAGAAAAGAAGCGTCGGAACCCGCGTGGGAGAGCCCGTGGGGCATGGGACGGCCGGGCTGGCATATCGAGTGCTCGGTGATGGCAAAGACGCTTTTGGGCGATACGATCGACATTCACGCCGGCGGGGCGGACCTGCAGTTTCCGCATCACGAAAACGAGATCGCGCAGTCGGAGACGCTCACGGGCAAGCCGTTTGCGAACTACTGGATGCACAATGCGATGATTACGATGGATGATGTGAAGATGAGCAAGTCGCTCGGCAATATCCGCACGGTGCATGAACTGAAGGAGCTGTATGATCCGGAGGTGCTTCGTTTCTGGCTGCTGTCCGCGCATTACAGAAATCCGATCAATTTCTCGGCGGATGTGATGCAGCAGTCGATCAACGGACTGGAACGGCTCTACACGGCGAAAAAACGGCTGCACCGGCTGCTGGCGCAGGCGGAGCACACCGGCGAGAAGACGGTCGGCCCGGACCGCTATCTGCAGGCGTTTGACGCGGCGATGGCGGATGATATCAATACGGCCGACGCGATGAGCGTGATCTTTAATTTTGTGAAGCATACGAATCAGGAGCTGGACGAGTCTTCTTCCTGGGAGGAAGTGCAGCGTGCGATCGATACGCTGCAGAAGATGACCGGCGTGATGGGGATTTTGTATAAAGAAGTCAGCCGGGATCTGGACGAAGAGATTGCGGAGCTGATCGCGCAGCGGGAAGAGGCAAGAAAGAACAAAGATTTTGCGACGGCGGATCGGATTCGCGATGATTTGCTGGCGCGGGGCATCCGCCTGAAAGACACGCCTTCGGGTGTGGTCTGGGAACAAGTGCAGTGATGCGGGTTGATCTGCTGCGCTGCACGCCGGACGGCGAGAAGCTGATCGCGGCGGCAGCCAAACTTTGCTATTCCAAAACGGGCGTTGCCGATCTGCTGGATCATATGGACGATGGGGACGCGGACGGTTTTCTTTCGATGCTCACAGAGATCGGCCATGTGTCGCCGGTGGAGCATGTGAGTCTGACCTTCGGCGTGGAGGGTGTGTCGCGTTCTTTGACGCATCAGCTGGTGCGCCACCGGATTGCGAGCTATTCGCAGCAGTCGCAGCGCTATGTGCAGCTGGATTCGTTTGAATACATTGTGCCGCCTTCGATTGCGGAGGATGCCGGGCTGAAGGATACGTATACGAAGACGATGCGGCAGCTGCAGGACGTGTACGACGAACTGGTGGAGGGGCTTCGCCCGAAGAATACGCAGAAATATCTGGATCGCGGCTTTTCCGAGAAGGAAGCCCGCATGCGCGGCGAAAAAGACGCGCTGGAAGATGCGCGCTATGTGTTTCCGAACGCGTGCGAAACAAAGATCATCTTTACGATGAATGTGCGTTCGCTGCTGCATTTTATAACGCTCAGAACGTGCAACCGTGCGCAGTGGGAGATCCGGGCGCTGGCTTTGGAAGTGCACCGGATTGCGCAGGCGGCGTATCCCGTGCTGTTTCAAAACGCGGGACCCCGCTGTTTGTCGGGGCCTTGTCCCGAAGGGCGCATGAGCTGCGGACGGCAGGAAGAAGTGCGGGCGTTTTTTGCCCGGAGGAGGAACGAACATGAGTGAGATCATCAGCGGACGCAATCCGGTGCTGGAAGCCCTGCGCTCGGAGCGCGGAGTGGAAAAGCTCTATCTGAAAAAAGGGGATCTCACGGGTTCCGTGAAAGAGATCTGGGCGCTTGCGAAGGACCGGCGCGTGCCGGTGCAGTTTTGCGATCAGAAACGGCTGGATGAGCTTTCGGAAGGGAGCCTGCATCAGGGCGTGGCCGCCCTTTTGCCGAGCGTGCGCTACCGGGAGCTTTCGGATCTGCTGGCGATTGCCAAAGAGCGCGGAGAAGCACCGTTTCTTTTGTTGCTCGACGGGATTATGGATCCGCACAATTACGGCGCGATGATCCGCACGGCGGAAGTCTGCGGCTGTCACGGCGTGGTGGTACCCAAACGAAACACCGCGCCGATGACGCAGATCGTGCACAAGGCGAGCGCGGGCGCGACACAGCATGTGGCGATTGCGCAGGTGTCGAATCTGACGGACGCGGTGGTGCGTCTGAAAAAAGAAAATGTGTGGATCTACGGCGCGGATCTGGACGGCGGGATCTATACCGATACCGACCTGACGGGAGCCGTGGGGATTGTGATCGGTTCCGAGGGCGACGGGATCAGTCCGGGGCTGAAAAAGCATCTGGACGGCGTGGTGACGCTTCCCGTGTGCGGGCAGGTGGATTCTCTGAACGCGTCCAACGCGTGTGCCGTGCTGCTGTATGAAGTGCTGAGGCAGAATCGTGCCCGAAACTGAGTTTCACGTGTATGCGGACGGCTACAATATCTTGCATGCCTGGCCCGCGTTTCACGAGCTTCTGGAGGAGAATCTGGAAGTGGCGAGAAATCAGCTGATCGAACAGATGGCGGAGTACCGGAGCCTGAGCAAAAACCGGATTACCGTGGTGTTTGACGCGCACAAGGTAAAGGGGCAGCCGCAAAAACGCGAGCGCTACAAGGGTGTGGAGATCATTTACACGAAGCCGCTGGAAACGGCGGATCTGTATATCGAAAAGCAGATGAAAGATCGGCCCGCAGACTACCGGGTCATGGTGGTGTCCAACGACAGCATGATTCAGCAGATTATTCTGGGCCGGGGCGGAATCCGTGTGACGGTGCAGGAGTTTATGACGACGCTGGAAGATGCGAAGAATCTGATCCGGCACAAAAACAGAAGAAGAAAGACACCGAAGATGACGCATCTTGTTTCCCTGGAGGAGATGCTGGAGGACTTCGAAGCATAAAAAAACCATGTGCCGCTTTGGCACATGGTTTTTCAGTGGAGCCCTTGACCGGACTTGAACCGGTGACTTCTTGCTTACCATGCAAGTACTCTACCTGCTGAGTTACAAGGGCACGTCCTCAATAACTATAAAGGAATCGTGCCGGAATGTCAACCGGATTTCACACAAATTTTACAAAAAACATCGCCCGGGCATTTGCCCGGGTTCACTGACCGTTCTCTTTCGATGCCGCGGCCAATGAACCGCGCAAAGGGAAGGATCAGGCGGTATGATTTTCTTTCAGATAACGGATAATGTCGCTGGATTCATACATGGGTTCGCCGTCGACCAGAAGCATGGGGACCATGTCCTGTCCGCCGATGCGAAGCAGTTCTTCCTGTGCTTCGGGGTCTTTTTTAATGTCTCGGAAGGTGACGTCGATATTGTGCTTGTTGATAAAGCGGACGACCTTCTGGCAAAACGGACACATTTCTTTCATATACAACTGTAATTCTTTCAATTTGATTCCTCCTAAACGTAATCTTCGGGATATATACCCAATCGCGGTTGTTGTGCACAAGTCGGTGCGTTATACTGGAGGAAGCAACCGAAACAGCAAAGGAGCGACTATGAAAAAAACCGGACTGATACTGATGGTACTGATCTTTTTGGCGGGCTGCACGCGCCCGAATCCGTTTACGGAGGACCCGAACGCGACGGATCCCGCGGCGGCCGTGACAGAAGACGCCGTGACGGAAGAAACCGAAACGGAACAGACGGAAGCCCCGCCCGATGACACGGAGGCAACCGAGGATACGGAGGATGTGAGTGCGGATCCTTCGACGGTGGATCTGTCATACCAGCCGTCCGAGGGTGGACGCATTATGGTGCTGATGTATCACAATATCGGCGAGGAGGAAGAGGCCTGGGTTCGCACGCCGGACAATTTCAGAAAAGATCTGCAGGTTCTCTATGACGACGGCTACCGACCGATCCGGCTGACGGACTATGCCCGCGGGCATATCGATGTGCCGGCCGGCATGACGCCGTATGTGATTACTTTTGACGATGCCAGGGAGAACAACTTCCGGTATCTTGCGGACGGAACCCTGGATCCCGACAGCGCGGTGGGCATACTGATGGAGTTTGCCGAACTGCACGATGATTTTACGCCGCATGCGACGTTTTTCTCCAACAGCCCGATTCCCTTCAAGGTGGAAGGCGAAGAGGCGGAAAAAGTACAGTTTCTGCTCGACAACGGCATGGATATCGGGAATCACACCTGGGGGCATGAGGACTTTACCTGGCTTTCCGGGGACGAACTGCAGGAGTCGATCGGACGGCAGGCGCAGTATCTGGATGATCTGACCCCGGATGATTATGAAATCAATACGCTGGCCCTGCCGTTCGGCAGCCGGCCGGAGGATGATTCGCTGACGGATTATCTCAGAGAGGGAAGCTACGACGGCTTTTCCTATAACAATATCGCGATTTTGAATGTGGGCTGGGATCCGGCGCTGTCGCCGTTTCACAAAAACTATGATCCGGAGTATATTCCGAGAATCCGCGCAAGTGAAATGGAAGTCGACAATGTGGGGATCTATGACTGGCTCAGCTATTTTGAAAACAATCCGGAAGAACGCTATATTTCCGACGGCAACGCGAAGATTATCTCCGCGCCCGCGGACTGGGAAGATGTGCTGGTGGCACCCGAAGGGATGATTCTGAATCTGTACGAAACGGAAGATCAGGCGGAATAAAAGAAAAACAACTAAAAACACGCTCTCGTCTTGACGAAGAGCGTTGTTTTTGTTATCCTAAAATGTATGAAACTTTACTATGGGGTTGTATGCGGATTTTCTCTTTCAACCATATTACCATAGTTCTTAAGAATAGAAAAGAGGGCTACGTATTGTTCAAGCGCAAGGGGAGTGGTGTTGTATATGGTGCATGACGTATATTTTGGCAAGAGACTCAGAAAAAGCTATTCGAGAATCCCGGAAGTACTGGAACTTCCGGATTTAATCGCGGTACAGAAAAAATCCTACGAATGGTTTATCAATGAGGGACTGCGCGATGTCTTTGACGACATTTCGCCGATCGTCGATTACTCGGATACGATGAGTCTGGAATTTGTGGACTATTATCTGGAGGACCATCCGAAGTATTCCGAACAGGAAGCAAAGGAACGGGACGGAAACTACGCAACCCCGCTGAAAATCAAGGCGCGTCTGATCAACAAGGAAACCTATGAAGTCAAGGAGCAGGAAGTGTTTATGGGCGACTTCCCGCTGATGACCGACAAAGGTACCTTTATTATCAACGGAGCGGAACGCGTCATCGTCAATCAGCTGGTCAGAAGCCCGGGCCCTTATTATCATGATGAAATCGACAAGTCGGGAAACCGGCTGTTTTCTGCTACCATTATCCCGAATCGCGGCGCCTGGATCGAATACGATTCCGATTCGAACGACGTCGTGCATGTGCGCATCGACCGCACGAGAAAACTTCCCGCCACGACCCTGGTGCGGGCGCTTCTGCTCGAAACCAATGAAGAAATGCGGGAAATCTTAGGGGACACCAAATACCTGAACGCCACACTCGAAAAAGAAATCTCCCACACCCGGGAGGAAGCACTCATAGAAATCTACAAAAAGCTCAAGCCGGGCGATCCGGCCGCGCTGGAAAGTGCCATCCCTCTGATCAACAATCTGCTGTTTGATCCGAAACGCTATGATCTGGCGAAAGTCGGCCGCTACAAGTTCAACAAGAAGCTGTCGGTTGCCACGCGTATTATGGGGCAGATCAGCGCGGAAGATGTGGTCGACCCCCGCACGGGCGAACTCCTGTGTGAAAAGGGCGAGGCGATTTCCAGAAAAACGGCACAGGCGATCGAAGACGCCGGCATCAATCTCGTGATTGTGCAGATGGGCGAAGAACGCGTCCATGTGGTCGGAAATGAATTTGTGCGCCTGGAGGCGTTCGACCTGCCGTTTGACGGACGGGAACTCGGCCTGAGCGAAAAAGTCTTTTATCCCGAAATGCGCGCCCTTTTGGACGAGCATGAAGGCGATGACAACGAACTGAAACAAAAGGTGAAAGAGCGCGTGCGCGCGCTGTCGCCGAAGCATATTACAAAATCCGACATCCTCGCGACCGTGAGCTATGAACTGAATCTGTTTTACGGACTCGGTCATGTGGATGATATTGACCACCTCGGAAACCGTCGGGTGCGATCGGTTGGAGAGCTTTTGCAAAACCAGTTCCGCATCGGCATGAGCCGGATGGAACGGGTCGTGAAAGAGCGGATGTCGACACAGGATCCGTCGCAGGCGCAGCCGACTTCTCTCATTAATATCCGGCCGGTGTCGGCGGCGATTAAGGAATTCTTCGGTTCCTCGCAGCTTTCGCAGTTTATGGACCAGACGAATCCTCTGTCTGAGTTGACCCACAAGCGCAGAATGTCGGCCTTAGGGCCGGGCGGACTCTCGAGAGACCGCGCGGGCTACGAGGTACGGGACGTGCACCATTCCCACTACGGCCGCATCTGCCCGATCGAGACGCCGGAGGGACCGAACATCGGACTGATTACGTCGATGACGACCTACTCCCGCATCAACGAATACGGCTTTATCGAAACGCCGTTTCGCGTGATGGACAAGGAGAATCTCCGCGTCACCTCGGAGATCGAATATCTGACCGCCGATGAGGAGGACCATTTCGTTGTCGCGCAGGCGAACGAGCCGCTCGACGAAGAAGGTCACTTCATCAACGACCGCGTCACCGGACGGGGCATCAACGGTGAGAATGATATTTACCGCGAAAAAGAAATCGACTTTATGGACGTTTCGCCGCAGCAGATCGTTGCGGTGGGCACGGCCATGATTCCCTTCCTTGAAAACGACGACGCCACCCGCGCGCTCATGGGTTCCAACATGCAGCGGCAGGCGGTCCCCCTGCTTCGCACCGAGGCGCCGATCATCGGCACCGGGATCGAAAGCAAGGCCGCCCGCGATTCGGGCGTGGTGGTGCTTGCGAAAAACGACGGCACGGTTGTGAAGGTGAGCTCCGATGCGATTCAGGTGCGCCGCTTTGACGACAACGGCGTGGATGTGTATCAGCTGATCAAGTTCAAGCGTTCGAATCAGGGAACGACGATCAATCAGCGCGCGATCGTGCAGGAGGGCGAAGTGATCCGTAAGGGCGATGTAATCGCCGACGGACCTTCCACCGAAATGGGAGAGATCGCCCTGGGCAAAAATGTGCTCGTCGCATTTATGACCTGGGAAGGCTACAACTATGAGGACGCCATCCTCATCAATGAAAAAATCGTCGCGGACGACGCGCTGACGTCCGTTCATATTGAAGAACACGAGTCCGAAGCGAGAGACACCAAGCTCGGGCCGGAAGAGATTACGCGCGATATCCCGAATATCAGCGACGACATGCGAAAATACCTCGACGAACACGGGGTGATTATGGTCGGCGCGGAAGTGAAGGCGGGCGATATTCTGGTCGGAAAGGTGACGCCGAAGGGCGAAACCGAACTTTCGGCGGAGGAACGTCTGCTCAGAGCGATCTTCGGCGAGAAGGCGCGCGAGGTCAGAGACACATCGCTGCGCGTGCCGCACGGCGAGTCGGGCATTGTGGTCGACGTGAAGCGGTATTCGCGTGAAAACGGCGACGACCTGAGCCCCGGCGTGAACGAAGTGGTGCGCGTGTATATCGCGACCAAACGAAAAATCAGCGTGGGCGACAAGCTCTGCGGACGCCACGGAAACAAGGGCGTTGTCTCCCGGATTCTTCCGGAGGAGGACATGCCGTTTCTCCCGGACGGACGGGCGGTGGAAATCGTCCTGAATCCCCTGGGGGTACCGTCGCGGATGAACCTGGGCCAGGTGCTGGAAGTGCATCTGGGCATGGCCGCAAAAAAACTCGGCTGGCATGTGGCCACACCCGTATTTGACGGCGCGTCGGACCTGGATATTATCGACACGCTGCAGGAGGCGGGCTATCCCGGATCGGGAAAAGTCGAGCTCAGAGATGGCCGCACGGGCGATCCTTTCGACAACGACGTGACCGTGGGCTATATGTATATGCTGAAACTGCACCACCTGGTCGACGAGAAGATTCACGCGCGTTCGATCGGACCGTATTCGCTGGTAACCCAGCAGCCGCTCGGCGGAAAAGCCCAGTTCGGCGGACAGCGTTTCGGAGAGATGGAGGTGTGGGCACTGGAAGCCTACGGCGCCTCGCATATGCTGCAGGAGATGCTGACGGTGAAATCGGACGATATTGTGGGACGGGTAAAGTCCTACGAGTCGATCGTGAAGGGCGAGAATATCCCGCAGCCGGGCATCCCCGAGTCGTTTAAGGTATTGATTAAAGAACTGCAGTCGCTGTCACTGGATGTGAAAGTCCTTACGGAGGACGATCAGGAAGTCGAATTCCGTGAGAGCGATGATGATATGTACGATTACAACGAGATTGATCAGAATATGGAAAAAGATCAGATCATTGTCAACGATATTGACGACAAATCCGACTTCATTATCGAGGAAGTGGATGAAGAAGAGGACGAAGCTGATCCCTTTGATACCGGCGACGAGTATCTGTAGGAAAGGAGACCTTTTTGCAAGAACTGAACTATTTTGACTCCATTCGAATCGGACTTGCCTCTCCGGAAAAAATTCGCCAGTGGTCCCGAGGCGAAGTCAAAAAACCCGAAACGATCAACTACAGAACGCTGAAGCCGGAAAAAGAAGGCCTGTTCTGCGAGAAGATCTTCGGACCGACGAAAGACTGGGAATGCTCCTGCGGCAAATACAAGCGGATCCGCTACAAGGGCGTGGTCTGCGAAAAATGCGGCGTGGAAGTGACGAAGTCGAAGGTGCGCAGAGAGCGCATCGGCCATATCGAACTGGCCGCGCCGGTTTCACACATCTGGTATTTCAAGGGCATCCCGTCGCGGATGGGACTGCTGCTGGACATGAGCCCGCGTTCGCTGGAGAAAGTGCTGTATTTTGCCAATTATCTGGTGATCGACCCGGGTGAGACGGAGCTGTATCCGAAGCAGCTTTTGACAGAAACCGAATACTACGAACAAAGAGAAAAATACGGGGACGCCTTCCACGCCTCCATGGGGGCGGAGGCGATCCGCGAACTGCTGTATTCGATCGATATCGACCGCGAGGCGGATTCTCTGAAAGAGGATATGCAGGATGCGACCGGCCAAAAGCGCGTGCGCATTATCCGCCGCCTGGAAGTGGTCGAGGCGTTTCGCAAGTCGAAAAACAAACCGGAGTGGATGATTCTGGATGTCATTCCCGTCATCCCGCCGGATCTGCGCCCGATGGTGCAGCTGGAGGGCGGCCGCTTTGCCACCTCCGACTTAAACGATCTGTACCGTCGCGTAATCAACCGAAATAACCGACTGAAACGACTGCTGGATATCGGCGCGCCGGATATTATCGTGCGAAACGAGAAGCGCATGCTGCAGGAAGCCGTGGACGCGCTGATCGACAACGGACGCCGCGGAAAAGCGGTAACGGGCCCCGGCAACCGAAATCTGAAGTCGCTGTCCGATATGCTGAAAGGAAAGACCGGCCGTTTCCGTCAGAATCTGCTCGGAAAACGGGTCGATTATTCCGGCCGTTCGGTTATCGTGGTCGGTCCCGAACTGAAGTTTTATCAGTGCGGACTGCCGAAGAAGATGGCGCTGGAGCTGTTTAAGCCGTTTGTCATGCGTCAGCTGGTGATCGACGGCAAGGCGCACAATATCAAAAACGCGAAAAAACTGGTCGAGCGGATGAATCCCGTGGTATGGGATATTCTGGAGAAGGTCATTGCGGACCATCCGGTGCTTCTGAACCGCGCGCCTACGCTGCACCGACTGGGGATTCAGGCGTTTGAGCCGGTCCTCGTGGAGGGCAAGGCGATTAAACTGCACCCGCTCGTGTGTACGGCGTACAACGCCGACTTCGACGGCGACCAGATGGCCGTGCACCTGCCGCTTTCGGTGGAAGCGCAGGCCGAAGCGCGACTTTTGATGCTTTCGACCAACAATATTCTGGCGCCGAAAGACGGCAAGCCGATTACGACGCCGACGCAGGATATGGTCCTGGGCGCGTATTATCTGACAACCCACACGCCGGGCGCCAAAGGCGAGGGCCATCAGTTTAAAGACTACAACGAAATGATGAAGGCGTATTTCAACGGCCAGGTACATCTGCACGCGATGGTGAAAGTCCGAAGGAAAAACGAGGGCGACACGCGCGGCGGCATGGTCGAAAGTACGGTCGGACGTTTCATCTTTAACGCGGGCATCCCGCAGGATCTGCGCTATGTGGATCACGAAAAGGAACCGTACAAGTTAGAAGTCGACATGCACGTGAACAAAAAGGTGCTGGGAGACATCGTGGACCGGTGCTTCCGCCGCCACGGCAATATCCGCACGTCGCAGATGCTCGACTATATCAAGCAGATCGGCTTTAAGTATTCGACGATCGGCGCGCTGACGATTTCGATGGGCGATATTATCGTTCCGGATCAGAAGCAGGAGATTCTGGGCCAGGCCGAGCAGGAAGTGCGCGAGTACGACAGCCTGATGCGCCGCGGTCTGATTTCCGAAGACGAGCGCTACGAGCATGTCATCGGTATTTGGAACAAGGCGACGAACGATGTCACCAAGGTGCTGATGGACAATCTCGATCGCACGAACAATGTCGCGATCATGGCGAACTCCGGTGCCCGGGGTTCCGAGAACCAGATCCGGCAGCTGGCCGGTATGCGCGGACTCATGAGTTCCGCGACCGGACGCACGATCGAGATTCCGATCAAGGCGAATTTCCGCGAGGGTCTTTCGGTGCAGGAGTTCTTTATCTCGACGCACGGTTCCAGAAAGGGACTGTCGGATACCGCGCTTCGTACCGCCGACTCGGGGTATCTGACCAGACGTCTGGTGGATATCGCGCAGGATGTAATCGTGCGCGAGGAAGACTGCGAGACCGATCAGTATATTCTGGCGGAGGACTTCCGCGACGGCAACGAAGTGATCGAGGAGCTGACGTACCGCATCGTCGGGAAGTATTCGTTTGAGGATGTGCTCGACGAGAAAACGGGCGAACTGCTCGTTCGTAAAAATGAAATGATTACAGAAGAAGTCGCCGACCGCATTGTGAGCCGGGGCATCGACAAAGTCAAAGTGCGTTCGGTGCTGGGCTGCAAAACCCACCGCGGCGTCTGCGCCCGCTGCTACGGCAGAAACCTCGCGACGGGAAAACCCGTGAACGCCGGGGAGGCCGTAGGCATTATCGCGGCACAGTCGATCGGGGAGCCGGGCACGCAGCTGACGATGCGTACCTTCCACTCCGGCGGGATCGCCGTGGAGGGAATTACCTCCGGTCTGCCGCGGGTCGAGGAGCTTTTCGAGGCAAGAAAGCCGAAAGGTCTCGCCTATATGACGGAAGTCAGCGGTACGGTGGAAGTGGTGGACAACAAGAAACGACAGGATATCGTCGTGACCACCAAAGACGGCGAAGAGTATTCCTATAATATCCCGTACGGCGCGCGCCTGAAGGTGCAGACGGGGGATACGATCGAAGCCGGCGACATGATTACGGAAGGTTCCCTGAATCCGCATGACATTTTGCGTGTGCGCGGACTCGACGGGGTCTATCAGTATATTACGAAGGAAGTCCAGCGGGTGTACCGCCTGCAGGGGGTTGACATCGACGACAAGCACATCGAGATTATCATCAAGCAGATGCTCTCGAAGGTGAAGGTGGAAGATGCCGGCGACACGGATTTCCTGCCGGGCAGCATGGTGAATATCGGCGACTACCAGCGGGAGAACGCCCGCATGGAAGAAGAGGGCCTGCGTCTGGCGCAGGGCGAGCGCGTGCTTTTGGGCATTACGAAGGCGTCTTTGGCGACGGATTCGTTCCTGAGCGCCGCGTCCTTCCAGGAGACGACCCGCGTGCTGACGGAAGCTTCGATCAAGGGCAAGGTCGATCATCTGATCGGTCTGAAGGAGAATGTCATTATCGGCAAGCTGATTCCCGCCGGTACGGGCATGAAACGCTACAAGAATATTGAAATCCAGTATGACGGCAGCGAGGACGATGTGACGGCAGAGCTTCCCGAAACGCAGGAAGTGATGATCGAAGACGTCCACAATGCGGTCGAGCTGGTCGAATAGAAACATTGACAGTCGGTGGCGCGGGTGTTACAATTTACTGTGGTATTTTTTGCAGTAGACAACACCCGTTGTCACATAAAACAAGAAGGAGAATCACATGTCCGAGGACAGTGTCCGGCGAGTGATCGTCGGTTCAAAACAGGTGAAGCGCAGCCTGAAAAAGGGGCATCCGCTGACCCGCGTCGTGATTGCCCGCGACGCGAACAATACGGAAGACATCGAATTTATCCTGTCCGAATGCAAGCAGCAAAACATCGATGTCGCCTGGTTTGACTCCATGAAGGAACTGGGGCAAAAATGTAATATTGACGTTAGTGCGGCCGTCGTCGCATTGATGATACAAACCTAATGAGGAGGTGAAAAAATGCCCACAATTAACCAGCTGATCAAGCAGGGACGACAAAAAGTTGTCTACAAATCGAAAGCGCCGGCGCTGGGTTCCACAATCAACAATCTGAAGAAGGAATCCACCGATGTCAACGCACCGCAAAAGCGTGGTGTCTGCACGGCCGTTCGTACCGTAACCCCGAAGAAACCGAACTCGGCACTTCGCAAGATCGCCAGAGTCCGCCTGACCAACGCAATGGAGGTCAACGCGTATATTCCGGGAATCGGTCACAATCTGCAGGAGCACAGTGTGGTTCTGATCCGCGGCGGAAGAGTAAAAGACCTGCCGGGTGTACGTTACCACATTATTCGCGGAGCACTGGATACGGCAGGCGTTGCCAACCGCAAGCAGGCCCGTTCCAAGTACGGCGCGAAAAAATCCAAGTAAACCCATCAAGAGTGCATTACATTTTCTATGATTTGACATAAAAATGATTCGTGCACGACGGCAAAAAGCCGAGTACCAATGAAACTACTTTTATAGTAAGGAGGGAAGAAAGTGCCGAGAAAAGGACATGTTCCGAAAAGAGAAGTGATGGCCGATCCGATGTATCAGGATGTGGTCGTCACGAAGCTCATCAACAACATTATGTTGGATGGCAAAAAAGGAGTCGCACAGAATATTGTGTACGGCGCGTTCGACTATATCAAAAACCAGACCGGCGAAGAACCGCTGGAGGTTTTCTACAAAGCGCTGAACAATATCATGCCCGTGCTGGAGATCAAGGCAAGACGGATCGGGGGAGCCACCTATCAGGTTCCGATCGAAGTGCGTCCGGAACGCCGCCAGACGCTGGGACTTCGCTGGCTGGTAAA
>ERZ1032871.48-NODE-48-length-17557-cov-11.625586_pt1 | contig 17557 bp, 15 predicted proteins | sample MGYA00519026_ERZ1032871 | MGnify/ENA primary metagenome ERZ1032871 (study PRJEB33719, sample SAMN04262510) | wastewater metagenome | biome: rural village; feature: composting latrine chamber; material: composting feces with ash | place: El Salvador | collected...
GGGCGGGGGTGGTGTCCTCATCCCGGACCTCTTCCGCGAACGGGGGCGGGGAGAACTTCGGCATCGCCGGCGCGGCCCCAGCGGCGGGCTTCGGTGCGGGGGCGGGTTCCGGGTCGTCCGGCTTCGCCGCAGTCCAATCCCCCGCGAACAGGGGCGCCGTCTTCGGCGCCGGCGGAGGTGCCTCATTCTTGCGGGGCTTCGGCTTCTGCGGCTTCGGCTTCTTCTCCGAGTCGGAGTTCTTCTTCATGACTGGGGCGAACATGGGGACGTTTCCCTTGGCGTCCGGTTCCATGTCCACAGCCTTCTGGGGCAGGGAGGGGCCCGTTGGTTGGCCTTCCTCGGGGGCGACCTTGTTGGTACGGGGACGTGCCTGACGAGTGTCCGCGGTCCACGCGGACCCGTCGAAGTACCGCTCGCGGTTCTTGTAATCGTACGGGTCAGGCCACCACCCCGCGGCGGTAGGGCCCACCCCTTCCTTCTGCTGCTCCATGACCCCAGTGTCGGGACGTGCAGGCCGGGCGCCGCGCGCAAGCTGAACACGCACACAAAGAGGAGTTACACGTTGTCCGATTCCTACAACGCAAGCAGTCTCACAGTCCTGCAGGGGCTGGACGCTGTCCGTAAGAGGCCAGGCATGTACATCGGCACCACGTCGAGCCGGGGCCTACAGCACCTTCTGTGGGAAATTGCGGATAACTCGGTCGACGAGGCGCTGGCCGGCAACGGCGACCGGATCGACATCACGCTGCACCAGGACGGATCCGTCGAAGTGGCCGACCACGGCCGGGGTATGCCGATCGACACGGAGAAAACCACCGGGAAGTCCGGTGTCGTAGTGATCTTCACCGAGCTTCACGGCGGCGGTAAGTTCGGCGGAGGCGCCTACGGGTCGACGGGCGGTCTGCATGGCGTGGGCGCCACCGTCGTCAACGCCCTGTCCACCCGACTGGAGGTGGAAGTGCACCGCAACGGCAAGGTCCACACCATTGGCTTCCGTGACGGGGAGCCCGGCCACTACTCCCCCAAGGGAACGTTCCGGGCCGGGTCGAAGCCGAAGGCGGCCGGCAAGTCCGACCGCACCGGTACGACGGTCCGGTTCTGGCCTGATCGGGACATCTTCGACAAGGATGCCGACTTCTCGTGGGAAGCGCTCACTCACCGGGCCCGGCAGACCGCCTTCCTCGCACCGGGACTACGCATGTCCATCACGGACCTGCGGAACCCGGATGCCCCGCAGCACGAGGAGTTCCTCTTCGAAGGCGGCACCCGGGACTTCGTGGAGTTCATCTCACCCGGGGAGCTCATCACCCCTATCATCAGCTGCACCGGGGAAGGCACCTACACGGAGTCGATCCCCGTACTCGACCCGGACAGCGGCAAAATGGTCACCCGCGACGTTGAACGTGTCATGCAGGTGGATGTGGCCCTCGGCTGGTCGTCCACGTTCGAGCCCACAATCCAGTCGTTCGTGAACATCGTGGAAACCCCGAAGGGCGGTACGCACGTCGACGGGTTCGAACGAGTCATGGTCCGTGTGCTGAACAAGTACCTCCGCGAAACGAACACGCTGAAGCAGGCCGATTCTGACGTGTGGAAAGCTGACGTGCTGGAGGGCCTGAACGCGGTGATCCTGGTCCGCATCCCGGAGCCCCAGTTCGAGGGGCAGACCAAGGAAGTACTGGGTACCGGTCCGGCATCCCGCATCGTGTCGCAGGTCGTCTCCCAGGGGCTGTCTGAGTTCTTCGAGGCGCCCCGGAATAGGGCCGCCGCGAAGGTCGCGTTGAACAAGGTGGCCCACGCGGCGAAGGTTCGGCTGTCCGCCCGGGCACAGCGGGAGAACCTGCGTCGCAAGAACGCCCTCGGAACGTCGTCTATGCCCTCGAAGCTGAAGGACTGCCGCACCCACACTCTGGAAGATTCCGAACTGTTCATCATCGAGGGCGACTCCGCCGGCGGTTCCGCCTCCCAGGGCCGCGACTCCGAGACGCAGGCAATTCTTCCTCTGCGGGGCAAGGTCATCAACGTCCGCAAGGAGTCCGAGGCGAAGGTCCTGAAGAACAAGGAGTACGCGGCGCTGATCACGGCGATGGGCGCCGGGGTGGGCTCCACGTTCGACATCGAATCCATCAGGTACGGGAAGTTGATCTTGATGGCGGACGCCGACTACGACGGCGACCACATTCGACTCCTGTTGCTGACCTTCCTGTGGAAGTACATGCGCCCCCTCATCGAGGCCGGCCGGGTGTACTCCGCGGTCCCGCCGCTGTACGAAATCCGGAAGAAGAACGGCAAGGGTGACACGGTGTACGCGTACACCCCCGCGGAGATGCAGAGCATCGTCGCGAAGGCGCCGAAGGACTCGTTGGATGCGAAGCGGCTGAAGGGACTCGGCGAGCAGAACGCGGACTCCCTCGCGGAAACGACCATGGCGAAAAGCACCCGAAAGTTGCGCCGTATCAAAGTGAGTGACGCGCAGAAGGCGGAGACCGTTCTCGAGGTGCTGATGGGCAAGGACGTCGCACCCCGGCGCGATTTCATCACCGAAAAGAGCGGACTCATCCCGAAGGAAGCGCTCGACGTCTAACCCCGGGTGGTGGCACCTGCTGGGCAGTCCACCCTGCCGCCGGGGCCGGCACAGTGAGGGGCATGACGTCCGTAGAAGAAGGCATCGCCGTCCTGTCCACCACTCGGGGTCTCGCCATGGTTCAGTCCCCTGACCGTGGTGCTGGCCTGGCCGCCGCCTTGCGCATCGCCAACCAGCTGGTGCCCGAGGAATACCGGGCGGGAGATGTGGCAGTTATGACCCCCGAGGGGGCCCGGTGGACCCTCGGGGACTTGGCCATGCAACTCAGGTTCCAGCAGGGCTACCTCCCCGCCGGGGAACAGCGCGTCATTGTCCTGGACCAGGCGGACAAGATGGACGACCGGGCGGCGGAAAGCCTGCTCCTCACCGTGGAGGAGCCCGTAGTTCCCGTCATCTTTCTCGCAGTGGTACGTGAGGCGCAGGCCATGCTGCCCACCCTCAGGTCCCGCAGCCTCGTCGTCATCGACGCCCCACCCCGCCCGGCAGGCGGCCTGTCCGGCAAGTTGGGCGTTGCCCTCAATCCCCCCACCGAGGCGGCGCTCGCCCTGTGCCCGCTGACAGAAGCTGCCCTGGACTCTGGGACAGCCCCCGACGCTGTGCCGGCGCTCCAAGAACTGTTCCCCGCCCCCACCGGCAACGCCGCGTTCATCATGTTCGACATCCCGAACCGGATCCGCGCAGCCGCGAAAACTGTCTCCCAGAAGGGGCCGAACGACCCGGCAACCCGGGCGGTACAGCGGGAACTCTCCGCAGCATGGGTCGACATCCGCCACAAGGAGGCCCTGGGTCACCTACGGGCCGCACCCACCCCCTCCGCCGTCACCCGATGCGAACGCCTCGAGGAAGCGCAGGCCATGCTTCAACTGCACCTGCCCCTGGAGCACGTCATCGGCTACGCAACCAAGGACCCCGCATGACTGGCCTCTCCCAACTCCTCAACTCCCTCACCGGGGACCTGAACCTCGGCACCGAACAGCAACGCACCTCCATCCGGCAAGCAGTGGCCCAGGTTTGCCAGCGGCAGGGGTACCAGGCGAAGGTCGCCTCATTCAAAGACGGCATCCTCACCCTCCACGCCCGCCCCGCCGAAACGTACCTACTGCGAATGGACGAAGGGAACGTGCGGGAAGCCCTCAACAACGCGGGCGTCGGCGACGCAGTGCAGGAAATCAGAATCTTCAGCCGAATCTGAAGTCCCACAACCAAAACCACCCCCACGCCGTGACTGCTGGCCTGCGCCGCCGGTAACCGGGGCGCCTACGCCGCCCCAGCCCCCCAGTCCCAGTTCTCGTGGGCGACGTGCTTTTCGCCGGCGGCATCCGCGCACCCGGCGCCAACGGTTCGGTGCATCCCCTGCACAACGCCGGGGACATCAACCGAAAGGACAACCCCATGACGGACAGCACCAAGGGGAACCCCTCCCCGCCCCGGACCTTCTTGCCCACATTCATTTGGCACGACGGCGACTCCCCCGGACTCTACGCCTACCCCGGCCCGGAGCGGGAGGATTCCAACCCTTCCAGAGGTCCCGAGGAGTCCCGTCCGGAAGACCGGGCAGACACCGACCCCCGTGAACCGGAATCTCCGCAAGTAGACCCCGCCGACGAGTTCATCGACGCACTTCGGCGCCTCGAAGTCCTCGAGCCTACGGGGTACAGCGACATCGTACCCCGGAGCTTTCACGTCTCCTTGCGCCCGGAGGGCTCGTTCCTGAAGCTCTCCGGAACCTCCCCCTCACGTGACCTCAAGGAGAAGAAGGCGCGACGCATGACAGGGAAGTGCTTTGCGGTTGCCCTCGTCCTAACCCTCGTGGGGGCCGCCCTGTTCACCTGGACCGGGATGGGGGGCTTCCCGCTCATCCCCGGCGTGCTCGGCCTTCTCCTCGCCGGTGCGCTCGCCGCGGGCCGCGACGACTTCCTCGGGGACCCCGCGTTGATTTTCCCGGTCCGCATCGCTGGCACGGGTGAGGAGTTCAGGTCCCTCGCGCGGAAGCTCGGCGCCGCCTGGCATGGCGACAGCGACATTTTCACTTCGGCACTGCAAGTCCTGGCCGGAGAGTCCACCGAGGAAGCTAATCCCGAAGTGCGGGAACGTGCACTCAACGTGCTCCGCGACCTGTACCTCAAGTCGGAAGAGCGCCGACTTGACCTCGACCAGCCCCAGACCATCGAAAAGCTCAACGCGCTCGCCGCCCTGGAGGCCCGGATCGAGATGCTCGACTAATCACCCCAAGACCCCGCCCACCACTGGGCGGGGTCTTTCCTTTGCCCCCGGCACGGTGGGGGCATGCACATCCTCATCACCGTCCTCTTCCCGATCGCCGCCGCGACCCTGCTCCTCCTCGGCGCCTGACCCCGCACGAAAAGAGACCCCCGCCTGCGCACTGCAGGCGGGGTCTTGCTGTTGTGGGGCTCACCTCTTGTAGAGGAAGCTACCGTACGGGTCCGCGGCGTCCACGGCCTCGGGGAACTGGGTCCCCAAGTTAAAGCGGACGGCGAGGCCGTCCTTGTCGCGCTGGGGCTTTGCCCAACCCCCGGGCTTGATCAGGTCACCGGTCCCCCGGTCCACGAAGGCGAAGGCCGAGCCACCATCACCGGGACGGTAGTGCTTCACGATCCGGTCGTACTTGCGGCCCGGCTGGACCTCGTACAGGTCGGTGCCGAACTTAGTGTTCAGGGCGGTGACGAAGGCGTCCGCGTAATGCATGAGAGTCCTCTCGGTTGGGGCCCCGCCAGATGTGGGGCGTTGCCGGAGAACCGTCGGCGCGGCGGCGGGGGTCCGGTCGAAGCCGGTTGTTGTCGGAGAGGAACACGGGTAGGTCCGCGAGGCGGGGAGGTCGGCACAGTGGATGACGGAGGCGTACCCCACGGTAATCCGGCGCCCCGCCAAAAGTGAATAAAAACGGTGGTGAACCACGGTAACGCCGCAGGCCAAGAAGTATTTTCCCCGCGCGAGCGGGGATGGCCCTACGACAATTCCCGGCGCGGGCGTTTCTCCCATATTTTCCCCGCGCGAGCGGGGATGGCCCGGAAAGGGTGGCGGCGGAGAAGCGTCGCCAGAAATTTTCCCCGCGCAAGCGGGGATGGCCCCTCTGCGTAGTGCACCAAACTGCGTCCAGCGTCCATTTTCCCCTCGCGAGCGGGGATGGCCCGGCCCGCGACTACGCCCCGGCGTTGGACGTTGTATCTTCCCCGCGCAAGCGGGGGATGGCCCTGCTTCGGCCCCTACTTCCCCTTCTTCCGGTAGATCGTCTGCTTCGCGTGCTCCTTCTGGCGGCGCTTCTCCTGTGCCACCCGCTGCTTGTCGGCCTCCCGGGCGGCGGCGTACTCATCGCTCTTGCCGGTCAGCATGTACAGCAGGTCGCTGAGGCTCGTCTTGTCCGTGTCGTCGATAAAGTCCCGCTTGTCGACAATCTTTTCTGCGAGAACCTTCTTTGCCGTAAGGATTTCCAGGATTCGGTCATCAACCGTTTTGTCCAGGGAGCTGTCCTTTGCGTGGAGGTAAATGATTCGCACGGTGGGGCCATTTACATTTGAGGAAAGGCGGTGAACCCGCGCCTCGCTCTGGGATGCAATTGCGGGTTGGTACTGCGTGGAGTTGAATACGGCCCAGTCAGCTGACGGAGATGCGGACCAACTTTCAGCTGCCGCGGCAACGGTGCACAATACAACATCAATTTTGTGGGCGTGCAGGTCCTTTTCGGTATTGATCCGCTCTTCCGCGGTAGAGGATCCCCAAATGCCTCCCCACTTAATGCCCTCCTTGTCGAAACGGGCCGCGTAATCCTTGAAACTTGCCCGGTCATTGACGAACACTACGCCGCGGCGACCAGCGGCCAGCATCTCCTGGATTACCTTCATTCCAGCCTCGAGCTTGGGGTTGGGGCCCGGCACTCCGGCACTCGCCGGGTTGTCCATGATTTTCCTCATCTTCCCGAGCTTCACGAGCGCGTTCATCTTCCCCTGGCCGCCTTCGTATTCACCTTCCTCCTTTGCCCTCTGCGCCTCCTCTTCCAGAGCAACAATCGCGTTTCGCTGGTCCTGCGTGAGCTGTACGTAGATGCGGTGGTCCTCGCGCTTCGCGATCTTCTTCCCCACCTGGTCCATGCGGCGGCGCACCATGGTGGAGTGCAGTTGGTCCGTGACGGACTCGACGGGGTCGCCTGGGTACATGTCGGTGAGGGTTTTCGTGGTGGCCCGAGGGGGCCAGTCACTGGGGGTGAGGAACGCCCCTTGGGATAGGAGGTCCTGTACGCCGTTGACGAATGGGGTGCCGGACAGTCCGATCCGGTAGGGGACGGCGCTGGCGAGGGCGCGCAGGGCCCTGGAGCGGCGGGAGCCGGCGTTGCGGATGCGTTGGAGTTCGTCAGCGATGATGGCTTTGAGGTGCTTGGTGCGGAGGATTTCGTCGAAGGTGGCGAGCCGGTCGTAGGACACGAGGTAGGTGTCGTAGTCGTTGTCTGCGATTTCCTGCCAGTTCTTTTTCGCGTTGCCGACGGCCATGTAGCAGGAGCGGCCCATTTCCGCCAGCTGGCGTTCCCAGGTGGAGAAGGCGGAGAGGGGTGCGACGACGAGGAGGGGGAAGAGGTCTTTTTCGTGGGCTACGGCGAGGCTGACAGTGGTGTTGTGGGTGACGATTCCGTGTTCGGTGATGTAGAGCTTGTCGTCGGCGGATACGGAGATGCAGGTGGCGTGGTCCTCGCCGGCGGGGGTGATGTTTGTGATGTACCTGCGGGGTGTGGTGAGGGTGTAGGACTTGGGGGACCCACAGCGGATGGCCATGTCGCGGGTGAGTTGGATGAGGGGCCCGTTGTGGTCCTGGGTGACGATGCCGCCAAGGGACTGAACGATGGGAGTGATCGTTTCCCACGCTTCGGGGGTTGTTTCGGGTAGGCGGAGTCCTCGTTTCTCCCACACGCCGGCGGCGGTGGCGGCTCCCTCGAGGAGGTTGGTGCGGTACTCGAGTGGGAGGAGTAGTGGGTCCGTGGTGCAGTTGGCGGTTTCTGCGTAGGAGCAGACGGTGGTGCGTGTTCCTGTTTCCGGGTAGGGGGCGGAGACGAGTCCCCCGGCGTGCATATCCATGAGGATGCGCATCATGAGCTCGCTGGTGCCGTCTTGGTAGGCGGCGCTGCCTTTTGCGATGAACGCCCCGGTGGCGAAGCCGAGGGTACCGTTGCCGGGGTTGTGCGCGCCAAGGGGTGCTGCGAGTGGGATGTGGTCGGTGCCGGGGGTGAGCTCGGCCGTGGTGACGGTTCGGTGGTTGCGGCCGGTGGCGTCGTGGATGGTCCAGAGGTGCTCGGCGCCGACGCGTAGTGAAGTTCCGTCGTTGAAGGTCACCCGGTAGAGTTTCTTTTTGCCCTGGGGGTAGACGCCGGTGACGGTGTGGGGGCGGCCGTCGGTGCCGTAGATGGCGTCCCCTGGTCGGAGGTCGGCGATCCGCCGCTTTCCGTTGGGGGTCCAGACACGGTTCTCGTTCCATTCCATTTTCCCCGAGCCCATGTCTCCGGCGAAGAGGACTCCCCCAGTGCTGTTGAGGATCTTCATGCCCTCGCCGGCGTCGACGGATTGGAAGTCCCAGAGAGTCCAGGGGAAGTCGGGCCCCATGACGAGGGGCTTGGCTGGCTTGTTGGCCTTCTTGATGGCGGAAGCTACGTCCTCGGGGACACGGATAGTGGGTTCGTCGAGGAGGGGCTTGGCGCACAGTAGTGGCATGCGGTACTCGCCGGACGCAGGTTCTCCGGCGTGGGAGAGGGCGGGGAGCTCGAGCCGTTCGAGGAGGTTGGGGCGGCTGCTCCGGAGGAACACGGCGCTGCCTCCGAGGGAGGCGGTGGCGATGTGGTTGCCGGACTTGGCGAGCCTTTTGAGCATGAGGCCTTGCGCGGAGTCGTCGACGTCGAGGGGCACTCCGAGGTGGGTGAGCGCGAGGATGGCTGGCCAGCCGATGTCGCGTGCCTTCATGCCGGCGGGCCAGCCGCGGGGGGATTCAGCGATGAGGCGCCGGTGCTTGGTGACCTTGAGTGGCTTGAGACCCAGCTTGTGGGCGTGGAGGGCGGAGGCGACAGCGTGTGCGTTGGCGTCGAGGGAAACCTTGGCGGGCGGTCGGGTCCAGGCGAACCTGTCGAGGCTTTGGACGGGGATGGCGAAGCGGCGCCTGTTGAGGGGGCGCGCGGAGCCGGCGAGCCCGACAATCCAGTCGCGGGCCCGGTCGAGATCCTCCCCGGAAGCGGAAACATGCACCGCGGCTTCCGTCGCGGAGTATACGGAGATGTCGAGGTTGGGGACCCAGGTCGGGAACAGTGCGAGTTGGTCCCGCTGCTTCACGGCGGTCCTGGTTCGCTGGGTCGTCGACTCGGTGAAATCGAAATTGAGTTGGTGCTGCTCTACCACTGGGCCTCCTTACCCGTCCCCCACAGGGTCGGCCCCGCCGGCGGCCGCGTTTACTGTCGGCGGGGGATTTTGGGCCCAACTAACAACGCAGAGCACCGAAGGGCCCCTCGTGGTACGGCAAGCTCCCCCTTTTTGGTGCGGCTGGTCAGCTGTTGCGGTGGCGCCACCGTTCCAGGAGCTGGAAGGGGGCGGCGATAATGAACGCCAGGAGCAGCAGCATGGCGGCCATCAACCCCGTGGACAGTCCCCAGGCCGCCGCTTCCGGAGGGGCGCAGCGGGCGGGAGTATCGAGGATCGACCCCGGGCAATCCGGGAGGGCCCAGACGAACAGGAAAGCTGCGACCGAAGTGAACGTCGTGAGGGTGAGCAGTGCCACGAGGGGCCACATGTGCCGACGGAGAGCCCTGTACCCCGACCAGTAGACGACACCGAGGACGGCTGTCAGGGCAGTACCGAAGATGACTTGGGCGGCCACCCCCGGCGCGAGGGGCGCCCCCTCATGCCGGGCCAGCGCGAACAGGCCGGCGGACAGGATGAGAGTCCAGGCCACGACCGTGGTGAGGTTGCGGGACACCCCCAGTTTCAGGCGGGTGGGCCAGCTGAGGTCAGCTTCTGTGATCATGATGGGCGTCACTTCTCTTCGAGGAGGTGGGCGAGCCGTGTCGAGGTGAGGGCCCCAACGCGGCGGGGGATGAAGCAGGGCAGGGTTCGCAGCCCGGTCCCAGGGGCGTCGAGGCGTTCCAGCAGGCGGCTGTAGCCGGTGGGGGTGTCCTCGAGTTCCTGTTCCGCTTCTTTGACGAGTTCCTCCGTTCGTGCGGTGCAGGTACGGAGGTCTTCGATGCTGATTGTGGGGTCGTTGCGGAGTTCTGCGATCAGGGTGGGGGCGACGAGGGCGGCTGTGTCTCCATGCTTGTCGAGATTCTCTTGGGATGGGTCTGCAAGGATCTGGTCCCATGCCCGGCAGGCGCGCCTCAGCTTGTTTGCGGCCGCACGGTAGGCGTCGCGGAGTTCGTGGGGGTGGGTGCCGGCCAGAACGTCGAGGACTTCGTCTGGTGTCTGCCCGCAGCGGATAGCTGTGTAGCACGCCGTTAGGTGGCTGCGTTGCAGGGACGCCGGCGGTTTCTTCATCCGCTTCCGATTTGTCATATTGCCCATGCGGGTCAGCTTCCGCACGAATCCCGCCTCCTCCTTCTCAGTGAGGGGGCGGCGGGTCAGGCGCCAAGGCATTACCGGAATTTCAGTCGTCATGTGGGTACCGTGCCGGGGTGGTTGCGGGTTTGGTCGGCTGTCACCAGTGGCCCCACGCGGGGGTGCGGGTGCGGCTGGAAGCGTGCGCCACGAGGGCGTTAATCGCACGTTCCGTCTCCACGCTGATGGGTTCTTTTGTGGCGTCGGTGACGGTGTTGATAATTCGGCTGCGGGCGTCGTCCCCGGTGACCACGTAGGTTCGCGGGTGAAGCCTCAACGGCAAGGGGGCGAGCAGTTCTTTGAACTCGGCGGCCGTCACGGGGAGGGTGCCCTCCACGGCGCCGGCGGCTGTTCGGGCCCACGCTTCCAGGTTGGCCTCCCAAGTCACTTCTCACCCTTCCAGGAGGAACCGCCCCTGACGTAGTGGTCTGCGAAGCGGCGGCGAAGTTCCCACGCCGCTTCGTGCGCCGCGTTGCGGTCTTCGTAAGTGTCCGGGTACAGGAACACGGCTCCGCCGGTCGGCGACGTCACCAGGGCGGGTCGCCCGGTGAGGTGCGGTGCGACCTCTCGGGCTTCGGCGAGCAGGGGGCTGGTTTTCGCGGCCCGGGCGACGATGGGTTCCGCCGCCTCCCCGATTTCCCGCACCGTGGTCGCCTCGGTGAGGGTGTCGAACTGGGTGTCCGTGGCAGTGGGGGCGAACTTCCTCTTCTGGAGGGGCAGGATGGTCAGCCCGTACATGGTGGGCCAGTCAAGGCTCTGGAGCGTTTTTCCAGCCTCCCCCTTCACTGCTGCGCCGGGCCCGGTGACGGGGGCGGGGCGGCCGAGGGCACGGGTGATGAGCTCCGCGCGGTCGTCGGCCCCCATGTGGGCCCCGGTGGCGTCGAGGGAGGCCTCGAGGAACGCCTGCACCGCGGCGGACTCCGGGTCGGCCGCTTCGTAGGGGTACATGCGGACTCCGAACTCGGCCGCCGCGAAGTGCTTGCTGAGTTCCAGCTCCGCGGAGATGCACTCCCAGGTGTCTTCGGTGAGGTTCTGCAGCCCCACGCCGGCGAGGTGGGCGCCCTTGAAGTCGAGGGGCGCCACGAGTGCGGAGAGGTCCTTGGCGGCGGGGGTGAAGGTGACGTGGACACTGCAGATCCGGTCCGAGGGGATCACCGCCTGCCGTCCGTCCGCGGTTTCGCCGACAAGGGCGAGTGTGTCGTGCCCGTACCCGGTGCCCCGGATCTTCTTGCGGTTCTTCACTTCTGGTCCTCTTTCCTGGGTGCTGTTGGCAGCATTGTCGGTACCGGTACGTCACCCGGTTGGGCTCACCGTGCCGTGGCAGGGCGCCCCAGGGGGAAGAAAAACCGGCCCCCTGAGGCGGGGGCCGGTTTCGATGGTTCTACATCACGGGGTTGCGGAAGCCCGGCAGAACGAAAACGGACTGCTGGCCTTCGGGCTCGGACAGCGACTCGAGGAAGTCGGTGTCGGAATCCTCGGGGAGGTCCGCGCCGGACAGCCGGACGCTGGCGCCGTTGATGGCGCAGACGACGAGGTCGGAGGTGATGCTCGACACCACCGAGTTGAGGCGGTGGAGGTTCAGTTCGATGAGGTCCTCCTCACCCTTGCGGTTGGCGTCGAGCGTTCCCGTGTAGCGGAACATCGCTTCGTTCACCGACGTCAGCGCCAGGCCGCCATCGTTGATGCCGACCTCGATGCGCTTGTCATCGGAGGTGGAAGTGACGAGGGCCTGCTTCAGGGCCTGCTTCAGCACGCCGGTTTCGGTGACGAACACCGTGGGCGCCCCCGTCAGGTTCGGGATGATGCGCTCGTAGTCGGGGAACTGGCTCTTCTGGCCGAGCAGCCCGATGGCGATGGCCCTGTCCGGGAGGGACAGGTACATCTTCGACGGGTCGTCACCCTCCCAGCGGATGCTCACCTTGGCGGCGTCCTTCGGGATGTGGCCGGTGACCGTCTTGAGGACGGCCGCCGGGATCAACAGGTCACCCTGGGGGACATCCTCGTATGGCAGCTCGATGGCGCCGAGGATCATCCGGTCCGTCGCCGCGGCGCGGATCTTGCCATCGCCGAACAGCATCTTCACACCGCACAGCTGCGGAGTGGCCGGGTCCTTACCGGCGGCGAGGCCGGTGTTCGACATGATCCAGTGCAGCTGCTCTCCGGTGAGAGTCGCCTTGACCTCTGGAAGTTCCGCGAGCGCCTTGGTGGCGCCCATCGGATGCTCGGTGAGGTCCATCTTCGGGAGAAGGAACTCGGCGCCGGCGGAACTGACCTCCACCATCGCTTCCTTGAACTCGACGGTGATGGTGTCACCGTGGCAGGCCTTCACCGCGGCGGCGAGGGCATGGCCAGGGACGCCGATGCGGCCCATGTCGTCCGGGGTGGTGCCCGACTGGATCGGGGCGACGGCCCGGGCGTCCTCGCCGCCGTCGGAGGCGGCGAGGGGGAGCATGTTGTTGACGGCCGGATCGATCATCACGGCCAGAGTGACGGGCTTCGCGGCGTTCTTGGGCAGCCGCTGAACAACCCAGCCGACCGCCGACTGCAGGGCGGCCGCATTGAACACGAGGCTCATATGGTTCTCCTTTGATTTGGGTAATGGGTCGCCCTGATACCGTCACGGCTACACCCAGCTCCCCTACCCCGCGTCAGCTGATATGAATAGTGAACTTCACTTTCTGCTTCCGCCAGGCCTGCACCACCCGGTCCAGGACGCGAAGTTCCTCGGGGGCGCAGCGAACAAGCACGTCGCAACCGCCACCTCGGCGGGACCGCACGGGTCCGTGCACACTGCCGGGAAGGTTCGACAAGTCGGGAGCATCCTTGGTGAAGTGGATCTCCGCGACCCGGCCGAAGGGAGGAAGCTTCAGGGACTGGGCGTGCCGGTAGGCGCCGGCGGCGGCACCCATCTGGTTCTGCTGCCCCAGCAGAAGCTTCAGCAGGGGGTGAGGGCTCCCCCAGTGCGTTGCGATGACCTGGCCATCACTGCCGGCGGCCCGGCACGCGGCGAGGATGATGTCGGCTGTCATCCCAAAGGGGACGAGTGAGGGGGCGGTGAGGGTCCGGTGAATGTCGGGCAGGATCACCAGCCCCACCTCCTGCAGGTTCGCCAGCTCCTCCCGGGTGCATGGGAAGGCAGAGCCGCCGAACACAGCCTCTACCCTGTCCGCGTCGTAGCCGCGGACCCGGATTGCGTTGGTGCCGCAGGAGGGGCAGGTTCGGCCGGTGTCGAACGACAGGCCGCACGTTTTGCAGGTGCGGTAGGTAGTTGCGCCCACCAGCACCGCGGCCGGCTTCCCCTCCTCAGCGGCGCGCTGCGCGGCGATGAGGGTCTCCCCCGGCATGTCCGAGACGGAGTCCATGGAGTCGGCCAGGTTGTACAGGGTGGTTTTCGGCCAGCCTGTGTCCGACTTCACTTCCACTACCTGTTGCACGGCGCCGACCCCACTCGGAGTGGGCCGATCTGTGATGATGGTCAGGGGGATGCGGTGTGCCGCGGCCCTCGCCGCAGCGGTATCCCGAGTGTGGGTGCGGGGCGTTTTCATTTCGACGTGCGCGGGGTGCTGCTCGTCGACGACGATGATGCCCGCCAGGTTGCCGGCGGAGTACAATGCGGACCCGCGGGCCCCGACGCCGATAGTGACGGTGCCGCGGCGGAACCCCGACCAGGCACCAGGCTTCGCCTGGGAGTCGAGACGTTCGGCCCCGCTGGTGAACTCGTTGCAGACCTGCGCCACCTTCTCTTTCGTGGGACACAGGATCAGAACCTGCCCCTCCTTTGATAGCCGTCGAGCTTCGACTGCTGCGGCTGCCGCGGTGCTCACCAATGGTGGGGTGAGCAGCAATGCTTTCATCACGCCGTCAGGGATCGTGTAGGTGAACGGCCAGTCCCGGGCCAGTTCCACGTCCCCCGCGTCGATGGGGCTGCTGCCCTTGTTGCGGGACGGGGCCAGCCGCCGGCCCATCGACATCAGCGTGGACAGGTGATTCTGCGCGGTTTGCTGCGCAGCGTGGATGTCTTCCGGCGTGGACCGGGGGCCGTGCACTGTCGTAATTGTTTTCTCCGCCTTGCGGGGATTCCCCGGCCCCAGCACTACACCTGTCGCGACCCGCTTGCCGAACGGTACAGCCACGGCGTCCCCCACCGAGGCGCCCACGTCGCCGGTGTAGTAGCTGAGGGGTCCCAGCCTTTCGAATCCATCCACGAGGACGTTGACGACGTTGCTCATACCGGTGACCGTGCCGACCCCACCCCGCGCTGCAACAAGGAACTCCCCGCACCCATTCGAGGTGCGGGGAGTTCGGGCCGGTTTACTCGTCGGGATCCTCAGCGGGCGGCGGTGGCGAGGCCGCCTCCTCCCACACCAGCCGGGCAGTCTGCCCTTCAATGGTGAGGGACATGGGGACCGTGTTGCCCCGCTCGAAGAACTGGAAGTCAGCGGACGCAGCCCTCGTCGGGTCCTGCCGAACCTGCGAAACGTAGAACTTCGCCGCCGGCAGCTCCCTTCGGTAGAACTCCACCGCTTCGGTGGTGCTGTTCACGGAGAACAGGGCGACGTGCTGCCTGCCGTCCTGGTTGCTTTCCAGGAATACGGTCCCGTCCGGGGTGGGGAAGTTCGCCGGCAGGGTCACGTCCGCCCGGGGGATGCCGCCCCCTGCTGCGGGAGGGGCGTCCTGCGGGGGTGGCGGGGCGATGGGCAGGTCATGCACCCTTCGATCCCCGGGAGGGGCGACACGCTCAATCCCGGTTCCTTCCACTGCCGTGGTGGCCTCGGCGGGATTGTCAGTCTGGCCCGCACCAGCCGTGTCGTCGGTGTCGTCGCCCCCGCCGGCCATCGCAATGATGACGATGATGGCCACCACCACGGCGAGGGCGATCACCGCGGCCGATGCCTTCTTCGTCTTGAGGGTGTCTGGGATGTTCACAGAGGGTGGGGCCTTCCTGCCCGTTCGGCTTACAGGTTGAGCGGCATGATCACCGCTGTTGTGTCTACCGTGCCTGTTGCGGACTTGAAGAAAAGGGCGTCCCGCGGGGAGGTGAACCCGATGGTGATGTCCACCCCGGGGTGGGCGGCGACCGCATCCGTCAGGTACCGAAGGTTCACCGACGCGGTGAAATCAGTCGACGGGTCAGCACTTGCCGGCACCTGCTCCTGTCCCGCACCCACAGATGCTTCATGCAAGCCAATGACGATGCAGTCCGCGTCGAACGTGATCGACACCGCGGCATCGGGGTCAACGGACGATAGCCGGCGCAGGGCGGTGAGGAAAATGTCCCCATCCACCGTGAGCTCTTGGTCAGGGGATGCGCCCAGGATGGTTTCTACCGACGGGAACTGCTGGTCGGCGAGGAACCTTTCCGTCACGGACACCGTGTCCCCCACTGCCCGGACCGCCCGGGTATCCCAGTTGAGTGCCTTCGGGTTGGCTTTCGCGATACGGTCCGCGGAGTCAAGGCGCAGGTTCGCGGAGAAGCTGCCGAACCCGACGCCGGGGAGGGACACCCGGGTGAGCCGGAACCGGTCGGCGGCGTCCACCACCAGGGCCCCCTCCTTCGACATGATGTGCACCATCGGCATGTCTCGAGGTACCAGCTTCCGCACCCGGTTCAGGGCCTCCGGTAGCAGGTCGAACCGGACGCTGGCCGTGTTGGTCTTCGGGACCGGGTCGTCGGGGAACGTTCCCGTGAGGGTGCGGAACGCGTACGGGGCGGACTCTTCCGACGAGAACCGCAGCCCCGTGTCAACGGTTTCTACCGTCAGCAGCCTTTCCGGCGGGAGAGTGCCCAACCACCTGCTGAGCGGGGCCGGGGGCAGCATCGCGGATCCGGCGACGCTGACGCGGGCGTTGGGTACGCCGGCGACGATGACGGCTTCATCGCCGGCGCCGGTCACCCGGACCGGGTTGCGGCCCTTCACCGCTTCGATGTTCACCGCCGTCCGGGCAGGCAGGGTCGCGTTGGGGGTTACCGCGGGCATCGCGTTGAGGATGGCGTCCCGCAGATCATGGACAGATACTGTGAACTTCATGACTTCAGGGTCGCCCCGGGCGAGTTAGCTCGCCGTCAGCCAGCTGGAAACCACGGTGTCCTGCCCCTCCGGCACATGCACCGTCCCCTGTACAACCAGCGGGGACCACTCCGGCACCGGCGACTTACCGTGACCCGGGTCGATACCGATGATGGTTTTGCCGGCAACGGTGATCGCCGTCTGGTGCGTCCGCATGTTGCGGCGGATATGGGGCTGCAACGCCAACGGGGCGTACCACTTGCCGAACCGCCACGCGTACGGGGTGGAATGACCATGCACCTGATGGAACGGGGCCTGGGCCCCCTGGGCCCGTTCGGCCTGGAACCAGTCGTCGTACACCTCGGCGCCCGCCTCCGCCCACACGGGGCCGGCGAACTTGTCGACCTCCCCGGTCAACATGGCGCCCGGCATCCACAGCCACGGCATGTCACTGTCACGCAGCGCCTCCAGTCGGGCGGCGGCATCCACCGCCGACGTGGGGGCATCCAAGACGAGGCGCCAGAACGAGTGGGTCAGGCCGGCGTGCGTCACCAGAATCTCATCCCCCACGTCCCGGGTCACTGCGGCGGACGTCCGCATCCAGCCGGATTCCCACCACGCCCGGAGGATGCTTTCCGTGTCCTCGTCCACCTCCCCCTGCCAGGAGAACAGCTTCTCGTTGACGTAGTGCGCCTCATGGTTTCCGACAAGCTGAACCCACTGGTCGGGCTGTTCCCGGCGGTACTGGTCCACCATGCGGACAACCTCCCAGGACCCTGGCCCCTTGTGCACCAAGTCGCCCACCTGAATGACGGTCAAGTCATCGGGAAGTCGCAGAGTCAACGGGTCCGCACCCAACGACACCAAGGCATCACGCAACTCGCCGAAATGCCCATGCACGTCACCAATCATTGCGACGCGGGTGCCGACCATCAGTGCCCAAACCTTTCACGTAGAGGTGTTCTTCTACATGAATAGTTGGCGGCGGGTGTTGGACTCCCCAACACCTCCGGGGGCACACGGGTCCTCGCCGCCTCCACCAGCGCACCCCGATGTTCATCTCCGCCCCGTAGCCGGGGTGCCCCTGCCAGGTGGCCGGCGCCGACGGTCATTCGGTACGTGATGTGAATCGAACGAGGTGGAGGTACCCGGCATGGGTGAAGATGTTCACGAAAAGACGCGGTTTATTTCGGCGTTCGTCGACGCCGCGCAGGGGCGCGACGGAGAGTTCCGCGCGGATTGGCATGATCGCTCGTCCCTGGTCGCCCGTCAGCGCGAATCGGTCGAGGCCTACTTGGCCACCGGTGCCAACGTGTATGGATTTTCGACGTTGCTTGGCCATCTCGACAACATGACTGCGGTGTCGGCGGAGCAGGCGAATCTGCTTCGCG
>ERZ1032871.49-NODE-49-length-17526-cov-8.613073_pt1 | contig 17526 bp, 16 predicted proteins | sample MGYA00519026_ERZ1032871 | MGnify/ENA primary metagenome ERZ1032871 (study PRJEB33719, sample SAMN04262510) | wastewater metagenome | biome: rural village; feature: composting latrine chamber; material: composting feces with ash | place: El Salvador | collected...
TGGCGATTCCCCCTCATGCCCCCTCGCGCTCCCCCCTTACACCCCGCAAACGCTTTGTACAGTGGTGACATCCTGCGGATGCCGATTGTATGTGGTGGTACGGGTCTTGGTTTCGGGGTAATGAGTTTTGTTTCTCTTGAACCGTATAGGATTGCCGTTGTGATGAAACCTGCCTCGAAGGCAAGTGCGTTGTAGTGGCTCGATTCCATATGGGCCACGGGCCGGGGGATGGTTGGACGACGGACCATCGTGTGAACCGCATCCGCCGTGCGACATGGATCTTGAGCTAGGTTTTTGAGCCATTCGGGGCGGGCGTGTAAAAACAGGATAAAATTTGTACAAATAAGCTGAAAAGTGTTAACAAAGTTTTTATTTCGGGTAACTATGTGTCAACGGGCATTCACAGGTCCGATGCACATTTGATCTAAGGAGGAATACAACACATGGCTATGAAAGTGGCGCTCAACGGATTCGGAAGAATCGGCAGGGATGTTTTTCGCATTATTTTCGAGGACAATATCGATATCGACCTCGTAGCTGTCAACGCATCCGGTGACCGCAAGACCAATCTCCATATTCTGAAATACGACTCGCTGTACGGACGTTTTGTCGGGGATGTATCCCTGGATGACGAAGGTAATTTCGTTGTTAACGGGAAAACCATTCACACCGTCGATGAACGGGATCCGGAAAAACTCCCCTGGAAAGAACTGGGGATCGACCTCGTTATCGATTCGACCGGCGCGTTCCGCGATCGCGAAGGACTGTCGAAGCATATTACGGCCGGCGCGAAAAAAGTTATCGTAACGGCACCGGCAAAAAATGAAGATATTTCGATTGTTATGGGTGTCAATGATGAAAATTACGACCCGGAAAAACACAATATCATTTCCAACGCGTCGTGCACAACGAACTGCCTGGCGCCGGTGGCGAAAGTGCTGCTGGACAACTTCGGCATTGAAAAGGGTCTGATGACCACGATTCACGCCTACACGTCCGACCAGGTGCTGCATGACAAGAAGCACAAGGATCTGCGTCGTGCAAGAGCCGCGGCTCTCAGCCTGATCCCGACGACGACGGGCGCCGCGAAGGCGGTTGCACTCGTGCTGCCGGATCTGAAGGGCAAACTGAACGGCTTCGCCGTCCGCACACCCACCCCGACCGTATCGCTGGTGGACCTGACGGTGGAACTGAGCAAGGAAGCAACCAAGGAAGAAATCAATGAAGCCATGAAGAAAGCGGCTGAAGGCGACATGAAAGGCATTCTCGACTACGAGGAAGATCCGCTGGTATCGATCGATTTCCAGGGAAGCCCGTATTCGTCGATCTTTGATCCGGACCAGACGATGGTTCTCGGAAATATGGCGAAAGTTGTGGCATGGTATGACAATGAGTGGGGTTACTCCAAGCGTGTTGTCGACCTGGCCAAAATGATTGCTGACCGCTAAACGCACTTCCGGCCCGGCCGTACGGCGCGGGCCGGTTTTTTTGTAAAGGAGTTGAGTACAATGCTGAACAAAAAAACACTGCAGGATCTGGAAGTACAGGGGAAAAAGGTCATCGTGCGCGTGGATTTCAACGTGCCGATGAAGAAAAACGCGACCGGCGAGATCGCGGACGATGTACGGATCCGCGCGGCGCTGCCCACGATTGAATACCTTCTGGAAAACGGGGCGGCCGTGATTCTGCTGTCGCACCTGGGACGTCCGAAGGGCGAACCGAAACCGGAATTCACGCTGGCGCCCGTGGCGAAACGCCTGGGTGAGCTTTTGGACAAGGAAGTCAAATTCCTGGATTCCGAGCAGGTCGTGGATGACAATGTTCGCGCGGCCGTGAAGGAACTGCAGCCGGGCGATGTGGCGCTGCTGCAGAATACCCGCTACAGAAAAGAAGAAGAGAAAAACGACGAAGGCTTCGCAAAAGAGCTTTCGGAGCTTGGCGAGCTGTATGTGAACGATGCGTTCGGCACCTCGCACCGCGCGCACGCGTCCAATGTGGGTCTGGCGTCCAATCTGCCGTCGGCCATCGGTTTTCTGGTGGAAAAAGAAGTCGAAGCCATGGGCAATATGCTGGAAGATCCGAAGCGTCCGTTTGTTGCGATTATGGGCGGCGCCAAAGTGTCGGATAAAATCGGCGTGATCGAAAACCTGCTCGGCAAGGTGGACACGCTGCTTTTGGGCGGCGGCATGGCCTATACATTCCTGAAGGCGCAGGGCTATGAGATCGGCAAGTCGCTTCTGGAAGAGGATAAAGTCGATCTTTCGCAGGAGCTTATGGAAAAAGCGAAGAGTCAGGGCGTCACTCTGCTGCTTCCGACGGATGTCGTGATTGCAAAAGAGATCGACGAAAACGCGGAAACGAAAATCGTCGATATCAATGAAATTCCCGCAGATATGGAAGGACTGGATATCGGTCCGAAGACACGCGAACAGTTTGCACAGGAAATCGCCCGCGCCCGCACGATTGTGTGGAACGGGCCGATGGGTGTGTTTGAAGTCAGTCCGTTCTCCGAAGGAACGAAAGCTGTGGCGAACGCACTGGCAGAGTCCGACGCGGTGACGATTGTCGGCGGCGGCGACAGTGCGCTTGCAATCGAACAGGCCGGCCTGAAAGACCGGATTACGCACGTTTCGACCGGCGGCGGCGCATCGCTTGAACTGCTGGAAGGCAAAGAACTGCCGGGTATTGTGGCAATGGAGGATAAATAAGGCATGGTTATCATTGCCGGAAACTGGAAAATGAACACGGGCCTCGAGGAGGCGCGCAGCCTGGCGGAGGCAATCGCCAAAGAAGAGATCAAAGAAGGCGTGACGGCCGTCGTCTGCCCGCCCTTTACGCATCTGCAGACGGTCGGGGAAGCTCTGAAGGGCACCGGCTACAAGCTGGGCGCCCAGACGATGAACGCGCATGACGAAGGCGCGTTCACGGGCGAGATTTCCGCGCAGATGCTGCTGGATCTGGGCTGCGAATATGTAATTCTCGGCCACTCCGAGCGTCGCGAACAGATCAAAGAAACCGACGAGCAAATCCGCGCGAAAATGGAAACGGCGCTGAAAAAAGGTTTGATTCCGATTGTATGTGTCGGTGAGAACCTGGAGCAGCGCGAAGCCGGCCGGGAAGAAGAAGTCGTCGGCGCACAGATCGACGCGCTGCTTGCAGGCGGACAGGATGCCGACAGGCTCGTGATTGCGTATGAACCGATCTGGGCGATCGGAACCGGAAAAACCGCGAGCGCCGAACAGGCCGAGGCGATGTGCGCGTTTATTTACGAGAAAGTGGACGCGCATTTGAACGGGACGAAAGTGCCCGTGCTCTACGGCGGTTCGGTGAAGCCCGACAATGTGGAAGAACTGCTTGCACAGCCGCATATTGACGGTGCGCTCGTGGGCGGCGCCAGCCTCAAGGCGGATTCGTATCACAAACTCGTGGAGGGAAAAGCATGAAAAAACCGTTCATGCTCATGATACTGGACGGTTGGGGACTCGGCGAACCCGGTCCCGGAAACGCGATTGATCAGGCAAATACGCCTGTGATGGACCGGCTTCTGACAGAATATCCGCATACGGAACTTTCCGCGTCGGGCCTCTCCGTCGGACTGCCCGAAGGACAGATGGGCAATTCCGAGGTGGGGCATCTGAACATCGGATCAGGCCGCGTGGTCTATCAGGAACTGACAAAGATTACAAAAGCGATCCAGGAAGGCAGTTTTCAGGAAAACGAAGAGATCAACCTGGCGATCACCCATGCGCTGAATCAGGAAACGACGCTGCATTTGTTGGGGCTGCTTTCTGACGGCGGCGTGCACAGTCATATCGAGCATCTGTTTGCGATACTCGACCTGTGCAAAGCACGCGGTCTGCACGATGTGGCCGTGCACTGCTTTTTGGACGGCCGCGATGTGTCTCCGACCTCCGGCGCGGGCTTTTTGCAGCAGCTTTCGGACAAACTGAAAGAGACGGGCACGGGAAAGATCGCGACCGTGATGGGGCGCTATTATGCGATGGACCGCGACAAGCGCTGGGAACGCGTGGAGCTTGCCTACAATGCGATTTTGTACGGTCAGGGCACGCGCACTACCGATCCCGTGGCGGCCGTAAAGGAAAGTTATGAGCGCGATGTGACCGACGAGTTTATCGTGCCGCTAGTTGTCGAAGAAGACGGAAATCCCGTGGCGACGCTGTCGAACAATGACAGTCTGCTGTTTTTCAACTTTCGTCCGGACCGCGGCCGGGAGCTGACGCGCGCCATTATCGAAGATGATTTTGACGGATTCCCGCGTACGGAACGCGTGTTTCCGTATTATGTTACGATGACCGAGTACGACAAGACCTTTGAGCGGGTGCGGATCGCCTATGCGCCGGAGGTTTTTGAAAACACACTCGGAGAAATTGTGGCCGGCCGGGGCATGACGCAGCTTCGGATTGCGGAAACGGAAAAATACCCGCACGTGACGTTTTTCTTCAACGGCGGGCGGGAAATCGAGTTTGACGGTGAAGACCGCATTCTCGTCAATTCGCCGAAAGTAGCAACCTACGACATGCAGCCGGAAATGAGCGCGGTGCCCGTGAAAGACAAGGTGATCGAGGCGATCGAAAGCGGCGCCTATGATCTGATCGTGCTGAACTTTGCGAATTCCGACATGGTGGGGCACACCGGTGTGATCCCCGCGGCCGTAACGGCCGTGGAAACGGTGGACCGCTGCATGGGAGAGGTTGTGGAGGCCATGCAGAAAATGAACGGCGAGCTGCTGATCACCTCCGACCACGGAAACTCCGAACAGATGCTGGCAAAAGACGGAAAGACTTTCACCGCGCATACGACGAATCCCGTGCCGCTGGTGCTGGTTACGAAACGCCCGTTTGCCCTCAAGGACGGAGGCAAGCTGTGCGATCTGTCTCCGACCCTTCTGGATCTGATGGAAATTGAACAGCCCCCGGCGATGACGGGGCAGTCTTTGCTTGAAAGGAGCGATGCAGTATGAGTGCAATTATTGATGTATACGGCAGAGAGGTACTCGACTCGCGGGGAAATCCCACGGTGGAAGTCGAATTGCTGACGGAAGAAGGCGGCTTCGGCCGCGCCATGGTTCCCTCGGGAGCTTCGACCGGAAGCTTCGAGGCCGTGGAACTCAGAGACGGCGACGAGAGCCGCTATCTCGGAAAAGGCGTGGAAAACGCCGTGGAAAATGTAAATACCGATCTGGCGGAACTGCTGGAAGGCTACGATGTATTTGATCAGGCGGGGATCGACCAGGCCATGATCGATGCGGACGGCACGCACAACAAAGGCAAGTTCGGCGCGAACGCAATTCTGGGTGTTTCGATGGCCGTTGCCCGTGCCGCGGCGGACGAGCTCGGACAGGATCTCTACAAATACCTGGGCGGGGTCAACGCGCACACGATCCCCGTTCCAATGTGCAATATCCTCAACGGCGGCGAACACGCCGACAACAATGTGGATATTCAGGAGTTTATGGTTATGCCGGTCGGCGCGGAAAACTTCCGCGAAGGCATTCGCATGGCGGCGGAGGTCTTCCACAATCTGAAAAAAGTACTGAAGGGCAGAGGTCTTTCGACATCCGTGGGCGATGAAGGCGGATTTGCTCCGAATCTGTCGTCCAATGAAGAGGCGCTGCAGACGATTGCGGAAGCGATCGAAAAAGCCGGTTTTACCCTCGGAGAAGACGTCGTGATTGCGCTGGACGTGGCAGCCACGGAACTCTACAAGGACGGAAAATACGAGCTCGCCGGCGAAGGCAAGACCTTTACCGTGGATGAGCTGATCGATTATTATGAGATGCTCGTGGAAAAATATCATATCGTATCGATCGAAGACGGTCTGGACGAGGAAGACTGGGACGGCTGGAAGAAGCTGACCGACCGCCTCGGAAGCCGCATCCAGCTCGTGGGTGACGATCTGTTTGTTACAAACACCGAACGTCTCCAGAAAGGGATCGACACGAAGACGGCCAATTCCATTCTGATCAAACTGAATCAGATCGGAACCGTGACCGAAACCCTGAACGCGATCCAGCTGGCGCGCGAAAACCACATGACTTCCGTCATTTCGCACCGCAGCGGAGAGACCGAAGACACCTTTATCGCAGACCTCGCCGTGGCCACAAACGCCGGACAGATCAAAACCGGCGCACCGTCGAGAACCGATCGCGTGGCCAAGTACAATCAGCTGATCCGTCTGGAAGACGAACTGGGCGACAATGCCGACTACCGCGGCATGGACACGTTTTTTAATCTGAAATAAAATTCATTTTTCGGCACCGAAGGCGGGCAGGCCCGCCTTCCGGTTCGCCGGGACTTACATTCGGAATCCCGGCGTGCCCGAAATTTAGCCAATTCCTGTAAATCATGCATGAAATCGATTTTATCACGGTGGTGCAACGCCGGCAGGATTTTTGGAAGCCGGCCGGATCGGTTCGGTCAACCCGAACACCGGAAATACCTATGAGCTCGATGCGATCGCGGCCTGCGTGGTCGGCGGCGTGTCAGGTGCCGCTCGGTCAGCGCGAGAAAATCTCCGTGTTCGGGGACGATTACCCCACAGAAGACGGCACATGCATTCGGGATTATATTCACGTCATGGATCTTGCGCAGGCGCATGTGCTGTCGCTTGCGCATATGAAAAAAACGGGCGAAAACAATACGTTTAATCTCGGAAACGGCAGCGGCTTCAGCGTGCTCGATGTCATTGAGACGGCACGCGCCGTGACGGGGCATCCGATCCCGGCGACCGTGGAGCCCAGACGGCCGGGAGATCCCGCCCGTCTGATCGCATCCGGCGAAAAGGCACGCGGCATGCTCAGCTGGACGCCCGCGCGGCCGGATCTTTCCGTCATTATAGAAGATGCCTGGCGCTGGCACAAAGATCATCCGAAAGGATATGTGTAAACCAGCTTTCTCCCTGAAACCGTCCGCGGCGGGCCGGATTTATTCGGCCGGACCGCGGCGGTTTTTTATTTCAAAGGATTTCAGGGCGGAAAAGCGCGGTTTCAATTGTCAAATCATCGCCGGAATGTTATGATTGTGGGTGACGAAAACTCTCGGACGGAGGTGAGTTGAGTGCAAACATTTCTTAGTATCGTACTGTTGTTAGTCAGCGTGGTGATTATTGTGGCCGTTGTGATGATGGAATCCAAGCAGCAGGGGCTGGGCGTGATCGACGGCGGAGCAAACCTGTTCGGCCAATCAAGCATGAGCAAAGACAGACTGATCAATCGAACCATTATCTTAGCGGCGATCGTATTTATTATTGCCGCGCTTGTTATGGCAATTATTTCGTAAAAACAGGGAGGAATGAAAGTGGACGCAAGTATTTTTATCTGGATTGCACCGGTCATCGGTGTAATCTCCGTGTTATTCGCGTATTTCCGGTCAAAACAAATCGCGACAAAGCCTGCCGGCACAGAACGCATGCAGGAAATTTCCGGCTATATCCATCAGGGAGCCATGGCATTTTTACAAAGAGAGTATCGCACTCTTGTCATCTTTATCTTAGCACTGGTCGTTATACTTACCTTTGCCATTAACTGGCAGACCGCCGTTTGCTATCTGATCGGAGCCATCTTCTCGATGGGAGCCGGCTATATGGGCATGCAGGCTGCCACGAAGGCGAACTCGCGCACCGCAAATGCAGCGAAGGATTCGGGTATGTCGGCTGCACTGCAGATCGCATTTTCGGGCGGTGCCGTCATGGGCCTGACCGTTGTCGGTCTGGGTATTCTCGGTGTCGGCGTACTGTATATGGTATTTAACGATCCGCAGATTATCACAGGATTCGGACTCGGTGCTTCCTCGATCGCTCTGTTTGCCAGAGTCGGCGGCGGTATCTACACCAAAGCGGCCGACGTCGGTGCTGACCTTGTCGGTAAAGTGGAAGCCGGAATCCCGGAAGACGACCCCAGAAACCCCGCTGTGATCGCGGACAATGTCGGTGACAACGTCGGTGACGTGGCCGGCATGGGTGCCGACCTGTTTGAATCGTATGTCGGCGCGATCATTTCCGCCATTACGCTGGGCATTCCCGCGTTCGGTGCGGCCGGTGTTGAATTTGCACTCGCACTTTCGGGTGTGGGTGTCATCGCCTCGATTATCGGGATCTTCTTTGTACGCGGTGACGACAATCCTCAGAAATCCCTGAATATGGGTACCTTCTCCAGTTCGCTTATTACGGTGATTGCCGCATTCTTCCTGAGCCGCATGATTCTGGATTCCATGCGTCCGTTTATCGCGATCGTCGCAGGTCTGGCAGTCGGTCTGATTATTGCACAGATTACGGAATACTACACTTCCGATGAACACAAGCCGGTACAGAAAATTGCAAGAGAATCGGAAACCGGCGCATCCACCAATATCATCTCCGGACTCGGTGTGGGCATGCTGTCCACCGCCGGTCCGATGATCATCATTTCCATCGGCATTCTGGTTGCTTTCTTTGCATCGAACGGTTCGGTGAATCCGGTGGAGGGTCTGTACGGGATCTCCCTGGCCGCCGTCGGTATGCTTTCCACGGCCGGCATGACGATTGCCGTTGACGCATACGGCCCGATCGCCGACAACGCAGGCGGCATCGCCGAAATGGCGGACCTTCCGGATGAAGTCCGTGAGATCACGGATACCCTGGACTCGGTCGGCAACACCACCGCAGCCATCGGTAAAGGCTTTGCCATCGGTTCGGCAGCCCTGACCGCACTCGCGCTGTTTGCGTCGTATACGCAGGCAGTGAGTATCGAAACCATTACCCTGACCTCTCCGACCGTCATTGCCGGTCTGTTTATCGGCGGTATGCTGCCGTTCCTCTTCTCCGCACTGACGATGGATGCCGTGAGCACCTCCGCCAATGCGATGATCGAAGAAGTACGTCGCCAGTTCCGCGAGTTCCCGGGCATCATGGAAGGAACGCAAACACCTGATTACAGCAGCTGTGTAGACATCAGCACGAAAGCTGCGCTTCGTGAGATGATTATCCCCGGACTGCTGGCCGTTGTGGTACCGGTCGGTATCGGTCTGCTGCTCGGTGCGGAAGCACTCGGCGGACTGCTGGCAGGCGCCCTGGTTACCGGTGTACTGATGGCGATCTTTATGGCCAATGCTGGCGGCGCATGGGACAACGCCAAGAAATATATCGAGGGCGGCGCCCACGGCGGAAAAGGAACCGAAGCGCACAAAGCGGCGGTTACCGGTGACACCGTAGGAGACCCCTTCAAGGATACTTCGGGACCGTCCCTGAACATCCTGATCAAACTGATGACCATCGTAGCCGTAGTATTTGCCGGCCTGTTCGGCGAAGGACTGCTGTCGATGTTCTTCTAAGACTCCGTAAGAAAAACCGCCTTCGGGCGGTTTTTGTTGTTACCGATGTCTGTTCGATCGGTCCGTCCCGTCAGAAATTGATTATGCTTCCGGGCTGTGAGGTGTTTTGGGGCTTCTGGGTATATGAATAGCAGGACGCACAAAGAGGTGACTATGAAACTACGACAACTGGTAACCGCCTTTCTCAAGCATCCTTCGTATCAGCCGATGACGAAGGAGGAGCTGGCGGAAGAATTTGAAATCGGCCCCGGAGACGAGAAACAGTTTTTCTCGCTGCTTCGGGAACTGGAGCGGGAGGGGCGCCTGCGGGTGACCAGGAAGGACAAAATCCTGCTGCAAAAACCGCAGGCCGTGCGGGGCACACTGTCCGCCACCGAACGCGGCTTTGCCTTTTTCGTGCCGGAAGACGGATCGGAAGATGTGTTTATCCCGGCTTCGGCAAGAAAAGGCGCCATGGACGGCGATACGGTCGAGATCAAGATTACGGAAGCGGCAAAGGAAGAGGACAAAAATGCGGTCGGGAAAGTGGTGCGGGTGACGGAACGCGTACGCAAAGAGATCGTAGGGACGTTTCATAAGAAGAAAAAGTTCGGCTTTGTGGTGCCCGATGACCCGAAGTTTGATTCGGATATTTTCATCCCGAAAGATCAGCTGAAAGGACTGCAGGAAGGCGACAAGGTCGTTGTCAATGTGAAATACGCGAAAGATGAGCGCGGCCCATCGGGCGAGGTAACAGAGCGAATCGGTCGCGGAGATACGCCCGGGGTAGATATTACAAGTATTGCCCGAACGTTCCAGCTTCCGTTTCAGTTTTCCAAACGGACGCTGAAGGAAGTGCAGGCGCTGGATCCGAACGTAACACCGGACGGACGTCGCGATTTCCGTGATGATTTTACGGTGACGATCGACGGACCGGACTCCAAAGACTTTGACGATGCCATCGGCATCGACAAAGACGGCGATGAATATATCCTGCGCGTTCACATCGCCGATGTGGCGCATTATGTGCCGCAGCATTCGGCGACCGACCGCGACGCCTACAAGCGCGGCAATTCCGTGTATCTTTTGGACCGGGTGATCCCGATGCTGCCGGAGCGCCTGTCGAATGATCTGTGTTCCTTAAAACCCGGTGAAGACCGGTACACGCAGTCGGTCGAGATGCGCGTCGACAAAAACGGCGATGTACTCGATTATGAGCTGACGGAATCGGTGATACGAAGCGATTACAGGCTCGTGTATCCCGAGGTGTCGGATTATGTGGAGGGGGAGGCGCATCCGTATACGGACGAGACGCTGATGCAAAAGCTGACTTGGATGCATGAATGCTATGAGATCCTGGATGCGATGCGTACAAAGAAGGGAAGCCTTGACTTTTCGTTTGCGGAAAGTGAAATCACGCTGGATGAAGACGGCAATCCGATCGATGTGAAGCGCGTCGAACGCAGAACCGCCAATCGGATGATCGAAGAGTTTATGGTGCTTACGAACGAGGTAGTTGGTGCGCATTTCGCCCATCTGGACATTCCGTTTTTGTACCGTGTACACGAGAAACCTTCCGAAGAGAAGGGACAGACTCTGCGCGTGCTGCTGCACAATTTCGGCTACCCGATCAAGGGAAAAGAAATCCGGCCGACCGATTTGCAAAAAGTGCTAGAAGCGAGTGCGGGAAAAAGAGAACAGCCGCTGTTGCATATGATGATCCTGCGTTCGCTTTCGAAGGCGCGCTATGACCGGATTCCAGAAGTGCATTTTGGCCTGGCGAGCAAGTTCTACTCGCATTTCACCGCGCCGATCCGCCGGTATTCGGATCTTGTTATTCATCGGATTTTCAAGCAGCATCTGAACAACAAAACAGTGCGCAATGACGAGCGCTTGCTTTCAAAGCTCGACGAAATTGCGGAACATGTATCGGAAACGGAGCGCAGGGCGGAAGAAGCAGAGCGTGAAGTGGATGATCTGAAGAAGACCGAATACATGGCACGGTTTATCGGAGAGGAATTTGACGGAATTATTACGTCTTTGACATCGTTCGGCATGTTTATTCAGCTGGAGAACACGGTGGAGGGGCTGATCCACGTGCGCGACCTGCCCGGCTACTACACTTTTGACGAAACAAACTTTATGCTGAAGAAATCCGGCGACGAGGAAGGCTACCGTCTCGGCGATCTGGTGCGAATCCGGGTGGATGATGTGGATATCGACCGGCGGCAGATCGATTTTAAACTGGCAGACGGAGGTGAACCGGATGAAGGTGCTGGCACAGAATAAGAAGGCGCGGTTTTCCTACTTTATCGAAGAGTCGTTTGAAGCGGGGCTTGTGCTGACCGGAACGGAAGTGAAGTCGATTCGGCAGGGCAAAGCCAATCTGAAAGAATCCTACGCGCAGATTCACAACGGGGAGATTTTTCTGCACGGCTGTCATATCAGCCCGTACGAGCAGGGAAACATCCACAATCAGGATCCCCTGCGGGTGCGAAAACTCCTGCTGCACCGAAGAGAGATCGACCGGCTGGCGGGGAAAGTCAAAGAGAAGGGACTGACGCTGGTTCCGCTGCAGCTGTATCTGAAGGACGGACGCGTGAAACTGGAGCTCGGACTGGCCCGCGGCAAGAAACTGCACGACAAAAGAGAAACGGAAGCCCGGCGCGATGCAGACCGAAGAATGCGACGCGCGATGCTGGAATCATAACAAAAAAAGAGCCACGAGGCTCTTTTTTGCTGTTTATCCTTCCTATACGACCGGGTTTTCGGGGTCTTCGATCCATCCGGAAAAACTGCCGGGATAGAGCGTGCTTTCGATTCCGATTTCTTCAAGCAGCATCATATTGAACTGGGCGGACACGCCGGAGCCGCAGTAGGCGACGACCGGTTTATCGGCGGGCAGGTCCCGATAGTGTTTTTCGATTTCTTCTTTGGAAGGGAATGCGGGCTTGTTGAGATCAAGATACGGATACGAGTGGGCGGTCGGGATGTGGCCGGGCCGGTGATCGAGTTCGTCTTCGATGCCGTTGTAGCGTTCGGCATTGCGGCTGTCGATCAGAGTGATATCGCCCGTTTCGATGCGGCGACGGACTTCGGTCATCTCGACCATGGAGGTCGGATCAAACGCCAGCCCTTCGCCCGGTGTTTCGGGCACCGGCGTCACGGCATCGCCCGCGTGTTCTTTCCATTTCGATTCCGCATCATACAGGACTTTCACATCCTGTACGCCGACGGCACGCAGCATCCACCACAGGCGGTAGGCGGCCATGGTAAGGCCTTCACCATAGACGAGAACCGGCGTGTCGGCGGAGATGCCGAGCGCCATCATCTGATCGGCAAAGGCGTTCATCTCGGGCAGCGGATGGCGTCCATTGCCGGTTGTGGCATCGCCCGTGAGATCCGTATCCAGAGAAAGGAAAAAAGAACCCGGCAGATGACAGCGGAGAAATTCCTCTTTGTCGGCTGCCTCCATGCCTGCGTTCAGGCGGGTGCGGTCTGTATATTGGCTCAATTCTTCGGGAAAGATAAAGTTTTTCATTTTAAATCACCTCTGTTTTACTCTATACTCTTTTGCGCGCGGTTCGGGCGGTACGTCAGTGTAATAAACAGAATGCCCCGGTGCACGGTCGCGGCGATTGAATGGCCCTGTTTTTCGATCAGGAGTTTTGCCATAAACAGTCCAAGCCCCGAGCTGTGTTCGTTGCGGGAGGCGTCGCCGGAATAAAAGCGCTCAAACATCTCGCGTTCATCGAACGGACGGTCTTTTGAAAACCGGTTTGCAAACACGGTGCGAATGACGCCGCGTGATGCGCGGTGGGTGATCCACGCTTCTTTTTCACCGTGTTTGAGGATGTTTTCGATCAAATTGGAATAGACGCGCAGGAGGTCTCGCGGGGACGCGAGTACGGCGGGTGAGGGAAGAAGCTGCATGTGCAGGTCGATGTTCTTTTTCTGAAATTCGTCGTAGTAGGACATGAGTATATCTTCGAGCAGCGTTTGCGGTTCGACCGATTCGTATTCCATCGGGTAGTCGGCGTCTTCGATTTTTGCGAGTTCATGAAAGTCGGACACGAGTTCCTGCAGCACGGCGGCTTTTTTCTGTACGATGGCCAGGTATTCCCGGCTCTGTTCGGTCTGCTCTTCATCTTCCAGAAGATCCAGATAGCCGATGACGGAAGTCAGCGGGGTGCGCAGGTCGTGGGTGATGCTGGTCATCTGCAGTTTGACGTTTTGCTGCTGTGCGCGCAGCGCCTGAACGGATTCTCGCGACGCGCGAATGTGACGGTTCAGTGCGATCACCAGCTGTTTGTGCAGTTTGCTGGGAAAGTCCAGGCGCAGCACGCGCGTCGCTGTCTCCGGCAGATCGAGTTCATGAATCTGGCGGATGAGAGAACGGGTCTGCAGATAATTTCTGAGGGTCACACCCATCAGTACGAGCAAAAGAAAATTCATCAGTGCCTGCATGACTACAGCTCACATTTCCTGAATTTGACGGCAGCGATGATCAGCCAGAAGGCGGAGTTCATAAATACCGACAGTGCGGCGCGTCCTGCGCGGAGGGTGTCATTGAAGTACAGTTCGAGGGACTGATGATACGGCGACATCTGGATAAACCAGTCCAGTACGCGTTGGCGTCCCAGTGCAAGGGAAAAGGCGGCCGGAAGAAAAAATGCAAGAACAAAAAATACGGCAACCGACATCGCGATATTGTTCATGAGATACTGCAGGGAAAAGGCGAGCGCATGCAAAGGAATCAGAAGCGCCAGCGTAATGGCGACCTCCCGCACGAGTGTTTTCAAAAACGCAACGCGTTCCGGCCCGGGGCTGTCGAAAAGGAAAAATCCGATGATGACGGCTGTTACGAGCAGGACAGCGGCAAACAAAAGCGCCACCAGAAGGCTCATCAGATACTGACCGAACAGAATCCGCATGCGCGACTGGCCCTGCGCGCTGAGCTGCAGGATCATGGACCGGTCTTTGCTGAAGCTTGAGGCAAACACCGCCGCAAAAATATACAGTCCGAACGTGAGAAGAGATGCGATGGCGATGCCGAAGTCCGAGAGGTCTCCGTCCCAAAAGCGCATCAGTCCTCCCATCAGAAGCAGGATGCCGATGCAGACGGCCAAAAAGATGTACAGAGCCGGCTGGCGGGAGAGGCGGTATCGTTCGGAAGCGAGGAAATTAAACATAGCTGGCTCCAATCTGCTGGAGAAAATAGTCTTCGAGTTCGGTGTCCTGTTTGTGCACAGCGTAAATTCGAATGTCGGACAGCACGAGGGCGCGCACGATCTCGGGGATCTGTGCGAAGCTTTCAAACAGGAGAACATCTTTGTCATTTTCCACCTGGTAATCGGTGATGCCGAAATGTTCTTCCAGTACGACGACGACCCGTTCGGGCGCGTCGGTGCGCAGGCGGATGGCCGTGCGCGTCGAATCATTCAATGCTTCTTTGGTCACGGAGTTGATGATCAGCCCCTGATCCATAATGACAAAGCGGTTGGCAATCTGCGCGAGCTCGGACAGAATATGACTCGAGATCATGATGGTGATCTGACGTTCCTGATTCAGCTTTTGCAGGAGCTGACGCACCTGTACGATGCCCTGTGCGTCGATGCCGTTGGTCGGTTCGTCGAGAAGCAGCAGGTCCGGTTCTCCCATAAGGGCCAGAGCGATGCCCAGCCGCTGTTTCATCCCGGTGGAGAAGGCGCGAAACGGTTTGTTGCGCTCGTCTGCCAGGCCGGTGAGCCGCAGGACTTCCGTGACGCTTTCTTTTTCTGCAATTCCCCGCAGGAGACGGAAGTATTCGAGATTTTGCTCGGCCGTCATGTAGGGGAAAAACCCCGGGGCTTCGATCAGGGCTCCGATCCGCTGTCTTTGTTGAAAGATATCTTTCGAGCCGAACAGCGCAATTTCACCGTCGGTCGGTTCGGTAATGCCAAGGATGAGTTTCATGAGCGTCGTTTTGCCCGCGCCGTTTTTTCCGACGATGCCGAAAATATCACCCTCGTGTACAGCCAGGTCGGCATTTTGGAGGGCGAATTTGACGCCGTAGGCTTTGGTCAGCTGACTTGTCTGTACAACCGGCATATTACTGCGCCTCTTTTCTGAATTTATAGCCGATGCCCCAGACGGTTTCGATCAGATCGATGCCCGAGGCGCGCTTGAGCTTCTGACGAAGCCGGCTGATGTGCACGGTGATCGCGTTATCATCGCCGAAGTAGCTGGTGTTCCAAACTTTTGCATACAGATCATCCCGGCTGTGGACCTCGCCGGGCGCTTTCATCATGGTCGCCAAAACGGCGAATTCGGTCTGCGTCAGCTTGATCTGCGTGTCATCCCACCAGACTTCATGAGAGGACTCGTCCAGCCGTAGTTTCATGAAGGTGTATTCCCTGTTCTGATCGGATTTGAGATGCAGATGCTCGCGGCGAAGTGTCGCCTTGACGCGGGCGATCACTTCTTTTCTTTGAAACGGTTTGGTGATGTAGTCGTCGGCCCCGGCGTTGAGCAGGGATACTTTGTCGGTCAGCGCGACCTTGCCGGAGATGACGATGACCGGCACATCGGAAAATTTGCGGATTTCATCCAGTACCTGTTCTCCCTGCATGCGCGGCAGCATGAGATCGAGCAGCACAAGCGAGAGGTCGCCCGTAATATAGGGAAGCCCCTCGAGACCGGAATAGGCCTGAATGACCTGAAAACCTTCTTCTTTCAGATAGGTGGCCAGCAGTCCGTTGATTTCTTTGTCGTCTTCAATAATCAGTATTTCGGAGTTTGTTTGTGTCATAATTCCCTCCCGTATGCTATGTACCAAGCATCGCACAGACCCCGGCAAAATGAATGTCGATTTTCTTACATTGTACACAATTTGAAGTGCAGACAAACATATGGCGGAAACGTACCGAAAAAAGAGAGAAAGATCCCCGGGCATTTGGCCCGGGGAGGCTTTTTACACGATGGATGCGTCGTAGATCGCGTCGACGGATTCTTTCATCAGTTTGTCAAAGTCTTCGTCCGACTGATCGGCATTGAGTCCTTCCGACAGTGCGCGGGAGAAGCTTGCGATCAGGCCGGGGTTTTGCGCGAGCAGTTCAGTCGCTTCTTCCCGGGTGTAGCCGCCGGAGAGCGCGACGACGCGCAGGACATTTTTGTGTTCGATCAGCTCTTTGTAGAAATCCGGCACGGTGGGAATGGTCAGCTTCAGCATGACGATCTCATCGTCCGCTAGCGCATCAAGACCTTCGAGCAGTTTTTCCCTGAGCCGGGTTTCAATCTTTTCTTTTTCGTCGGCGTGGATGTCGACTTCGGGCTCAAGAATCGGCACGAGACCTTTTGCGATGATTTGCTTTCCGATCTCAAACTGCTGCTCGACAATCGCGTCGATGCCTTCTTCATTGTAGGATTTGATCACCGAACGCATTTTTGTTCCGAAGATGTGTCGGTCTGTTGCGCGGTCGAGGACTTCGTCGAGCCCGTCGATCGGCTTCATTTTCTGTACGCCGTTTTCTTCTTCGGCCAGACCCTTGTCCACTTTCAGAAACGGAACCACACCCTTTTCTTCCCACAGGTAGTCGCCGGTGTGTTTCCCGTCGATTTCCCGGTCCATGGTCTGTTCAAAGAGAATGGCGCCCAGGATGCGGCTTGCATCAAACGCGGAACTTTTGATGATGCGAGTGCGCATTTCGTGCACGAGGTCAAACATTTCGTCTTCGTTTTGATAGCGGTCTTCCCCGATTCCGTAGAGATTCAGTGCGCGCGGCGTGCTGCCGCCGCTCTGGTCCAGAGCCGCGATAAACCCTTTGCCGTTTTTGATTTGTTCATATTGTTTTGTATTCATAAAAAACTCCTTTCATTCTTTTCCTCTCTCATTTCTACCCAATTTGGCCGGGGTAGAGTACAATAGTAAGAGAAAGGGAGAGATTACATTGACAGAAAATGTACACCGTGACAAAATCAATCATGCGCTTTCCCTGCAGCAGCCCCCGTCGATCCCGGCTGTATTTCTTTCTGCGACGGATTCCACCAACCGGGTGGCGGCGGAACTGTTGAACACGAGAACGCCTCCCTTTGTCGTCGTTGCGGAGCATCAGACGGCGGGACGCGGAACGAAAGGACGCAGTTTTCATTCGCCGAAAGGCGGACTCTATGCAAGTTATGTCTTTGAAATACCGGTACGGCGGCTTCTGCAGACGACGCCGCGTGCGGCGGTTGCCTGCGC
>ERZ1032871.51-NODE-51-length-17323-cov-10.720002_pt1 | contig 17323 bp, 16 predicted proteins | sample MGYA00519026_ERZ1032871 | MGnify/ENA primary metagenome ERZ1032871 (study PRJEB33719, sample SAMN04262510) | wastewater metagenome | biome: rural village; feature: composting latrine chamber; material: composting feces with ash | place: El Salvador | collected...
GCATCGCCACCACCGTCGACCCGAACTCCTCCACCACCGCCCTGAAGGGCTCCACGGAGGAGGGCCAGTTCTAGGAGGTTCTCCCGGCCCGCTCCGGCGGGACGTGAACCCCGGAACTGCCGCGGCGGTTTCCTAGCCCGCCGCACCCCGGTCAAGGGGAACCCCACCCGTTCGTCGGGTGGGGTTCCTTTTTGCGTTGCCGATGTTCGCCAATCACCCCCACGCCCCGACGCGGGATTCCGCAGGCCAGACCACCCAAATTGGCATCCTTAGCGTCATCGTCCGATTGTTTTGCGTCGTCGGCTAACCTGGGGTGCATGTCGAAAACCTACGTGGGTTCCCGGTTGCGGCAGCTGCGGCGCGAGCGGGACATGAGCCAGGCCGCGTTGGCGCAGGCGCTGGGACTGTCGGCGAGCTACGTCAACCAGATTGAGCATGACGTGCGGCCGCTGACGGTCCCGGTGCTGCTGAAGATCACGGAGACCTTCGGCGTCGACGCAACGTTCTTCTCCAGGGACGATGATTCGCGCCTGCTGGCCGAGGTCCAGGACGTGGTGCTGGACAAGGAGGTCTGCCCGGAGCCGGTCGACCTGCAGGAGATTTCGGACATGGTCCGCAATCATCCGGAGCTGGCCCGCGCGATGGTCGACGTGCACCGCCGCTACCGCAACGTCACGGACAAGCTGTCGCTGGCGACGGACGACCGCAACTTCGAGGGCGACCCCTCGGCGGAGACGCGGGCGAAGGCGCTGGCGATGCCGCACGAGGAAGTCCGCGACTTCTTCTACTCCCGCCAGAACTACATCGATTCGGTCGACGTCGCCGCGGAGAGCCTTGCGCTGGAACTGGGGCTTACCGACGAGTCGTCGCAGATCGAGGAGGTGCTCGGCCGGCGCCTCGAGGACGTCCACGGAGTGACCATCCGGTACCGCTCCGACATGGGCGATACGCAGCACCATTTCGATCCGGATTCCCGCACCCTGGATCTCGCGCGGTTCCTCTCCCCCGGTCAGCGCGCGTTCCGCATGGCGACGGAGCTCGGCTATTTCGAGTGCGGGGACCTCATCCGTTCGGAGGTCGCCGGCGGGCACTTCACGTCCGACGAGTCGCGCCAGTTGGCGCTGCGGGGCGTGGCCACGTACTACGCGGCGGCGCTGATGCTGCCGTACGAGCATTTCCACCAGCTGGCGGAGTCGAACCGCTACGACATCGAGTACCTGTCGGTGCGCTGCGACGTGGGCTACGAGACGGTCTGCCACCGCCTGTCGACGATGCAGCGCCCGAGCCTGCGCGGCATCCCGTTCACGTTCGTCCGCGTCGACCGCGCGGGCAACATGTCGAAGCGCCAGTCGGCGACGGGCTTCCACTTCACCAATTCCGGCGGCACGTGCCCGCTGTGGAACGTGTACGAGACGTTCTCCTACCCGGGCAAGGTGATGCGCCAGGTGGCGGTGATGCCCGATGGCCGCCCGTACCTGTGGATTTCCCGCACGGTCGAGCACCACACCGCCCGATACGGCCGCCCGGGCAAGATGTTCGCCATCGGCCTGGGCTGCGAGGCCCGGCACGCCCAGCGCACCGTGTACGCGGAGGGCCTGGACCTGAACGACAAGAACGCGGCGACGCCCATCGGCGCCGGTTGCCGCGTCTGCAGCCGCGACGATTGCCCGCAGCGCGCGTTCCCGCCGATCCACGAGGAGATCACCATCGACGCGCACCGTTCGTCGGTCGCCCCCTACAACTAGTCCCCCGCCCAGCTCTGCGCGCGCCGTTCGTGCTCGCGCAGGTTGTAGGTGGCGGACCGGATCTCCACGTCGCGGTCGAAGTTGGAGCCCAGCGCCCCGGCCATCGCGCCGAGGGAGGCGCTGAGCCAGGCGATGGACAGGTAGGTGATGATGCCGACGTCGCGCTCGAGTTCCCCCTCGAGGTACGCCCGCGGGATGACCACGACGGAGGCGAGCACCATGACCAGCCACACGGTGGTGTGGAGGATGACGGCGGTCATACCGATGGTGCCGATCGTCGCCAGGTTGTCGACGTTCTCCCGCCAGCGGGACTCCTGCGTGTTCTTCCGCTGCCACAGCCGGTTGTGCACGATGAGCCAGGCGGTGAAGGCGACGGTGGCGAAGACGCTGATGAGCAGCAGCCGCCAGAACGTCAGCTCCTCGGCGAGCTTCCAGATCGAACCGTAGAAGATACCGAAACCACCGGTCGCGGTCATCGCCGCCAGCGACGACGAGAGCACCGGCAGCAACCGCCCCGGCTCGTTGCTGCGCACCATGCCCAGCACCATGCGCAGGGTGAGCCCCGGGTGTTCGAGGACATGCGTCTCGACGTCCGGTGCATCCGCCGAATCCTCCCCCTCCGCCGGGTCCGGCCCGGAGCGCAGCACACCGCTGACCTGCTCGTCGCGCTCCACGAGGCCGGTGATCTCGCGGCGCAGGCGGCGGCGCACGCCGAAGGCCCCGAGCGCGGGCAGGGAGATGAGGACCGCCTTCTGTCCGGTGGCCCGCTGGGTGACCACCGGCTTCTCCCACGCGGACAGCGGCAGGTCGGTGACGTAGATGAGGCGCTCCCAGCCGTAGGCGTCGAGCAGCTCACCGGCGTGGTCGTTGAGCTGCACGTCCCCGTCGGGGGACATGGGCACGGTCCCCTTGCGCACCTCCACCGGGCCGACGTCGGGCCAGGTGCCCTGCAGCACCTCGCTGCCGTCGTCGGCGGTGATGAGGCGGGCGTCGATAAGCACGGACCGCAGGATGCGGGACACGTCGGCGGTCGGCTGACCCGAGTCCGCCAGGATTCCGATCGGTTTCATCTGGACCTTTCCCCTCCCTGACATGCAGAAAGGGGCCTCCGCGGAGGCCCCTGCTGCGTGGTCGAGCTAGAAGTTGATCATGTGGCCGGAGATGCCGTGGGCGGCCTCCTTGACGGCCTCCGACAGAGTCGGGTGAATGTGGACCGCGCGGGAGATCTCCTCGGTGGTGAGATCGTAGTTCTGCGCGAGGACCAGCTCGTTGATCAGCTCGGAGGCGTTGGCACCGACGACGTGGCCGCCGAGCAGCTCGCCGAACTCGGCGTCGGCGACGATCTTGGCGAAACCGTCGGTCTCGGCCAGGCCGACTGCCTTACCGTTCGCGGAGAACGGGAAGGAGGCGACCTTGATCTCGCGGTCCGGCCACTTCTCCTTGGCCTGCTCCTCGGTGTAACCGAAGGAGGCGACCTGCGGGTTACAGAAGGTGGCGCGCGGCATCATCATGTAGTCGCCGAGCTCGTGGGTCTCGGCGCCCGCGATGGTCTCGGCGGCGACGATGCCCTGGGCCTCCGCGACGTGGGCCAGCTGCAGCTTGGCGGTGACGTCACCGATGGCGTAGATGTGCTCGACGTTGGTGCGCATGAAGTCGTCGATGGCGATGGCGCCGCGCTCGGTGAGCTCGACCCCGGTGTTCTCGAGCCCGAAGCCCTCGACGCGCGGGCGGAAGCCGACGGAGACGAGCACGCGGTCGCAGGTGATGGTCTCGGTCTTGTCCGAGCCCTTCTTCTGGTAGTCGACCTCGACGGAGTCGCCGTTGTCGCGCACGGCGGTGGTGGCGTGGCCCGGCAGCAGCTTCACGCCGAGCTTCTTGTAGGCCTTGGCGATGACCTTGGAGACCTCGGGGTCCTCGTTCGGGAGGACGCGGTCCATGTACTCGATGACGGTGACGTCGACGCCGTAGTTGGAGAGCACGTAGGCGAACTCCATGCCGATGGCGCCGGCACCGACGATGACCATCTTCTCCGGGGCGACCGGGTTGAGGATCTGCTCCTCGTAGGAGACGACATTCTCGGAGAACTCGACGCCGCGCAGGCTGTTGACCACGGAGCCGGTGGCGATGATGCAGTCGTCGAAGGTGATGACCTTGCCGGCGTCCTTGCCCTCGGTCACCTCGATGGTCGAGGCATCCTGGAAAGTGCCGAAGCCGTCGATCTCGGTGATCTTGTTCTTCTTCATCAGGTAGTGGACGCCACCGACGATCTTGTCGGACACGCCACGGGAACGCTTGTGGGCGTCCTCGTAGTTGAAGGAGACGTCGCCGTTGATGCCGAACACCTTCTTCTCGTGGTTGAAGATGTGGGCGACCTCGGCGTTCTTGATGAGGGACTTCGAGGGGATGCAGCCGACATTGAGGCAGACTCCGCCCCAGTACTGCTTCTCGACGACCGCAACCTTCTTGCCGAGCTGGGCTGCGCGAATGGCGGCGACGTAGCCACCGGGGCCCGCACCGAGTACTACAACGTCATAATGTTCAGTCACGCCCACCAGAATAGGTCACGTCCGCCCCCGTGTCACCGGTGAGTGCCCCCACAAAACAGAAAACGACGCCCCGGTGGGTACCGGAGCGTCGAAAAGCGCGAAAAGTGCGGCCTAGAACAGGCCCGCCAGCAGTGCGGCCTGGGAGGAGGCGGAGGACATGGCGTGGATGCCCGGGCCGATGAAGGTGTTGATGGCGACGATGATCTGCTCGAAGATGGACATGGTGTAGATCCTTTACGTGTGAGGTGTGGGAGTTCCTGACTGGCTTCCAGTAGTGACTAGCGGCCCGTCGGCGTGAAACGTTACGGATGAACCGGGCGACGCGCCCCGGAACTGCCATGAATTATGACACATCCATCACTTGCCCACCACAGGCAACATGGGTAACTTGTATGGCACGCAGGGAATGTCTCGTCACCCCCATTCCTCAGCACGTCCGGGGGTGGGGCGTTAACATATGCGACAGCCGCTACGATGTACCCCTGTGAATGCCGCCGGATACGTCTGGCGCGCATCGTAGAACCCGGTAGTACCTCGATCAAGGAAGCCACTCCATGAAGTTCCTCCGCAAGCTCGCCGCACCGGTCGCGGCCCTCGCCATCGGTGCAGCCGCTCTCGCGACTCCGGTTGCTGGCGCCTCTCCGATCACCCCCGCCCAGATCTCCCAAGGCCACACCGCCTCGGATATCAAGCGCCAGGACAAGAGCCTCGCGGGCGAGAACTCCCGCACCTGGCGCCAGATCATCAAGGATGACGACCGCGTCGAGCACGTCGAGGCGTACTCCACCGCCATGGGCCGCGACATCCCGCTGGCCGTCATCCGCGCACCCGAGGAAAACTCCCCCACCCTGTACCTGCTCAACGGTGCCGGCGGCGCCGAACAGAACATGGACTGGATCGCCCGCTACCCCGAGCTGATCGACTTCTACCACTCCCGCGGCGTCAACGTCGTCATCCCGCAGGAGGGCGCGTTCTCCTACTACATCAACTGGGCCAATCGCGAGCCGATCAACGGCGGCAATGGCTACCTCCAGGGCAAGCAGCTGTGGGAGGACTTCCTCCTCCGCGAGCTCCCGGGCCCGATCGAGCGCCACCTCAACGCCAACGACAAGCGCGCCATCGCCGGCTTCTCGATGTCCGCCACCTCCTCCCTGCTGCTGGCCGAGAAGGCGCCCGGCTTCTACGACGCGGTCGGCTCCTTCTCCGGCTGCGCCGAGACCTCCTCCTTCCTGGGCTACAAGTCCGCTGAGCTGACCGTCAACCGCGCCGGCGCCAATGTCGTCAACATGCTCGGCCCGATGGGCTCCGAGCACAACCGCGCCAACGACGCCCTGGTCAACGCCGAGGGTCTGCGCAACACCGCCCTGTACATCTCCAACGCCACCGGCCTGGCCGGCGGCTACGACATGCCGGGCCACTACATCGCCGAGGGCGTCGAGCCGGCCGCCGCCTCCGCCGGTGCCGCCACCCTCATCGTCGAGGGCGGCATCATCGAGGGTGCCACCAACATCTGCACCCACAACCTCAAGGCGAAGCTCGACAACCTGGGTATCGACGCAGACTGGAACCTGCGTCCGACCGGCACCCACTCCTGGAACTACTGGATCGAGGACGTCGAGGCCTCCTGGCACACCCTGGGCCCGGCCCTGGGCAAGTAAGCCTCCCCGTTCCCTGACACCGTCCACCTCCGGGTGGGCGGTGTCTGTGCTTTCCGACGCCCGCGTAGCCTGGGGACATGAGCGAATTCCTCGAGTCCATAGACGCCCCGGACGCCCTGGCCTGGGCCCGGGAATGGTCGGACGCCACCGAGGCCGGGCTGCAGAACCCCTCGCTGCGGGACCGGATCCGCGCGGCCCTCGACGTCGACGACCGCATCCCCTTCGTCATCCGCCGCGGGGAACACCTCTACAACTTCTGGCGCGACGCCCGCCACGTACGCGGGCTGTGGCGGCGCACGACGCTCGACTCCTACCTCTCGGACGCCACGGAGTGGGAGGTACTCATCGACGTCGACGCCCTCGCCGCCGCCGAGGACGAGAACTGGGTGTGGAAGGGTGCGCACGTGCGCACCCCGGACGTCGACCGCGCGCTCGTGCGGTTGTCCCGGGGAGGCGCCGACGCCACCGTGATCCGCGAGTTCGACCTACTCACCGGGGGATTCGTCACCGACGGATTCGAGATCCCCGAGGCCAAGACCGACGTCAGCTGGCTCGACGTCGACACCCTGCTCGTGGGCACCGACACCGGCGCGGGTTCCCTCACCTCCTCCGGCTATCCGGCACAGGTCCGCGTGTGGCGGCGTGGCACCCCGCTTCTCGACGCCCCCGTATACACCTCCGGCCGCCGCGACGACGTCGCCGTCGGGGCCTGGGCCGACACGACCCCCGGCCACGAACGCATCATCGTCTCCCGGGCGCTGGACTTCTACCGCACCCGCCAGTCCGTCGCCCCGCTCGACCCCGACGCCTCACTCCAGGTCCTCGAGGTGCCGGAGGACTGCGACACCATCCTCCACCGCGAGTGGCTCTTCCTCGCCCCGCGCGAGGCCTTCGCCGGCATCCCCTCCGGCGGCCTGGGCTGCATCCGGCTGCGGGACTTCCTCGACGGCGGCCGCGACATCCGCCCCGTCTTCCTGCCCACCCCGCACGTCTCCCTGCAGGCCACGGCCTTCACCGCCGATCACCTGGTGCTCACGCTCCTCGACGACGTCGTCACCCGCCTCACCGTCCACCCCCTGTCGGATCCGACGCAGCCGGGCCGCGACCTCGCCCTCCCACCGCTGGTCACCGCCTCCGTCGTGGCCACCAGCCCCCTCGACGGCAACGAGGTGTGGCTGACCACCTCCTCCTTCACCGAACCGACGACGCTCTACCGCCTCGACCTCGACGAGGGTCTCGCGCCGCAGGTGGTCCGCCGCTCCCCCGCGCTTTTCGACGCCACCGGCCTTAAGACCCGCCAGCACTGGGTCACCTCCGCCGACGGCACCCGCGTCCCCTACTTCATCACCGGGGACTTCTCCCGCGGCCCCCGGCCCACCCTCGTCGGCGGGTACGGCGGCTTCGAGGTGTCCCTCACCCCCGGCTACTCCGCGGTGCGGGGCATCGGCTGGCTCGAGGACGGCCACTTCTTCGTCCAACCCAACCTGCGCGGCGGCGGTGAGTTCGGTCCCGAATGGCACACTCAGGTGGTCAAGACCAACCGTCACAAGGTGTGGGAGGACCACGCCGCCGTCCTCGCCGACCTGGTGGAACGCGGCTACACCTCCCCGTCGCAGATCGCGATCCGGGGCGGGTCCAACGGCGGCCTGCTCACCTCCGGCGCGCTGGTGCAATACCCCGAACTGTTCGGCGCGGCCGTCATCCAGGTCCCGCTCACCGACATGCTCCGCTACCACACCTGGTCCGCCGGGGCGTCGTGGATGGCGGAGTACGGCGATCCCGACGACCCCGCCGAACGGGCGGCGCTGGAACGGTGGTCTCCGTTGCACAACGTCGCGGCCGGCGTCGATAAGCGGTATCCGCCCGCACTCGTGACGACCTCGACGCGGGATGACCGCGTCCACCCGGCGCACGCCCGCCTCTTCGCGCACGCGCTGCGCGAGGCCGGGCAGCCGGTCGACTACTTCGAGAACATGGAGGGCGGGCACGCCGGCGCGGCCGACAACGCTCAGGTCGCGCGAGTGGAGGCGCTCATCTACGAGTGGTTGAGGCAACAGGTAACATCTGGGAGATCATGACCAGAAACAGGCTGCGTTCCACCCCCGTGCCCGGCGTCCGCGACGCGTACACGGGAATCGACTTCAACCTCGGATTCCACGTCCGCGCCTACCACCTGGACCTCAGCTACCGGGTCGGACCGAACCGCCTCGACGGCACCGCCACCCTGCGCCTGGACAACTGGGAACCCCTCACCGCGATGACCCTCGACCTCGCGCCGTCACTGCGGGTCCAACGGATCACCGCCCGGGGCTCCGCGGGTGTCGACATCCGCGTCGCCCGCTTCCGCCAGTCCGGCGGGAAGCTCCGCATCACCTTCGCGCAGGAGATCCCCGTCGACTCGGAGTTCACCCTGGCCATCCGCTACGCCGGCACGCCGCGGCCCATCCGCACGCCGTGGGGCACCCTCGGCTGGGAGGAACTGGAGAACGGCGCGCTCGTCGCCTCGCAGCCCAACGGCGCACCCAGCTGGTTCCCCTGCGACGACACCCCGGACGAGAAGGCGCTGTACGAGATCATCGTCACCACCGACAACCCGTACGTCGTCGCCGTCAACGGGACCCTGCTGTCGAAGAAGACCGCCGGCTCCCGTACGACCTGGCACTACCGCGTCGGCAACCCGATGGCCACCTACCTGGCCACCGTCCAGATCGGCGACTACGTGCCGCTGCTGCTCTCGGAGGAGGGCGCCGCCGTGCCCGTCCGCGCCTGGGTGCCGCCCGCCCTGCGCGACAGTGCCCGCGAGGAGTTCGCCGACCAGGCCCGCATGCTGGAGCTCTACACCGGATTATTCGGGCCGTACCCGTTCAACTCGTACTCCGTCGTGGTCACCGAGGACGACCTCGAGATCCCCCTCGAGGCCCAGGGCCTGTCCATCTTCGGCGCCAACCACATCCGCGGCGACCACGCCTGGGAACGCCTCATCGCCCACGAACTGTCCCACCAGTGGTTCGGCAACTCCCTCGGCCTCGCGCAGTGGAACGACATCTGGCTCAACGAGGGCTTCGCCTGCTACGCCGAATGGCTGTGGTTCGAGCATTCCGCCGGGCAGCCTGCCGCGACGTCGGCGCGCCTCCACTACGACGAGCTGGCGCGCAAGCCCCAGGACCTGCTGCTCGCCGACCCCGGGACGAAGGACATGTTCGACGACCGCGTCTACAAGCGCGGGGCACTGACCGTCCACGCGCTGCGCGTCCTGCTCGGCGACGAGGCCTTCTTCCGCATGCTGCGCCGCTACGTCGCCTCCGGCCGTCACTCCGTCGTCGAGCCGATCGACCTCAAGCGGGAGGTGCTCGCCGAGGCCCGCGCCGTCGGCGTTCCGGAGTCCGCGGTGGAGGCGCTGTGGCACGCGTGGCTGCACCAGCTCCCGCTGCCGGAGTTCCCGTGCGCGCCCTGAGTCTGGCGACCGTCTTCGCGGCGCTGTCCGGGTTCGTCGTCATCTACCTGGCGTCCTGGACATTGCCGACGGAGGGTTTCGCCGCCTTCCAGGCCTACTGGGGCCTGTTCTTCGCCGCCACCGGATTCCTCGACGGCATCATGCAGGAGACCACCCGCGGGGTGTCCTCGTCACGGGAGACCGGGCGCGTCGGCACGGGTCGCCCCTGGCGGCTCGGCGCGTGGATCGGTGGAGGCGTCTTCGTGGTGGCGCTGGTCGTGGGCCTGCTGTGGCTGCCGCGGCTCATGCGCGGCGAGGCTCCGGTGGAGGTGGCCGCGGCATTCCTGGCGTTCGGCCTGCTGACGTACGCCTTCCAGTCGGTGCTGTCGGGTGTACTGTCCGGCCTTGGACTGTGGGGGCGCTACGCCGGCCTCGTGGCGCTGGATTCCGGCGTGCGCCTGCTGCTGGCGCTCGTGGCCTGGCAGCTCGGCTGGGGCATGATCGCCTTCCTCCTCATCACCGTGGTCGGCGCGCTGAGCTGGCTCGTCGTGCTGTGGGGTGTCCCGCGGGGTGTGCTCATCGACGTCTCCCGCCACGCCTTCACCCGCCGCGTCGGATCCGCCATGCTCGCCACCGGAGCCTCCGCCGCCCTCATCACCGGCTTCCCCGTGTTCGTGCAGTCCAACTTCGAACCCGGCGCCGGCGAGCTGGTGACCGTCGCCGGCATCATCAACGCCGTGACGCTGACGCGCGCCCCCATCCTCGTGCCGCTGCAGCGCTTCCAGTCGGCGCTCATCGTGCGCTTCGTCGAACAGCGGGAGTCGCTGTACCGGGCGCTCGCGCTGCCGGTGCTGGCGGTGCTCGGCGTCGGCATCGTGGGGGCGGGCCTGGCGTGGCTGCTCGGGCCGTGGATCCTGGCGACCTTCTTCAAACCCGACCTGTTCGTGCCCGGCGCGCTGCTCGCCGTGCTGACGTTCGCCTCCGCCTGCACCGGATCCCTCATGGTCACCGGCGCCGCGGCCCTGGCCTCCGAGCTGCATAAGGCGTATGTGGCCGGCTGGGTCGTCGCATCCGTGGTGGCGTTCGGCGTGCTGTGGCTGGCGCCGCTGTCACTGGAGGTGGGCGTCTGCGTGGCGCTCATCGCCGGGCCTGTCGCGGGTGGGTTGGTGCACGCGGCGGCGCTGCGGGGCGCGCGGGCGACGGTCGGGGCCGAGTCGTAATTACGACTCTCGTAAATACGATCACACATTCCATAACGCCCCACGCATAGAGCCAGCTCGCAGCCGACATGCACGAAGCCTTATGGTCGTAATTACGATGATCGTAATTACGACGCCAACCCCCGCTGCTGCTCCCGCCTCGCCAACGCCGCCACAGTCGCGGCATGCACCCGACATTTGGTCTCCCGGGTCTTGCGCAGCATGCCGGTGGACGTCCTCACCAGTTGCCACCCGTTTGCCAGGAGGTCGGCGGTGATCTCGGCGTCCTTGTCCCGCTGCTTTCTCTCCAGATGGTGTTCGCCGTCCTGCTGCAGTCCGACGAGCAGATTCGGTTCCGCCTGGTCCAGCACGGTGAGCAGGGTCCTGTCCGGGTCCTTCTCCCCGGGTCTCCCGATCGTCCCGTCGGTGTAGACCGGCACCTGCGAGACGAATGACACATCCGGCAGGTCCGCCACCGCCTCCCCGGCCAGCAACCGCAGCACCGTCTCCGGTCTGGAGTCGGTCAACGGGCAGCTGAGCAACAGGTACTTCTCCAGCCTCCGCGCCGAGAATCGACCTTTGAGTCCGATCCGCAACTGATCGGTGCTGGCTCCGAAGACCCGCCGGAAGCGGTCGATGAGCTGGACGGACATGACCGTGACAGCGTCCACGTCCAGGTCTGCGAGGGTGTCCCAGGCGTGCTCTCTGTTGGCCAGGGACTTCAGACAGCCGGCGAGTGTGTCCATGTGCGGGGTCACCGGGATGGTGAAGCTCCCCACGATGACATCGGTGGCCTGGTGTTTCTTCGTGCGGCGCCTCACCGTCGGGGCGCGGGTGGAGGCGGACAACCGGACGTCGGATGAGCACAGCAGCGTCGTGTCGGCGGAGTCCGAGAACTCCCGCAACCCCAGGAGTGCCAGGGCGGACCATTCGGCGACGATGGATCCGGGCCGTTCGAGGTGATGGGCGACGGCACGCACCAGGGCAGGGGCCGGGTAGGCGATGCCACGCGGGTGGAACCGGGCACCGTGGCGGACGAGGCCCTGGGGTTGGGCGTCGCTGAGCGGGATGCTGAAGGTGTCGGATACGGCGATGTGGCTGAGGAGGTGGGTGGCGGGGTCGTCGGGAAGCGGTATCAACCGGGTCATACCCCACTTAGACCGCGGGACCGTCCGAAAGGTTCCCGCCTGTCGACGTATAGTGGGCAGTCATGAGAACACTGCTGGTCACCGGGGGCGCCGGGTTCATCGGGGCGAATTTCGTGCGCATGACGCGGGACCGCTGTCCGGAGGATCACGTCATCGTCCTGGACAAGCTGACGTACGCCGGTAACCGGGCGAACCTCGACGGGACGGAGGTGGAGTTCCTCGAGGGGGACATCTGCGATGCGGCGCTTGTCGACGCCGCGGTCGCCCGGGCGGATGTCGTCGTCCATTTCGCCGCGGAGAGTCACAACGACAATTCGTTGCGGGATCCTCGTCCGTTCGTCGATACGAATGTGGTGGGGACGTTCACGATCCTGGAGGCGGTCCGCAGGCACGGCAACCGGCTGCACCACATCTCGACGGACGAGGTGTTCGGTGACCTGGGTCTGGATGACCCGGCGCGGTTCACGGAGGAGACGCCCTACGAGCCGAGTTCCCCGTACTCGGCGACGAAGGCGGGGTCGGATCATCTGGTGCGTGCGTGGATCCGTTCCTTCGGGGTCGACGCGACGATCTCGAACTGCTCGAACAATTACGGGCCGTACCAGCACATTGAGAAGTTCATTCCGCGGCAGATCACCAACATCATCGCCGGTCAGACCCCGAAGCTCTACGGGACGGGTGAGCAGGTGCGGGACTGGATCCACGTCGACGACCACAATGCTGCGGTGCATCTCATCCTCGAACGCGGCCGCTCAGGTGAGACCTACAACATCGGCGCGGACAACGACCACGTGAACAACCGGCAGGTCATCGAGCTCATCTGTGAGCTCATGGGCGCCCCGGGGTACGAGCACGTCGCCGACCGTCCGGGGCATGACCAGCGCTACGCCATGGATTCGACGAAGCTGCGCACGGAGCTCGGCTGGGCCCCGGAGTACACGGACACGGACACCGGGATGCGCGCGGGCCTGGAGCAGACCATCGCCTGGTACCGGGCGCACGAGGACTGGTGGCGCCCGGCGAAGGACAGGGTCGAGGCGGCGTACGCGGAGAGGGGTCAGTGATGATCGACGGACTGCTGGTGCTGGACCTGCAGGTCCACGAGGACGAGCGCGGCTGGTTCAAGGAGGCCTGGCAGCGTGCGCGGATGACGGCGGAGGGCCTGCCGGATTTCCGGCCGGTGCAGTCGAATGTCGCGTTCAACGCCACGGCGGGCACGACGCGCGGCCTGCATGCGGAGCCGTGGGACAAACTGGTCACCGTCGGCACCGGTCGGGTGCAGGGCGGCTGGTGTGATCTGCGGGAGGGCTCCCCGACGTACGGGGCGACGCAGACGGTGGAGATCGGCCCGGGCACCGCGGTGTTCGTGCCGCGCGGGGTGGCCAACGGCTACCAGGTCCTCGAGGACGCCACGACGTACCTCTATCTGGTCAACGACCACTGGTCCCCGGACGCGGAGTACGTCAACGTCTCGCACGAGCTCATCGACTGGCCGCTCGCGCCGGTCAACCTGTCGGCGAAGGACCGGGAGCTCACCCGCGAGCTGCACCCGGTGGCACCCCGGAAGGTGCTGGTCACCGGCGCGAACGGCCAGGTCGGTCGCGCGCTGAGAAAGATGCTTCCCGACGCCGAGTTTCTCACCCACGACGAGTTCGACGTCACCGCTCCGCCGGAGCGGAACTGGCGGCAGTATCAGGCGATCGTCAACTGCGCCGCGTACACGGCCGTCGACCGGGCGGAGACGGAGGCCGCGCGGGCCTGGGCCGTCAACGCGCACGGCCCGGCGCAGCTGGCGCGGATCGCGGCGGAGAACAACCTCACGCTGGTGCACCTGTCGACCGACTACGTCTTCGACGGCGACACCGACCGCCCGTACACCGAGGACGATCCGGTCGCGCCGCTCAACGTCTACGGGGCGTCGAAGGCGGCCGGCGAGGTGGCCGCGCAGACCGCCCCGCGGCACTACGTCGTGCGCACGAGCTGGGTGGTCGGCGAGGGCAGGAACTTCGTCGACACCATGCGTGGCCTGGCGGAACGCGACATCCGCCCGCAGGTGGTCCACGACCAGAAGGGGCGTCCCACCTTCGCCTCGGAGCTGGCGAAGGGCATCCGGCACCTGCTCACCACGCAACCGGAGTACGGCATCTACCACCTGACCGGCGCGGGCGACGAGGTCGGTTTCGACGAGCTCGCGATGGCCGTCTACACCGGCCTGCACCGCGATCCGGACATGGTGCAGCCTGTGACGAGCGAGCGGTACTTCGACGGGAAGGCGCACGCGAGGCGGCCGTCGATAAGCACGCTGAGCACGGCGAAGATCGAGGCGACCGGTTTCGTGCCGCAGAATTGGCGCGTCGGTCTGGCACTGTATCTCCTATGAAGGGCATCATCCTCGCCGGCGGCTCCGGGACGCGGCTGTATCCGATCACGCAGGGCATCTCGAAGCAGCTCATGCCGATCTACGACAAGCCGATGATCTACTACCCGCTGTCCACGCTCATTCAGGCGGGGATCCGGGAGATCCTGGTCATCACGACGCCGGAGGACTCCCCCGCTTTCCGACGCCTCCTCGGCGACGGATCCCAGTGGGGGCTCATGATCGACTACGCCCACCAGCCCTCGCCGGATGGGCTGGCGCAGGCGTTCCTCATCGGCGAGGACTTCATCGGCGACGACGACGTGGCGCTGGCCCTCGGCGACAACATCTTCGACGGCTACCACTTCACCACCACCCTGGCCGACTGCCGCAACCCGGAGGGAGGCACCGTCTTCGCCTACGAGGTCTCCGACCCGGAGCGCTACGGCGTCGTGGAGTTCTCCGCGGACGGCCGGGCCCTGAGCATCGAGGAGAAGCCGGCCGTTCCCAAGTCGAACTACGCGGTGGTGGGCCTGTACTTCTACGACAACGCCGTCGTCGACATCGCGCGTGGGATCACCCCCAGCGAACGCGGCGAACTGGAGATCACCGCCGTCAACGACGCCTACCTGCGCCGCGGGAACCTGCAGGTGCAGCGTCTACAGCGCGGCGACGTGTGGCTGGACACCGGCACGTTCGACTCGATGAGCGAGGCCTCCTCGTACGTCGAGGTGATCCAGAAACGCACCGGGCAGGTCATCGGCTCCCCCGAGGTCGCCGCCTACCGGGAGGGCTTCATCGACGCCGCCGTTCTGGAGACGCTGGCGCAGCCCCTGCTCAAATCCGGCTACGGCGAGTACCTGCTGGCGGTCGCTCGCGAAGGCTAGCGTTCGTCGACGACGTCCGCGAAGGAGGCGACCTCCCGGCGCAACCACGCGACCAGCTCGTCCCCCTCCTTCCGCGACCACTCCTCCGAGGCCGGCGCGTCCCACCCGGTCTCCCACTGGTGGTGGGAGCACGAGAAATCAGCCCAGCCGTACAGCCGTGTGGCCGGCTCCCCAGTCCGCGAAGAACCGGATCGTCCGACGGGGGACAGAGTCGTTCTCATGCCGGGACATACCTCCGACACTAACGGACGGGAGGCCGCCACCTCCTGCGACTATGATCTGGCCTCATGCCGACGCTCGCCGCCCTCATCACCGTCTACCACCGCATCGTCCCGGAGGAACTGTCCGCCGCCCTGGAATCCCTGGCCGCGCAGACCCGGCCGGCGGAGGAGATCGTCATCGTCGAGGACGGACCCGTGGGGACGGAACTGCGGGCGGTGATCGACGGGTTCGTCGAGAAGCACGAAGAGGCACGCACCGTGGTCCTGGCCCGCAACCAGGGCGCGGGACCGGCGTCGGCGGCGGGCATGGCGACCATCGACGCGGAGCTGGTCGGGCGGCTCGACGCCGACGACATCGCCGCACCCGAGCGGTTCGCACGCCAGCTCGCGTGGTTCGAGGCACACCCGGACACCGACGTCCTGGGCACCGCGGTCGCCGAGTTCCACGTGGACCCCTCCGAGATCATCGCCGTGCGTTCCCTGCCCGAGACACACGAGGAGATCGCAGCGTACGCGAAGATCAACTCGCCGGTGAACAACCCCTCGGTGATGGTGCGTCGGGAGGCGGTGGAGCGTGCCGGCGGCTACCGCGACGTCCACCACATGGAGGACTACGACCTCTACGCCCGCCTGCTGAGCACGGGCGCGCGCTTCCACAACCTGCCGGAGCCGCTGACGTACTTCCGCACCTCCCCCGCCCAATTCGAGCGGCGCACGGGCCGGGGCATGTTCGCGGCGGAGAGGCAGATGCAGCGCAACCTCGTCGCCTACGGGCTGGTGTCGCGCCCCCGTTCCTGGGTGAACCTCGTGGTCCGCACCGCCTACCGTCTGCTGCCGACGGGCCTGCTCACCGCCGCTTATGCGAGGTTGTTCCACCGTTGACGGCCCGCAGGGGTTAGCATGAGGGACATTATGGAACCCTCCCATCCCGACCGGCCCGATTTCCGGGACACCTGGTTGATCATCCCCTGTTACAACGAGGGGCAGGTCATCCAGGAGGTCATCGAGAACGCCCGGCAGACCTTCCCCAACATCGTCGCCGTCAACGACGGTTCCGCCGATGATTCCGCCGCCCGCATCCACGCCGGCGGGGCGCACCTGGTCAATCATCCGGTGAATCTGGGGCAGGGCGCGGGCATCCAGACGGGTGTCGAGTACGCCCGTGCGCAGCCCGGCGCGCAGTACTTCGTTACCTTCGACGCCGATGGTCAGCACCAGGTCAAGGACGTCGTGCGCATGGTGTCGCGGCTGCGGGAGGAGCCGGTGGACATCATCGTCGGCACCCGTTTCGGCCGCCCCCGCGCGGAGAACGACCAGGTGCCCTGGATCAAGCGTGTGGTGCTCAAGACGGTGGTGTTCCTCTCCCCCACGACCCGCCGGTTGGGGCTGTCGGATGCGCACAACGGTCTGCGCGTGTTCAACAAGAAGGTCGCGGACGAGATGAACATCCGCATGAACGGCATGTCGCACGCCTCGGAGCTGGTGAGCATGATCGCCGACCGCGGGTGGCGCGTGGCCGAGGAGCCGGTGGACATCCTGTACACGGAATATTCGATGAGCAAGGGTCAGTCGCTCATCAACGGCGTGAACATTCTCGCCGACGGACTGCTGGCCAGGAGGCTCTAGATGATCGGGACCATCGTTCAGTTCCTGCTGCTTGCCGCCACCCTGGTGCTGGCGTTCTACTTCCTGACCAACCGTCGTAAGGCGCGCGCCAAGGCGGGTGTGAAGCTGGGTTTCGTCGTGTTCATCGTCGCCGCCGTGTGGGCGGTGCTGCGCCCGGATGACCTCACGGTTCTGGCGAACTGGATCGGCGTCGACCGCGGTACCGATCTGCTGCTCTACCTGCTGGTCATCGCGTTCATGTTCACCACGATGTCCACGTGGATTCGTTTCCGCGAACAGGAACTGCGCTACGCTCGACTGGCACGTGCCGTCGCGCTGCAGTCGCCGGTCCTCCCCGCGACCTCGCTTATCGACGCCCCCGACCCCGAGAGGTAACCGTTGTCTGACGCCCGCAAGGCCACGATCCCCGCACTCGCCTGGGTGCTCGTCGCCGTCATCGTCGTGATGGCCTTCATCATCGGCCTTCTGGTGGGCAGGCAGACCGCGCCGGCCCCGGCCGCCGCC
>ERZ1032871.52-NODE-52-length-17178-cov-9.216609_pt1 | contig 17178 bp, 18 predicted proteins | sample MGYA00519026_ERZ1032871 | MGnify/ENA primary metagenome ERZ1032871 (study PRJEB33719, sample SAMN04262510) | wastewater metagenome | biome: rural village; feature: composting latrine chamber; material: composting feces with ash | place: El Salvador | collected...
CCTGGTCATTGCGGGACCGGCCCGCGCGCAGGCGGCCGCCGACCTCCGGGCCGACGCGGTCGATGAGACCGCGCTCCATGGCCCCGTGGACGTCCTCGTCCGAGGGCTCGGGCCCGAAGCTGCCGTCGGCGACGTCGCGCCCCAGCTGGTCGAGGCCGGCGAGCATGGTCTCCAGGTCAGCGTCGGAGAGCAGGCCCGCGGAGTGCAGGACCTTGGCGTGCGCCTTCGACGCCAGGACGTCGTAGGGGGCGAGCACCCAGTCGAAGTGGGTGGACACGCTCAGGGCGAACATCGCCTCGGACGGGCCGCCGGAGAACCGGCCACCCCACAGGGCACCTTCGTTCGTACCGTGCTGTTCCATCTAGTTCGTCGCCTCGCGGTCACGCTTGTTGGCGATCTCCGAGGACAGGCCGTGGAGCTTGACGAAGCCCTTGGCCATGGTCTGGTCGAAGGTGTCACCGGTGTCGTAGGTGGCCAGGTTGAAGTCGTACAGGGAGTGGTTGGAGCGACGGCCGTTGACGGTGATGGAACCGGCGTGCAGCACCAGGCGGATGTCGCCGGTGACATGCTCCTGGGTGGAGTCGATGAAGGCGTCGAGGGAGCGCTTGAGCGGGCCGAACCACAGGCCGTCGTAGACCTCCTCGGACCAGCGGGCGTCGACGAGGCGCTTGTAGCGGGCCAGCTCGCGCTCGAGGGTGACGTCCTCGAGGGCCTCGTGGGCCTTGATGAGGATCATGGCACCCGGGGCCTCGTAGATCTCGCGGGACTTGATGCCGACGAGGCGGTCCTCGACCATGTCGAGACGGCCGACACCCTGTGCGCCGCCGCGGCGGTTGAGCTCCTCGATGGCCTCGAGGACGGTGACGGGCTTGCCGTCGATGGCGACGGGCTTGCCGCCCTCGAAGGAGATGATGAGCTCATCCGGGGCGTTGCCCAGGGTCGGCTCCTCGGTGTAGGCGTAGATGTCCTTGGTCGGGGCGTTCCACAGGTCCTCGAGGTAGCCGGTCTCGATGGCGCGGCCCCAGACGTTCTGGTCGATGGAGAACGGGGAGGAGGCGGACTGCTCGATCGGCAGGTCGATCTCCTCGGCGAAGGCGATGGCCTTGTCGCGGGTCCAGGCGTAGTCGCGGGCAGGGGCGATGATCTCCAGGTCCGGGTTGGCGTTGCGGAAGCCGACCTCGAAACGGACCTGGTCGTTGCCCTTGCCGGTGCAGCCGTGGGAGACGTGGGTGCCGCCGTGCTCCTTGGCCGCCTCGACGAGGTGCTTGACGATGAGCGGGCGGGAGATCGCGGAGACCAGCGGGTACTGCTTCATGTACATGCCGTTGGCCTTGATGGTCGGCAGGCAGTACTCGTCGGCGAACTCGTCGCGGGCGTCGATGACGATGGACTCGACGGCACCGGAGTCGAGGGCGCGCTGGCGCACGGACTCCATGTCCTCGCCGCCCTGGCCGAGGTCGAGGGACACGGCGACGACCTCGCCGCCGGTCATCTTGGCCAGGTACGGGATCGCGACGGTGGTGTCGAGGCCGCCTGAGTAGGCGAGGACGACGCGTGCAGACATAGGGGGTTCTCCTTGGGTTTTGGTGTTACTGATTATTGAGGATACCGGGGGCTCTAGGAGCCGGTGAGCAGGTCCCCCAGCTCACGGCCCGTGAGGGGTTCGCGGGCGAGGACGAAGATGGTGTCGTCACCCGCGATGGTGCCGACGGTCTCATCGAGACCGACGCGGTCGATGAAGCTGGCGAGGTACTGCGCCGCCCCGGGCGGGGTGCGCAGCACCGCGATGTTGCCCGAATGGTCCACCGCGACGACCAGCTCGTCGAGCATGCGGCGCAGCTTCTCCTTCGGGCCGGTCAGTTGCGCCGCGAGCTGCTTCTCGACGTGGCCTACGACGTAGAAAGCCCTCCCCTGGTCGGGGCGGATCTTCTTGGCACCCAGCTCGTCGAGGTCGCGCGACAGGGTGGCCTGGGTGATGTCCACGCCTTCGTCGAGAAGCAGTTCGGACAGCTGCACCTGGCTGGAGACCCGGGTCTTGCCGAGGATCTCCAGGATCTTGCCCTGGCGGGCGGTGCGGGAGACGGGAGCGGACATCATCTACTCCGGCTGGTGCTCCAGCAGCCACACCATGAGCGCCTTCTGGGCGTGCAGCCGGTTCTCGGCCTCGTCGAACACGCGTGACTGTGGTCCGTCGATGACCTCGGCGGTGACCTCGTTGCCGCGGTAGGCCGGCAGGCAGTGGAGGAAGATCGCGTCCTCCCCGGCCTTCGCCATGATGTCCGCGGTGACCTGGTACGGCAGGAAGGGGGTGCGACGGTCCTTGCCGTCGGCCTCCATGCCCATGGACACCCAGGTGTCGGTGATGACCACGTCCGCGCCGGAGACCGCTGCCACGTCGGAGGTGACCTCGACGGTCGCGCCGGTCTCGGCAGCCCGGGCCTGCGCCCGCTCGACGAACCCGGCCTTCGGCTGGAAGCCCGCCGGCGCGATGATCGTCATGTCCATGCCCGCGGTGGCGAAGCCGATCATGTACGAGTTGGCCATGTTGTTGTCGCCGTCGCCGAGGTAGACCGCCTTCCTCCCCTTCAGGCCCGCGGGGCCCTCCTCCGGGCAGAGGTTCTCCACGCAGGTCTGCAGGTCCGCCAGGATCTGGCAGGGGTGCAGGTCGTCGGAAAGGGAGTTGATGATCGGCACCGTGGCGGTCTCGGCCAGGTCGTGGAAGTTCTGGTGCGCGTAGGTGCGCCACACGATCATCTCCACGTAGCGCGAGAGCACCGCACCGGTGTCCTGGATCGTCTCACCCTTGCCCATCTGGGAGGAGCCGGAGTCCACGACGATGGGATGGCCACCGAGGTGGGCGATGCCGGCGTCGAAGGAGAAGCGGGTGCGGGTCGACGTCTTGTCGAAGAGCACCGCGACCGACAGCGGACCCTCGAGCGGGCGCTTCGACAGGGGGGCCTTCTTCAGCTCGGCCGCGAGGGCCAGGACCTCGGCCTGCTCGGCCGGGGTGAGGTCGTCGTCGGCCAGGAAGTGCCGCACGTTCGGGGTGGTCATGGTCAGTCCTCCTTTGTGAGGTCGTTGATGAGTGCCGAGAGCTTCTCGACGGCCGCGTCCATCTCGTCGTGGCTGATGATGAGCGGCGGGGTGAGGCGGATGATGTCCTCCGCCGGGGCGTTGAGGATGAGCCCGTGGTCGAAGCCCTCCTTGACAGCCTCCTTGGCCACCGGCTTCTCCAGCACGACGCCGAGCATGAGCCCGCGCCCGCGGACATGGTCGACGCCCCCGATGGCGGTGAGCTTCTCCGCGAAGTACGCACCCTTCTCCCGGACCTCCGCACAGAACTCGTCGTCGACGATCCCGAGCACCGCGTTGGCGGCCGCGCAGGCGACGGGGTTACCGCCGAAGGTGGTGCCGTGGGCACCGGGCTGGAAGAGCTCGGCGGCCTTTCCGCGGGCGATGGTGGCGCCGATGGGGATGCCGCCGCCGAGGCCCTTGGCCATGGTGATGACGTCCGGCAGGACCCGATCGTGCTGGAAGGCGAAGAAGTCGCCGGTGCGGCCGACGCCGGTCTGCACCTCGTCGCACACCATGAGGATGCCGTGCTCGTCGCACAGGTCGCGGACGGCCTGCAGGAAGCCGGCGGGGGCCGGGACGACGCCGGTCTCACCCTGGACGGGCTCGAGGAAGATGGCCGCGACATCGGACGGGTTCGTCTCGACGAGCTTGGTCAGGTACTCGACGTCGCCGTAGGGGTAGAACTCCACGCCGGTGGGCAGCGGCTCGAAGGCCTTGCGCTTGTCCGGCTGGCCGGTGAGCGCCAGGGAGCCCATGGTGCGGCCGTGGAAGCCGTGGACCGCGGCCAGGATGCGGGAGCGGCCGGTGAGGCGGGCCAGCTTGAAGGCGGCCTCGTTGGCCTCGCCGCCGGAGTTGCAGAAGAACACGCGGGCGGAGTCGTCGCCGACGCGCTCCTTGAGGGTGGCGGCGGCCTGCATGACGGGTCCGGAGGCGAAGAGGTTGGACACGTGCCCCAGCTGGGAGAGCTGGTGGGTGACGGCCTCGACGATCGCCGGGTGACCGTGGCCGAGGGCGTTGACGGCGATGCCGGCGAGCAGGTCGATGTGGACACGGCCCTGGGAGTCCTCCACGGTGGCACCCTTGCCGGAGACGAGCTCGATCGGCGGGGTGCCGTAGTTGTTCATCAGCACGTCGTTCCACTTGATGTGGTCGGTCACTTGTCGGCGTCCTTCCTGAACACAGCGCCGGCGGGGTAATCGCCGCGGTCGTAGTTGTCGGGCAGCACCATGGTGCCGATACCGCCCATGGTGAGCAGCTCGAGGATGACGGAGTGGGCGATGCGACCGTCGATGACGTGCGCCGCGGACACCCCGCCCTGCACCGCGCGCAGGCAGGACTCCATCTTCGGGATCATGCCGGAGTCGAGATTCGGCAGGATGGACTCGAGCTCGGAGGTGACGATCTTCGACAGCAGCGAGTCGCGGTTGGGCCAGTCGGTGTAGAGGCCCTCGACGTTGGTGAGGATGAGCAGGCGCTCGGCGCCGAGCGCATCGGCCAGTGCCCCGGCAGCGGTGTCGGCGTTGATGTTGTACACCTCGCCGTCCTCACCGGGGGCGATGGTGGAGACGACCGGGATGCGGCCGGCCTCGATGATGTCCATGACGGCCGAGGGGTTGACGGCGGTGATGTCGCCGACCAGTCCGATGTCGGTGGGGACGCCACCGACGTCGACAAGCCGCTTTTCCGCGGTGAACAGACCGGCATCCTCACCGGATGTGCCCACGGCGTAGGGGCCGTGCGAGTTGATGAGACCGACGAGATCGCGGCCGACCTGGCCGAAGAGCACCATACGGACGATCTCCATGACCTCCGGGGTGGTCACGCGGAATCCGCCCTTGAACTCGCCGTCGAGGCCGAGTCGCTTGAGCATCGAGGAGATCTGCGGGCCGCCGCCGTGCACGACGACCGGCTTGGCACCGACCGTGCGCAGGAAGACCATGTCGGCGGCGAAGGCGGCCTTGAGGTCATCGTCGATCATGGCGTTGCCGCCGTACTTGACCACGACGATCTTGTCGCGGAAGTGCTGCAACCAGGGCAGGGCCTCGGCCAGTACGTGGGCGCGGGCCTCGTTGCTGAGCTTCTTCAGTGCTTCCATGGTGGGGTCCTAGCTGGAGTAGGCGGAGTTGATGTGGACGTAGTCGTGGGAGAGGTCCGTGGTGCGGACCGTCGCGCGGCCGGGGCCGCCGGTGCCGAGGTCGACGCGGACGTCGATGTCGGCGCCGGAGAGGTCGACCTCGCGGGCGGTGGGCGTGCCCGTGGTGTTCTCGCACACGGCGTGGCCGTTGAAGTAGACGGAGATGTGGTCGGGGTCCATGTCGGCGTCGGCCATGCCGACGGCGGCGAGCACGCGACCCCAGTTCGGGTCGGAGCCGAACATCGCGCACTTGAAGAGGTTGTCGCGGGCCAGGGTGCGGGCGGCGTTGACGGCCTGCTCATCGGAGCCGGTGCCCTCGACGGTGACGGTGACGCGCTTGGTCACGCCCTCGGCGTCGGCCTGCATCTGACGGGCGATGTCCTCGCTGGCCTCGAGCACGGCGGCGTTGAGCTCCTCCTGGCTCGGGGAGATACCGGACGCGCCGGAGGCGAGCAGAAAGACGGTGTCGTTGGTGGAGGTGGAGCCGTCGATGTCGAGGGTGTCGAAGGTGACCCTGCTGGCCGCGCGCAGGGCCTCGTCGAGCATCTCCGGGGTGGCGGAGGCGTCGGTGGTCAGGCAGACGAGCATGGTGGCCAGCGAGGGGCTCATCATTCCGACGCCCTTGCCCATGCCGCCCAGGGTCCAGCCGTCGCCCTTTACCAGGACTTCCTTCTTCACCAGGTCGGTGGTCATGATGGCTTCCGCGGCATCGCCACCGTGATCACCCAGGCCCGGAACGAGCTTCTCGACGCCCGCGTGAATCTTGTCCATCGGCAGCGGCTCGCCGATGAGGCCGGTGGAGCACACGCCGACGTCGGTGGGCGCGACGTCGAGAAGCTTCGCCACCTGATCGACGGCCGCCTGCGCATCCTTATCGCCCTGGGTGCCGTTGCAGGCGTTGGCGTTGCCGGCGTTGAACAGCACCGCGCGGATCTGCCCGTCCTTGATCGACTCACGGGAGATCTTCACCGGGGAGGCGACGACGCGGTTGCGGGTGAACACCGCGGCGGCGTGGAACTCAGGCCCGTTGTTGACCACGAGGGCCAGGTCAGGGTTACCCGAGGGCTTGATGCCTGCGGTGAGGGCGGCGGCAGTGAAACCTGCGGGGGCGGTGATGCTCATGAGGGAAGGCTTTCCGGGGTTGTGGGATTAAGGGGCGACGGCGGCCATGGGCAGGCCGGCAGTCTCATCGAGGCCGAGGGAGAGGTTCATGCACTGGACGGCGGCGCCGCCGGTGCCCTTGGTGAGGTTGTCGATGGCGCCGGTCATGAGCAGCACGCCCGCGCGCTCGTTGACCTCGACCTGCAGATGGCACATGTTGGTGCCCACGACGTTCTGGGTCTCCGGCTGCTGCCCGACCGGCAGGAGGTGCACGAAGGGCTCGTCGGCGTAGAAGGCACGGTAGGTCTCGTACGCCGCCTCGGCGGTGACACCCTCCTTGAGGGGGGCGGTGATGGTGGTGAGGATCCCGCGCGGCAGCGGCGCCAGGACCGGGGTGAAGGAGACGGAGACCTCATCGTCCGTCACGGCGGAGAGGTTCTGGATGACCTCCGGGGTGTGACGGTGCTTGCCGGCGGTGTTGTAGGCGCGCAGGCTGCCCATGATCTCGGAGCCGAGCAGGCCGACAGCGGCCTTCTTGCCCGCACCGGAGACACCCGTGATGGAGACGATGGACAGGTCCGGGACGATGAGACCGCCCGCGACGGCGGGCAGGGCGGCAAGGGTGGCACCCGTCGGGAAACACCCTGGGACGGCGACGCGCTTGGCGCCGGTGAGCTCCTCCCGCTGACCGGGCAGCTCGGGGATGCCGTAGGGCCAGGTGCCGGCATGCTCGGAGCCGTAGTAGTGCTCCCACTCCCCCGCCTCCTGCAGGCGGAAATCGGCGGCGCAGTCGATGACCACGGCCTCGGGGTTGGTGTCGGCCAGCGCCTGGCCGATGGGACCGGAATGGCCGTGCGGGAGGGCGAGGAACACGACGTCGTGCCCGGCCAGGACCTCAGGGGTGGTGTCCTCGATGACCCGGTCCGCCAGCTGCGGCAGGTGCGGCATGAGATCAGCGACCGACTGCCCCGCCGAGGACCCGGCGGTCAGCGCACCGATCTCCAGGTCACCGGAGATGTAGGAGGGGTGCCCGAGCAGGAGGCGGAGGATCTCTCCACCCGCGTAACCGGAGGCACCAGCGACTGCAACCTTGAATGTCATGCCGACCAGTGTAGCACTTTATGCAGTCAGATGAAAAGTATGCAGTGCGTGTCTCCGGGCGCCTAGAGTGGACGGATATCACAACCGACCACGGGAGGCACCGTGCCGCCGCAGACCAGAAGAACCATTCGCTTCTTCGCTGACTGGGGAGCTGACTCCCCTCACTGGGAGTCAGGTACGGACTTCTACCTCCCGGGCCCGGAAGACTACGGCCTCCCCACCTCCCTGTCGGACAGGCTCCGGGCCTGGGCCTCCCATTGGACAGAGCACCATCACTGGGACACCGGGTGGGACGATCCCCGCGCCGCTGAGTACTCGCAGAACGAAGGAGACGAGCTCCTTGACGCGCTCCGCACCCACGTCGCGCCCTTCGCCGACGTCATCGACGAACGATGAACCCCGGTCTTTCTGCTCGACCGACCAGCTCCTCATCCTCTCCGGTCTTCCCGCGGTCCCCCGGCCCGGTGATGTTCATGGGTCTGCTCATCGTCGCGGGGCCAGCCTTCCTGGTCGCCGGGGTATCGGCGGCGCTGCGCAGGTATCTTGCCCGCCGACGGGTCTAGCTGCTCAGCTGCGAGCTCATCGCCGTGGGGTTGTTCCCCACCGTGGAGGGCCCTGCGTAGGCAACGTAGTTCAGCGAACCGGAGAGCACGTGCAGGCCGCCCATGGGGTCGGCGAACACGGTGATGCCGTGGGCGTTGCCCAGCTGGCCCGCGCCGAGGGCCTGCTTCTCGCCCACGAGCCCCTGGTTCCAGCAGCCGACGACACCGGGGCCGTTGCCGGAGACGATGACCGCGGGGATCTTCTCCTCCGGCGGGTTGCACTCGGGCATGGTCTGGCGGGCCCCGTCGCTGACGCAGATGACGTGGGGGTCGTTCTGCGTCATAACGACGTCACAGCGGACGTCGCCGGCGGCGTTGGTGAACTGGACATCGCCTTCGGCCGCATTCGCGGCGGAGGCGCCGCCGATGAGTGCGGCGGCAGACAGGGCGGGGACAGAAAGAAGGGTCAGGGCACGACGTGAAATGGTCATGCCCCGACCCTACTGAACTTTCCTGAACCTAAGCACGCATCTCGGCGCCGAACGTCGACTTCGCCAGCTCAGCGGCGGCGAGGCGACGCTCGTTGGCCTCCTCGTCGGTGAGGGTGCGATCCCCCGCGCGGAAGAGCAGGGAGAAGGCGAGGGACTTCTTGCCCTCACCGAGCTGGGCGGAGCGGTAGACGTCGAAAAGCTCGACGTCCTCGAGCAGATCGCCGGCGCCCTCGGCGACGACACGGCGCACCTGCTCGGCCGGGACATCTTCGTCTACGACGAGCGCGATGTCCTGGTGCAGCGCCGGGTAGGAGGACAGCACCGGGGCCGGGAAGTTCTCGGTCAGCGGCAGGGCCGTCAGGTCGAGCTCCATGGCGCAGGTGCGCGCCGGCAGGCCGAGGGCCTCCAGCACCTGCGGGTGCAGCTCGCCGGCGTGACCGACCACCTCGCCGTCGACAAGCAGGGCGGCGCAGCGGCCCGGGTGCCACGGCAGTGCCTCGGCGGAGGCGATCTCCAGCTCGACGTCGGCGGCGCGGGCCACGACGCGAGCGGACTCGATCGCATCGGCCCAGGTGTAGGCGCGGCCCTCGCCCCAGGGACCCTCGTGCTCGACCTGGCCAGTGGCGACGGTGGCCACGTGCAGCGGCTGGTACGGCAGGGAGTCGACGAGCTCCGCGATCGTCTCATCGGAGGGCTTCTGCGCCACCGACGGCATCGGGGAAGCGTCGGCACGCTTGAAGGCGACCTGCTGCAGGCCGAAGAGCGCGACGTCGTGACGACCGCGGGCGACGTTGCGAACAACGGCGTCGAGCATCGTCGGCAGCAGCGTCGTGCCGAGGACGGCGCGATCGGCCTCCAGCGGGTTCTGCACCTTGACGACGTTGCGGCGCTCGTCCTCCTCAGACAAGCCCCACACGTCGAAGGTGTCGTTGGCGATGAACGGGCTCGGCAGGATCTCCGCGTAGCCGTTATAGGCCAGGGCGTGGCCGACGGCGCGACGACGACGCTGCGCCGGGGTGAGCCCACGGCCGCCGACCGGGGTCGGCAGGACCAGCGGGATGTCCTCCAGGCCCTCGAGGCGCAGGACCTCCTCGACGAGGTCAGCCGGGATCGTCAGGTCGCCGCGCCAGGTCGGCGGGGTGACCTCGAGCTTGCCGCCGCAGGAGGAGACTGCGACGGTGCAGCCGACCTCCTCGAGACGCTTCACGACGGTCTCGCGGGAGTACTCCACGCCCGCCAGGTCGGAGGGGTGCGAGGCGGCCATGGTGATCGTCGGCATGCCCGGCACGTCACCGACGATGGTGCGCTCGGGCGCGATCTCACCGCCGGCGATGTCGACGAGCAGCGCACACGCCATGTCGAGGGCGACCTCGACGATGGCGGGATCGACGCCGCGCTCGAAGCGTCGGGAAGCTTCCGAGGACAGCTTGTGGCGGCGCGAGGTACGAGCGACGGTGAGCGGATCCCAGGTGGCGGCCTCGAAGTAGACGTCCGTGGTCTCACCGGAGATCTCGGAACGGGTGCCACCCATGACGCCGGCCATGGACTGGATGCCGGTGTCGTCGCAGATGACCACGTCCGCCGAGTCGAGGGTGCGCTCGACGTGATCGAGGGTCTCGAACTTCTCCCCCACCTCGGCGTTGCGGATGAGCAGGCCGCCGGTGATCTGCGCGGCGTCGAAGGCGTGCATCGGCTGGCCGAGCAGCAGCATGACGTAGTTGGTCACGTCGGTGGCGGCGTTGACCGGGCGCTGGCCGGAGAGCATGAGCTCGCGCTGCAGCCAGAACGGGGACTCCGCGGCCGGGTTGATCCCGGTGACCTTGCGCAGGCCGAAGCGGACCGTCTTCGTCTCCTCGCGGACGTCGATGGGAAGCAGCTCACCGGTCGGCGCGGGCACGCCGGACAGGTCCACACCGCCGACCTCCGGCTGCTGCGCGACGTCCGTGAACTCCAGATCGAAGGCCGACGCCAGCTCGCGGCTCAGGCCTCGGGCGGACAGGGCGTAGCCGCGGTCCGGGGTGACGTTGACGTCGAAGACGGTGTCGCCCAGGCCGAGGGCCTCGCGGGCGTCCTCGCCCGGCTTACCGTAGGACGGGTCGAAGGTCTGGATGCCGGCGGACTTGTCGGTCAGCCCCAGCTCCGCGGCGGAGCAGATCATGCCGTCGGAGATGTGGTCGTAGGTCTTGCGCGCAGCGATGGCGAAGTTGCCCGGCAGCACGGCACCCGGCAGCGCCACGACGACGGTGTCGCCCTCGGCGAAGTTGGTGGCACCGCACACGATGCCCTGCAGCTCACCGGTGCCGTTCGCGTCGCCGACGTCGACCTGGCAGTAGCGGATGGGTTTCTTGAACTCGGTGAGTTCCTTGATGTCCTTCACCACACCGAACACCAGCGGGCCGGTGGTCTCCGGGATGGGCTCGTAGCCCTCGGTCTCGAAACCGACGCGGACGTATCCGGCGTCGAGCTCCTCCGGGGTGACGCCGAAGGACGGGTTGGCGTGGCGCAGCAGCCCGGTGACCCAGTTCTGTGCAAGCAGCATTGTTTCTGTTCCTCTCTAGAACCGGGTTACTTCTGGATGCCGAACGGCAGGGTGAAACGGACGTCGCCCTCGACCATGTCACGCATGTCGGACAGGCCGTTGCGGAACTGCAGGGTGCGCTCCAGGCCCATGCCGAACGCGAAACCGGTGTAGACCTCCGGGTCCACGCCCACGGCGCGCAGGACGTTCGGGTGGACCATGCCGCAGCCGCCCCACTCGATCCAGCCGGCGCCGCCCTTCTTGTTGGGGAACCACACATCGACCTCGGCCGACGGCTCGGTGAACGGGAAGTAGTTCGCGCGCATGCGGGTCTTGGTCTCCGGGCCGAACAGGGTCTTGGCCAGGTGGTCGAGGGTGCCGCGCAGGTGCGCCATGGTCAGTCCCTTGTCCACGGCCAGCCCCTCCACCTGGTGGAACACCGGGGTGTGGGTGGCGTCGAGCTCGTCGGTGCGGAACACGCGACCCGGGCAGGCGATGTACAGCGGCACGCCGCGGTCGAGCATGGAACGCACCTGCACCGGGGAGGTGTGGGTGCGCAGGACCTGCAGGGACCCCTCGTCGCCGACGTGGAAGGTGTCCTGCAGGGTGCGGGCCGGGTGGTCCGGCAGGAAGTTCAGGGCGTCGAAGTTGAAGTACTCGGCCTCGACCTCCGGGCCGTCCTCGATCTCCCAGCCCATGCCGAGGAAGATGTCGGAGATGGTCTCCATGAGCGAGGTGATCGGGTGCAGGGCACCGACCTGCTCGCGGGTGGTCGGGACGGTGACGTCGACCTTCTCCGCCTTGAGCTGCTCCGCCCGCTGCTTGACCTCCAGCTCGGCGAGCACCTCGGCGTAGTGCTTCTCGACGCGACCCCGCGCCATGTTCACCAGCCGGCCCGCGTCCTTGCGCTGGTCCTTGGGCAGGGTGCCCAGGGCGCGACGGGCCTGCGGAATCGGGGCCTCGTCACCGAGGTGGTCGCGGCGAGCGACGCTCAGTTCCTCGAGGGTGGTGGCCGCGTCGAACGCGGCGAGAGCCTGGTCCGCGGCGGCGTTGAGCCCCGCCTCAGTCAGTTCAATTTCGGGAGTGTCAGACACGTGCCAAACCTTTTCACCTGGGCGCAGAATTTTCAGACCTGTACAGCATACCTATGCTTATCGACGCCCACGCGCCTGGGCCTTCGCCGACTCATACAGGCAGATCGACGCGGCCGTCGCCAGGTTGAGGGATTCCGCCCGCCCCCGGATCGGGATACGCACCCGGTGATCGGCGAGCCCCAGCAGCTCCTCCCCCAACCCGTGGGCCTCATTGCCGAACAGCCAGGCCGTCGGCCTGGTCAGGAGCTCGTCGGCGTCGTCCAGCTCCACCTCGCCGTCGGCGGCGGTGGCCAGGATCTGCAGGCCAGCGGCGCGCAGCTGCCCGAGGACGTCCTTGACATTGACGTTGCGGGCCACCGGCAGGTGGAACAACGACCCGGCGGAGGCGCGGGCCGCCTTGCTCGACTGCGGATCGGTGGTCTCCCCGGCGAACACGACGGCGTCGGCGCCCATGGCGTCCGCCACGCGGATGAGGGTGCCGGCGTTGCCCGGCTCCGAGGTCTCCACGGGCACGGACACCAGCTGGGGGCGCCCACGCAGCGCCTTGCCGACGGTCCACAGCACCGGCTCACACACCGCGAACAGACCCGTGGTGGTCACGGTGTCCGACAGGGACTTCGCGGCCTTGTCGGTGATCGGGTGCACGTAGACGCCCATGTGGCCGCAGGTGATGAGGATCTCCTCGAAACGGCGGGCCGCCTGCTCCGTGACGAAGACGTCGCGGGCCGCCCCGGTGGCCACCGCCGCCTCCACCGCGTTCTCCCCCTCGACGATGAACTGGTTCGCCTTCTTCCGTCCCGCCGCCCGCTGCAGCTTGGCGGCGTTGACGATGCGGGGGGTGCGCTCGGTGAAGGGATCCGTGAAGTCGAGGTTCATGGGCTTCAGGCTAGCAGTGGGCAGGTCACCGGCGATATCGTCGTACGCCTCGAGCGGGATTCCGGGTGCATGTCCGACCGCACGGACATAGCCGAGGGCGGGTGGGTGACGATACCGTCATCAGCGCAGATGCCCGTGGAACTCCCACACCCCCGCCTCGACACGCCCCGGCACGGGAACGGGTTCGAGGTGGCGTCGATAAGCGATGATGTTCTCGATCTCCCGGATCGCCGCCGTCTTCGCGAGCGGATCCTGCACGCAGGCATCCGTGAACTGCAGATGACCCCAACCCATCATCTCCGCGTGATTGGCCTTCCAACGGTCGATGATGAAGGTCCGCGTATTCTCCGGGCCGTGGAAGAACAGGCTGTCCAGGTCGACGACCGTCGTGGCGGATTCGATCCCGATGTCCCACGTGTACGGGCCGAGGCGGTAATTGGGAATGGTGTCGATCCCCCGCGCCCGCAACTCCAGGTGGAAGAACCGCTCCATCTGACTCGACGCGCCCACCACGCACCGCCCGAGCAGCGGCACCAGACCCTCCTGCAGCGTCGGATGCAGCGCCGCGACGTCCTTCTCAAATCGCTCCTGCCCGCGGAAACCGGCGTAGGACTGCTCGAGGCACTTGAGGCGCGCGACGCGATTGAGGTGCACATCCTCGGCGACCGCCGCGGCCGGCGACACCACCGGCAGCCCCTGGTGCTCCCTGGCGTCAATGCAGCGGGACACCCGCGACTTGACCAACGGCGTCCCCGGGTGACGATGTCCCTTCGGTATGACCGCCGCCACCGGAGTCATCACCGTGGACCGGTGCCCGTACACGGACATCGCCGTATGACCGCGGAACACGAGCTCCGGGTAGCGGTGATGGAGCGCCCGCAGCAGGGCCATCCCGCCCGGCTCGTCCCTCATGTAGATGCCGTGCGCCAGGCGGTGGAGCTTCCCAACCGCCAGCGCCCGCTTGATCTGATGGTCCGACACCCCCTGCGCCTTCAGTTCGTCCCTGGTCCAGTACTCCCCCTGTAGGTCCATGCACTATTGGACCGGGATCTCGGGGGAAAGGTTCCCTGCGATCGCCACATCGTCCCCCACCCACCCCTCTCAAGGTGTGGAGCACCGGACACTGCACCGTGGTTTCGACACCGGGCGTACGACGAAACCGTCACCCACCCCGAAACCACCCGGAATCAGCGAAGCCCCGCCGGGCGAACCAGCGGGGCGTCGACAAGCAGCTTTAGGCAGCGGCGACCGGGGCGTTGACGTCCTCCGGCAGAGCGGCCTTGGCGGCCTCGCAGAGAGCGGAGAAGGCAGCGAAGTCGCTGACGGCCAGCTCGGCGAGGATCTTGCGGTCGACATCGATCTCAGCCAGGCGCAGGCCGTGGATGAGGCGGTTGTAGGTGATGTCGTTCATGCGGGCGGCAGCGTTGATGCGCTGGATCCACAGCTTGCGGAACTCACCCTTACGCGCGCGGCGATCGCGGTAAGAGTAGGTCATGGAGTGCAGCCACTGCTCCTTGGCCTTGCGGTAGAGGCGGGAGCGCTGGCCGCGGTAGCCCTTGGCGGACTTGAGGATTGCGCGACGCTTCTTCTTGGCGTTGACGGACCGCTTGACACGTGCCACGGTGATACTTCCTTAAATCTTGATGAGTGTGGGGTGGAGAGGCGGCTTGTCTTAAGCCTTGCCGAGGAGGCGCTTCATGCGCTTGGTGTCAGCCGGGGCCACGTCGACGGTGCCCTTGAGGCGACGGGTGCGGGTGGACGGCTTGCCCTCGAGGAGGTGGCGGCGGTTGGCCTGCTCGCGGCGCAGCTTGCCGGAGCCGGTGATCTTCACGCGCTTGGCGGTGCCCTTGTGGGTCTTCTGCTTCATGAGAATTAAGTCCTTAAATCCCGGTTGAAAACGGTGTCTACTTCTTGCCCTTGCGGAGCGGTCCGATCACCATGGTCATGTTGCGGCCGTCCTGCTTGGCGCGGGTCTCGACGATGCCGTAGTCCTTGACATCCTCTGCGAGACGCTCCAGGAGTCGGAAGCCGAGCTCCGGACGCGACTGCTCACGACCGCGGAACATGATGGTCACCTTGACCTTGGATCCCTTCTCCAGGAAGCGGATCACGTTGCCCTTTTTCGTCTCGTAATCGTGGTCGTCGATCTTGGGACGGAACTTCTGCTCCTTGACCACAGTCTGCTGCTGGTTCTTGCGGGACTCGCGGGCCTTCTGGGCCTGCTCGTACTTGAACTTTCCGTAGTCCATGATCTTCGCGACCGGCGGCTTGGCGTTCGGGGCCACCTCGACCAGGTCGAGATCGGCCTCGTATGCGAGCTTGCGGGCATCATCCGTGCGGACGATGCCGACCTGCTCACCACCCGGGCCGACAAGGCGGACCTCGGGAACTCGGATACGCTCATTAATGCGAGCTTCAGCGCTGATGTGTGACTCCTCAAGTAGCGGGTTTCGTGAAACGTACCGTGCCACCTGCGAGGATTTCCCCCACGAGAAAAACCCGCCTGCCGGATGGTTCCGACGGCGGGAGATCTCTCAAAATAAGACAGCCTGCGGCTGACCTACTCTTGACCTGTATCCAACCGGACGCGCCGGCGGCATGAGGTGGGATGATCTCCGCTTGTGGCCCGAGCTCCCGGAGAAGGTGCACGGGTGGTAGTGGGGAATACTCTAACACTCACCCCGGCCAGGACCAAATCACGCCCCGCAGGAGGTCGCCGGGGCGATGGCGTCGGCGTCGATGAGCTCGGCGAGCCCGAGGCTGAGTGCGTCGAGGATGTCGACGCCCGTGTCGTGGTCCGCGTCATCCGGGTGCGTCATGAGCGCCACGCCGATGAGTCCACCCTCCACCGGCACGGTCCCGAGCTGACGCAGCGCGTAGACGCGCGGGGCGTCGAGCCCCCAGCCGCCCTTGAAATGGGCGCCGTCGATGTTCGCCAGGCCGTACTGCTGCCAGTCGACGATGTCGGCCATCGCCTCGTACGTCGTTCCCTCGGTGTCGAGGCACGGCAGCTGCGCCGCGAACAGCGCCTGCTCGGTGAGCGGCCAGAAGGTCTCCCCCGGCAGCGGCTCCAGCTCCGGGGCGTGGGCGAGGTCGCCGAGGTCGAGGTCGATGGCCCGCGAGAGCTGGTAGGCGGCCGCGTTGTCGGAATTGCTTATCGACGCCGCGATCAACGCCTCCGTCGCCACCCCCTTCCGGTCCGCCACCACCGCGACCGGCACCTTGACCGTGGACCAGGCGTACGAGTTGCCGGTGAGCCCGACATGGACGACCTCCTCGCCCGTGGCCACCGCGATGCCCACCCGGCCCCCGTGGTCCGCGCTCACCTGCGTCGCCAGTGCCAGCAGTTCCGCACGCAGATCCGCCGGGCTGTGGTGGGCGTCGACGGGAGTCTGCTCCGCAGCCGACTCCCCGGCGGTGCCGTCGGAGACGCAGGCAGCCAGCAGACCGGCGCACAGCGGGAGAACGACCGCCCCGGACTTCCACTTCTTCACGGTTGGGAACTATACCCCGGGTGGGGTCAGTCACGGACGCCCCGGTCCTCCAGCACCACCACCGCGTCGTCACCACCCCGGCACGTGTACGAGTTGCCGCCCTCCGCCTGACACGTCATGCGGTAGTTCTGCCCGGTGACAGGGCTGGTGACCGTGACCTCGTGGGTCGTGTCAGACCCCGTGTGCGGCCCCATCGCGATGGCCACGTTCTCCGCGAAACCACAGCTCGTCCGATCCGACGCCCGGAAGATGCGCCAGTTGACGTTGGCCGCGCACTGCACCGCGTGGTCCGGGGCGCGGAAGGCGGGCGGGGGTGGGGTGGTCTCCTCGGTCGTCTCGGTCGTCTCCGTCGTCTCCACCGGGGAGGTCGAGGTCACCGTCGTCGTGGGACGCTGCGGCGTGGAACTCGGTGTCACGGTCACCACCGTGGTCTCCGGGGTGGGCGGCTGGGCCGCCGGCTCCCCGTCGCCGCGCAGGAAAGCGTTGTACATCCACACCCCGAGTGCCACTGCACCCACAAGCAGCAGCGCCAGCAGCACTGCCGCCAGACCGGAACGATCACGCTGCGGTTCCGGTGCCGGCGGATGGTACTGCGATGCCGGGTGCTGCGCCGGGAAGGACGACGTCTCCGGTTCCTCGGAATTCATGAGACCCATCCTAAGGGGTCGCGCACACCCAATCGCAGGCATAGGCTGTCCGCATGACGCCAGACCCCCGGGATTCCATGGAACTGCGCCTCACCCTCCGCAGAC
>ERZ1032871.53-NODE-53-length-16813-cov-8.036997_pt1 | contig 16813 bp, 16 predicted proteins | sample MGYA00519026_ERZ1032871 | MGnify/ENA primary metagenome ERZ1032871 (study PRJEB33719, sample SAMN04262510) | wastewater metagenome | biome: rural village; feature: composting latrine chamber; material: composting feces with ash | place: El Salvador | collected...
GGGGTCTGTTTTCCAGATTCGTTCACCACTTCTAGTATGTAGGATGTATTTATAACGGTGGTGTTCTTTAAACTCTGGTAAAAAGCCCGTATGGAAACCATAGGCGTTTTTTTCTAGGAGATTTTTATACTCGTCCCAGTTATTGCCATCCCCTGCCACATAGACTCTTTCAGCATGGGGGGCATAGACACAAAAACGCACGCCTTCATATCCAAAGTATTCAATTAAGTGTGCCCCTAAAAACTCATGGGCTTTATCTGTCACGCCTGACACATAATTTTCATATTGATGGCCTAAAATTCCAAACATTTTTCCTCCCAATCCCGTATAATATATATATACCTTGAAAACCAATCATTAAAAGGAGTAAATCATGCAAGATGCTAGTAAATTTTATGAAATGGCTCTTGATCATGCAATAAGTCTTATGATGGCTAGAGCAAAGACAGCTCCCAAGGCTAAGGGCATGGATACCCTGGGCTATGTTGTCTTAGAAAAAGAAGAGATTGAGGCTCTATCTGAGGAAATTAAAAGACTTGGCTATGAGAAAGACGTTCCATTTTTTATTAGAGATTCAAAAAATATTCTGAATGCCGATCGCATTTTTCTCATCGGTTGTCGTGATGAGATTAGAAGCATTCCTCAGTGTGGCTACTGTGGTTATGAAAACTGTGGTCACAAATTAAAGAACGAAGGTCGCTGTGTCTACCCCCTTCTCGATATGGGCATTGCCATTGGAAGTGCACTTTCCATCTGCCAAATGGCGGGTATTGATACAAGAGTCATGTACACGGTGGGTAAAGCCGCTCTTAGTCTCGGCCTCCTAGAAGGTTTTGATGTAGCCCTGGGCATCCCCACCTGCGCCTCTTCATCAAACACCATGGAATTTTGGCGGAACGCTTCGGTGGCACGGATCGCCATCGGGCTGTCGAGATAGATCGGGATCCGCTCGGCTTCCGAAAGATTTGCATTTTCGTACCATGCGTTCATCTGATAGATGAGCTCCTGGGTGCGGCCGACAGAAAACGCCGGGATGATGACGGTGCCATTTTTGTGCGCCGTCTCCGTAATGATTTCCATCAGACGTTCGAACGCCTGCTCCTGCGGCTCGTGTGTCGTGTTGCCGTAGGTGCTTTCCATAATCAGATAATCCGCCTCTTCGATAAAGGAGGGGTCGCGGATAATCGGCTTGTTCGGCATGCCGAGGTCGCCCGAGAACACGATTTTCGTGGTGCCTTCGGCTTCGGTAATCCAGATTTCCACAATCGCGGAGCCCAAAATATGCCCGGCATCCTGAAAACGGATGCGCACCGTGTCATGCACCTGGATTACGGAATCATAAAACTGTGGCTCAAAATACCGGAGCGAGCGCTCCGCATCTTCTGTGGTATACAGCGGTTCGATCTGGGGTTTGTCTGAACGCTTTCGGGTCTTGTTTTCCCATTCCACATCCTGCTCCTGGATCTTGGCGCTGTCCAGCAGCATGATCTCGCACAGGTCCGCGGTCGGTTTGGTGGCGTGGATCGGGCCATTGAAGCCCTGCTTTACAAGCAGCGGCAGCCGGCCGCTGTGATCGATATGTGCGTGGGACAGGATCACAAAGTCCAGTTCATTCGGAGCAAAACGCGCCTCTTCCTCATTCAGCGCCTCTTCGTCTTTTCCGCCCTGGTACATGCCGTAGTCGAGCATGAAGGAGCAGTGTTCGGTTTCAATCAGATAGCTGGAGCCGGTTACCATGCCGGCTCCGCCGAGAAAGGTCAGTTTCATCGTTGGCAGCCTCCATTCGTTAGACTATATATATCCCAGTCCGCCCGAAAAATACCAGTCCGTCCTACACAAAAAAACTGCCGGAGCGGTTTCTCCAGCAGTTCTAATGCAATTATTCGGAAATAATATCCGTCCAGATGCGGTCATACACATCGAGAATGTCGGAAGGATCATTGAAGACTTCCAGATTCATCGCTTCAAGATCATCGGGATACGCCACCTCGGAGTCGCGCATTTCAGGCGACAGCAGCTCCACGCCTTCCGGGATCGGAATCGAATAGCCGATGTATTCGGCATTTTTCGCCGCGATATCGGGACGCGTCATGAAATTGATAAACGCGTGAGCGTTGTCCGCATTCTGCGCGTCTTTCGGAATCACCATGCCGTCGATCCACAGATTGCTTCCCTCTTCGGGCACCACATAATCAAGCGCTTCATTCTCGGACAGCGCCACATAGGCGTCGCCCGAATACATTACGGCCAGATCCGCCTCGTTTTGCACCATCATGTCCTTGGTTTCATCCAGACGGTAGGCATATACGAGCGGTTTTTGTTCGATCAGGGAATCTCTTGCCTGCATCAGCTCGTTTTCGTCGCTGGAGTTCATCGAATACCCTTCGCGCACAAGGGCCGCGCCCAGCGTGTCGCGCACGCTGTCCATCATAATGATGCGTCCCTCATACTGCGGATCCCACAGCACATCCCAGCTTGCGGGCGCCGGGCTGACCTCGTCTTTGTTGTAGACAATGCCGAGCGTGCCCCACATATAGGGAACGGAATAGGCGCCTTCGGCATCAAAGGTCATGTCGGCAAAAAACTCCGTGTCGATCTTTTCCTGATTCGGAATCTTCGACAGATCCAGCGGCTGCAGCATCTCTTCTTTAATCATGCGGTCGATCATATAATCCGACGGGATGACCACATCGAACTGGGAACTGTTGTTTTTCATCTTCACATACAGATCCTCATTGGTGACAAACGTGTCGTACACCACGGTAATGCCCGTTTCTTCCTCAAACTGCGACAGCACATCGCGGTCGATGTATTCCCCCCAGTTGTAGACGTTCACCACATTGTCGGAACCGCCGCAGCCGGTCAGAAAGACCAGGGTCAGCAGCATCAGTATCCATTTTTTCATCTATGCATCCTCCTTGCTTTTTCGGTTGATAATCAACAGCAGAACAATCATGACGGCAAACATCAGCGTCGACAGTGCGTTGATCACGGGGTTGATCCCTCTTCTCGCCATCGAAAAGATCGTCGTGCTCAAATTCGCCACACCGTGGCCCGTCGTAAAGAAGCTGATCACAAAGTCATCGATCGACAGCGTAAACGCGAGCAGGGCGCCGGTAACGATCCCCGGCTGGATTTGGGGCAGCACAATGCGACGCAGCGCATACCCCGGCCGGGCACCGAGATCCAGTGCCGCCTCGTAGATATTCGGGTTCATCTGCCCCAGCTTCGGCAATACGGAAAGCACCACATACGGGACGGTAAAGGAAATATGTCCCATCAGAAGCGTTGCCAGACCGAAACGCATGCCGACCAGACCGAATAGCAGCATCAGGGAAACGGCTGTCACAATATCCGGGTTCAGCACCGGCAGATAGTTCAGATTCAAAATCGCCGATTTCGTTTTTCTTCCCAGCGAATAAATGCCGATCGCGGCCAGCGTGCCGATCACGGTGCTGATCACCGTGGAAAGCACCGCCACAAGTATTGTGTGATACAGCGCGCGCAGGACTTCTCTGTCGCGAAACAGAGCGACATACCAGTCCAGCGTAAAGCCGTCCCAGGAGCCGCGGAGTCTCGACGCGTTGAATGAGTAGACGATCAGCACAAGAATCGGCGCGTACAAAAAGATCAGCACGAGGGCGAGCAGCAGTCGTTTGACAAAACGGTTCAAAACAGTCCGCCTCCTTCCTCGCGGGAGCCTTCCACGCGGCCGGTGACAAACATCGCAATCACCATCAGCGCCATCAGTATCGTCGACATCGCGGAGCCGAAATGCCAGTCCCCCGTGACCTTAAACTGCTGTTCGATCACGTTTCCGATAAGATTCACCTTGTTGCCCCCTAACAGCAGGGAAATCTCAAAGGTTGAAATCGCCGGGATAAAGACCATCATGATGCCGGAGATCACCCCCGGCAGACTCAGCGGAAAGATGACTTTTCGAAACACGGTGCGGCTGTCGGCGCCCAGATCCCGGGCGGCTTCCAGCACCGAACGGTCCATTTTCTCCAGCACCGAATAGATCGGCAGCACCATAAACGGCAAAAAGTTGTACACCATGCCCAGGAGCACGGCCGTTTCAGTAAACATGATATCGGTTTGCCCGAGCCCGAGAAAAGAAAGCAGCTGATTGAGCAGTCCGTTTCTCGACAGAATCGTCATCCAGGCGTAGGTGCGCAATAGAAAGTTCATCCACATCGGAATCACCATCAGAAGCAGCAGCGTGTTTTTTGTACGCGCGGGCGAATTCGCGATAATCCACGCGATCGGATAGCCGATCAGAAGACACAGCACCGTCGAAATAAACGAAACGCGCAGCGAACTCCACAAGATCCCGAGATACTGCGGCGTCAGGAAACGGTCGAAGTTTGTCAAGCTCAGTCCGCCCGCCGGTGTCGTAAAGGCAAAGTACAGCACAAGCAGCAGCGGCACCAGGATAAAGATCAGCAGATAGGCATAGTAGGGGATCGCCGTGCGCTTAGGAAACATGGGACTTCCTCATAATATGAATATACTCGGGAATGATCGACATTCCGACCGTATCGCCCGGCTGCCGCTCCACGATCGAATGGATCATGTAGCGGAAGTCGCCCGTGTCGACGAGCATTTCATAGTGCACGCCCTTGAACACGACCGACACGACTTTGCCTGTGAGCATGCCGGCTTCGGGTTCCGTAATCTCGATATCTTCGGGACGGATAACGACATCGACCGATTCGTTCGGTGAAAACCCGTGGTCCACACAGACAAATTCCCGACCCGAAAACTCGGCGCAATAATCCGCTTTCATCACTCCGTCCACAATATTGCTCTCGCCGATAAAATCCGCCACAAAGGCGTTTTCCGGTTCGTTGTAGATGTCGATCGGCGTACCGATCTGCTGGATTACGCCTTCATTCATCACAACGATGGTATCGGACATGGTCAGCGCCTCTTCCTGCTCGTGGGTGACATATACAAAGGTGATGCCCACCCGCTGCTGAATCTGCTTGAGTTCGCTCTGCATGCCCTGGCGAAGTTTCAGGTCCAGCGCGCCGAGCGGCTCGTCCAGAAGCAGCACTTCCGGTTCATTGACCAGCGCTCTGGCAATGGCGATGCGCTGCTGCTGTCCGCCGGAGAGCGAATCGACCCGCCGGCTGCCGAATCCTTTCAGATTCACCAGGCGCAGCATATCCTCCACCCGACTTTTAATTTCGTCTTCCGGACGCTTTTTGATCCGCAGGCCGAACGCGACATTTTCAAACACATTCATATGCGGAAACAGCGCGTATTTCTGAAATACCGTGTTGGCATTGCGTTTGTGCGCCGGCACATTGCTGACATCCGTACCTTCCAGAAGGATCTGGCCGGCACTCGGCGTTTCGAAACCCGCGATCAGGCGAAGCGTCGTCGTTTTGCCGCAGCCCGAGGGGCCCAGCAGCGTCAGGAATTCGCCCTTTCTGATCTTCAGATTCATATTCTGCAGCACTTCCGTATCGCCGAAATGTTTACGTACATTGATCAGCTCAATTGAATTGGCCATATCCCCCTCCTAAAACACAGGCGGTGTACTGATCCACAGCACCTGCGCCGTTTTTTTGTTCGTATTCTCCAAATAATGCAACCGGCTGCCGTCAAGATAAAACGTCTCGCCGCGCTGCACTTTCTGCACCGTGTCGCCGACATGCAAAAGCACGCTGCCCTGCAGGACATAGCCGAACTCCTCCCCCTCGTGGGGCAGGACGGTGCGGCTTTTCGCAGCCTGCGGAAGCGTCAGCAGAATCGGCTCCATGGCGTTTTTCTGCGCATTCGGGATCACCCAGTTCAGGGTGTAGCCGAGTTCCTCATTGACCGTCTCAAAGAATTCTTCTTCGGTAAACACGATCTGTTCGACCGTATCCTCCGTAAAGAACTCCCGCAGATTGGTCCCCAGGCCATCCAGTATATCCACCAGTGTCTGGATCGACGGCGAGGCGAGGTCGCGCTCAACCTGTGATATAAATCCTTTGCTCACTTCACTGCGCCAGGCCAGCTCTTCCTGTGTCAGATTGTTTCGTATGCGCAGCCGTTTGATTTTTTCTCCGATCTTCATGGGAATCACCTTTAACTAAACAATAAGTTTACAGTAGCTAAACAAGATCATTATAGCGACTCGACCGTAAGAACGCAAGGTTTTCGTTACGCATCCGCGCATCGCTTCTGTTATAATGCATCTATACGTGAAGAAAGGAGAAACCATGCGAATCGATCTCATCATTCCATGCTACAACGAAGAAGAAGCGCTCCCGTTTTTGTTCGAAGCGCTGCTTGCGCTCGCCCGAAAAGAAGCCGCACACGACTTCCGTTTTCTGTTTATCGATGACGGCAGCACAGACGCCACCCTGGAGCTCCTTCGTACCTTCGCTCAGCAGGATCCGCGGGTCCGCTATCTCTCCTTTTCAAGAAATTTCGGAAAAGAAGCCGCCATGCTTGCGGGGCTGCGCGCCTCCGACGCCTGTGCCACCGCCATTTTGGATGCAGACATGCAGCATCCGCCGGCGCTGGTGTCCGATATGATCACGGCACTCGAAAACGGCGCCGATGTAGCCGCGGCGCGGCGCACCGCCCGTGTCGACCAGCCTTCGCTGTACCGGCTGGGAGCGAATCTGTTTTACAAACTGTCCAACGGCTTCTCCGACGTCGACATGCCGGAAGGCGCTCAGGACTTTCGCCTCATGAAACGAAAAGTGGTGGATGCCATTTTGTCCATGCCCGAATACCACCGTTTCTCTAAAGGCATTTTCAGCTGGGTCGGTTTCAAGACCCACTGGATTGAACATACCGACACCGAACGGGTCGCCGGCCGGACGAAGTGGAACTTTTTCAGCTCGTTTCAGTACGCAGTCGACGGCATGATCTCTTTTTCCACCAAGCCGCTCGCTTTTATGGTGCTTGCGGGACTCGTGATTTCCGCCATCGGCTTTCTGTACGCGCTGTATGTCATCTTCACCACGCTGTCCGGCGTGGAAAGCGCACCCGGTTTTCCGACGCTCGTGTCTTTGATTCTGTTCTTCTCGGGCATTATCATCTTGTCCATCGGCCTGATGGGGCTGTATGTCGCCCGGATCTATATGGAAGTCAAGGCGCGGCCGCACTATCTGATCTCAGAAACCAATTTGAAGGACCCTGCCCATGCAAAATCTGATCCGACGCTTTAATACGCCGTTTTTTCGCTTTCTGATCGTCGGCGGGATCAATACGGCCCTGGGCTATGTCGTCACGCTTGTACTGCATTATGTGATCGGATTCAATGTGCAGCTTGCCCAGATTCTGAACTTCGTGATCTGTTTTCCCGTGGCCTATACGCTGCAGGCCCTGTTTTCGTTTCGGGTCGCCTGGTCGTTTCGGCGTCTTTTGCTGTACCCGCTGTCGAATATTCCGAGTCTGCTGATTCAGCTGGCGGTCACCACGCTGGCGGTCAACGTTCTCGGACTCCCGCCCTGGATCGCGTATCTTTTGTCGTATCTGGTGGCGATCCCCGTGATGTATATCGTGGTGCGCTTTCTGGTCACCGGAGAAAAACGCTAAGGAGCTTTCATGCCGCAATCTTCTGCCAAACAATCGAACGAACGCGGGCGCATCCTGCTGCTGGCCGGACTGTTTGTCTTTTTGCTCTGGATCGCCTATACTTTTGTCCCGACGGGGGATGACTGGAACCGGATCGTGTTTTCGAACCGCACTCCCCAGGGTTTTTTGAACCTGGTGGTCGACCATTATCAAACGCTCAACGGACGGGTCGTCGGAAACTTTCTGTCGTATCTGCTGATCGCGCCGTGGACCCGCGCGCTCGCCAAAGTGTTCTCCATCCTGCTTTTGACACGCCTGCTTTCGGAACTCTCCCGGATCAAAGGTCCGCTGGCACTTTTTTTCGCATTCTTTTTTGTCATGACCGTGCCCCGGCTGATCTTCATCCAGGTGTATCCGTGGTCGGCGGGGTTCTACAACTACGTGCCGCCGATGATCGGCGTGCTCCTGCTCTTTGTGGAAATCCTTCCGCTGTTTGAGGGAAGAGAACTGGAGGGAAGTACAGGCAAATCCGTGCTGTGGTTTCTCGGCGGGATCCTGCTGTGTCTTTTTGTCGAGCACGTGACGCTGTTTCTTCTCTGTTTTTCTTCCGCCCTTCTGCTGTTTCAAAAACTGCGAAGAAACACGGTCGCGCCGTTTACGAAAGCACTGTTCGCCGGTGTCCTTTGCGGCACGGCGCTGATGTTCGCCTCCCCCGTGTACCGGCAGATTCTTACGGCGGATGATTCCTACCGCACCGTGCCGGCTTCCGCGGGCCATTTCGTCGACATCCTCGTGCAAAACTACCGGTCGTTATCGCGCTATATGCTGTTTGAATCGCCTGTGTTTCTGCTGATCGTGTGTGCGGTTGTCATCGGCAGCTATGTGACGCTGCACCGCGGGGTGCTGCGCCGGCCGGGCGCCGTCTGGTTTGCCGTTTTGCCGGTCTATGTCGTTTTGACACGACTCGTGTTTCGACAGACTTTTCTTTTTACCCCGGAAGCCATGCGGGCCGCGGGCTACTGGCCGCTTTTTGTGGATGCAGGTTTTCATGTCGTCACCTTTTTGCTGCTTCTGGGCGCATGCGATGCGATCCGGTATCTTCCGGCAAGGCGCCAGTATCTTTTCACCCTGCTGTGCATCCCGGTGATTACGGCCCCGCTGTTTGTCGTACGGCCCGTGCTGGCGAGAAACTACTATGCGAGCTATCTGTTTTTGGCGATCGCCGTGCTGCTGCTTTTACGGGAGCTGATCAGAAGACGCAAACTCCCGGTGCGAAAGATGGCTGTGCTCCTCCCCGTTCTATGTGCGGGTATCCTGCTGTTTTACGGAAGCATTTACACGCTCAATCAGATCTCTTTTCGCCACCGGATCGATGTGATCGAAAGCGCGATGGAGCGGGAGGAAAACCCGATCATCATACCGGATTTTCCGGTGCCGTTTTTCATTTTCGGCCCGGGCGACAGCTCCCTCGGCCATGCCTATTATTATGAGAAGGCAAATGACATCGAATTTATTCTGGAAAGCGAACACGACGCAGCCCGGACGCCGGAAGAACCCATAACCGAATAAACAAAAAAGGTTCCGTGCCTACTGCACGGAACCTTTTTTTCTTATACGACGCCGATGATGCGGTATTTGTGAAAACGAAGCGACTGCCGCGTGTCCGGTTCCAGCAGATCCAGCTCCTTTAGATCGCGCCGGATCGTCTGACGGATGCGCTCCGCCACGGCTTCCGGATCGACATCGGCTCCCTCCTGCGGTTCTTCCAAAATCCCGTCGACAATGCCGCCGCTGTAGAGATCGAAACTGGTCAGCTTCATAATGGAAGAAGCTTCCACCGCCCGCGTGTTGTCTTTCCAGAGGATCGACGCGAAGCCTTCGGGGGAGATGATCGAATACACAGAGTTTTCGAGCATATAGACCCGGTCGGCCACGCCGAGCGCCAGCGCGCCGCCGCTGCCGCCTTCCCCGATCACAAACGAAAGCACCGGCACCGTCAGCGTAAATCCCTTTCGTATGCACTGCGCAATCGCCTCGGCCTGTCCCTTCTCCTCCGCATTGATGCCGCAGTATGCGCCGGGCGTGTCCACAAACAAAAGGATCGGCCGGCCGAATTTCTGCGCCTGTTCCATCAGGCGCATGGCTTTCCGATAACCCGAAGGCTGCGGCATGCCGAAATTGCGGCGGATATTTTCCTGGGTGTTGCGCCCTTTCTGATGACCGATGACCGTGACCGGCCGGCCCTGAAACAGCCCGACGCCGCCTACGATCGCAGGGTCATCCTGGCCGAGGCGGTCCCCTTTCAGTTCCACAAATGAATCCAGCAGCTGTTCGATATAATACAGCGTGGTGGGCCGGCCGACGCGCCGCGCCATTTTCACCCGTTCATACGGTGGGCGGATTTCTTTCTGCCGTGCCAAAAGCGACATCAGCTGCGATTCGATTTCTATGAGTTCCTCCTGCATCCCGCTGTCATCGGAAGCAGACTGTGCCTTCAGGGCTTCGATGCTTTTCAGGGTCTGGCGGAGCATCTCTTCCATATTGCCCGCGGACTCCTTAGGATGCATGGTGTTCTCCTCCGTGCAGTTTCAAAAGCGTGCCCAGAAGCGGACGGATGCCCCGGCGCTGTACCGTGCGGTCACAAAAACCGTGCGACTGTATGAAATCCGCCTCCTGGAATCCTGCCGGCAAATCCTGATTTATCGTCTGCGAAATTACACGGGGGCCGGCAAATCCGATCCGGGCACCGCATTCCGCAAGTATCACATCGCCGAGCATGCCGAAACTTGCCGTCACGCCGCCAAACGTCGGATCTGTCAGCACAATGACGGAAAGGAGCCCCGCCCGGCTGTGCATTTCCATGGCGGCCGATGTTTTGGCCATCTGCATCAGTGAAAAAATCCCCTCCTGCATGCGCGCGCCGCCGGAGGCGGTAAAGAGAATGACGGGGAGCTTTCGTTCCGTGGCTTCTTCGATCGCGCGGGTGATTTTTTCTCCCACGACCGTTCCCATCGTACCCAGCAAAAATCCGTTGTTCATAATCCCGATGACCGTCTCCATCCCTTGGATCGAGGCAAGGCCTGTCGTAACCGCTTCCTTCGCTCCGGATTTTTTCGCGGCGGCGGAAAACGAGGTTTCATAATCCGGAAACCCGAGCGGATCCCCCGTCGTCAGATGCGCGTCCCATTCGGTAAAGCTGTCTTCGTCCACGGTGATCGCCAGGCGTTCTTTCGGCGACAGATGCGTATGATAGCCGCATACCGGACACACGCCGAGGTTTTCTGCGAGCTGTTTGGCCGACACATAATGCTTGCCGGCGCTGCACATGACCAGACCGCCGTCCGCGAGCGTTCCGTCGGACAGCAGCGTGCGTTTTACCTGCCCCGACACCTGCTTGATCTTTTTATCCGCGCCCTTTGCGAGCCGGAGCTTTTCCAAGGCGTCCCGATTCAAATCTTTCAGCATATTACTCCTTCTTCTGCAGCAGATCCTTCAGTGTGCCGGTATGATAGCTCCCGTCGGTAAAGGCCTCTGCGTTCAGCAGATCAAAGTTCAGATCCACCGTTGTTTCCACACCCAAAACCAGCAGTTCTCCGAGTGCGCGCCGCATTTTCTGCAGTGCGTGTGCGCGGTCTCGTCCGTGGGTGATAATCTTTGCGATCATGGAATCATAAAACGGCGGGATCCGGTACCCCTGATAGACAAATGTATCCACGCGGATGCCGTGGCCGCCGGGCAACAGCAGCTCTTCGATCCGGCCCGGTGACGGACTGAAACCCTTCGTCGGGTCTTCGGCATTGATCCGGCATTCGACCGACGCGCCGGAGAGCACAATCTCCTCCTGTGTATACGGCAGCGCTTCGCCTTCTGCGATCCGGATCATCTCCTCAATCAGGTCGATTCCCGTCACCATCTCTGTGACGGGATGCTCCACCTGAATGCGCGTGTTCATTTCAATAAAATAGTAGTCTTGGTCGGCATCGAGCACAAACTCCACCGTGCCCGCGTTTTCATACCCCAAATGCTCTACGGCCCGAACGGCATCCGCCCCGATCCGCGCGCGCAGCGCGGCGTCGATCCCCGGACTCGGCGTCTCCTCGATCACCTTCTGATGGTTTCTCTGCATCGAACAGTCGCGCTCTCCCAGGTGGATTACGTGACCGAATTTGTCGGCGAGAATCTGCACCTCAATATGCTTGGGGTTTACGATCTGTTTTTCGAGATACATCTCATCCGACTGAAACGCCCGCCGGCTCTCCTCCTGGGCCACGGCAAACAGTTTGTCGAACGAATCAGCCTCCGTTGCGATCCGAAGTCCCTTTCCGCCGCCGCCGGCACTCGCCTTGATCATCAGCGGAAAGCCGATCGATTCCGCGAGCCGCTTCGCTTCCGCGGGATCCGTCACGGCGCCGTCGGAACCGGGCACCACCGGCACGCCCGCCGCGATCATCGAACGCTTTGCCTGCGCCTTGTCGCCCATGGCGCGGATATGCGCCGCCGAAGGCCCTATAAATACGATTCCCTCCGCCTCGCATGCCTCGGCAAAATCGGCGTTCTCCGCAAGAAAACCGTAGCCCGGATGAATCGCATCGCATTGCATGCCCCGCGCCGCCGCAATGATGTTTCCCACATGCAGATAACTCTCCTGTGCGGCAGCCGGCCCCACGCAGACCGCGTAGTCGGCCACCTGGGCGTGCAGCGATGTCCGGTCCGCTTCCGAATATACCGCGACCGTTTCGATGCCCATTTCCTGACAGGTGCGCAAAATACGGAGGGCAATCTCCCCCCGGTTCGCCACAAGGACTCGTTGAAACTTCATCTTACATAGCCCTTATCTTGAAGAGATTCTGGCCAAATTCCACCATCTGCCCGTTTTCACCCAGCACCTCTTCAATCACACCGTCGATCTCCGCCGTGATCTCATTCATCATTTTCATCGCTTCGATAATGCAGAGCGTCTGCCCTTTCTGCACGGCATCGCCCACCTGCACAAACGGCGGCCGGCCCGGTCCCGCCTGCATATAAAACACGCCCACAAGAGGCGCGGTCACATAGCGGTCATCTTCGCCCGGCGGCTGCTTTTCTTCCTCTGCTTCTTCAGGTATCGGTGCGGGTAGCGGCTCGGTTTCGACAGAAACAGGCCGAGCTGCCTTCTGCTGCGACGTCTGCGTTCCTTTTCTCAATTCCAGACGTCCGTTTTCGTGCTCCCATACGAACTCGTCAATCGCCAGTGTGTGAAACTGACGCATAATTTCAAGTATATCCTTTGCTTGCATGATTCACTCCTTACTATCCGGACATCGGGGTCCGTATTTTTGTAGATTATATCGCATCTTGGAGAATATCGAAAATAATTCCCCCTGCAAAAAAAGAAGCCTCCGCTACAGAGGCTCCGCCTAATCATTTCACTGTCCTTCGCCGGCCTTTCGAATCGCTGATTCCACCGACTTGAGAATGGCCCTGCTGCTCGCCGTTACACCCGCAATCGTGTCGATTGCCACTTTCTGTTCCTTTATGACCTCGCTGAAAGTACTTCCGTATCGTTCTCCAGCATGTGTGCGTGTTCGATCAGGTCCACCTCTTACGAAATCTTCGTCACAACGGCGTTGTTCACGGCGTCCTCCACGAGCCCGTCCACATCCAGCTTTTCTTCGGATGCGAGAATGTCATGCAGACGCGGTTTCGTAAGGGGATGCGCCGGCAAAAAGACGGTGCAGCAGTCTTCATACGGCAAAATCGATGTTTCGAATGATTCGATCTCTTCGGCCCAGCGGGTGATCTCTTCTTTATCCAGTCCGACCAGCGGACGGAGTATCAGCAGATCCACGGCCTGGTCGATCACCTGCATGCTTTCGACGGTCTGGCTGGCCACCTGGCCCAGCGATTCGCCGGTGATCATGGCCTGGCGCTCGTCGCGCGCGGCAATTTTTTCTCCGATGCGCATCATAAAGCGGCGCGAGAGTATCGTCATCTCCCGTTCGCGGCAGTGTTCGGTGATGGCCTGCTGGATCGGAAGCAGATTGACGGAAGTAAACCGCATGGGCCCCGTAAACCGGCTCAAGATCTTTGCGAGTTTCTTTACTTTCTCTTCGGCGCGTTCGCCGGTGAAGGGATAGGAGTGAAAATGCAGCGCGTCGATCTGCATGCCCCGCCGCGCCATCAGAAAACCCGCCACGGGAGAATCGATTCCGCCAGACAGCAGCAGCAGGCCGCGGCCCGACGAACCGACCGGGAGGCCCGCGTATCCCCGGATCTTTTCGGTATACACATAGGCGTACTCGCGGATATCCACGTACACATACACCTGCGGCTCATGTACATCGACGCTCCAGTCAAACTCATCCAGCACCCAGCCGCCGATTTCCCGGTTCATTTCGGGAGAGGTCAGAAAAAAGCGCTTGTCGGTGCGTTTCGTTTCCGCCTTGAATGTGCGCACCGCTTCCTTCTGTTCCCGTTCGCGGCACACAAAAAGCACGGCCTCCCGGATCGCGTCCATCTTTTTTTCCACGCGTACGGCGGGGCTCACCTGGTGAATCCCGAAGACTTTTTTGACCGCATCCATCATTTCCGGAAACTGTGCGGGATCGGCCTCAATATAGAATTTCCCCTGTTCCTTGTACAGCTGTTCAAACGGCCAGGGTTTCAGCGCATCTAGTACGCGGCGGATCGCCGTCTGCTCAAACTGATTGCGATTGGCGCCCTTCAGCGTGAGTTCGCCGAAACTGACGGAAAGCACATGCGTCAGACTCATCTTTTTCTCCTTGTCATTTTCCGGATCATGGCCGCGCCGGCCGCAAGTTCCTGCACGAGCAGATCGACCGACGCTTCGGTGTTGTCATGCCCGAGCGAAATCCGCACGGTGCCCTGTGCGTAGTTTTCATCGATCTTAAGCTCCTGAAGCACCCGGCTGACCGCGCCTTTCGCACAGGCGGAGCCCGTAGACACGCTCAGTCCCTTTTGCTCGAGCATATGCAACAGCACCTCACCCCGGCAGTCTTTGAAGCCGACACTCAGTACAAAGGGACTGCCGCCCGGTTCGGAATGCACGCGGGTATCGGGAATTGCAGCCAGTCCTTCCAGCAGCCGTTTTCGCAGACGCAACACGTGGGTCGTCCATTCCTCCCGGTGCTCTTCCCATTCGCGCACGGCCCGGCCGAACGCTGCGATTCCCGGCACATTCTGCGTGCCGCCGCGCCGTCCGCCTTCCTGTCCGCCGCCTTTGATGACCGGCCGAAACGGAGTGTTCTTGCGGATATACAGCGCGCCCGTCCCTTTCAGTCCGCCGATCTTGTGCGCGCTTACGGAATACAGATCCAGCGGGATCTTTCGAAGCGGAGAAACAAACTTCCCGAAGCCCTGAATCCCGTCCGAATGCACGAGAATATTGCGGTCGACACGGTGAATCCGGCGAACCAGCGCCTCCAGATCCTGGATCACGCCCGTTTCATTGTTGACCTGCTGCAGACTGACAAGCCGAACGGGAGACTGCAGGCGCAGTTCAAGTTCTTTCTCATCCACATGCCCGCCTGCTGTCACAGGGATCTGTTCAAAAATGATCCCCGCGTCAGAAAGCGACTCCAGCGCGACGCGAATGCTCGCGTGTTCGAGCGGGGTCGTCAGGACCCGGTCGCCCGGTTTCAGAACGCCCGCAAGCGCCAGATAATTCGCTTCGGTGCCGCCCGAAGTAAACACGAGTTCCTCTTCTTCGCAAAAGAGCGCCGCCGCGATCCCGTGACGCGCCTCTTCCACCGTGCGCTCCGCGCGAAGCCCCGCCCTGTGCAGAGACGACGGATTGGCGTAATTCTCTTCGAGTGTCTCCAACACAGAAGCAACGACCGAAGCATGGGGCCTGGTCGTTGCGGCATGGTCAAAATACAATGAATTCATCAGTAACCGAGTGTTTCCTTGACAATCATCACGTGGACATTGGTCATGCCCGGTTTTTTATGATGCACGGTTTCCACATTGCAGATGCGTTCCGGTGAACTGCAGTCGGTGCAGACCCCGGTTTTGACGCAGGGCGTGTTCGCATTGAGGCGCTTTGCGTTTTGCGGTGCCGCCACGGTGCGGATCCTTTCAAACGCCTCGTCCAGATTTCCGACGATTTTGTTTTCTCCGCAGATCACATATACATCCTCGTGTCCGAACATCATGGAAGCCACGCGATTGCCGTTGCCGTCCATATTGACGAGTTTGCCGTCCTCTGTCACGGCATTGCTGCTGGTTATGTACACTTTTCTCGTGCGCATATTCTTCAGCAGATTGTCTTCTTTATCCATCCAGTGCCACTTCACATCATAGCCTTTGTCTTTCAGTATTTCATAGAGGCCAATCTCTTTCAGCGTCATGGAACCGCCAAACGCAATCGTTGCGTTTTCCGGCAGCTTGCGGATCAGCTCCTGCACACAGTCCTCGGATGTTTCAAAGGCATCCGCATCAAAACCGTTTCGGCGCAGCGCATCCTCCGTTTTCTTTAAACGTTCCATGTCATTCCCCCTTTGTTTTACCATTATACCCCAAAGCGCAAAAAAAGAAATGCTATAATACAGGCATGCTGCTGACTCACCGATATGAAGCGGCGGTGGATACCCCTCTCAAAGGGAAACTGCTGGAGATCGAAACGTCCGGGCTCGGACGCGACCGCCACAGTGTGACCGCCATCGCCGTATCAGAAACCAAAGGTAACACACTTTTGACCACACAGTGGATCGCCGCCTCCAAAGAAGACGAGGGGGCGCTGTTGACGCGCGCGCTCCCGGTCCTTATGGATCAGGATGTCACCGTGTTTCACGCTCCGTTTCTCGTGCCGTTTCTCTCTGCGCGTGCCGAACGGGCGGGGCTCTCCTTTGCGCCCGGGCGCATCACGGATCTTAGAACGCGCATCCTTTCCTTCAAACCCTTTTATCCGTTTGAAAAAGGCTCCCGCAGGGCGATCGCCGAGGCGCTTTTTCTTCCGCTGCCTTCGGAACCCGACGGCGAAGACATCGCGCGTCTGACAAGAAGGCTCTACAAACGCTACGACAAAGCGGTCGCGGATCGGATTGCGGCGCACAATCTCACCCATATGCAGGCGCTCTACGGCATGGCGGTGTTTGTGAGGCGGTGGCGACAGTATCTCACCCGCAACCATTCTTTTTTCAGGCATCCCGTACGCCTGCAAACGGCAGAAGCAGCGGGAGATTTTCTGAAGGCGACCTTCGTGCTTCGCGATGAAAAACCTGCCTTTCTTGTGCACGGCCCGTGTGAGCTCGATATTGCTTCGCAGCGCGCCACTCTCCGTGTACAAATC
>ERZ1032871.55-NODE-55-length-16436-cov-12.663574_pt1 | contig 16436 bp, 14 predicted proteins | sample MGYA00519026_ERZ1032871 | MGnify/ENA primary metagenome ERZ1032871 (study PRJEB33719, sample SAMN04262510) | wastewater metagenome | biome: rural village; feature: composting latrine chamber; material: composting feces with ash | place: El Salvador | collected...
CGTCGGTGCCGTCGGTGCCCTGCGGGGCGGCGGCAGCGCCGGTGACACCCGCGGCGACGACCTGGTCACCCGGCATGCCCTGGGCCGGGGTCGGCTCCACGGCGTCGCGCTGCAGGTCACGATCGCGGTCGAAGCGGTCACCGTGGACGTCACGGTCGCGGTCGTAATCGCGGCGGTCGTAATCGCGGTCGTAGTCGTCGTCGAAGCGGTGCGGCTCGTACTCGGTCTCGTTGGGGGTGCCGTCCAGGCCGAAGTGACGGTAGATCGTCGCGTGGTCCTCGTCGGAGAGGTGATCGTCGTCGCGGATGTTCGGGGCATCCTGGATGCGGTCCTTGGTGAAGGCGAGCTGGAGGTTCTCACTGTCGAGGCGGTGGCCACGGAGCGGGACGATGCTGGAGCTCATGCCGAAGAGGCCGTGGCCCACCTCGACGAAGTCCGGCTGGCCGGTGGAGTCGTTGATGTAGACCTCCTTGACGGAGCCGAGCTTCTCGCCGTCGCGGTCGTAGGCGGTGGCGGTGGTGAGGTCGTGGATGTTGCGGTTCATGATGCGATTCCTTTCGGGTGATCGGTTGATCTGATCCCGAGCGTAGGAACGCCACGCCGGTCCTGCCACGAATTTCAACCCTCCCCGGGGCGTCCTTGAAAAACGTGTGAAGCAGGCTACAATGTTGGCCCTGCGCTGGTCACATGTCACGGCAATGATGGATTCCGCTGGTCAGTGATCGTGGCCTGACCTCCGGCGTCCGTTACCGACACTGTGACGGCGACCACATACGGGGGCGTCGATAAGCAAAACCCCGTGTGTGATTTTAATCACATTAGGGTCGGACGATCTGAAGATCGCGGAGGTGACGGTAGAACGTTGAGCGCTCCAGCGGGCGCTTGTGGCGGACGCCGTCGATCGTCACCGCCAGGGACGGCCCGCCGGCCTGCACCGCGCGGCCCGTCGCCAGGGAATCCGGGTCCACCGGAGTGTAACGACTCAGCTTGTGGGCCAGACGCTGACGGAAGGACAGCTCCAGGTCGGCCGGCTCCCGCATGCGCACGGCGGCGATACCGGGGGCGTCGAGCATGGGGACGAGGCGGGCGCCGAAGACGCCGTCGAAAAGCACGCCCTCGCGGCCCTCATGGCGGACGAGGACATGGTCGTTGACGATGATTTCGCCGGTGATCTCCCCGCCCTCCCACTCGGTGATCGTGGCGGAGCCGGCGACGGCCATGCCCAGGTCAGTGCGGATGAGTGGCACCGGGCGCGCCGACCCGGCCAGGGCGATCCGCCACGGCGAGTCCAGGCCCCAGTTGGCCGCCGCCACCGAATCGCCGACCGGGATGAAACCGACCTCCGCCCACAGGTAGTCTCCGCGCATCATGCGGGTGAGGACGGCGGCGAGGGCGGCGTCGGTACCCACGACGATGACGCGCAGCGGCTCCGGCAGGTGCGGGGCCTGCGGGGCCGGGGCCGGGGTCGCCAGGTGGGCCACATCGGGCTGCTGGGCGATCTCGTCGAGGGAGGGGGTGGGATCCTCCGGGAGCATCTCCGCGGCGATCGCGTCGAGAGGGGAGAGGTCGCGGCGGCCCGGGATCGCCGGCAGGCTGAGAACAGTGCCGGGGAGGTCGGCCGGAACAACGACATCGCCACAGCGTAGGATCACCACTCGCATGAGGGTTGATCCTACAACCCGTAGTAGAATGGTAAGCCGTCTGTGGCTTTCAACAGCCACGCGTTCCCGAAACTTGAGCGGAAGTGACCCAATAATGGCTGCAATCGTGATCGTCGGCGCCCAGTGGGGCGATGAGGGCAAGGGCAAGGCCACCGACATCCTGGGCGGCGAAGTTGACTACGTGGTCAAGCCCAACGGCGGCAACAACGCCGGCCACACCGTCGTCGTCGGCGGCGAGAAGTACGAGCTGAAGCTCCTTCCGGCCGGTGTCCTCTCCGAGAACGCGGTCCCGATCCTGGGTAACGGCGTCGTCATCAACCTCGAGGCACTCTTCGAGGAGATCGACGGCCTCGCCGCCCGCGGCGCTAACCCGGAGCGCCTGCGCATCTCCGCCAACGCCCACCTCGTCGCGCCCTACCACCAGGTCCTCGACCGCGTGCAGGAGCGCTTCCTGGGCAAGCGCGCCATCGGCACCACCGGCCGCGGCATCGGCCCGGCCTACGCCGACAAGGTCAACCGCATCGGCATCCGCGTGCAGGACATCTTCGACGAGTCGATCCTCCGCCAGAAGGTCACCTCCGCGCTCGACGTCAAGAACCAGATCCTGGTGAAGATGTACAACCGCCAGGCCATCGACCCGGAGACCATCGTCGAGTACTTCCTCGGTTACGCCGACCGCCTGCGCCCCATGGTCATCGACGCCGACCGCGTCCTCAACGAGGCCCTCGACGAGGGCAAGCGCGTCCTCATGGAGGGCGGCCAGGCCACCATGCTCGACGTCGATCACGGCACCTACCCGTTCGTCACCTCCTCGAACCCGTCGGCCGGCGGCGCCTGCGTCGGTTCCGGCATCGGCCCGACCCGCATCACCACCACCCTGGGCATCATCAAGGCGTACACCACCCGCGTCGGCGCCGGGCCGTTCCCGACGGAGCTCTTCGACAAGTGGGGCGAGTACCTGCAGACCGTCGGCGGTGAGGTCGGTGTCAACACCGGCCGCAAGCGCCGCTGCGGCTGGTACGACTCGGTCATCGCCCGCTACGCCTCCCGCGTCAACGGCTTCACCGACTACTTCCTCACCAAGCTCGACGTGCTCACCGGTATCGGTGAGATCCCGATCTGCGTCGCCTACGACGTCGACGGCACGCGTTTCGACGAGATGCCGATGACCCAGACCGACTTCCACCACGCGGAGCCGATCTTCGAGACCATGCCCGCCTGGGACGAGGACATCACCGGCTGCACCACCTTCGAGGAGCTGCCGCAGAAGGCCCAGGATTACGTCCTGCGCCTCGAGGAGCTCTCCGGCTGCCGCATGTCCTACATCGGCGTCGGCCCGGGCCGCGACCAGACGATCGTGCGCCACGACGTCCTGACGGACAACTAGATGACCAGCGTCCTCCTGCTCGGCCGCTCCGCGGACCTCACCGCCGCTTTTCGACGCCTCGGTGTCACCGTCCACTCCGCCCCCGCGGGTGCGGCGTCGGACGGTGACCAGCTGCGGGTGCTCGTCACCCGGCACGAGGTCGACCACGTGGTGCCGCTCGTGGAGGACGTGGACGTGGCCGGCCTGGAGGCCCTCGAGGACAGCGGCGTCGACGTCGTGCCCTCCGCCAAGGGCTGCCGCCTCACCGTCGAGCGCGACACCCTGCGCACCGTTGCCAACGAGGAACTCGGCCTGCCCACCACCGCCTACCGCTTCGCCGACACCCGCGAGGAGTTCGAGGCGGCGGTCGAGGAGCTGGGCCTGCCGTGCATCGTCAAGCCCGCCCGCTTCTCCTCCGAGAAGGGCCACCGCGTGCTGCATGAGGGCGACGACATCGCAGCCGCATGGCCCGACCGCCGGGTCATGGTGGAGCGCTTCGTCGACTTCGACCACGAGCTCACCATGCTCGCCGTGCGCTCCGTCGACCCCGCCACCGGGCGCCTGGCCACGTGGTTCTGCGAGCCCGTCGGCCACGCCCACCGCGGCGGCAAGCTGGCCGAGGCGTGGCAGCCCATGGAGGTCAACCAGTCGGCCCTGGAGAACGCCCGCTCCATGACGGCACGCATCACCGGTGCGCTCGGCGGGCGCGGCCTGTTCGCCGTCGAGATGTTCGTCGCCGGGGAGGACGTCTACTTCTCCGCCGTCACCCCGCGCCCCCACGACTCCGGTGCCGTCACCATGTGCACGCAACGCTTCTCACAGTGGGACCTGCACGCGCGCGCCATCCTCGGACTGCCCATCGACACGACGCTCATCTCCCCCGGGGCGTGCGCCATCGTCCGCGAGGAGCTCGACCTGGCGAAGGCCCTCGCCGTGCCGGAGTCCGACGTCCGCCACTATGAGGAGTTCCCCTCCGTGGCGCTGGCCACCGCCGAAACCGTCGACGAGGCCCGCACCCGCGCCGCTCAGGTGGCCGACAGCACCATCGGCTGACGCTCGATCCCGCCCAGCTCGAAGGGCTCGCCGAAGGGCTCGAAACCGTGGCGTCGGTAGAAGTCGACGAGCGGGCCCTGTGCGTCGAGCACGATCTCACGGTCGGGGAAGGTCTCGCGGGCCATGGCCACGGCGGCCTCGATGAGCTCGGTGGACACCCCGGTGCCGCGGCCGGCGGGGGAGAGGCAGATGCGCCCCAGCTTGGCCCGGCCGTCCTCGTCGATGACGCGCGCCGCGCCCAGGAAGGGCATGGGGCGCACGGAGAGGTCGTAGGCCAGCAGGTGGCGGGAGGAACCGTCGATGTCGACGTCCTCGATGTCGGTGTGGGCCCAGCCCTGCTCCGTGACGAAGACGTCGGCGCGGAGCTTGAGCAGGGCGTGGATCTCGTAGGCGGAGAGGTCGAAGAACCGGGAGGTGATGAAGAGAGTGTTCACGCCCTCACCGTAGCCCGCGGATCAGGCCCGTGCGCGGCGCATGGGCTGGTGGGGGACGCCCGCGTCGTCGAAAAGCTCCCCGGAGGGGGAGAAACCGTAGTTCTTGTAATAGCCGACGAGGGGTGCCTGGGCGTCGAGAAGCATGTCCTGCCCGGCGCCGAGCTCGAGGGCTCGGTCCATGATCGCGCGGGCCACGCCGGTGCCGCGCGCGGCGGGGACGAGGCAGAAGCGGCCGAACTGCAGGCCCTCCGCGACGGGGAACAGCCGAGCGGTGCCGAGGAGATCATCGCCCGACCAGGCGCAGATGTGCACCGTCGAGTCGAGGGCGTCGGTGTCGTCGATCTCGGCGTAGGTGCAGGCCTGCTCGTGGACGAAGACGTCGACGCGCAGCTTGTACAACTGGTGGACCTGCAGCGGGGTGAGCCCGGTGAGGGGCCCGGCGGTCAGCCGCATCTAGATCTCGTACTCGGGGTGCGAGGAGGTGACCATCTGGTCCCACTCGACGATCTTCTTGCGCTCACGGCCCTCGGCCTCCCCGAGCGCACGCTCGGCGGCGTCGAGGTTGTGCCAGCCGTCCCAGGTGGTGACGGGGATGTCACGCTCGGCGAGCAGCTCGAGGATGGCCTCCTGTTCCGGCTTGGCGGGGGCGTCGAGGACGCCGTTGGCGAAGTCGTCGAGCAGCATTCCGGTGGTGTCCTTGGCGTCGGACTTCGTGTTGCCGATCAGACCAACCGGGCCGCGCTTGATCCAGCCGGTGGCGTACAGACCCTTGACCGGGGCTTCCGTTGCGGGGTCGATGACGCGGCCGCCGTCGTTGGGGATGACCGCGGAGTCGACGTCGAAGGGCACGCCCTCGACGGCCTCGGAGCGGTAGCCCACGGCGCGGTAGACCGACTGGACGTCCCAGGTGGTGAACTGGCCGGTGCCGCGGACGTTGCCGGTGCCGTCGAGCTCGGTGCGCTCGGTCTTGAGGCCCACGACGCGGCCGTCCTCGCCGAGGATCTCCACCGGGGACTCGAAGAAGTGCAGGTAGAGCTTGTTCTTCGCGCCCTTCGGCTCACGGATGGCGTACCCCTCGAGGGTCTGGCACACGAGGTCGACGGACTTGGACTCGCGGCGGGCGGCCTCGGACGCGGCGTCGTATTCGATGTCCTCCGGGTCGACGATGACCTCGACGTTCTCCGAGTGGTCGAGCTCCTTGAGCTCCAGGGGGGTGAACTTGGCCTGCGCGGGGCCGCGGCGGCCGAAGACGTGGACCTCCTTGACGGCGGAGCGCGCCAGGTTCTCGTAGACGTTGTCCGGGATCTCGGTGACCTTGAGCTCGTCGGCGGTCTTCGCGAGGATGCGCGCGATGTCGAGGGCGACGTTGCCCACACCGATGACGCCGACCTTCTCGGCCGTGAGATCCCAGTCGCGGGCGAAGTCCGGGTTGCCGTCGTAGAAACCGACGAACTCGCCGGCACCGAAGGACCCGTCGAGGTCGGAGCCGGGGATGCGCAGGTCACGGTCGCCGGTGGCGCCGGTGGAGAAGACGATCGCGTCGTAGTAGTCGCGCATCTCGTCGACGGTGAGGTCCCTGCCGATCTCGATGTTGCCCAGCAGGCGGATCTCCGGCTTGTCCAGCACGGCGTGCAGCGACTTCACGATGCCCTTGATGCGCGGGTGATCCGGTGCCACGCCGTAGCGGATGAGGCCGAACGGGGCGGGCATGCGCTCGAAGAGGTCGACCGTCACGTCCTCCCCCGACTTCACGAGCAGATCCGAGGCATAGATACCGGCTGGACCGGCACCGACAACGGCGACGCGCAGGGGACGGGACATGGTGATGGAACATCCTTCGGGGTGGGGACAGTTTCGTTCCATAGTACTGACCTCTGCTGCGCGTCCCATATTCCGGGCGGGGGTACCGATGGGGTGTGGTCCGGAGCACCGTTCCCGGGGTGATTCGCGGAAATTTGCAGGTGTGTCAGGTCGGTTCGCGGGGAGATCCGCGGCGTCGGGGTGCGCGATCGGGCACGATTCCCGCACCGCGCTGCGACGGGTTGGTCATACGTCGTATTGTGGGCGTGTGCTGCGGGTTTTCGTGCTTATCGACGCTCCGTCCGGGCTGCTTCCGTGACTCTGTGCGGGGTGTCACATTGTGGAATGTCCGGTTATGTCGTGTTAAGTCTGAAAATTGCGGGCGTTACCAGTGTGGCGGAGGCGACATTCGTTATAGAATGGCGACCGATCCCACACGAGCGGCGATCCCGTGTTGCCCCGGACACCCCGCTCAGCGACAGAAAGGTTACGCATGTCTGACCCTCGTTCAGCACTGCTCAGTGTCGTCAACCGCAACTTCGACGGTGTCGACATTGACGGCCTGGCCGCGTCCCTCGGCCTCGGCGTCCGCCGCCTCGACGACCACGAGCCCAAGGTCGGCGCCATCGTCACCGCAGGACTTCTCGACGACGGACCGGCCCTCGTCGTCGGCACCGGCAACCTGCACTTCGACGCGGAGATCGCCGCGGCCCTCGGCCTGCCGATCATCCTGCTGACCGACGCCGCAGGCTCCCACGTCCAGCTCGCCGAGCGTCAGGCCAAGACCCTCGACGCCGTCATCGCCGCCGCCGTCACCGAGGACGGCCTGCGCGACGTCGTCAAGCTGAAGGAGGCCCTCAAGATCAACGTCTCCCCGGTCATGTCCCCGCCGGTCTTCGAGTCCTGGCTGCTCCAGCGCGCCAAGGACGCCAAGGCCCACATCGTCCTCCCCGAGGGCGAGGACGACCGCATCCTGCTCGCCGCCGGCCAGCTGCTCGACCGCGACATCGTCGAGCTCACCATCCTGGGCAAGCCGGACGAGATCAAGAACCGCTCGGGCGAGCTGGGCGTCGACCTGGGCAAGGCCCACATCATCGACCACCTCACCTCCCCGCTCCTCGACGAGTTCGCCGAGGAGTTCGCCGAGCTCCGCAAGTCCAAGGGCGTCACCCTCGAGGAATCCCGCGAGACGATGAAGGACATCTCCTACTTCGGCACCATGATGGTCCACAAGGGCATCGCCGACGGCATGGTCTCCGGCGCCGCCAACACCACCGCCCACACCATCAAGCCCTCCTTCCAGATCATCAAGACCACCCCCGACGCCTCTGTGGTCTCCTCGATCTTCCTCATGGTCATGCGTGGCCGCCTGTGGGCCTTCGGCGACTGCGCCGTCAACCCCAACCCGACCGCCGAGCAGCTCGGTGAGATCGCCGTCGTCTCCGCCAAGACCGCCGCCCAGTTCGGCATCGACCCGCGCGTCGCCATGCTGTCCTACTCCACCGGTTCCTCCGGCTCCGGCCCGGACGTCGAGCGCGCCATCGACGCCCTCCACAACGCCAAGCGCATCAACCCCGAGCTCAAGGTCGACGGCCCGCTGCAGTTCGACGCGGCCGTGGACCCGGGCGTCGCGAAGAAGAAGATGCCCGACTCCGACGTCGCCGGCCAGGCCAACGTCTTCGTGTTCCCCGACCTCGAGGCCGGCAACATCGGCTACAAGACCGCACAGCGCACCGGCTCCGCCCTCGCCGTCGGCCCGATCCTGCAGGGCCTGAACAAGCCCGTCAACGACCTCTCCCGGGGCGCCACCGTCCCGGACATCGTCAACACCGTCGCTATCACCGCCATCCAGGCCGGAGGAAAATAATGACCTACGCACTCGTCCTGAACTCCGGTTCTTCGTCCATCAAGTTCCAGATCCTCGACCCGACCGCCGACGCCGCCGACGACCCGTTCGTCTCCGGTCTCGTCGAGCAGATCGGTGAGCCCAGCGGCAACATCGTCGTGAAGATCAACGGCGAGAAGTACACCTCCCAGGCCCCGATCCCGGACCACTCCGCCGGCCTCGAGATGGCCTTCGCCATCCTCGGCGAGCACGGCGCCGGCCCGACCGACGTCGACATCTCCGCTGTCGGCCACCGCGTCGTCCACGGCGGCAAGGTCTTCTCCAAGCCCGAGATCATCAACGACCAGGTCGTCGAGATGATCCGCGACATCATCCCGCTGGCCCCGCTGCACAACCCGGCCAACGTCGACGGCATCGAGGTCGCCCGCCAGATCCTCCCCGACGTCCCGCACGTCGCCGTCTTCGACACCGGCTTCTTTGCCGACATGCCGCCGGCCGCCGCCCTCTACGCCATCAACGCCGAGGTCGCCGGTGAGAACGGTGTCCGCCGCTACGGCTTCCACGGCACCTCCCACGAGTTCATCTCGCAGCAGGTCCCGGCACTCCTGGGCAAGGACCCGAAGAACGTCAACCAGATCGTCCTCCACCTGGGCAACGGCGCCTCCTGCTCCGCCGTCCAGGGTGGCCACGCCATCGACACCTCCATGGGCATGACCCCGCTGGCCGGCCTCGTCATGGGCACCCGCTGCGGCGACATCGACCCGGGCATCATCTTCCACCTCTACCGCACCGCCGGCCTGAGCATCGACGACATCGACACCCTGCTCAACCGCAAGTCCGGTATCAAGGGCATGTCCGGCGTCAACGACTTCCGCGAGCTGCGCCAGATGATCGAGGACGGCGACACCGACGCCTGGTCCGCCTACAACATCTACATCCACCAGCTGCGTCGCTACATCGGCTCCTACATGATCGCCCTGGGCCGCGTCGACGCCATCACCTTCACCGCCGGTGTCGGTGAGAACGCCAAGTTCGTCCGCGAGGACGCCATGGCCAACCTGGAGATGTACGGCATCAAGATCGACCCGGAGCGCAACGACCTGCCCAACGACGGTCCGCGCGAGATCTCCACCGACGACTCCGCCGTCAAGGTCTTCGTCGTCCCCACCAACGAGGAGCTGGCCATCGCCCAGAAGGCCACCGCACTCGCCGGTAAGTAGAACGCGAGCAGACCCCCGGTGCCACGGTGCCGGGGGTTTTCTCTGTGGTGCCCCTCTCGAATCCGCCCGGTGTTCCCACGTGGATTTTTCGGCGCGCGTGCATTTCCCCAGGTCGCGGAAGAGGTCAGGCCCTTATCCACGTGGGAACCCAAAGGAGGCGAGCGGGGCCGGCCCGCCCGGGTTAGGGTGGCGGCATGACACGGGTCGGGGGTCCTCTGGTCGACATCTCGGGGATGTCGGAGTGGGAGGCGAGGCAGAAGCTCAGGCAGGCGAGACACATCAAGCTCGCCAAAGGCATCTACATCGGCGAGGGTGACTGGTCGCGGTTGGACAGCGCAGCACGCGCCACGGCGCAGATCGTGGCGTCGGGGATCGCGACGCCCGCCACCGTGGTGGCCGGACGATCGGCGGCGATACTCCATGACCTCCCGCTGGTCGGCCGGCAGGATCATCACGCGGTGGAACTCGGTGGGTACCGGGCCACGAAGGGCGGCCGTCGGCGTCACGACCACGTGTACCGGAACCTGTCGCCGGCACAGGTGGGAGAGGCAAAGACGGTGACGACACCGTACGGCGACGTCCCGGCCACCACTCCGGCGGCGACGGGTCTCGACCTGGCCCGTTGGTACGAGCTGTCGCTGGGTGTCCGGTGCCTCGACCGCGCCCTGGCCCGGAAGGCCACGACCGCCGCTGACATCGACACGGCTCTGAAGCTCGCCCACGGTTGTTCCGGCATTCAGGCCATGCGGAACGCCGCGCGTCTGGCCTCACCCTGGTCGGAGAGTCCGCGCGAGTCCGACATGAAGGTCGCGATGTGGACGGCGGGGCTGCCTCCCCCGTTGCAGCAGGTGAACCTCTACGACGCGTCCGGGGAGTTCGTGGCGCGGCTGGACTTCTTCTGGCCGGACATCGGGTTCGGCACGGAGTACGACGGCCAGGGAAAACTTGCCGGGGAGTTCGGGGTCCCCGTCGCGGTCGCCGCCCGGCAGGACGTGGAACGACAGCATCGGATCAGCAACCTGGGGGTCAGCAACTTCCGGGTGGATCATCGTTCCGCGCGGACCGGCGCGGCGATGCGGGGTGTCGCGGCGATGTACCGGCGGGTGGCGGCGCGGGGAGTGCCTCTCGACCCGGCCCTGTGGAAGTGCGTGGGCGGGCCGGCGTGGCGACCCCCGGGGTTCCCACGTGGATATGGGCGGGACCTTTTCCGCGACCTGCGGAAACGTCGGCCCCCGGAAAAATCGGCGTGGGAACACCGAGGTGATACCAACCCTCACCGTCGCGCCGTGAGCGTCGTGCCCATCGACGCGGCGACCACCATTGCCACCGCCGCCAGCAGGGCGACCGACGCCGTCTGCCCCAGCACGACCCACCCGATGAACGCGGCGAACACGGGCTCCAGCGCCAGCAGCACACCGAACACCGCCGGCGGCAGGGACCGCAGCGCCACCAGTTCGAAGGAATAGGGGATGAGGGAGGCCAGTACGGCGGTGAGCACCGCCAGGCCGAGCAATCCGGGCGAATCCAGAATCGTCGCCACCCCACCCGCCCCGAACGGCACCACCATGGCTGCCGCGAGCAGGAACGCCACGGCGAGCCCGCCCTGGCCGGGGACGAGTTCACCGACGCGTCGAGAAGCGAGGATGTAGCCCATCCAGAAGGCGCCGGCGACCAACGCCCAGGTCACGCCCCACGGGTCGAGGGATTCCCCGGTCCAGGAATCCCAGCCGAGCAGGGCCAGGCCACCGGCCGCCAGCCCGACCCAGAGGAATTCCCGCGCGCCGCGTGAGAGCAATGCCGCCAGCAGCAGGGGTCCGATGAACTCGATGGTCACCGCCGGGGCCAGGGGGATGAGGGCGATGGCGGCGTAGTAGAAGCCGTTCATCCCGGCCAACGTCACGGCGAACAACCCCACGGCCACCCACTGCGTCCGCGTCCAGTCCCGTACCGCGGGTCGGGCGATGGCGAAGAGCAGGAGACCGGCGACGAGGAGGCGGATCGTCGTCACGCCCCACGGGCCGGCGTGGGGGAAGACGTGGGTGGCCACCGCGCCACCGAGCTGGAGGGAGGCGCAGGAGGCGAGGACGAGGCCGACGGCGCCGGGGGAGACACGATTCGACATGGTGACATCACCATAGCTGAGCAGGGAATACGGGGGCGTCGAGAAGCGGGGAGTTAGATGCGTCACGTCGCGGGAAGTGAATACGATACTTTTGCCTCCGGCCCATCTTTCGGCGATACGCTCAACCGGTTCGACACCGTGCCGCCCCACGAAAGACCAGTGCCACGATGACCATCCACCATCAGATGTCCCGCTTCGCTGCCGAACACCACGTGCAGGAGGTGGGGGTCGATGACCTGTTCTTCTCCACGACCGACCACCGGGGAGTGGTGACCGACTTCAACGACGTGTTCGTCCGCCTCTCCCGCTTCCCGGCGGAGGAACTCAACGGCGCTGCGCACAACGTCATCCGGCACCCCGACATGCCGGGCGGGGTGTTCCGGGTCATGTGGGACACCCTCCACGCCGGGGAGCCCTTCGTCGGTGACGTGCGCAACCGGGCGAAGGACGGGGCGGGCTATGACGTCCTCGCCACCGTCACCCCGCTTCCCGACGGCGGCTTCCTCTCCGTCCGCACCGCCCCCACCACCGATACCTTCGCCCTGGCCTCCCGCCTCTACTTCGAGATGAACGACGTGGAGCAGTGGGTGATCAACAATGACGGGGTGAATCGGCGGGACGCGGCGGATGTGGGCTCCCGCCGTTTGCAGGAGGAGCTGGAGAAGGAGGGGATCGCCGGGTACCGCGACCTCATGTACGACTTGCTGCCCGGGGAGGTGGCGGAACTGGAACGTCGCTCGGGGATCGACATCGACGAGCTGGGGCGTCGTAACGCGATGTCGGCGGCCGTGGTGGCCGTCTACCGCGCCCTCGACGACTTCATGGCGGAGCAGGAGGCGATGACCGCCACCGTGACGGCCCTGCAGGCGGTGAGCGCCCGCCTCGACGAGGAGACCGAGACCACCAGCCGCGTCGCCGGGGAGATGGACAACCTCCGCATCGAGGGGCCGGCCGCGACGCTGCTGTTCGCTCCGCTGCAGGTGTGGGCCAACATGCGTGACATCGTCGCCGAGTACATCGCGGCCCTGCAGGAACTGCTCGCCGTGCTGCCGCCGCTGAGTGAACAGGCCCGCTTCTACGTCGCCCTGGCCCGCCTCCACGCCCTCATGACCTCGCAGTTCGCCGCCGGGGAGGCGGACCGCAGCCAGTCGATACGCACGCTGGTCGCGGCCCTCAAGGAGGGGCTGGCGACGATGAGCACCCTCGTCGCCGAGCGGCAGCGGGTGTCGCGCCGGGTGGAACTCAAGGACGGCTCCGTGCTCAACCTGCTGGAGACCCCCGCCTGACGATCGGCGGCTGGCTCGACGACACCCGCGCCGCGGAGCTGGCGGAGGGCACGGACACACTGGTGGCGCAGGCGCGCGAATCGATCGGCCGTTCGGACGCCGCGATGCAGGAGCTGCGCGTCCTGGGGGAGGCGCTCGGCGGGCAGCGTGACCTCGGTTTCGACCAGCTGCGGATCGCCGTGGGGCACCTCGCGGAGGCGGTGGACGGGGACTGAACGGCCGACGGGGGGTGGTGCGGGCCGCGTAGTAGGATCAGACGCGTGACTTCCGCAACCCCCCGCCCCGTCCTCGTCGTGGACTTCGGCGCCCAGTACGCGCAGCTGATTGCCCGTCGCGTCCGTGAGGCCCGCATCTACTCCGAGGTTGTCCCGCACACCGCCACCGTCGAGGAGATCAAGGCCAAGAACCCGGCCGCGCTGGTCCTCTCCGGTGGCCCGTCCTCCGTCTACGCCGACGACGCCCCGAAGCTGGATCCGCAGGTCCTCGAGCTGGGTGTCCCGGTGTTCGGCATCTGCTACGGCTTCCAGGCGATGACCGCCGCGCTCGGTGGTACCGTCGCCGAGACCGGTGCCCGCGAGTACGGCCGCACCGACCTCGACGTCATCGGTGACGGTGGCGTGCTGCACGATCAGCTCGCCGCCCAGCACAAGGTGTGGATGAGCCACGGTGACTCCGTGACGCAGGCCCCGGAGGGCTTCACCGTCACCGCGTCCTCGGAGGGTGCCCCAGTGGCGGCCTTCGAGAATGTGGACAAGAAGTTCGCCGGCGTGCAGTACCACCCGGAGGTCCTGCACTCCCCGCACGGCCAGCAGGTGCTCACCCGCTTCCTCACCCAGATCGCGGGCCTGGAGCGTTCCTGGACCCCGGCGAACATCGCCGAGCAGCTCATCGAGCAGGTGTCCGCACAGATCGGCCCGGAGGGCCACGCCATCTGCGGCCTGTCCGGTGGCGTCGACTCCGCCGTGGCCGCCGCCCTCGTGCAGCGCGCCATCGGCGACCGCCTCACCTGTGTCTTCGTCGACCACGGTCTGCTGCGCTCGGGTGAGCGCGAGCAGGTGGAGAACGACTTCGTCGCCGCGACCGGCGCCCGTCTGGTGACCGTCGACGAGCGGCGGGCGTTCCTGGACAAGCTGGCCGGCGTCAGCGAGCCGGAGGCCAAGCGCAAGGCCATCGGTGCCGAGTTCATCCGTTCCTTCGAGCGCGCCGTCGCCGGTGTGCTGGAGGGCGAGCAGGTCGACTACCTGGTGCAGGGCACCCTGTACCCGGACGTCGTCGAGTCCGGTGGCGGTTCCGGTACCGCCAACATCAAGAGCCACCACAACGTCGGTGGCCTGCCGGATGATGTCGAGTTCGAGCTCGTCGAGCCGCTGCGCCTGCTGTTCAAGGACGAGGTCCGCGCCGTGGGCCGCGAGCTGGGCCTGCCGGAGGAGATCGTCAATCGGCAGCCGTTCCCGGGTCCGGGCCTGGGCATCCGCATCATCGGTGAGGTCACCGAGTCGCGCCTGGAGATCCTCCGCGCCGCTGACCTCATCGCCCGCAACGAGCTGACCGCCGCCGGCCTGGACGACCAGATCTGGCAGTGCCCGGTGGTGCTGCTCGCGGATGTCCGCTCCGTCGGTGTCCAGGGCGACGGCCGTACCTACGGCCACCCCATCGTCCTGCGGCCCGTCTCCTCCGAGGACGCGATGACCGCCGACTGGTCCCGCATCCCCTACGAGGTGCTCGAGCGCATCTCCACCCGCATCACCAACGAGGTCAAGGACGTCAACCGCGTCGTCCTCGACGTGACCTCCAAGCCGCCGGGAACCATCGAGTGGGAGTAGTCCTCCCCGCGGCAGCGCCCCCTGACACCGTTGTCGGGGGGCGCTGTTTTTGCTTATCGACGCCCGCGTGGTCGAGGGTGGGCTAGCCCGGATTTTTCACGGGTCTTGTTGCTGAGTCCTCAGCACGGGGGTGACCGACTGCAGGGTCTGCGGAGTCCCGGCGGGTACTGGGCCGGGAAACCAGGGTCCGGTATGAGATCGTAGGGGAACTTCAGGACTGCAGTGACGAAAGCGTGCGGCTGGATGGGGCCAGGATCAGACGATCCGTCTGATCCTGGCCAGCCCATGCTCCAGTAACTCCCGGTGGGGCGCGGCGGCATCGAACCGCAGGCTGACCCGCCTTGCGTGACGCACCACGATCGCGGCGATCGACAACATCCTCGCCCGCAGCGTCTTCGGTTCCCATACCCACCACCGCGACCGCCGTTGCTGTGCCGCGGTACTGCCGGCAGCGGTGACCAACCCCGCCCAGGTGACGAGGCTCATTGCCAGGACCGCCACATGACACCACGCCTGATTCATCCGGGCTACGCACCCCAGATCCGGAAAAGCCGACAATCCGGCTCTTCGCGTTTTAGAGTGCGTTGATCTTCCCCTGCAGCTGTCCGGAGTGGATCAGGGACCGCAAGATGTAGTGGTTGAGGTTTCGGAATCCCAGGGCGATGCCGCGTAGGTGCTCGAGCCGTCCGTTGATGGCTTCGACCGGACCGTTGGATGCGCCGATATCGAAGTAGGCGAGCACGTCCTCACGCCGGCGCCACAGGGTACGCCCGAGTTGGGCGAGCTCCTCCAGACCCGCGGGCACCCCTTTGCGGATGCTGTTGATCACCCTGCTCACCAGCTTCTTGTCCTCTGACTTCTTCGGATGCCCGTACGCCGCAATCAGGTCCTGGTAAAAAAGCCACGTCACCTCGAGTGCCACATAGTCATCATCGGTGGCCCACAACATGTCGAGTCGTTGTTTCTGCCGCTGCGTGAGGTAGTTCGTCCTGGTCAACAAGGTCCGACGGTACTTGTACAGCGGATCGTCCTTACGTCCGCGGCGTCCGGTGGTCTCCCGTTGGAGTCGCTGCCGGCACCCGGTGAGCTTGTCGGCGGCCAGGTGGACCACGTGAAAGGGATCCATCACCTTGATCGCGTCAGGTAGTGCCTGGTCGACGGCGGAGGCGTAGCCGGTTAACCCGTCCATCGTCACCACGTCCACCTGGTTCCGGAAACCGGGCTCGCGTTCCTGCAGCCACGTACGCAGCACTTCCGCACTGCGTCCGGGACGCAGGTCCAGCAATCGGGCCGGCCCACGGCCATCGACCAGCTGGGTGAGGTCCACAAGGATGGTCACCAGGTTCGATGGTTCCGTGGGGCGGCGGGTGTGTTTCCACACGTGTTCATCCACCCCGAGGATGCGCACCCCGTCCAGGTGGTGCGGGTCGTCGTAGACAAGACTGCGGCAGGCATCCAATGCACCTGATTGACCAACGCCCAGCCGACGCCGAGTGCCTTGGCGGGGCCCGACCCCCGGAAAGTAGACACGGGGATGTGATCAGGAAGCAGATCTCAGCGTAACAGGACATTGCTCTTCAAACACTGCTGGAGCGAGATACCCGCACCAGGAATGCCGACGCGTGGTGTTGTAGCGGGTACACCAGCGGAAAACATCTCGCCGGCACTGCAACTGATTGGCAAACGTCTTCGCGTCCTGGAGGACCTCACGCTTCAACGCGGCGTTGAAGGACTCCGCCAGGGCGTTATCAGCGCTGCTGCCGATCGCGCCCATCGACTGCCGGATCCCCAGCGTTCTGCACGTCTGTTGGAACGCATGGGAAGT
>ERZ1032871.56-NODE-56-length-16401-cov-10.005689_pt1 | contig 16401 bp, 14 predicted proteins | sample MGYA00519026_ERZ1032871 | MGnify/ENA primary metagenome ERZ1032871 (study PRJEB33719, sample SAMN04262510) | wastewater metagenome | biome: rural village; feature: composting latrine chamber; material: composting feces with ash | place: El Salvador | collected...
GGGGCGGACGCGGCGTCGATACGCGCGTCCTCGGCCTCGGAGGCGGCGGTGCGCTCAGCCTCGATCTGGGCGAGGATCTCGGCCTTCTCCTCCTTACCGCGGTAGTCGAAGAAGATGACCAGGAACATGGAGGTGAAGAACGCGGCGGCGATACCCAGGACGTAACCCAGCCACGGGTCCATCGCAGGGATGGTGAGCAGGGAGGTGAACACGAAGGCGTAGGCCTTGATGTTGAAGATGCCCATGACCACACCGCCGACGAAACAGCCCGGCAGCAGGCGCATGTAGGTCTTACGGAAGCGCAGGAGCACGCCGTAGAGGCTCGGCTCGGAGATACCACCCAGCAGGCCGGCCATCATGCCGCCGAGGGAGACCTGGCGCATGGCCTTGTTGTGCTCCTTCATGGAGACGATGAGCACGCCGGTTACCACGCCGAAGCAGGCGAAGTTCCACGCGCCCATGGGGCCCTGGATGATGTCGAAACCCTGGGTGCTGATGTTCTGGATCATGATCGCGTTGAGCGGCCAGTGCAGACCCAGCGGCACAAGGAACGGGTAAAGCAGCGGGATGAGGATGGAGAGGATGAACGGCGAGAAGTCGTTGACCGCGGTCAGCAGGTTGGAGATGCCGTTACCGACGCCGATGCCGAACGGGCCGAGCAGGAACGCCGTCGCCGGGATCATGATGAGCAGCGAGAAGAACGGCACGAACACCATGTGCACCGCGGAGGGGATGATCTTCTTCAGCAGCTTCTCCACCCAGAACAGACCGATCGCTGCGATGAGCGGCGGGAACACCTGGCCGGAGTAGTCGTTGAGGACCATCGGCAGGCCGAAGACCGTGACGGTGTCGCCGGCGGCACCGAGCGCCAGGAACTCCGGCGTGAGCAGCGCGGCCGGGATGGCGGCACCCACCCACTCATTGGCCCCGAGCTTCCGGGCGGCCGTCGCACCGACCATGATCGGCAGGAAGTAGAACACGGAGCGCCACATCGCGTGCATGAACACGTAGGTGTCGGGCTGCTCGTCCATGGGTGCGCGGAAGTCCTGCAGGCCGAAGGTGTCGGCCAGCACCAGCAGGGTGATGATGAGCGACGCACCCAGCAGCGCCCACAGGATCGGGCGGAACGTGTCGGAGAGGAACTCGAAGGCGTAGTCCACCCAAGAGTACTTTCCACGCACTCCCCCGTAGTCCTTGCTTGTCGACGCCGCCTTCGCCCCGCCGTCCTGCCGGACGCCCGGTTCCTTGAGCATCGCCTGATAGAACTCCGCGACGCCGCCGCCCATGATCACCTGCAGGCCGGTGGTGCCCTGCTTCACGACGCCGAGGACCGCCGGATCGGATTCCAGCGCCTCCTGGTCGACGAGGGACTGGTCATTGAGTTGCATGCGGAGTCGGGTCGCACAGTGGGTCAGTGAGGAGATGTTCTCCGCCCCACCGATCTGTTTGATGATGTGTTGCGCCGTTGTCGTGGTTGTGGACGCCATGGACGCTGTCCTTTCGGATGTCAGAGCTACTCGGCTGCCGCTCATCCGGACTGTTGTCATGACCACCTGAGGGTTATTTTACGGTGGGTTCATACCCGGTTTGTGCCGGAGTGTTGGCATTACGCCCATCATAGGCCCATAAACAACAAAGCCACAAGAGACACCCCAACGTGAGCCATGTCACTGGTCATCACCAGCGCACGGACGCGAATTCACCCCGTCGAAACCAGTGCCCGCGGTATCGAAAGGAGTCTCCCTTCGACCGCGTGAATTCGACCGGGACGGGGCCGGGGGACGTCGATAAGCAACAGGGCCCCGCCCTCCCCACAACGGGAAGGACGGGGCCCTGTCAGGCGACTGTCTTAGTTGCCGGCCAGCTTCTCGCGCAGAGCAGCGAGCTGCTCGTCGGAGGCGAGGGAACCACCGGTGGACTCAGCCGGAGCCTCAGCGGATGCCGGAGCTGCATCCTCGGACTCGGAGGAGTAGTTGGTGGCTGCCTGCTCGGCGGCCTCGGCGGCAGCGGCACGGTGACGCTCGATCTGAGCGGTGTGCAGCTGGTGGCGACGATCTGCCTCGGCGTAGCGGGCCTCCCAGGCCTGACGCTGCTCGTCGAAGCCCTCGAGCCACTCGTTGGTCTCCGGGTCGAAGCCCTCCGGGAAGATGTAGTTGCCCTGCTCGTCGTAGGAGTCGGCCATGCCGTACTTGGACGGGTCGAACTCGTCGGTGTAGTCCTCGTCGGCCTGCTTGAGGGACAGGGAGATACGACGACGCTCGAGGTCGATGTCGATGACCTTGACCATGGCCTCCTGGCCGACGGTGACAACCTGGTCCGGAACCTCGACGTGGCGCTGAGCCAGCTCGGAGATGTGGACCAGGCCCTCGATGCCCTCCTCGACGCGGACGAAGGCGCCGAACGGGACGAGCTTGGTGACCTTGCCCGGGACGATCTGGCCCACAGCGTGGGTGCGGGCGAAGACGCGCCACGGGTCCTCCTGGGTCGCCTTCAGCGACAGGGAGACGCGCTCGCGGTCGAGATCGACGTCGAGAACCTCGACGGTGACCTCATCGCCGACGGTGACGACCTCGGACGGGTGGTCGATGTGCTTCCAGGACAGCTCGGAGACGTGAACCAGGCCGTCGACACCGCCGAGATCGACGAAGGCGCCGAAGTTGACGATGGAGGACACGACGCCCTTGCGGACCTGGCCCTTCTGCAGCTGGTGCAGGAACTCGGAGCGGACCTCGGACTGGGTCTGCTCGAGCCATGCGCGGCGGGACAGGACCACGTTGTTGCGGTGCTTGTCCAGCTCGATGATCTTGGCCTCGAGCTCCTGGCCGATGTACGGGTCCAGGTCGCGGACGCGACGCATCTCGACGAGGGAGGCCGGCAGGAAGCCGCGGAGACCGATGTCCAGGATGAGGCCGCCCTTGACGACCTCGATGACGGTACCGGTGACCGGCTCGTCCTTCTCCTGCAGCTCCTCGATGGCACCCCAGGCGCGCTCGTACTGTGCACGCTTCTTGGAGAGGATCAGACGACCCTCCTTGTCCTCCTTGGTGAGGACCAGTGCGTCGATCTGGTCGCCGACCTCGACGACCTCATCCGGGTCGACATCGTGCTTGATGGACAGCTCGCGGGACGGAATGACGCCCTCGGTCTTGTAGCCGATGTCGAGAAGAACCTCGTCGCGGTCGACCTTGACGACGGTGCCCTCGACGATGTCACCATCGTTGAAGTACTTGATCGTGGCGTCGACTGCTGCGAGGAAGTCCTCAGCGGTGCCGATGTCGTTGACGGCAACCTGAGGGGTAGTGGTGTTGGGCATGTGTTCAGTTGCTCCGAATTGGATAGGAGATAGAAAGTGGACAGGAACGTGTCTCTCGGCTGTCCGATCTCACCCCGCGCATGCGCGGACCCTCCTATTACAGTCCACTGCACCGCAAGACACAGACACGCCCAATACACACTAGTGCCTCAACCAGTCAAGGGCAAATACCACGGGAAGTGAAGGAAGTCCATGACAACACCTGAAACATCCGCCTCACAGGCCGCCACCGCCAACCGCTCCTGGTGGGACCACGATGCCGCGGACTACCACTCCCGTCATGCCTCCTACCTGGACGGATTCCACTGGTGCCCGGAGATGCTCGCCGAGTCGGACGCCCGCCTCCTCGGGGACGTCGCGGGCCTGGACGTCCTCGAGATCGGCTGCGGATCCGCCCCGTGCGCCTCCTGGCTGGCGCGTCATTCCAGCGCCTTCGTCACCGGATTCGACCTCTCGCACGCGATGCTCACCCACGCCGACGGCCGCGTCCCCCTCACCCAGGCCGACGCCCAGGCGCTGCCCTACCGTGACGCCTCCTTCGACGTCGCCTTCTCCGTCTTCGGCGCTCTCCCCTTCGTCCCCGACGTCACATCGGTGCTTATCGACGTCGCCCGCGTTCTCCGCCCCGGCGGCCGCCTGGTCTTCTCCGTCAACCACCCCATGCGGTGGATCTTCCCCGACGACCCGCAGGCCTTCGAAGCGCAGATTAGCTACTTCGAGCGGGAATACGTCGAGCACGACGAGGACGGCACCGTCACCTACGCGGAGTTCCACCGCACCCTCGGCGACTGGGTTCGGGCCCTCGATGCCGCCGGGTTCCAGCTGCACGACCTCCTCGAACCCGAGTGGCCGGAGCACCTCACCGAGAACTGGGGTCAATGGTCCCCGGAGCGCGGTCGCATCTTCCCCGGCACCGCCATCTTCGTGTGCCGGATACGGTAGTGTGGCGGGCAGCACACCATCCATAAGAGAAGGGGAATGTCATGTCCAACGTATCCGCCATGATTGACAGCCACCCGCAGGGCGGGAGCGTCGACAAGCAGCTGCTCGCAGAGTGCATCGAGGCCTGTTTCAGCTGTGCTCAGACCTGCACCGCCTGCGCCGACGCGTGTCTCTCCGAGGACTCCGTCGCCGACCTGCGCGACTGCATCCGCACCGACCTCGACTGCGCCGACATCTGCGCCGCCACCGGCACCGTGCTCACCCGCCTGACCGGCAGCAACACCGCCACCGTACGGGCACTGCTCGAGGCCTGCCGCACCGCCTGCGCTGAATGCGCGGCAGACTGCGAGGAGCACGCCGACCACCACGAGCACTGCCGTATCTGCGCGGAGGCCTGCCGCCGCTGCGAGAAGGCGTGCGCCGCACTGCTGGAGTCGCTGTGAACCTCAGTCCCGACATCACGCCCGCCGGCGCCGGTTCCATCTCCGACGGCACCATCCGTTTCGACCGCACGCTCCCCGGTTCCGTGGACGATCTCTGGGCGGCGGTGAGCGCCCGCGTCGACGGCGAGACCGTCGTCTACGACTTCGGCGAGGAGGGCCGCGCCACCGGCCAGGTCACCCACTCCGACCCGCCGCGCGCGCTGGTCCACACCTGGAACTGGCCGGGCCTGCCGGAGTCCTTCGTCACCTGGAAGATCGGCGAGGGCAACATCCGCCTCACCCACGAGGGCCTGCTCGGCGCGGAGGCCGTCGACTACGCCCTCGGCTGGCACCTCATCCTCGACGAGCTCGAGGGCGTGGAATCCGATCCCGCCCAGCTCCACGAGTACTACGCCGGCCTGTGACGTACTGGCTCTTCGACATCGACGGCACGCTCGTCGACTCCACCCCGGCGGTGGAACGCGCGTGGCGCACCTGGGCCGCCGAGAACGACCTCGACGCCGCGGCGATCCCGCAGGTCAGCCACGGCCGCCGCGGGAAGGACACGCTGGCGGACTTCGTGGCACCCGAGTGTGTCGACGCCGCCTACCAGCGCCTCCTCGCCCTCGAGATGGCCGACCTCGACTCCGTCGTGGCGCTACCCGAGGCCGCCGAGCTGCTGGCCTCACTCCCCCGCGACCGGTGGGCGGCGGTGACCTCCGGGGGACGGGAGCTCATGAGTGCCCGGCTGGCGGCCGCCGGGCTGCCGGTGCCGGATGTGCTGGTCACGGCGGAGGATGTCGACGTCGGTAAGCTCGACCCGGCCGGGTACCTGCTGACCGCGCGACCTCTCGGGGCGGATCCCGCCGAGTGCATCGTCGTGGAGGATGCCCCCGCGGGCCTGGAGGCGGGATGCCGCGCCGGTTGCCGCGTCATCGCGGTGACCACCTCCCACTCGCCCGGACAGTTGGCGGGCTACGAGGTCCTCCCTGACCTCACCTGCCTCCACATACCCACCTGACCGGGCTCGATGCGACTGGTGACGGAGAAACCGAAGCGTTCGTAGTACGGGATGAGCTCCTCCACGCACTCAAGGTAGACGGGCTGCCCCTGGGAATCCGCCACGTCGAGGCCCTCCCGGATGAGAGCGGTGCCCACTCCCCCGGTCTGCGCGGCTGGATCGACCGCCACCCCGGCCAGGTACCAGTGCTCCTCGGTGGGATGGGCGGCGTGGGTGGCGGCGTCGATGCGCCGGCCGCGATCGGCGAAGGTCCGCAGCAGCGCCGGGGCCGCCAGGACACCCCGCCACGCCGGGGTCTTCCACTGCCCGGGGGCGGACCAGGCGATGGCCCCCACCACGGTGTCTGCGCCGTCGACCGCGAACATGAGCCGCCCGTGCCTGCGCACGTGCCCGAAGGAGGAACGGAAGAAAGCGGGCAGCACGCCGGCGCGGGCACGCTCGTCGGGGATGAGCCACTCCCACTGCGGGGTGGTGTGGAAGGAACGGCCGAACACTGCGGCGGCGGCGCGGAGGTCGGCGCGGGTACCCGGCCGGAGCGTCATCAGTGCGCGGCCTCGTCCCAGTTCTCTCCCGCCCCGGCGGAGACCTCCAGCGGGACGCGGAGGGTGATGGCGGAGTCCATCTCGCGCTCGAGGATCTCGCGGACCTGCTCCAGCTCCCCCGGGGCGATCTCGACGACCAGCTCGTCGTGGACCTGGAGGAGGACTCGCGAGGCGACGCCGGCGTCGACAAGCGCACGGTCAACGCGGATCATCGCGACCTTGATGATGTCCGCCGCCGTGCCCTGGATCGGCGCGTTGAGGGCGGCCCGCTCGGCGTTCTCGCGGGCGACGCGGTTGTCGGAGTTGAGCTCCGGCAGGTAGCGACGCCGCCCGAAGAGGGTCGACGTGTAACCGTCCTTCCGGGCCTTCTCCACGACCTCGGCGAGGTAGCGCTTCACTCCGCCGAAACGCTCGAAGTAGTTCTCCATGATGCCCTTGGCCTCGCCGGCGGGGATGGACAGCTGCTGGGAGAGGCCGAAGGCGGACAGTCCGTAGACGAGGCCGTAGGACATGGCCTTGACGCGGCGGCGTAACTCCGGGGTGACCTGGTCGATGGGGACGTCGAAGACGCGCGAGCCGACGTAATTGTGCAGGTCCTCGCCCTGCTGGTAGGCGTCGATGAGACCGGGGTCCTCGGAGAGGTGCGCCATGACGCGCATCTCGATCTGGGAGTAGTCGGCGGTGAGCAGGCACTCGTAGCCCTCGCCGGCGACGAACGCCGAGCGGATCTTCCGGCCCGCCGGGGTGCGCACCGGGATGTTCTGCAGGTTCGGCTCGGTGGAGCTGAGGCGGCCGGTGGACGCGACGGTCTGGTGGAAGGTGGTGTGGATGCGGCCGTCGGGCTGCACCGTCTTGATGAGTCCCTCGAGGGTCGTCTTCATCTTCTGGTACTCGCGGTGCGCGAGCAGGTGGTCGAGGAACGGGTGCGGGTGCTTGACCGCCAGGCCCTCGATCTCCTTGGCCGCCGTGGAGTAGCCGGTCTTGGTCTTCTTCGTCTTGGGCATGCCGAAGGTGTCGAACAGGACGACCTGCAGCTGCTTCGGGCTCGACAGGTTGAGCCCCGGGTCGCCGGCCAGCTCACGGGCGGCGGCCTCCTCCTCCTTGACGTGGTCGATGAAGCTCGCCAGCTGCTCCTCCAGTGTCTCGACGTCGACCGCGATGCCGGTGGCCTCCATCCGCGCGAGGATGGCGGCGAGCGGGATCTCCAGGTCGCAGTAGAGCTCGTAGGCGGAGATGCCCTGCAGCTGGACGGTCAGTTCCTCCGCCAGCTCGAGCACGGCCGCCGCGGAATCCACCAGCGAGGTGTCCCCCAGGAGGGAGAGCTGTCCCTCCGGCTCGGCGAGCTGCCGTTGCAGGTGCCGCTGGTAGATGTCCTTGAGCTCGTAGGTGCGCTGCCCGGGGCGCAGGAGGTAGGCGGCGATGGCGGTGTCGTGGGTGACCCCGCACAGCTCCATGCCACGCCCGGCGAACATGTGGAACGCCGCCTTCGACTCGTGGAGGTACTTCGGGTCCTCCGAGGCCAGCCAGGTGGCCAGGGCCTTCTCGTCGGCGGGCGAAAGGTCGGCCATCTCGGCGCTCACCGCGTGCCGTTGCTTATCGACGATCGCCACCGCCTGCACGTCGCCCTGGTTCGGCGACCCGTCGCCGACGACATACATCGCCAGCCCCTGGCCCGCCCGGGCGGGCAGCCACTCGGAGAGAGGACCGGCGTCGACGGTGACGTCGACAAGCTCCTCGGTGGGGGCCTCGACGGCACCCTTCGTGGGGACCGCGGCGAGGATGCGCTCGCGGAGGTTGGCGCCGAACTGGAGGTCGTCGAAACGTTCGGCGACCTTCGCCACATCGGCGGGCCGGAGGGTGAGCTCATCGGGGCCGAGCGGCAGCTCCATGTCCGTGAGCATGTGCGTGAGCTGCCGGTTGAGCCGCACCTGGTCGAGGCGCTCGCGGAAGTTGTCACCCGCTTTGCCCTTGATCTCGTCCGCGTGCTCGAGGAGGTTGTCCAGGGTTCCGTACTGCTGGATCCACTTCGTGGCCGTCTTCTCGCCGACGCCCGGGATGTTGGGCAGGTTGTCGGACGGGTCTCCGCGCAGGGCCGCGAAGTCGGGGTACTGGGCCGGGGTGAGGCCGTACTTCTCCTCGACGGCGGCCGGGGTGAAACGGAGCAGCGTCGACACGCCCCGCATCGGGTAGAGCACCGTGACATCGTCGCTCACCAGCTGCAGGTAATCACGGTCACCGGTGATGATGAGCGTCTCGTAACCCAGCGGCTCCGCGGCGGTGGTGAGCGTGGCGACGATGTCATCGGCCTCGTAGTTCGGCATGCTCAGCGTGCAGATGCCCAGGTCCTCCAGCACCTCCTGGAGGATGTCCACCTGCCCCTTGAACTCCGGCGGGGACGCCTCGCGCTGCGCCTTGTACTCCGGGAACATCTCCGTCCGGAACGTCTGGCGCCCCACGTCGAAGGCCACCGCCACGTGCGTCGGCTGCTCCTCGGCGAGGATGTTCGCCAGCATGGAGAGGAAACCGTAGACAGCGTTGGTGTGCTGGCCACCGGTCGTCGAGAAGTTTTCGGCGGGCAGGGCGTAGAAGGCGCGGAAGGCCATCGAATGCCCGTCGATGAGCAGGAGGCGGTTGTTCTCAGTCACGCTGTCCAAGTGTAGCCAGGGGGATTGCCCCGGCGGGGCGCGCGTGGATTAAACTGGTCCGGCACGCCCTCGTAGCCCAATTGGCAGAGGCAGCGGATTCAAAACCCGCACAGTGTGGGTTCGAGTCCCACCGGGGGCACTTTGTGAGATGCGGCGCGCCGCCGGACGCGCTCCTTCACGCAGAGTTGCCCCCTGGTTAACCGCCGGTTCACCAGGGGGCTTCGTGGTGGTTACCTCGGAAACGTATGGTCGATGTGCTCCCTGTCGGGCTGTCCCGGCCCGCGCACATCCGAGGAGAGACACCATGTCCACCCCCACCATGCCCGGCGCCCACGAGGTGCATGAGGCTCCGACGGACCAGAACGAGGCAGCTGCGGCGCGGAGCCCGCTGGAACGCTTCGGCCTCCGGGGCCGGGCCCTCGAGATCGCCAACTGGGTGGCGGTCGCGCTCGGCATCTACCTGCTCATCACCGCCGTCAGCGTCATCGGCGACGGCTTCAAACTGGCCACCGGCGGGCAGGCGGAGGAGCTGTTCGCCTTCGCCTCCAACCCGCTCATCGCCCTGATGATCGGTGTGCTCGCCACCGCCCTCATCCAGTCGTCCTCGACGGTCACCTCGATCACCGTCGGCCTGGTCGCCGGCGGCCTGCCCATGGCCACGGCCATCCCCATGCTCATGGGCGCCAACATCGGCACGACCCTGACCTCCACGCTGGTCTCCCTCGGCATGGTCCGCCAGAAGGAGGACTTCCGGCGGGCCTTCGCCGCCGCGTCGGTGCACGACTTCTTCAACCTCCTCGCCGTGGTCATCTTCCTCCCGCTGGAGATGATGTCCGGCCTGCTCGACCGGGTCTCCACGTTCTTCGCCGATCAGCTGGCGGGCTCTGACGGCGGTCTGTTCGCCACCATCTTCGCCGGCATCGGCACCGCGGTGACCGCCGTCACCGATCCGCTGGCCGACCTCATCGGCATGATCGGGGACGTGCTCCCCGAACCGTGGGGCGGCATCCTCCTCATCCTCATCGGCATCGGCCTGATCCTGGCGGTCATCAACTTCATCGGTGTGCTGCTCAAGGTGGTCATGGTGGGCAAGGCCAAGCAGGTCCTCCACAACGCCATCGGCCGTGGTCCGCTGTCCGGCATCCTCTCCGGCACGCTCATCACCGTCATGGTGCAGTCCTCGTCGACGACCACCTCGCTCATGGTCCCGCTCGCGGGTTCGGGCACGTTCTCCCTCAAGCAGGTCTACCCCTTCACGCTGGGCGCCAACATCGGCACGACGATCACCGCCCTCATCGCCGCGTTCGCGTTCACCGGCATCGAGGCCCGTCTGGCCCTGCAGGCCGCACTGGTGCATCTGGTGTTCAACCTGTTCGCCACGATCCTCATCTACGGGCTGCCGTTCCTGCGCAACATCCCCGTCTTCGGCGCCACGACGCTGGCCCGCCTGGGTTCGGAGAACAAGCTCTACATCGCCGGGTGGGTGCTCGGCGTGTTCCTGGCGCTGCCGGCCCTGCTCATCTTCCTCACCGTGATCCTCTAAGGAGACGACCATGACCACCGATCCCAAACTCACCCTGGAGGAGCAGCTCGAGGAGATCCTCTCCGACACCGAGCGTCGTCTGCAGGAGCTCCAGGAGCAGCGTCAGCGCGAGGAGATCGAACGCCTTCCGGAGCTGTTCGCCGCCACGAGCAGCCGCTGGCAGAACATCCGCCTGTTCATCGACGAGCTCATGAGTGACCTGCGTGACCGCCGGGAGGGTGAGGACGCATGAAGCCGCGCCGTATCCTCCCCGCCGTGACAACCGTCACTGCCGCAGCTGTGCTGCTCACCGGCTGCACGCCGACGAGCGACGACCCCGTCCGGGTCACCGGTTCCTCCACCGTCGCCCCCATCACCGCGCACATGGCCCGCGCGCAGCAGGTCGCCATCGAGCAGACCACCGACGGCACCCTCGACGGTTTCGAGGAGTTCTGCCGGGGTGAGTCGCACATCAACAACGCCTCCGTGCCCATCACCGACGACCTGGCGGCACTCTGCGCCGAGAACGACATCGAGTTCATCGAGCTCCCCATCGCCCTCGACGCCCTGTCCGTGGTGCGCAACTCCGCCAACGGCGCCGTCCGGGATCTGACCATGGAGGAGCTCGGCGCGATCTGGACACCGGATTCCGCGGTGACCACCTGGGCCGATGTCCGTGACGGGTGGCCGGACGAGGAGATCGTCCTGGTCGGCCGCCCGGAGGGTTCCGGCACCTTCGACTACTTCACCACCGCGGTCAACGGTGAGGCGGGTCAGATCCGGGAGGACTACCGCGCCACCGACGACATCGAGGAGCTCACCGGCTGGATCGCCGGGGACGCCGACGCCCTCGGGTTCATGGGCATCGGCAACTACCTCGCCGCGGACGAGGAGGACCGCAACGTCATGGCGACGGTCGCCGTCGACGGCGTCGAGCCCTCCCTCGCCGGTGTCCAGGACGGCTCCTACCAGGCTCTCACCCGCGCGCTGTTCCTCTACGTCTCCGTCGCGGCCCTCGAGGAGCGCGAGGACCTGGAGGACTTCGTGTCCGGGTACCTCGACGAGGTCCACGACCACCTGCCGCTGGTGTACTACTACCGCTTCCAGGAGGAGACCTACGACAAGGTGCGCGCGCGTTTCGACGAGCGCGTCACCGGTTCGCTTCTCGACGGCGTCCCGCAGGACGACGTCGACATCGAGGCGCTGCTCTAACTACCCGCTGCGTCCTGGGAAGTACGGTCCGACGGGCCGGGAGAGGCCGACGCCCGCCTACTGCAGCGCCGCGCCGTTGTTGCGGGCGAGGGCCTCGTTGCCCAGGTCCGTCGGGTGGAGGGACATGGTGTACGCCGGGCTGGTGACGTCGATGCTGCCCGAGACGTAGCGGGAGGCGTCCGGCGCGCAGGTGTTGTGGCCGCGGGTGAGCGCGTAGTTGTCGACGAAGATCATGCCGTTGCGTTCGGCACCGACGCGCTGCATCTCGCGGATGTTGTTCTCCACCTGGTGACCCGGGACCGGGATGCCCAGCGGCAGATTGGGGATCACCTGGATGAGGCACAGGCCGGTGCCGTTGGTGATCTCCGGCATGCCGGTGACGATGATGCGGGCACCCGGCGCGACGGCGCGGATCTTGGCGCCGGCGCGGGAGAGGTTGTGGGAGAAGCGCTCGGTCATGGAGGGCACGTCGCTGGAGTTCGCGCCCTCATTGCGTCCGAACGGGCCCCAGTCGTTGGCACCGATGGCGAGGTAGACCGCGCGGGTGCCGCCGTGCAGGTGACCGTCGCGGATGGCGGCGTCGATCTTGCCCAGCATGGACAGGGAGGTCTCGGCGGTGCAGGAGCGGTCGACGACGGGGACGCCGGTCTGCTGCTGCATCTTGAGGGGCCAGTTGTTCGGTGACTGCAGGCACCCCTCGCTGGCACGCGGGTAGTCGGCGGGCACCAGGCCGGAGGACAGGGAGCTGCTCCGGTAGTGGTTGTAGAACTGGTCCGGCACCGCGGTGTAGGAGTCACCGAAGACGACGGCGTTGCCCGGCTGTGCCTGTGCAGGGGTGACGCCGACGACGGCGGGGAGGGCGAGGGCGGAGGCGAGGGCCACTGCGGCCATGCGGCGGAGGAACATGCGGAATCACTTCCCGGATAACTGTGTAGATATGTATTCCCTCCACTGTCGCACATTCCCGTCGGCAGGGGTGCCACCAGGGCGCCCCCGCGGCGGAGGATCCGGTTACCGCACATTCCGGCGACATCGCTCTTAGAGTGGACCGTATGGTCGAAGTACGTATTCACGGACGGGGCGGACAGGGCGTGGTCACCGCGTCCGACCTCATCGCGATGGCCGCTTTCGAGGAGGGGCGGCACGCGCAGGCGTTCCCCTCCTTCGGTTCGGAGAGGACCGGCGCGCCCGTGGTGGCGTACTGCCGGATCAGTGACATCCCGATCCGCACCCGGGAGCCGGTGCTCAACCCGGATCTCGTCGTGGTGCAGGACCGCACGCTGCTGCCTATCCTCAACGTGTTCTCGGGTCTGACGGAGGACGGGTACGTCCTCATCAACTCCTCGAAGCGCAGCGCCGAGCTGGGTCTGAGCGAGCTGCAGGCGCGGCAGCCGGCGGGGCATTTCATGACGATCCCGGCCACCGACATCGCCCGGGAGTACACGGGACGCACGGTCCCGAATGCGGTGCTGCTCGGCGGCGTCGCGGCGCTCACCGGCCTGTACCGGATGGAGTCGGTGGGCGACGCCATCATGGCGCGCTTCCCCGGCAAGGTCGGCGAGATGAACGTCGCCGCCGCCCAGGCCGCTTATGACCTGGTCATGTCCAAGCAGCAGGAGTCGAAGCAGGAGGCAACCCATGCTTAAGCAGATCGAGGGATCCCAGGCGGTGGCGCAGGCCGTCGCGGCGTGCCGCCCGGAGGTCATCTGCGCCTACCCCATCTCCCCGCAGACCCACATCGTCGAGGCCCTGTCCGCGATGAGCAAGAAGGGCGAGCTGGGTTCGTGCGAGTACGTCAACGTCGAGAGTGAGTTCTCGGCGATGTCCGCCTCTATCGGTGCGTCCGCGGCCGGGGCCCGCTCCTACACGGCCACGGCCTCGCAGGGCCTGCTGTTCATGGTGGAGGCGGTGTACAACGCCTCCGGACTGGGCCTGCCGATCGTCATGACGGTGGCCAACCGCGCCATCGGTTCGCCGATCAACATCTGGAACGACCAGACGGACTCAATGTCCCAGCGTGACTCCGGGTGGCTGCAGCTCTACGCCACCGACAACCAGGAGGCCGCCGATCTGCACGTCCAGGCCTTCAAGATCGCGGAGGAGCTCTCCCTGCCGGTGATGGTGTGCATGGACGGGTTCATCCTCACGCACGCGATGGAGCAGGTGGACATCCCGGAGGCGGCGGACGTCGACACGTTCCTTCCCCCGTACGAGCCGCGTCAGGTCCTTGACCCGGCCGCGCCGATCTCCATCGGTGCGATGGTCGGCCCGGAGGCGTTCACCGAGGTCCGCTACCTGGCGCACCACAAGCAGCTGCAGGCCCTCGACGTCATTCCGCGGGTGAGCGCTGAGTTCGCGGAGATCTTCGGCCGCACCTCCGGCGGGCTCATGCACCACTACCGCACGGAGGACGCCGAGACGATCATCGTGTGCCTCGGCTCGGTGACGGGCACCCTGTGCGACGTCGTCGATGAGCGCCGGGAGCAGGGGGAGAGGATCGGCGTGCTCTCCATCGTCTCGTTCCGCCCCTTCCCCGCTGCCGCGGTGCGTGCCGCCTTGGAGAACGCCACCCGCTTCATCGTCCTGGAGAAGGCGTTCTCCGTCGGCATCGGCGGCATCGTCTCCTCCCACTGCCGCGCCGCCATGCGTGGGAAGCGCTTCATCTGCCACGAGCTCATCGCGGGCCTCGGCGGGCGTGACATCACCAAGGCGTCGCTGCACTCCTACCTCGACCGCGCCGTCGTCGACGACGTCGAGGACACCACGTTCCTCGACCTCGACCGGGAGCTTGTCGACGCCGAGCTCGCCCGCGAGGACGCCCACCGCCGCTCCGGGGCGATCCCGGAGAACATGCTCCGCGATCTGGCCGCCAGGGAGAACTGACCATGTCTGATTTCCGCTACACCACCGCCCTGCCCATGCCGAGCTTCCCCGCCACCGAGATCCCCGGGTCGGAGGAGACGAAGTTCTACCAGGTGGGCTCGTTCGCCATCGGCAACCGCCTCATCGAGGACAAGCTGCTGTCTATCCAGTCCGGCCCGGACCGTTTCAACTCGCTGACCTCGGGCCACCGGGCCTGTCAGGGCTGCGGCGAGGCCCTCGGTGCCCGCTACGCCCTCGACGCCGCGGTGGCGGCCACCGACGGGCAGCTCATCGCCTGCAACGCCACCGGCTGCCTCGAGGTGTTCTCCACCCCGTACCCGGAGACCTCGTGGAACCTGCCGTGGATCCACTCCCTGTTCGGTAACGCCCCGGCCGTCGCGACGGGCGTCGCCGCGGCGCTCAAGGCGAAGGGCCGGGAGGATGTCCGCGTCGTCGCCCAGGGCGGTGACGGCGGCACCGTCGACATCGGCTTCGGCCCCCTGTCCGGCATGTTCGAGCGTAACGACGACGTCCTCTACATCTGCTACGACAACGAGGCGTACATGAACACCGGCGTGCAGCGCTCCGGTGCCACCCCGCCGGCCGCCCGCACCGCGACCACCCAACCGGTGGGCCCGGAGCCGGGCAACGTCTTCGGCCAGGGCAAGAACCTCCCGCGCATCGCCATGGCGCACGAGATCCCCTACGTCGCCACCGCCACCGTCGCGGACCTGCACGACCTGGAGTACAAGGTCACCCGCGCGATGGAGATGCGCGGCGCCCGGTACCTGCATGTCTTCGTGCCCTGTCCGCTGGGCTGGGGGTCGGCGTCGAAGGACACCATCAAGCTGGCCCGCCTGGCCACGCAGACGGGTCTGTTCCCCGTCTTCGAGGCGGAGTACGGCGACATCACCTCGGTGAAGAAGATCCGTCGCCCCGCGCCCGTGGAGGAGTACCTCAGGCTGCAGCGTCGCTACGCGCACCTGTTCCGGAAGGGCGGATCCCCGGAGGTCATCGCACGCCTGCAGGCCCTGGCCGACCGTAACATCCGCCGCTACAACCTCATCGACGAGGAATCCCTCGACGAGTTCGTCAAGTACGAAGGAGACGAGAAGTGAGCAGCCAGAACCTGGGCATGCCCTTCGCCATCACCCTGCAGACCGGCTCCTCGCTGGCCAACAAGACCGGCTCCTGGCGCAGCGAACGCCCCGTCTACGTCGACCTGCTCCCGCCGTGCAACAAGGCCTGCCCCGCCGGCGAGAACATCCAGGGGTGGCTCTACCACGCGGAGGAGGGCGACTACGAGGCCGCGTGGCGCGAGATCATGGTGAACAATCCGCTGCCCGCCGTCATGGGGCGTGTCTGCTACCACGAGTGCCAGACCGCCTGTAACCGCGCGGAGGTCGACGAGGCCGTCGGCATCAACGCCATCGAGCGCTTCCTCGGCGACCGCGCCATCGAGGAGGGGTGGCAGGTCGAGCCCCTCCTGGATCCCTCGGGGAAGAAGGTGCTCGTCGTCGGTTCCGGTCCCTCCGGTCTGTCCGCCGCCTACCACCTGGCGCGCCTGGGGCATGAGGTGACGGTCCGCGACCAGGGCGAGAAACCCGGCGGCATGATGCGCTACGGCATCCCCTCCTACCGTCTCCCCCGCCACATCCTCGACGCGGAGATCGCCCGCATCGCCGCTCTCGGCGTCACCTTCGAACAGAGTGTCACCGTCACCGACGTCGACACGGAACTCGAGCTTTTCGACGCCGTGTTCACCGCCGTCGGTGCCCAGCTGGGACGCAACGTGGAGGTTCCCGCCGGCTCGGCGGCCACCATCATGAACGCCGTCGACCTGCTGCGCGACACCGAGTCCGGGGACGTGCCGCTGCTGGGCCGACGCGTCGTGGTCTACGGCGGTGGCAACACCGCCGT
>ERZ1032871.57-NODE-57-length-16095-cov-6.834975_pt1 | contig 16095 bp, 17 predicted proteins | sample MGYA00519026_ERZ1032871 | MGnify/ENA primary metagenome ERZ1032871 (study PRJEB33719, sample SAMN04262510) | wastewater metagenome | biome: rural village; feature: composting latrine chamber; material: composting feces with ash | place: El Salvador | collected...
TGTGTCCACCTATGAAAAACCGCCTCTGGATCTGCTGGCACCGGGTGTGGTTTCTTCGGGATCCGAGAAAAAAGAAATTGTACGAAAAGCGGAGAAAATCGAAAACACGCTCGCTAATTTCGGCATCGATGCAAAAGTGACCCAGGTAAATCGGGGACCGACGGTCACCTGTTTTGAAATGGAACCGGCGCCCGGCGTGAAAGTCAGCCGGATTGTCAGCCTGTCCGATGACCTCGCGCTGAATCTCGCCGCATCCGACATCCGGATTGTGGCTCCGCTTCCTGGAAAAGCCGCCGTGGGGCTGGAAGTCCCGAATGAAACCAAGGATATGGTCACCGTACGGGAAATCATCGAAGCGCGCGAATTTCAGCAGACTTCTGCCGGCCTGCCGTTTGCGCTCGGAAAAACGATCACGGGAAAGCCGATTGTCTCTGCCATCGAAAAAATGCCGCATATGCTGATTGCCGGCGCCACCGGATCCGGAAAAAGCGTCTGCATCAATACGATTATTATGAGCCTTTTGTATCATGCCCGTCCGGATGAGGTAAAACTGGTGCTGATTGACCCGAAGATGGTCGAACTGTCCGTCTACAACGGGATTCCCCATCTGATTGTTCCCGTGGTGACGCAGCCGAAAAAAGCGGCTGCGGCCATGTTCTGGGCGGTGGAGGAGATGGAAAGGCGCTACAAGCTGTTTTCAGAAAACCGCGTCCGTGATATCACGACCTACCGGCAAAAGGCGCAGACCGACGACACGCTGGATCCGCTGCCCTATATTGTCATCATCATCGACGAACTGGCGGATCTGATGATGGTCGCTGCCAATGAAGTGGAAAGTTATATCGCACGACTCGCCCAGATGGCGCGTGCCTGCGGCATCCATCTCATCGTGGCGACACAGCGGCCTTCGGTGGACGTCATTACGGGTACCATCAAGGCAAATATTCCTTCGCGCATCAGTTTCCAGGTGAGCTCGCAGGTGGATTCTCGCACGATCCTCGACATGGCGGGGGCGGAGAAACTCCTCGGAAAGGGCGATATGCTCTTTTATCCGACCGGATTCAGCAAGCCGCTGCGCGTGCAGGGTGCCTTTATCACGGAAAACGAAGTGGAAAAAGTCGTATCCTGGCTCAAAGAATCTCACAAGCAGCAGTATGATGCGGAAGTCCTAGAAACCATCGAGGAGAACACGCAGGTCACGCCGGAACCGACCGACGGCGATCCGATGCTTTCCGAGGCGCTGGATATCATTCTCAATGAGGGACAGGCTTCGGTGTCTTTGCTACAGCGAAAAATGAAAGTGGGCTATGCGCGCGCCGGTCGCATGATCGACGAGCTGGAAGAAGGCGGCTATATCGGCCGCCATGAAGGCAGCAAACCGCGTAAGCTCCTGGTATCCTACAATCCTATGAAGGAGGCTGATCATGAATCTGGCGAATAAACTGACGCTGTTGCGCGTATTTTTGATCCCCGTGTTTGTACTGGTCTTTCAGCTGCGGGGCATCGGTGTGGCGTCGGCCCTGGTGTTTGTGATTGCCTCTTTAACCGACACCCTGGACGGCTATATCGCCCGCTCGAGAAGTCTGGTGACGACCTTTGGCAAATTCGCCGATCCCCTGGCAGACAAAATTCTGGTGACGGCCGCACTCATCCTTCTGGTGGGCACGGGCAGTATTCCCGCCTGGGCGGTGATTCTGATTATCGCCCGCGAATTTATTGTTACGGGTTTTCGCATTCTGGCCGCCAGTGCCAGTATTACAATCGCCGCATCCTCACTCGGAAAAACCAAGACGATTACGCAGTTTATCGCAATTATCCTCCTGCTGCTCAACAATCCGTTTTTCGGTGGCGTGCGCATGGATCTGTTCGTCTTTTATCTGAGCGTCGCGCTGACGGTTCTGTCCGGCGCGGATTATCTGTATAAGAACCGAAGGATCCTGGATCTGTCCAATCTGTAATTGACACACCGCAATTCGTTGGGTACAATAAAAGGGAACGAATGTTCTATATTTATGAAAGGGGTGGCCACCAAATGGAAGACAAATCGGAACGCTTAAAAGCGCTTCAGGCTGCGTTTACAAAAATTGAAAAACAATACGGTAAAGGCGCCGTGATGAAATTGGGGGATGCCCCGGTTGCAAAACTGGATGTAATCCCGACAGGCTCCATCGCACTGGATATCGCACTCGGCGTGGGCGGAGTCCCGCGCGGACGTATCGTTGAAATCTATGGACCCGAGTCATCGGGGAAAACGACCGTGGCCCTTCATATGGTCGCGGAAGCACAAAAAATGGGCGGCATTGCCGCTTTTATCGACGCGGAGCACGCCCTGGATGCCCAGTATGCTAGACGCCTGGGTGTCGATACCGATGAACTCGTCATATCACAGCCCGATACCGGTGAGCAGGCGCTGGAAATTGCGGAATCCCTGGTTCGCTCCAACGCCGTCGACATTATCGTCGTCGACTCCGTGGCGGCACTTGTGCCGCGCGCGGAAATCGAGGGGGAGATGGGTGATTCCCACGTCGGTCTGCAGGCGCGTCTGATGAGTCAGGCACTGCGCAAACTCGCGGGAGCCATCAACCGCACCCATACCGTTCTTATTTTTATCAATCAGCTGCGGGAAAAAATCGGTGTCATGTTCGGAAATCCGGAAACGACCACCGGCGGACGCGCACTGCGTTTTTATTCCTCCGTCCGTCTGGATATCCGCCGGGCCGATACGATTAAGGAAGGCGACACCATCATCGGCAACAAAACCCGCGTAAAAGTTGTAAAAAACAAAGTGGCTCCGCCGTTCAAACAGGTGGAATTCGATATTATGTACGGTCTCGGAATCTCCAAGGAAGGTAATCTCGTCGACATCGGCGCCGACGCCGGGATCATCGACAAGGCCGGTGCCTGGTACAGTTACGGCGACATCCGCATCGGACAGGGACGCGAGCGCGCCAAGGAATATCTGCGCGACAATCCCGAGATTTTGCAGGAGATCGAAACAAAAATCCGCGAAAAGTATGATCTGGGCGACGAAGTGCCGGCGGAGGATGTGGAAACGCCGGGTCCCGTGGATCCGGAGCTTGATTTTTAATGCGCCTGCTGTTTTTTACAGACTCGCATATAAGAACCGCCTCGATGCGCAGCCGGCTGGATTCGATTCAGGATGCGCTGGAGGATAAATTCAGGGAAGTTGCGGAGATTGCAAGAACCTGTGAAGTGGATGCGATTCTCCACGGTGGCGATCTGTTTGATCGGCCCGATGTATCGGTGCTCACGGTCACCCGCTTTGCCGGTATTTTTTCCGAATTTCCGGCACCCTTGTACATTATCGCCGGCAATCACGACATCTACGCGCACAATCCGAAGACCCTGCCCCGCACCATGCTGGGGCTCCTGTCTGCGCTGGATGTGCTTCATCTGATCGAAGACGAAGGCGTTGTATTAGAAAATGACTGCAAGGTGCAGCTATCCGCTGCGCCTTTTCGTTATGATATCGACCGTGGCGAGCGCAACAGCTATCTTGTGAAACGGAGTGCGCCGGATGTAGACTGGCATCTTCTTATGGTCCACGGCATGCTGCTTCCGAAACCTTTTCTTGCGGATATTTCGCATACTGTCATCTCCGATCTGCCGGAGCTTGATGCAGACATCGTTCTTGCGGGCCACTATCACAATGGCTTTGAACCGGTCGAATCCAAGGGCACACTGTTTTTGAATCCCGGGAGTCTGCTGCGCACGAGCAACAGCAAGATCGACATGCAGCGGACGCCGCAGGTACTTTTGCTGGATCTGAAAAAGGACGGCCAAAAGGAATTTCGCATGATTCCTCTGCGCTCGGCGAAACCCGGGGAAGAGGTGCTGTCGCGGGCGGACCTGACGGAACACCAGATGCGTCAGGAGAACCTCGAGCAGTTTAAGCTGCTGGTCCGGGAGCATGTGGATCTGGAACGCTACGACATCTATCAGATGCTGGAAGAGATCGCAAAGCAGGAAGACTTCGCACAGGATATTGTCAAAGATGCTGTACACAGACTGTCACAAACGGAGGCTACCGATGGCGAAGAAGATTAAAAGGATTCATCTGCACAATTTTCAGTCGCACACCGATATTTCTCTCGAGATCGCCCCGATGCTGACGACCATTGTCGGCGCGTCGGATGCGGGAAAATCCGCCGTCATCCGGGCGCTCCGCTGGGCGCTGTTTAATGAACCGGCCGGGACGCAGTTTATGCGCGTCGGAACGCGCGACACCCATGTGCGTATCGAATTTACCGACGGCTCCTCGCTGCTTCGCGCCAGGGACAAATCAGAAAACTACTACATCCTACAAACCGGAGAAGAGGAAGAGCCGGTGCGTCTGGAAGGATTCGGTCAGCAGGTCCCGAAAGAAGTTACGGACTTTACGGGGATTCGAAAAATCAAAATCGGCGAAAAGGAAAGTCTCGCCGTCAATCTGGCAGGACAGCTGGAGGGACCGTTTCTTCTCGGGGAAAAACCTTCCGTCCGGGCCGAAGCCATCGGCAGACTCGCCGGCACCGACCGAATCGATGCAGCCCACCGGACTACAAACGCGGACAAATTCAACAATCAGAGAAGAATCGGCCAGCTGACACTCGATGCACAGCGGCTCGAAGAACAGCTCGCGGCTTTTTCCGATCTGCCTGAAAAGAAAAAGAGAATCGACCGGCTGCAACAAACACTGGTCGCCATCGAACAGGCACAGGAAAGACTCATGCCGCTCAAACGTCTGAAACAGCAGCTGTCGGATCATACGGCAGCCATCGATGCAACCCGCCGACGGCTCGATTCGTATGCGGGGATTGAAGCCTCGAGCGAACGGTATCGTCTCGCTTCCGAAGCATTTGCTCAGAAATCGCAGCTGGACCGGTGGTACAAAAGACTACAGAACAATCGGTCTGCCGCAAATAAAGAAAGAGAAGAATTCTCGGCAGCTTCACGCCTGCTCGATTACGTGCAGACCACGCAGGTCCTTCAAAAAAGCGAACAGTGGCTGAAACTAAAAACACTTGCCGCACGACATACCGCTCTGCGCACGGAAGCCTCACACATGCAAAAGAAAACCGATGTGCAGGTGGAAGAGGCGATCGCTCTGTATACCCGGCTCAACGCTTCCCTTCATCGTCTGAACGATTTTGGCAGGCTGCGTGATGCCCTGGAAGACAAACACAGACGACTGCAGATAGGAGCCCAATATCTGGAAGGTCGAAAGCATGTCGACACCGCGCAGGATCGTCTGCGCCGTTCTCTGGACGTATTTTCCAAAACAGAAGCGCTTCGGCGGATCCGGAACCGCTATGAATCGGTCGGTTCGGCACTGGCCGCTGCCGAAAAGAGCCTGCTGAGCTGCAATGAAACCCTGCAGCACGCACTGGATGCCTATGTATCCCTCATGTCCGAAGCAAAGCAGTGTCCCTACTGCCTGCAGCCCCTGGATGCGGGAAGCCTGCAGCATCTCAGAACGCATATGGAGAGTGACCGTCAATGAATTACGAACAAGAGATTAAAACCTTAAAAGACCGCATCGACCGCGCGCAAATCGACAAGGTGCGCGCTGAAACCAGACTGGAACAGCTGGAAAAGGAAAAGGAAGCCCTGCTTGCTGAAATGAGCGAATACGGCGTACACCCGGATACGCTGGACACGGAGATCGCACGACTGGAAAAAGAAGTCGGGGATCTGCTGCAGGAGGCGTCCGAACTGCTCCCGAAAGAAGAATGAACACTTTGCATCAGCTGCAGGCGGCTCTGAAAGAAATGGAATTGTCCTATGCCACGGCAGAGGCTAAAAAAGAAACCGTGGAAACCTATCTTCGGGAAACAAAAGAAGAGATCCGCGCCCTCGAGAAGGAAAATGAACGGCTTGCCAAAGTTGCACAGCTGTTTCAGCTGACTGCGGCCTTCTCCAGAGAACAGTCAAAAACCCATATCGAAGCTCTCGTCACGAGCTGTTTGCGCATTGTCTTTTCCACGGATCTTTCGTTTTCGATCGAGATGTCGGAGGCCAATCGCAGAACCCATGCACAGTTTCTGATTCAGGATGAAATCGAGAATGTTAAAACGACATTTCCCCCGCAGGAGGCGAGGGGGGGAGGGCTGGTGGATGTGGTCTCTCTGGCCCTTCGGATCAGTCTGCTGCTCCGGTATCAGCCGCCGGTGCGTGGAATATTGCTGCTTGACGAACCTGCGAAGCACCTGAGCGAAGAGTATATTCACAATGTCGCCGAACTGCTTTTGCAGGTGGCTGAAGAATTCGACCTGCAGATCATCTTGGTCACACACAACCGTCATCTGGCCTATATGGGCCAGACGGTGTATGAAGTGACGAAAGACCGGGGCAGCACCGAAGTGCGGCGACTGGAGGTCGGTCGGGAGACCGGGCAGAAGAATGACTGAGAACCGGATGGGCACCGAAAAACTGCCGAAGCTGATCGCGTATATGGCCATGCCCGCGATCTTTTCCATGTTCATCCAGTCGATGTACAATATCGTAGACAGTTATTTCGTCTCCCGGATTTCGGAGCCTGCTTTTCGCGCGGTGACGATTGCCATGCCGATGCAACAGCTGCTGACGGCCGTAGCCGTCGGAACGGCGGTCGGTGTGACCTCGCTGATCGCAAGAAGCCTCGGAGCCAGAGACCAGACCACTGCCAATCAGACCGCATCGCACGGGGTGTTTCTGAGTGCGGTAAACTGGCTGGTCTTTTTTGTGCTGGCAGCATTTTTCTCGAAGGTGTTCTATGCCGCATTTACCGATCACCCCGATGTTTACCGGGAAGGTGTACGGTATCTTCAGATTGTACTGGGTGCAAGCGGCGGTATTATTCTTCTGATTATGGTCGAGAAAATGCTGCAGGGTACAGGGGACATGATCAAACCGATGATCACACAGCTGCTGGGTGCTGTGCTGAATATTGTCCTGGACCCGGTGCTGATCTTTGGACTGGGCCCTTTTCCCGCGCTCGGTGTCAGCGGGGCGGCCCTTGCGACCGTGCTGTCGCAGTGGATTTCCTGCGGTGTCGCACTGATTCTGCTGTATCGTTCGCGGCACAAGCTGCAGCTTACGCTTCACGGCTTCCGTCCGCAAAAAGAGATCCTTAAAGGTATCTACCGGGTCGGTCTGCCGTCGATTCTGATCATTTCTATTACATCCTTTATGATTATGGCACTCAACCAGCTGCTTCGCCGGGTTTCGGAACAGATGATCTCCGTACTGGGCGTATATTTTCGTCTGCAGTCTTTTATCTTTATGCCGATCTTCGGACTCACCCAGGGGCTGATGCCGATTATGGGCTACAACTACGGCGCCAGAAACAAAAAACGTCTGACCGGTGCATTAAAAATCGGCATTGGGGTGTCTCTTGCGATTATGAGCCTCGGGGTTCTGCTGTTTCAGACACAGGCAGCGTCTTTTTTGCAGCTGTTTCGAGCCACGCCCACCATGTTTGAAATCGGTGTGCCGGCGCTTCGTATCATCTCGCTCAGTTTCTGGTTTGCGGGAACGAATTTATGTCTTTCCACTTTTTTTCAGGCCGTGGGACGGGGAACCTACTCGCTGCTGCTTTCTGTTTGCCGCCAGTTTTTATTTATCGTACCGCCCGTATTTTTCCTGCGCTTCGTCAGCATGGAAGCCACCTGGGCCACCTTTCTTTTCGCGGAGGCCGCCAGCCTGATCGTTGCATATTGGCTGTACCGGAAAGTATCGCGTACGTTTCCCGGCAAACAGAGCCTTTGATGTGAATTTCACGCGGTTTGTTCAGTTGACAAACGTTTTGAGAAAGCATAGAATAAAAGGGTAAACGTAAAAGATCCTGTAATAAAACACAGCAACTTGACAATTTCATACGAAGGAGGTGCAATTGTGGTAATATATGTACTTCTTGGTATAGCGATCGGTCTGATCATTGGGATTCTGGCCGGTTACTTTCTTCGTAAAAACTCAAGCGAGAAGAAAATTGGTTCCGCGGAAACCCTGGCGCAAAATATACTCAACGATGCCAGCCGAACTGCCGAAGCCAACAAAAAAGAGATCCTTCTGGAAGCCAAAGATGAGATCTTTCGCCTGAGAACCGAACAGGAAAGAGAGAACAAGGAACGACGCAGTGAAGTTGCGCGCCTTGAAAAACGGCTACTTTCGAAAGAAGAGTCGTTGGACAAGAAATTTAACTCTCTGGAAAGAAAGGAAGAACAGCTGCAGCAGCGTACAAACGCGATCGCTTCAGTTGAAGAGGAAATCGAGAACTTATATCAAGAACAGAAAAACGAATTACAACGTATTGCAGAATTAAGCCGAGACGATGCAAAAGAAATTCTTCTCAATGAAGTGCGCGATGAAATCGAGCACGAACAGGCACAGATTATTCGGGCCGCGGATGCAAAAATCCGTGATGAATCCGAAAAACGCGCCCGAGAAATCATTTCGACCGCCGTGCAGCGCTATGCTGCCGATCATGTCACCGAATCCACCGTTACCGTCGTCAGTCTGCCGAATGAGGAAATGAAGGGACGAATCATCGGACGGGAAGGCAGAAATATCCGGGCACTGGAAACCTTGACCGGAATTGACCTGATCATCGACGATACACCCGAAGCGGTCGTACTTTCCAGCTTTGACCCGATCCGAAGAGAAGTCGCCCGCATCGCACTGGAACGACTGATCACCGACGGCCGGATTCATCCGGCGCGAATCGAAGAAATGGTCGGAAAGGCGCAAACAGAACTCGAAGGGATTATCCGGGAAGCTGGCGAACAGGCGTGCGACGAAGCCAATGTGCACGGCCTGCATCCGGAGATCGTAAAAACACTGGGTCGCCTGAAGTATCGCACCTCATACGGCCAAAACGTACTGAAGCACGCCGTCGAAGTATCCAATCTGGCAGGCATGATGGCCGCCGATCTGGGTGCCGATGTCAATATCGCGAAGCGTGCCGGTCTGCTCCATGACCTCGGAAAAGCCATCGACCACGAAGTCGAGGGCCCGCATGTGGAGCTCGGTGTGAACCTGGCCAAAAAGTACCGTGAATCCAAAGAGGTACTGCATGCCATCGAGGCACATCACGGCGATGTGGAAGCAACTTCGATCGAAGCCGTACTCGTACAGGCAGCGGATGCCATATCGGCCGCACGGCCGGGTGCCCGCAGAGAGACGCTCGAGAATTATATCCATCGTCTGGAAAACCTGGAAGGCATTGCAAACCGTTTTGACGGGATTGAAAAGTCCTTTGCCATTCAGGCGGGTCGCGAACTGCGCATCATGGTCAAACCCGATAAAATCTCGGAAGATCAGATGGTCATTACCGCGAGGGAAATTTCCAAAGCGATCGAAAACGAACTGCAGTATCCCGGACAAATCAAGGTACACGTCATCCGGGAAACACGAACTACGGATTACGCGAAATAATGAAAACAAGGACAGCTGCCGTCAAAGGCAGCTGTTTTTATGCCATAAGAAACTGAAAAGGAGGCGATATCCATGTATGATCTGCATGTCCATTCCTATTTTTCGGACGGAAAAATGTCGCCGAAAAAAATTGCGGAAACCGCGGCCTCACTGGGCCTGACGGGGCTTGCCCTGTCCGATCACGACACCATGGACGGACTCGACCAGATGATGCACTACGGAAAAAAACAGGGACTTGATGTGCTCACGGCCGTAGAATTCGGCACCAGCCGCGAAAAGGACGGTCAAATGACCGAGATCCACATTCTGGGCTACGGCCTGGATCCCGAAAATGAAAAACTGAACCGCACCCTGGACCAGCTGAAAGAAGCCAGAAACGACCGCATCCGGACCATCATCTCCATCCTGCATGACTTCGGGCTCGACATTACCGAAGAAGAAGTGTTTGCCAAAAAGAAACGCGGCATCATCGGCCGCGGACAGGTTGCCGATCTGCTGCGTGAAAAGCAATATGTGCAAAACGCAGGAGAGGCCTTTGACCGTTTTCTCGGTGCGGGCAAATTTGCGTATGTGCCGAAAACCATACTCGATTACCGGCAAATCATCGATCTGATCCATCACGCCGGCGGCATTGCGGTCTGTGCGCATCCCAAAACCATGAAAAACGACGCCATTCTTGATGATCTCACAGCAAGCGGACTCGACGGCATCGAAATCATTAACTCCAAGCATCAGCTCCGTGACGTTCACCGGTATATCGGCTATGCGGCGGAACACCCCGAACTGATTACGACCGCCGGTTCCGACTGTCACGGTCGCAAACGCAGCAACGGAGAACTGTTTATGGGTCGTTACGGATGCAATGCACACACGGTAGAAACCATGCGAAAAAAAGCGATGGAAAAAGGAGCCTGAGATGAAAAATCGAATATCGCACAGGGCGCAGACCCTACAGCCGTCCATGTCACTTGCCGTCACGGCAAAAGCGGAAGAATTGAGACGTTCCGGCATCGATGTCATCAGCCTGAGTGTCGGCGAACCCGATTTCGACACCCCGGATCCCGTCAAAGAAGCGGCGATCGACGCCATGCGGCAGGGAAAAACCAAATATACGCAGGCGCAGGGTACGGTGGAGCTGCGTGAAACCATCGTAAACAGGATCGAAATAGACACCGGCGTCCGCTACGACAAAGATGCCGTTACCGTAGCAAACGGAGCCAAGCACAGTATCATCAACGCACTGCTTGCGCTGCTGGATCCGGAAGATGAAGCCATCATTTTGTCCCCGTACTGGGTCAGTTATCCGGAAATGGTTCGGCTGTGCGGCGCAACACCCGTCATCATCGACACGGAAGAAGAACATGCCTTCAAGGTGACCGTGGATGCCCTCGAACGGCACACGTCAAACCGAACAAAAGTTCTTTTGCTAAACGCGCCGTCCAATCCGACCGGATCAGATTATACTAAGGAAGAACTGGAGAAGATCGCCGACTGGGCCGTACGGCATCAGATCTTTATTCTGTCGGATGAGATCTACAGTAAACTGCTGTATGAGGGCAGTCATACGAGTATTGCTTCGATTTCCGATGAAGTTAATAAATTAACAATTATGTTCAACGGCGTCTCCAAAGCATATGCCATGACCGGCTGGCGTATCGGCTATGCGGCCGGACCGAAAGATGTCATAAAGGCCATGAACGGACTGCAGAGCCAGATGACGTCCAATCCCAACAGCATCGCACAGGCAGCCGCCATACGGGCGCTGCAAATGGATGATCGTGAACTTGAGCCGATGATTCACGAGTTTATGAAACGCAGGGATTACTGTGTGGAACGAATCCGCCGGATCCCCGGCATGCGCTGCAGCCGACCGGACGGTGCGTTTTATCTGTTCATCAATGTCGAAGACATTTATACAGCAACCGTCGGAAGGATCCGGAACTCCATCGACCTGGCAAGCTTTTATATCGAGGAGGCAAAAGTCGCCGTAATCCCGGGCATCGGATTCGGCAGAGACGGCTATATCCGGATTTCATACGCAACCGATCTTGAAACCCTCAGAAGGGCACTTGATCGGATCGAAGATGCAACCCGAAGCCTCACAGACACAACACAGACACACAGAGCGTAATTTTCGAAAGCAGGCATACTGATACATGCCTGCTTTTTAATTTGTGCGACAGACGGCGTTCTGTGACGTCGTTTTTTTGTGCTTTGTTTCAATACTCCGGCTTCATGACCGGATTTGACAATTCACCTCCCTCGCGTTATAATGAATTTAATTATTTCACAAAATTATTATTTTGTGAAATAAAATAACTGAAAGGAAATCGTATAAATGTACCCTCCTCTGCTGTCCGACTTTCTGGATTATCTTCAAACCATCCGCGGTTCTTCCGAAAGCACAAGAAAAGAATACGGTTATGATCTCTCCCATCTGCTGCGTTTCCTTTTGGACCGAAAAGAAAAACGTACAGCGGATGAACCCGACGCGCTGCTGTTTTGCGATGAAAGTTTCCACAAAAAAATTACGCTGCGGGATCTGCACGCCTTTCTCGCGTATCTGGACCGGGAAAAACATAATTCGGCTTCTTCCCGGACCCGAAAGATCTCTGCCATGCGCACCTACTTTGCCTATCTCACCGATACCATCCAGGTGCTTGAGAAAAATCCCGCCGACGGACTGGAAAGCCCCCGGCTGAAAAAACGTTACCCCGTCTATCTTACCCTCGATGAAAGTCGTCGGCTGCTCGATCAGGTGCAGGAAACAAAAAATGACATGCTGCGCACCCGCGACTATGCCATGACACTGCTTTTTCTGACCTGCGGACTGCGCCTGTCGGAACTCGCCCAGATCGACATTGATGCCATCAAAGGAGATTCTTTGAATGTCATCGGAAAAGGAAACAAAGAACGTACTATATTTCTCACTCCGGGTGTCACCCAGGCGATCCGCGACTGCCGCAGACACCGTCCGGACATCGAAGACCCCGCGCTGTTTTTAAGCACCCGCCGGCAGCGGATGACAAATCGGGCAATTCAGTATCGCATCGACAAGCACCTCGCCGATGCCGGATTCGACACTACATTGTACTCAACGCACAAACTCCGACATACGGCGGCCACCCTGATGTACAAACACGGAAAGGTGGATATACGTACTCTGCAGGAGCTGTTGGGCCATGAAAGTATTGCGACCACCCAAATTTACACACACACCGACGACGAGCAGCTTAGGGAAGCCATCGCAAAAAATCCGCTCGCCAATATATAAAAAGAAACGGTCCGAGGGGGTGCGGACCGTTTCTTTTTATTTGGAAAGAAGCGGGATGATAAGGGTTTCTCCAGGCTGCAGCGTGCGGTTTTGCAGCTGATTCACCCGTGTGATGATGGCAACATAGTTTCGTATATCATGCCCGTCAGGATTATACTCTGCGGCGATATCCCATACGGTGTCGCCGGGCTGTACCGTGCGTGTAACGCGCTGCCGCGACTCCGGCTCTGCAGGTTGTTCGCTGTACAGGGTGAAGCCCAGAGTTAAAAGCAGCAGGGCCAGCAGGACGGCAACCGCCTCTTTTTGCATGGGTCGATAACGTTTATATTTTCGTTTCATCTGGCTTGGCCTCCTTGATTAGGTTCGGAACGTTTGTTCTATTTGTATTGATTATACAGCAAACATACGTTCCTTGTCAACAAAAACCAAACGAATGTTCTGCAAACAAAAACCCCGGACCAGGGTCCGGGGTCATGCTGAGGAGCAGCGGTGCATGATTCCATTGTCTTTTCCAATGATATGGCCTATGCTTTTACTTGGTTTCAATCGATCCGTCTTTTTTGAAGACAGCATCTGCTTCATCAAACAGTTTCTGTTCTCTTACCGATACTTCGGAGCCCTCTTTTGCAAAGTAGATTCCGTTGTCTTCCCAGTCTGCATGCATGATTCCGTCTTCAAACGGATACGATTCTTCATCGTCGGTACCTTTGTCAAAGGTGATTTTGTCGCCTTCGTCGACCCAGGTGCCTTCGATGGGGTCATTCGGATCAAACACATAGGTTCCGTCTTCATGGATCTCAAGAACAAGGGCATCTTCAAATCCGCGTTCAATCGCGGACATTCCCTCTTCTGCTTCGTACGCGACACTCACCCAGGTTCCGATATATTGACTGGGTTCATCCGCTGCTGCTTCTTCTGCGCCGCAGGCCGTCAGAAGCAGCAGAGCTGCGATAAGTAACATAATAGCGAATATTTTCATGATTTCCTCCTTTAATTCTTACTCGGTATAAACGGGATGATAAGTTTTGCCAGATTTTCAATTGTCATCGTCTGCAGATATACTTTACCGGGCCCGGTGACGCAGGTATCAAACAATCCTTCGCCCCCGAGAAACATGTTTTTTACTCCTTTAACCATTTCGACATCCATACTGACGGTTTCTTCCATCACGGCGAGTACGCCGGTATCGAGCACCATGCGTTCGCCGGGCTGAAGATCATATTCAACGCAATAGCCGTCAATTTCCAAAAAGACGAGCCCGGGACCCGTAATCCTTTGCATGATGAATCCCTCTCCGCCGGCCAGGCCCGCGCCCAGTTTCTTTTGGAAGAACGTGGAAAGCGTGACACCGTATGTGCGCACATGAAAACTTTTCTCTGTGCCACGATACTCCGGCCTTCCCCGAGTTCGACAGCGAGGATTTTTCCGGGGAAACTGGAAGCAAACGTGATTTCCGCCGCTCCCTGCGCGGTGTATTTGCTCATAAAGAGACTTTCGCCGGAAAACATTCGCCCAAGTGCTTTTTTCGCACCGCCTTCCGAGGAGGATTCGGTTACAAGCTCTCCTTTGCCCAGGTTCTGCCGCCGGCTTCACTGATCATGGTCTCACCGGGTTCCAAAAACACGCGTACCACAGGCAGTGCGCCGCCTTCAATCACATATTTCATCGCTGTCCTCCTTACAGATTCGCATCGATCCGGTACACGAGAATTTCATTCGACGATTTGTCTTCTCTCTGCTGTGATATAGACTGTGAAAAGATGCCGTTACCTTTCGACCGAACGAATGTTTGCCACCGGCCCCCTGCTGTGCTATAATAAGAGCAATGGGAGGGATTTCCATGTATGAAGATCTGAGTCAAAAACAAGTAGAAATATTGGAATTTCTGAAAAATGAAGTTGCCGAGCGAGGATATCCTCCCGCCATCCGTGAAATCGGTGCCGCGGTCTGTTTAAAGAGCACATCGACCGTCCACAGTCATCTGACGAAACTCGAAGAAAAGGGATATATCCGCAGAGACCCGACAAAAAACAGGGCCATCGATATTGTGGATGCGAATGCGTCCGACTATCCGGTGCATGCGGTCGTGAATGTCCCGATCGTCGGCGATGTCGCGGCCGGTTCGCCGATTCTGGCCGTAGAGAACATCGAAGACACCTATCCTCTCCCCGTTTCCATGACGGATCAGGGGGATCTCTTCATGCTGCGGATCCGCGGGGATTCTATGATCGAGGCCGGCATACTGCAAAATGACCTCGTGATTGTACGAAAGCAGAACACCGCCACAAACGGAGAAATCGTTGTGGCAATGATCGATGAGGCGGCAACGGTAAAACGGTTCTTCCTGCGCGACGGTGCCGTTGAACTGCGACCTGAAAACAGCAGCATGGAACCGATTGTCACCAACGACTGCCAGATCCTCGGCAAGGTAATCGGACTGCAGCGAAGAATTCATTAACTACAAAAGATCAAAAAAGCCGGCCCATAATGGGCCGGCTTTTAGAATCAGTATACGAGTGTTGTCTGAACCGGCATCGCACCCTGCTGCATCGCAAGTATCAGTTCGATGACGAAGGAGGCAATCTGCGTGTTCAGCGCCAGAGCAAAATTCAGATCACAGGCAATACTCTCTTCCTGCGCCTTGTACTCTTCGATAATCGACGCGATTTGCTCTGCTATCAGTTTTCGCAGTCGCAAGATCGGTTCGGAATGAAGATCTATCTCTTCGGTCTGGAGTCGGACCGGTGTGAATTCATGCATGGAAGCCGCTTCGTTGACAGCTTTCTCATACTGGACATGCTTTACGAAACTGCCGTTGAAGCTCCAGTTTTTCGCATGGGCCATGCAGCAAAAATCAGACAGGTAATGGCTGATAATGCCGATCTTTCGGCTGAACAGCTTCATGGTCAGGGAATTTTTGTGATCCCTAAGATTCATAAACCGGCTGACAAAGATCAGTGTGACAATCTCGTTGGAAATAAAATGCAGACTGTCCTGAATATAGTGTCTCTGAAGTTTATACTTCGGAGAAATATCCGGTACGATCGAACCCCAAAGCAAGCGATCCTCATTTAATTCGATATCATGTTTGTCTCGCAGGTTCTCATGAAGAGAACGTGCGATGATCTTATGCGTCTCCGCGAAAATGAAAACCACTCTCCTTTCACAACATATTTATTGTACTTCACCCCCCGGCCCCGTGTCAAACAAAATTGGATACTCATGAATGTTTGTTAAATCTCATTCAATAATTGTTCTTCACGAATAATGCCGTGCTCCAGCAGTGCCTGCACGGTTTTCATCACGGCCAGACGGCCCTGATCATAACTCAATCCTCCCTGATAAAAAACATGATACGGTGGCTTCAAAGGACCGTCTGCGCTGACTTCGATTGAGGAGCCTTCGACA
>ERZ1032871.58-NODE-58-length-16083-cov-7.491764_pt1 | contig 16083 bp, 13 predicted proteins | sample MGYA00519026_ERZ1032871 | MGnify/ENA primary metagenome ERZ1032871 (study PRJEB33719, sample SAMN04262510) | wastewater metagenome | biome: rural village; feature: composting latrine chamber; material: composting feces with ash | place: El Salvador | collected...
CGGGGACGGTGTCTTTTACGATCACCTTCGTAAAATCTTCCGCGTCGACCAGCGCGTAGAGCTTGGCGACATTGGCGTCGTCTTTCAGACTCATAAAATACACCGGATTGCCGCTCAAATTCAGCAGCACGGGGAAGGTGGGATCATAGTTTTTCTCCTGCACGGCGCCTTTGGCGGACGACATCGCGGCTTCTTCCGTCGCGGAGGGCACGGCGTAAAACTTCGCTTCTTTCGTGCGCAGATTCACATAGTAGAATCCGAGATTCGACGTGTCGGCCCGCACGGAGGTGACGCCCGTGACGAGATTGATGTCTGTGTCCAACGAGATGTAATTGTACCCGTCGGTTGTTTTCGTGACGTTTTTCTGCCCGAATACGGAGTTCAGAAACCCGCCCTGATACATGCCTCTTGCGTCCAGCTGCTGCATAATGATCTCCGACGGATACACGCGGTCGACCCAGTCGGGCATGTCGGCCGTATCGTAGGCCCTGCTTTCGCCGGTGTTCGCGTTCGTGAGGATCGCGCCTTTGGCGTCCAGTCCGCCGAAAAAGAAGATCCGCTTCGTCAAAATCGGGGTGACATAATAGGCTTCGCCTTCGTCATTCACCTCGAAATTCGTTTCGCCCAGCAGATGAAACGGATAGCTGAATCGGATTTTCCGGTGGATGTTTCGAAACAGAAAATCGCTCGACGAATAAAAGATCGGCTGCTCCAGTTTGACGAGATCGCCTTCCTGATTCGTCATGTCGACCGACACATAATACTGCAGGCCGTCCCTGAAATTGGAAAGATACTTAATAATGTCAAAATACTTGATCGGGGATACGCGCACGGGCTTTCCGCCGATATTGATCTGCGCGTAGTTTTCGTCGATTTCAAACTGGCTTACAAGCTCCGCCATGGAACCCATCTGCTTCTCGCCGATAATCCCCGCCGTCTCCCGGTCCACGATCGGCACCTGGGAGATCGATATACGCTGGATGTCTTCCGAAAAGACGCCCTGTTCCACATCGATCAGACGCGAATACGCCTTCGCGTGAAAAAACGGCCCCGAAAACAAAGACAGCAGCGCGGGAATCCCGATGAGGGCGATCACCAGCAGCACGATCGTTTTCGCCTCGCGCCAGCCGGGGGTTCGTTTGCCCAGTAAAAACCACAGCAATAAAAACAGCAAAATACCGCCGCCCAAAAACAGATACAGCCCCAGTCCCTGCGGACTCAGTGAAGGCAGCGTAAAGTAAAAGACAAGAAATAAAACGGCAAGGGTCAGAAGCACGAGTCCCCACATCGGGAGCCCGCGTTTTCTGATCGTCGTGGTTTTCGGTTTCTTTTTCGAAAACTGTTCGCGCATCCGGCGGAAGATGTCTTCGCCGGACGGCTTGTTCTCATTTGTTTCCATAGTGGCCTTCCTCCCAGTCCAGTGTAAGTCACACATCCCCCGAAAGTATTACAAATGAATTACAGTTTGTTTATTCCGTGGTATCCGGGGCGTCGGTTCTGGCACCCGGGAACAGATCCGCGGGGTCTGTCGCGGGCGTCGGATCCTCCACATCGGAAATATCCGGCGAACAGGCGGACAGCAGCAGGGTCACGGCCAAAAGAAACACGGCAAGCATGCGTTTCATGGAAAAACTCCTTTCATAAAAAGAGCCTCCTGCGGTTTGCACAGGAGGCCATCGATCGTTTAGCGGTCGATTTCTTCTTTCAGAATCTCGCCGGTTTCGCGGTCGATATAATATTCGTATTCCGTTTCACCGACATCGAACTGAATCTCATACACAGGACGTCCGTTTTCCTGGTCCTGCTCGGTTTCATAGTCGTGGATGTCCGCTTCCTGCACACCGGCTTTGTCCAGCGCGATCTGCTTGGCTTCATCCGCGGTAATCTCTGCAGCGGCGCCGTTTTGCGCGGCTTCCGTCGCGGGCGCTTCCGTCACGGTCGCGTCGGTTGCTGCGGTCGGTTCCGTAACCTCGGCCTGTGCTTCCGGTTGCGGATTCGGCGCTTCCGTGGTCGCTGTCTGCTGGGTGCAGCCCAGGGCAAACACGGAGACGAGCAGTGTCAGAAGTAATAATTTTTTCATGTGAAAAACCCTCCAATTCATTCATTATTATTACCCGGTTCACAAAGTTTTAAACGCCGCTACCGGGATTTTCCCAAATGCCCGAACGCGCATCTCTATGATATAATGTTGTTATATGTGGCGACATTCGCCAAGTCAGGAGGACCATGCATGAAGGCATACAAAACAGAAGACATCAGAAATCTCGCATTGATCGGCCACTCCGGCAGCGGGAAGACCAATTTGACGGAAGCCATGCTCTATGTAACGGGCGTGACCAAACGCCAGGGCAAAGTCTCCGACAAAAACACCGTGTCCGACTTCACGAAAGAAGAAATGGAACACGGAACTTCCATTTCCACCTCGGTAATCCCTGTGGAGTGGCGTGACCGAAAATTCAATCTGATCGACACCCCCGGCTACTTCGACTTTGTGGGAGAGATCAACGGCGCACTGCGCGCAGCGGAAGCCGCGCTGCTCGTTGTGGACGCAACCTCCGGTATTGAAGTCGGTACCGAAAAAACCTGGAATTATTGCGAGCAGATCGACCTGCCGCGCATTATCTTCGTAAATAAAATCGACGACGAAAATGTATCGTTCAAAAAAGTGGTCGATGAAATCAAAAACCGTTTCGGACAAAAAGTCATTCCGTTTACCATTCCGATCGGCGAAGGCACCAGCTTCAAAGGCGTAACGGACGTCATTTTCCAAAAAGGCTATCATTACGAAAACGGTATCCCGTCGCCCGCGGAACTCACGCACGACCAGCAGCTCGCCACCGAGCGTCTGTTTGAAGTCATCGCGGAAGTCGTCGCGGAATCCGACGAAGCCCTCATGGAAAAATTCTTCGCCGGCGAAAAATACACCCGGGAAGAACTGCTTCGCGGTGTGGCCGCAGCCGTTTTGGAAGGTCGCGCCGTACCGCTGCTCGTAGGCTCCGCGGAAAAGAGCATCGGGATCGACCTGCTGCTTCGCGTCATCGGAAACTACATGCCCGCCCCGAACGATGCCCTCGCGCACGCCGGATTCCGCTATGAAAAAGGCGAAGAGAGAGAAGGCGTCTCCGTGGACGAACCGTTCTCGGCGGTGGTGTTCAAGACCCTGACAGACCCGTTTGTCGGAAAACTCTCCATCTTCAAGGCGATGTCGGGCTCACTGAAAAAGGGCGACGAAATCTACAATTCCAGCAAGGAAATCTCTGAAAAAGCCGGCAATCTGCTGATGCTGCGCGGAAAAACCCAAATGGAAGTCCAGGAAGTCGTCGCGGGAGACATCGGCGTACTCTCCAAGCTCCAGGCCACCCAGACGGGCGACACCCTCTCCGACAAAGACCATCCGGTCGTCTACAAACGCATCAAATATCCGGAACCGACCCTTTCGATCGCGGTCGAACCGAAAGCCAAAGGCGACGAGGAAAAAATCGGCCAGTCGCTGCAGCGCCTGATGGAAGAAGACCCGAGCTTCTCCGTGACCAGAAATCCGGAAACCAAACAGCTCGTCATCTCCGGCCAGGGCAATGTGCAGATCTCCGTTATTCTTGAAAAACTGAAAAATCAGTTCGGCGTCGAAGTCGACCAGATTCCGCTGCGCATCGCGTATCGTGAAACCATTAAGGGCAGCTCCTCCGTGCAGGGCCGTCACAAGAAACAGTCCGGCGGCGCCGGTCAGTTCGGTGATGTCCACATGCGCTTTGAGCCCACCGAAGAAGAATTCGTATTCGAAGAGGAAATCTTTGGCGGCGCCGTGCCGAGAAACTTCTTCCCGGCCGTGGAAAAAGGCATCCGCGAAGCCCTGGAAAAAGGACCGCTCGCGGGCTATCCCGTCGTAAACATCAAAGCCGTACTGTTTGACGGATCGTATCACGCCGTCGACTCCAACGAGATGGCGTTCAAACTGGCCGCACAGCTTGCGTTCAGAAAAGGAATCGAAGAAGCCAGCCCGATTCTGCTCGAACCGATCAACAAAGTCGAAGTCAATGTCCCCGAGGACTACATGGGCGATGTCATGGGCGACATGAACAAACGCAGAGGCCGCATCCTCGGCATGGAACCGCAAAACGACGGCACCCAGCTGATCATCGCCGAAGCACCGCACGCGGAACTGTTTGAATACGCGATCGACCTCAGGTCCATGACCCAGGCGCGCGGCAACTTCAAAATGGAATTCGTCCGCTACGAAGAAGTCCCCGGCAATATCGCGGAAAAAATCATCGCCGACGCAAAAGAAGAGGAATAAGAAAAGTACGACCGCAGGGAGAGCTTCGGCTCTCCTTTGCTTTTCAGAAGGAGAAACCCATGGAATTCATCGATCTGTTCGACAAAGACGACCGCCCGCTGGGAAGAACCGTGGACCGGCATCATCCGCGCACCAAAGACGAATACCGCCGCATCACGGAACTGTGGATCCGCCGGCCCGACGGCCGGTATCTGATCCAGCAGCGCTCCAAAAACAAAAAACTGTATGCGCTCAAATGGAGCTGCAGTGTCTCCGGCGCGCAGTCGGCGGGGGAGAGCCCGATGGATACGGCCCTGCGGGAAACGAAAGAGGAACTTGGCCTTGTGCTTCGGCAGGACCGGGCCCGGTTTTTCGGACGCGTCACCGACGAAAACGTCCACTTTCACATTTATCTGTTCACGCAGGACGTACGGGAAGATGAACTCACACCCGAACCCATGGAAGTCGAAGCCGTCCGCTTTGTCACCAAAGAAGAAATGGACCGAATGATCGATGCGGGCGACATGCTCGCCTGGGACTATTACCCCGCGTTTTTTTTATGGGCGGAGGAGATCAAATGAGCGAACGATTCCGTTTTCAGCCGCTCGAAACGGCGGACACCGAAACATCCATCCGAAAAAAGCGGCAGCTGCAGAAAAAAGCCTTTCTCGCCATGGTCCTCGTCTATGACCGCAAAGAGCGCGAAGGTGAACGCGCCGATTACACAGACCGGCTCGACTTCGACCCGGATCTGTCCGCCTGGGTAAAACAGATGCGGTGGCATCCGTTTCTCAAAAAAATCATGCTGCGGGAAGACACCTATCTGATCCTCGCCCAGTCCACCATGCGCACCGAACGCTGCCGACACATCGCCTACAAAACCTTCTGCCACCACTGCCCGGCCACCTGCTACAGCGAACGCCTGCTGCCCGCCGTGCGAGACATCATGCGCTACAGCGGTCCGCGTATGTTTCTGTATTTCCCGGTAACCTCCATCCGTTTTCTCCGAAACGTGCAAAAAAACTACCGGCGCCAGAAAAAAGCCGAAAAACGGCAGAAGAAAAGTACGGAGACTGAATAATCGAAGTTATCTGCACATTGGCCGAATCATTTCGGCCATTTTTTGTGTGAAACCAAACCGCTCGCAGGGGAGCCCTCCCTGCCATCGGCACATTGCAAAATCCGGAGAATTTTGCTATACTTAATCTGTAAGTAAAGGAAAGTCAAAGTCAACGAAGGGGGGGAGAGCATGGCAGGACTAACCAATGAAATCGAGCGATGGATCCATCAGCTGCTCAAAGAAACGGAAAACGGCATACTGGAAATCGGGCGCAACGAACTCGCCCAGCGTTTCGGCTGTGCGCCTTCGCAGATCAACTACGTACTCACGACAAGGTTCACGCCCTACAAAGGGTATACTATAGAAAGTCGTCGCGGCGGCGCCGGATACATCCGGATCGTCCAGGTCACGATGGACAAAGAAGACTTGCTCAAAGACATCATTCAAAACACCATCGGCGAACAGATCACGAAAGACCGCGCACTGCATATCATCACCCGGCTTGTCCGGGACGAAATCATCACGGCCACCGAAGGCCGACTGCTTCTGCAGGCCATGGAAGACACGAGTCTTGCCAGGGTCAAGGAAGACAGAAACGGCGTGCGCGCCGATCTTTTGCGCCATATGCTGATGGTCTACTTCCGAAGGGAGGAACCCCGATGAAATGCGACCGATGCGAAAATGAAGCAAACATTCAGATTCACATAATCGAAGCGGGCAACGAAGCCAAAAAGCTCAATCTGTGCGACGAATGCGCCCAGCAGATTATGTTTCACAATATGGACAATACAAACAACGAAGAATACCAGTATTTTCAGGACCATCTCAAAAAGCTGGTCGGCGTGTTCTTCAATGAACCCGAAGAACTCGAAGAAGCGGCCGACGACGGGGTCACCTGCAGCGCCTGCGGATCGAGTTTTGCGGACATCACAAAAACCGGACGCTTCGGCTGTGACCGCTGCTACACGGAGTTTTACGACAAGGCCAAAGAAACCCTGCGTATGACCCAGGGGGCTACCAGCCACACCGGCGACATCCCGGAAAACTACCGCGAACTGCGCAGAATCCAGGATGAAATCAGCCGCAAAAAAGAAGAACTCCAGGAACTCATCCTGTCCGAAGACTACGAACACGCGGCCGTCATAAGGGACGAGGTTAAAGAACTCTCCGCCGCTTTGGAAAGGGGGAGCCGTTAATGCCCCGCTGGCTGACAGGCGGTGAAACCGTCGACGAAGACGTCGTCGTAAGCTCCCGCGTGCGCCTGGCCCGAAACATCAAGGGCCATCTGTTTCCCAACCGCGCCGCGGCCGACGAATCCGAAGCGATTGCCGAAGAAGTAAGCGCCGTCATGCAGGAAGAAGACGCGGCGTTTCAGCATTTTCGCCTGCGCGACGTCGACCGGATCAAACGCCGGGTCCTGATGGAGCAGCATCTCATCAGCCCCGACCTCATCAAAAATCGCGCCGTATCGGAGTACTATCTGCGCGACGACGAACGCATGACCCTGATGGTCAACGAAGAAGACCATCTGCGCCTGCAGAGCCTGCTTCCGGGTATGCAGCTGCGCGCTTCTTTTGATGCCGTCATGGACATGGAAAAGAAACTGGAAGAAAAACTCGAATTCGCTTGGCATATGGAATTCGGCTATCTGACGGCGTGCCCCACAAACACCGGCACCGGCCTTAGGGCTTCCGTCATGGTGCATCTGCCGGCGCTCAAATACTCACGCCAGTTAAAAGGCACCTTCGACTCGCTTGCCAAAGTGGGCCTGGCCGTGCGCGGCATCTACGGAGAAGGCTCCGAAGCCCTGGGCGACATGTTCCAGATCTCCAATCAGCGCACCCTCGGATTCACGGAAATCGAAGCGATCGAAAAACTCGAAAAAATTACCAGCAGCATCATCGAACAGGAACGAAATGTTCGCACCGCCCTCATCACGCACACACCGGCCATGGTGTTAGACGGCGTGTACCGTTCGCTGGGGATCCTGCGCTACGCCCGGGTCATCTCCGCCAAAGAGGCGCTGCAGCACCTGTCGCATGTGCGCGCGGGCGTGTGCATGGGTTTGTTTCCCGGCACCGACATCCGCAGCCTCGATGATCTCATGCTGCATGTGCAAAAATACACCATGCTTGCCTACAAGCATGACACCAAACAAAAAGAAACCGAAGATGAAGTCCGCGCGCAGTATATTCGCGAATACTTCAATAAGGAGGAAAGTTATGGCAAACGGTAACGACATCAATCAGCTGCTTCGTGACGCCTCCATGGAAGCATGGAATATGAAGCATGACTATATCGGCACGGAGCACCTGCTCCTGGCCATGTTCAATCAGGAAACCCTCGCCGAAGAAGCCCTCGCCACCAAGGGAGGCGACTACGACGCCTTTTTGGCGACCGTAAAAAAACTAGTCGGCGAAGGCAATGCCACCTCGCCCCCCACCGGCTTCACCCCGCGCGTCAAGCGCGTGCTGCAGCAGGCGGAAGCCGAAGGCAGAAAACTCGGCCATCGCTTTGTCGCCGTGGAACATATCCTGCTGGCGCTCTTAAACGAGCAGGACAGCTTTTCCAGCATGATGATGAAAGCCAACCACGTCGACCGCGACGCGGTCAAAGAATATATCCTGAACGGACTCGGAGAACGGAAAGAACAGGGAGAAATGAATCAGCAGGGAGAAAAGAAAGCCTCGGTCATTGAAAAATACAGCCGGGATTTAAATAAAATGGCGGAAGACGGAAAAATCGACCCCGTCATCGGCCGGCAGACAGAAATCGAACGCATCATTCAGGTACTGTCGCGCCGCACCAAAAACAATCCGGTCCTCATCGGCGAACCGGGCGTCGGGAAAACCGCCATTGCGGAAGGCCTCGCCCAGAAAATCGTCGAAGCCGACGTACCGGAAATCATGAAAGACAAACGCATCGTCAGCCTCGACCTGCCCGGCATGCTCGCCGGCACCAAATACCGGGGCGAATTTGAAGAACGCGTCAAACAGGCGATCGAAGAACTCATCAAAGAAACCAATATCGTCCTGTTCATCGACGAAATGCACACCATCGTCGGTGCCGGCGGAGCCGAAGGCGCGCTCGATGCCGCCAATATTCTGAAGCCCGTGCTCGCGCGCGGCGAACTCCAGATCATCGGCGCCACCACCATCGACGAATACAGAAAAAACATCGAAAAAGACGCCGCGCTCGAACGCCGTCTGCAGCCGATCATGGTCGAAGAACCCACCGTGGAAGACTCCATCCGGATTCTGCACGGCATCCGCGACAAATACGAAGCGCACCACAATGTCACCATCACGGACGAAGCCGTGGAAGCCGCCGTCGAACTGTCCGACCGCTATCTGACCGACCGTTTTCTGCCGGACAAAGCGATCGACCTGATCGACGAAGCCGCCTCCATGATCCGCGTCAAAAACTATGTGGCGCCCAACAATCTGAAAGAACTGGAAACGCGCCTCGAAGAACTCGTCGGCCAGAAAGACAAGGCCGTCGCCACCCAGGACTTTGAAAAAGCCGCGCAGTTCCGCGACGAAATCAAAGAACTCAAAAACGAAATCAAAGACAAAGAACAGGAATGGGAACAAAAGCGCACCACCAGCAAAATGGAAGTCGGATTCACGGAAATCGCCAAAATCGTCTCCGACTGGAGCCATGTGCCCGTCACCAAACTCAACGAAGAAGAAAGCCAGCGCTATCTGCATCTCGATGACGAACTCAAAAAATCCGTCATCGGCCAGGACAACGCCGTCGACTCCATCGCCCACGCGATCCGTCGCGCGCGCGTCGGCCTGAAAGACCCGAAAAAACCCGTCGGCAGCTTCATCTTCGTCGGCCCCACCGGCGTCGGCAAAACGTATCTCGCCAAGTCGCTTGCGAAATCCCTCTTCGGCTCCGAAGACAATATGATCCGCATCGACATGTCCGAATACATGGAAAAACACTCCGTATCGCGCCTGGTCGGATCGCCTCCGGGATATGTCGGCTACGATGAAGGCGGCCAGCTCACGGAAGCCGTCCGCAGAAAACCGTACTCCGTCATCCTGTTCGACGAAATCGAAAAAGCGCATCCCGACGTATTCAACATGCTCCTGCAGGTCCTCGACGACGGCCGCCTCACCGACGGCAAAGGAAAAACCGTCAACTTCAAAAACGCCGTCATCATCATGACCTCCAACGTCGGCGCCACCCGCCTGGACAAGAAGAACACCATCGGGTTCTCGCACAACACCGACGAAGAAAAGCAGGAATACGAACGCATGCGAGAAATCATCGAAGAAGAACTCAAACAGACCTTCCGGCCCGAGTTTCTCAACCGCGTTGACGACATCATCGTCTTCGCCGCCCTCGAACCGGAAAACATCAGAAAAATTGTCGACATCATGGTCAAAGACCTCGTCAGCCGCCTCAAAGGCCTCGAAATCGACGTCGAAATCACCGACCGCGCCGCCGACCACATCGGCGAAAAAGGCTTCGACAAAGTCTACGGCGCAAGACCCCTGGAGCGTACCCTCCAGAACATGATCGAAAACGAACTTTCCGAGGAAATCCTCAAAGGCACCATCGAACGAGACGACGCCATCGTCATCGACTACCAAGACGACAAAGTCACCTTCACCAAAAAGTAAACCGTCACCAACGGGCCTCCCCGCGAGGTCCGTTTTTTGTTTGGAGGAGGGGGGAATGCGCGGGTCACAAGATTGTACGTCGTCGATCCCCATCCCGGCGCGTGGCCCATATTGCAATGGGGCCACTACACCCACTCTCCCTCGAGTCTGGTTTCATCCAAAACGGTAAACACCCCCTCGAATTCTGTCTTTCTCTCAAACGAAGCCGCTCTTGTTGACAAAAACATAATTTTCTTATTCAATGATTCTATGTTTTTTGAAATAAGAATTTCCATATCTCAAATAATCTTACAAAATTGGTACTGGATCTGTTTTATGCCTATCCAATGCGCAGCATAGCGAACATCGAAAAAGAGACAGGGCTATCCTACAATACGGTCAGTACCATGATTCGTCAGCTTGAAGATGTTGGTATGCTGGAAGAAGTCACAGGTTCAACGAGAAATAAATTGTATTTGATGAAAGAGTACGTTGCATTGTATTCTGCCAATGAATAATAACCGCAGAATACAAGCTGATCGGTTTGCGCTATAATCAATACAAGAACTTTACACAAAGGAAATCATCCATGGCAAAACCACGTACCACCTACACCTGCAAAGAATGCGGCGCCGCCCACCCGACCTGGGAAGGGCGGTGTTCACGCTGCGGCGCCTGGGATGCGCTCGAAGAAACGGTCGTCCGTCCGGCGTCGGGTACGGCCTCGCGCGCAGCCCGCGGCGCACGGCCCGTACCCGCGGCCTCCGCGCCGCCGAAAAAACTTAAAAACACCTCCGCCGAAGAATCCGAGCGCGTCCATTCCTCCTTCTCCGGCTGGGATACCGTCCTGGGGGACGGGCTCGTAAAAGACTCCGTCACCATCCTCACGGCGCGACCGGGCGCCGGCAAATCCACGCTGCTGCTGCAGCTGGCGCAGGAATATGCCGCACGCGGACTGAAAGTCCTGTACGCTTCCGGCGAAGAAAGCGGCTCACAGATCCGCGCCCGCGCCGACCGGCTGTTTCCCTCCATTCACGACAATATCTGGCTTCTGGCCTCGTCCGACCTGGAAGAGGTCGAAGCCCAGGCCTACGCCACAGACGCCGACGTCCTCGTGATCGACAGCATCCAGACCTTTCGTCTGCCGGAACACCCGCAGCGCGCAGGCACTCCGGTCCAGACAGTCGCCTGCACCGAACGCATCATGGATCTGTGCAAAAACCCACAGAAAAAACGCGCCGCCCTGCTCGTCGGCCACATGACCAAATCCGACGAAATGGCGGGTCTTCGCACCCTGGAACACATGGTCGACACCGTCCTTTTACTCGAAGGCGACCCGTCCGAAGAACTCCGGATGCTCCGAAGCACCAAAAACCGCTTCGGCGCCACCGGAGAAATCGGCCTGTTTGAAATGAAGCAACACGGCCTGATGGAAGTCAAAGACCCGTCGCAGTATTTCACGACCGACCGCACGGAAACAGGCGTCATCGGGTCCGCGAAAACCATCCTGCGGGAAGGCACCCGCATGCTCGTCATAGAAATCGAATCGCTCGTCTCCAAATCCTACACCGCCTACCCGATGCGCATCTCGGAAAACATGCCCAGAGACCGCCTCAACACCCTGCTTTCCGTCCTGGAAGAACGTGCCGGCCTGCCGCTCGGCGACAAAAACGTCATCGTCAAAACAACCGGCAATATCCGGCTGCCGGAACCCGCGGCCGATCTCGCCGTTCTTATGAGTGTCGCGTCTTCTGTCAAAAACAGACCGATCCCGTCCGACACCGCCTTTGTCGCGGAAGTCGGCCTCACGGGCGAGCTCAAACGCGTCTCCCACGCCAAACAGAGGATTCGCGAACTCCGGCGCCTCGGCTACCGCACCGTCATCACCGCGCCCGCCAAAGAAACAGAGCCGGGCACGGTACAGATAAAGACAATAGGGGAGGTCATACAAAAGATTTCCGGATAGCACCCAACCTCTGGACAGATTCTCTTCAGCCTGATCCTGGACGCATATCATATCTACGATCCTGGAAAACTTGCGCAAGGTTTACGGTGCGGAGCGTATTGATCGGCTGACAAAGATCCATCCTACAATGGTTGTTGAAAACCGAGTGATCAATCCGGCATACGACCAGATCGTGCAGGAAGCAAGAACAAAAAAGGACGGGTTGTTTTCCCGTCTGTTTGGCAAGAGGGGGAACCAATGAAGAGACGATGGATATTGCCTGCGGTATGGAGTCTATTTGTGCTTGCCGGATGCAGCGCACAGGAAGAACCTTACGAAAGCCGTCGAGAAAAACTCCGGATATGCAGGATGCAAAAATACTGGCCTCAAAATCGGAAACGTCATCGGTAGCAGATGATCCGGTTACAGAGCCGGCGGAGACAGAGACCACGGAAGAACCGGATGAGGAACAAACCGAAGAAACTACCGAACCTGTAGCGGAACCAGATGACGAAGACACTGTGGAACTGTTCGGATATCTGAATATGCGCGAAGGGTCGGGTGTGGAGTATGACATTGTGACATTGCTCAAAGAAGGTGATACGTTGACAATCCTCGGAGAGGTAATCAGTCACGACGCGACCTGGTACCGTGTGGAATATGACGATGAATCCGGTTATGTAGAGGAAGAAACGTTGCAGGCCGTCGTACAACCACAGGAATAGTGAGTCCTTTTTCTCCCCGTTTTCTGCGAATCTTTTGAAAAAGGGAGAAAATATAGTAGTTTTGGGGTATAATAGATTAACCCGGTGCATGTGGACAATCTCTACCGTAATTGGAGAGATGCAACGGCGATGAAATGCACATAGCCTCGTTTTAGCAGGGATCAGCCTTGACTTTTGGCTGAAATCCAACTATACTCAGCTTGTGCATTAGTCACTATGGATTGTTGGAAAGTCCAACGATCCGGAACGAAAACGGCGCTAAGCGCTTGCCGTTTTCAAAATACACTCAAGGAGGAGAAGTAAGATATGAAGAAAAGCACGCAAAGAGTTCTCTCTTTGGTACTTGCCCTCGTAATGGTCTTCGGATTCGCATCCCCTGTGCTTGCACAGGATGGCCCCATCGGCGAACTGCCGGGTCCGGATACGACCTATAACTTCAACATTGACGTCACTCTCAATGGCCTTGCTGGCATTGTTGATGGATGGGTTGATTTTTACCTGAGAGGCAAAACCCCGAATGGCGATTGGATGGCATATGAATTCGATGATTTTGCAGTCATCGAAAACGGAGAAGGAGAATTCTCGTTAGACATCCCTGCTGAAATCGAGGATGAAGATAGTGGTACAGTCTATAAGACTGCAGACCTCCAGAATCTCGAAGTATGGGTAGGTATTGGCGAAATCGAAGAACCGATTCACGTAGTATATTTTGACGACTCCGTGGTTCTGAATCCTGCGATCTTAGATGAATATGAAGACGAAATCTATTGGACTCGTTTCCCGGTAGCTGATCTGGATCCGACCGTACCGGTTGACGTAAACTTTGATCTCGTACACGTATATCCGCAAATCAATGATGACGACTTCACGATCCGTGTTGTTGACAGAGAAGGTCGCGGCATCGAAGGCGCAACCGTCAATCTGCATCAGGTTGTTAAAGGCGACGACGTAGAATATGCTTTGGATGAGAACGGTGACTATATCGTTGATGAAGATGCTGAAGTAGACTCCCTTGGCGAAACCGATGCCAGAGGCTACCTCGTATTGTCGAAGGAAGACAAGGATGCTGCAGCAGCGTTCCTTGGAACCACTGACGAAAACATCAATATCGTAGGCGCTCTGCGCGCAGTATACGGAGATCTCGAAACTTCGACGACTTTCGTAAACTTCGCATCGGAAAACAACAAAGCCCTCATTGTAATGGGGCCGAAAGACACTCACTTCAAAGTTACCGTAGTTTCCCGCGACAACGATCGTCCGTTCTACGCTGTTGAAGGCGCACACGTACGCATCGTTGAAAACGTAGGCGAACTGTGGGGCGCACCGGCAATGGGCGAAACCCTGGCAGAAGGCTACACCAATGCAAACGGTGAGTATGTATTCACAAACATTGCTCTGCAAAACCTCGTTTCTTACAACATTCCGAAAGATGTTGAGTTCAATGAACTGATCATCAAAGGTATGCTCAGAAACAACTGGCTGGTTGTTGAAAAAGACGGCTACACCCGTGTTCAGCGCCTCATCGACAATGAAGAAATTGCTGAAGGCGAAGCACGCGTAGTACTTCTTGAAACCGGCGTTGACTACACCAACTTCATCGACCGCATCAAAGGCGCAAATCGCTATGAAACGGCTGTCGAAGTTGCAAAACGCACTTTCGAAGATATCCCGCAGACCTTTATTCTGGCTTCCGGTGAAGACTTTGCCGATGCGCTCGTAGCAAACGGCCTCACCAATGTACTGGATGCTCCGATTCTTCTGACTCGCAGAAATGCACTTCCGGAAGAAACCGCAGCATACCTGGCTGCTGCAAAAGCAGAACACGAAACCATCCGTGTTCACATCATCGGTGGAACCAATGCAATCACGGGTGCCGTAGAAGGCGAAATCGAACGCGAATTCAGCGCTGTTACCTCCAGAATGTCCGGAGCAAACCGCTATGAAACCGCTGCTTCGATCGCTCGTTATATGTACACGCAAGGTGTTTACGGCAACAACTGGACAGGTGATGTTCTTGTAGCTAACGGACAGAACTTCCCGGATGCGATCATCGCATCGCTGCCGGCTGCTCAGTACGGCAAACCGATCCTTCTGACCGGTCCGGACGAGCTGCACCCGATCACATTTGAAGCTCTGAACAACCGCCTTGACGGCGCTATGATCTACAACCATGCAACCGTAATCGGTGGCGACGCTGTCATCAGCGACCATGCATACGGACAAATCAACATGGTAGAAAAAGAGCGTCTGTACGGTGCAAACCGTTACCTCACTTCCCTGAACGCACTGCGTCAAATGTACCCGGATGCTACGAAACTGTATGTTGTTTCGGGCGCACAGTACACGGATGCACTGGTAGCTGCGAAACTGGCCGCTGACAACAATGCAGCAATCCTGCTTGTTCACCCGACCGGTCTGACCGCAGAAGCGGAAGCTTACCTGCGATCCAGCGAAATCACCGACATCACCATCATCGGTGGAACGAATGCTCTGTCTGACAACGTAGCCGAGCAACTGGCACGTATCCTGCTGAGCAGATAAGTTCAAAAAATAATAGACTCGGAGCCTGGCTCCGAGTCTATTTTTGTATGTCCGAAAGTAATTTCAGTTCTTCTCTGATCTTGTAAAAACTGCGGTGATTCCCCAGACGGTATCCGGGAGGAGCGATTTGTTCCATATGCTTCATATGCCGGAGAAACTCGGGGAGGCTCAGATCACAAAAGAGTTCCGCCGCATACGCTTCGGCGATGATGCCCTTACCCCGGTTCAGCCGCTGATAGATATCAAAATCCATGGTCTGCAGCTGTGAGGGGAAGTGATCATACAGCCGTGCTTTCTTAAGATACGTCTCTTCATCCAGCGGTTCAAATGCATTGATCCATGCATACGGCATCAGATTGCTGCCTTCGTAAAAGGTGATGCGAACACCTTCCGGGAGCGCATCACGAATTGTTTGCAGCATCTGTGTCGTTTTTCTGTGCAGCGGGTGATTGTCATACGGCGACACGGTGAATATCCGTTCCGGGTTCACTCTTCGGATTTGTTCCGCGAGCCGGTGAGCTCCGGCTGCCCCGGTTTCGTCGGTCGCGTCCTCCCGGATCTCAAGAAAGTGTACTTCACGCACCTGGAGGGTTTCAGCCAGGTGTTCTGCCTCCTGCTTTCGGATTTCAGATGTGTTCCTGTAGCTGGTGCCGGACCTGCTCCCCCCGCTGTCGGTACTGTAGCACAGCGTGGCCTGCCGCCCATGCTTCAGGAGCCAGCCGCCGAGTCCGATCACCTCGTCGTCCACATGCGGGATGAGCACGAGGTTTGTGTCACAGGCAGGCAGTCGGGTTGCGGGAATCTCTTTGTTGTAGATGGATCGAATCAGTCGTTCATTATAGATGCGGATCGGCCCGCGGAGGGCTTTACCCAGCAGTTCTTTCATGGCTTTCCTTTCTGAAGGTTCTGACTTTCCGGTGGAAATG
>ERZ1032871.59-NODE-59-length-16082-cov-8.596993_pt1 | contig 16082 bp, 10 predicted proteins | sample MGYA00519026_ERZ1032871 | MGnify/ENA primary metagenome ERZ1032871 (study PRJEB33719, sample SAMN04262510) | wastewater metagenome | biome: rural village; feature: composting latrine chamber; material: composting feces with ash | place: El Salvador | collected...
GGAGTCCGGGTCGGCGGCGATCGCCAGGCCGACGGCGGTGGAGGCGGTGGGCAGCGGCGAGCGGTGGACGCGGCGGCCGAAGCGCTCGCGCAGCATGCGGGGCACGAGCGGCAGGGCGCTGGCACCGCCGACAAGGTAGACGCCGGCGATGTCGGTGTCGGCCAGGGACTCGTCCGCGCCGATGAGCGGGGCCATGGCCTCGAGGGTCTGCCCGACGAGGCCGGTGACGGTGGCGTAGTACTCGGGCACGGGGACGATGACGTCGTCGTCGCCGAGCTCCATGATGATGCGGCGCGACTGCGGCTTGAGCTGCTCCTTGGCGGTGCGGGCCTCGTCGAGAAGCTTCTGGCGGGCGCGGCGGCCGAAGACGTCGTCGGCGCGGCCGGCGGTGGTCAGGGCCAGGTCGGCGAGGGCCTCGTCGAAGTCGTCGCCGCCGAGGCGGGAGATGCCGAGGGAGGTCTCGACGACGTGCTCGGTGCCGTCGATACGCATGAGCGTGACGTCGAAGGTGCCGCCACCGAGGTCGTAGACGATGACGCTCGACCGGCGGGCCGTCAGCGTGCGGGCGTGACGGTGGGTGTACTCGAAGGCGGCGGCCGAGGGCTCGTTGACCATACCGAGGACGTCGGCCCCGGCACGTCGGAAAGCGTCGAGGGTGAGCAGACGCTGCGCGGAACGCGCGTTGGCGGGCACGCCGAGGACGATCTCGATCGGCTCCCCGCCGGCGTGGGCCCGCAGATGCCTGACGACGCCGTCCGCGAAGGTCGCGAGCACATCCCCGAGGAGGCGTTCCCGGCTGCCCATCGGCACGGGGGTGTCGGCGGTGACGCTGCCCGAGCTGAGCAGCCGCTTGAAGGAGCGGGTGACGGTCGGGTTGTCGACCGCCAGGGCCTCCCACCCGCCGACCAGGCGGTCGCCGTCCAGGGCGACGACCGAGGGAATGTACTCCCGTGGGTCTCCGTCGGTGTCGACGACGTTGACCACGGGGTAGTTCCCGCGGTCAACGGCCGCAATCACAGTGCGGGTGGTGCCGAAATCAATCCCGAAGCGCATGCCCCAGAACACTACCGGGAATGAGCGCAGATGCTACTTGAGCAGGTTGGCCACCGCGTCGCGCTCGGCCTTGAGCTCGGCGACGTTCCTGGCGATCATCTCGCGCTGGAAATCGTTGAGCTCCAGACCCTGGACGATCTCCCACTGTCCGTTGCGGGAGACGGTCGGCAGACCGGCCATGAGGCCCTCGTCGATGCCGTAGGAACCGTCGGACGGCAGAGCGGCGGAGGCCCACTGCTCGGTGCCCTGGACCCAGTCACGCATGTGGTCGATCGCTGCGGAGGCGGCGGAGGCGGCGGAGGACTTCCCGCGGACCTCGATGATCTCGGCGCCGCGCTTGGCCACGCGCGGGATGAACTCGTTGACGTACCAGTCATGGTCGATCTTGTCGATGACCGGCTCGCCCTTGACCGTGGCGTACGTGATGTCCGGGAACTGAGTGGCGGAGTGGTTGCCCCACACGACGACATCCTCGAAGTCCGTGGTCAGCACGCCGAGCTTCTCGGCCAGCTGGGACAGGGCGCGGGAGTGGTCCAGGCGCATGAGGGCGGTGAAGCGCTCGGCCGGGACATCCGGGGCGTTGCGCTGGGCGATGAGCGCGTTGGTGTTGGCCGGGTTGCCCACCACGAGTACGCGCACGTCATCGGCGGCATGGTCGTTGATGGCCTTGCCCTGCGGGGCGAAGATGCCGCCGTTGTTCTTGAGCAGGTCACCGCGCTCCTCGCCCGCCCCGCGCGGCTTGGCGCCGACGAGGAAGGCGGCGTTGGCGCCGTCGAAGGCGGTCTCGGCCTTATCGGTGATGGTGATGTTGCGCAGCAGCGGGAACGCGGAGTCGTTGAGCTCCATGGCGACACCCTCCGCGCCACGCAGGGCGTCCGGGATCTCCAGGAGGGCCAGCTCGATCGGGGTGTCGTGGCCGTAGACGTCGCCGGCGGCGATGCGCCACAGCAGGGAGTAGGCGATGTTTCCGGCGGCACCGGTGACGGCGATCTTCACGGGGTTCTGGGACATACGGGGTTCCTTTCGCGGGAGGGCACCAACGCCGCCGAGTCTAGCGTCTCGGGCCGTTCGCGGCAGGCACCCCCGGATGGGCGTAACCGCCGAGAGGAAGCGGCTGTTTCCGCAGGAAAGCGGCCCCGGAATCGGGTGGTGTGCAACTTTTGTTGGTCGGCAGCCCCACGGTCAGACCACCAATCGGGCACGATGGTGGTCGACGCACACCCCGCGCCTGCCCCATCCCCACCCCGACCCACACTCCCGGAGGGCACCCAGCCATGCACGACGACGATCTGACGCCCCTCGACGACAACACCTCCCTGGACTCCGTCGTCGACATCGCCATCGGTCAGTTCGGGGAGCAGGGGTTCCAGGAGACCCGCCTGGACACCATCTCGAAGATGTCGGGCATGTCAAAGCGGATGATCCACTACCATTTCGGCGACAAGAAGGGCCTCTACCTGCGCTGCCTCACGGAGGCCGCCCTGCGGATCCAGCCCCCGGCGGAGGAGCTCCACAGCGACACCCTCATCCCGGTGGAGGGGGTGACCCGGGTGGTCGATGCGGTGTACCTCACGATGCTCCGCCATCCGGAATCACTGCGCCTTCTACAGCATGAGTGCCTGCACCGTGTGCTCAATCTCACCGGCGTGGCCACCCTCATCCCGGGCACGCAGGTCCTGCTCCAGCTGGACAAGCTGCTCATGCAGGGCCAGGATTCGGGCGCCTTCCGGCCGGGCATCAGCGCCGAGGACATCTTCTTCCTCATTTCCTCCCTGGCGTTCGCGCGGGTGAGCAACCGGGATCTCATGGTGAACCTCATCGACGTCGACACGTGCAGTGAGGACAACACGGACGGTCTGCACCGGATGGCCGTCGACTCGGTGCTGGCGCTGCTCACCGCGAACATCGCGGACTCCGGGCACGACAGCTACCTCACCGCGGACCGCATGGGCGAGGACTCGCAGTCCGGTCTGGGCATCTACGACGAGCTCACCGACCAAGAATAAAATCACCTTTAGCTGGCTTTTTCTTCGTCAGACTTGATACCCCCTGGGGTATATGGCATGGTAGTGTCACATCCAAACGGACATTTATTCAACCCCAGGAGTGACCACCATGCTTCTCGAACGTTTCTATGACGAGGACCTCGCGCAGGCCAGCTACTTCATCGGCTGCCAGGCCCAGAACACCGCCGTCGTCGTCGACGCCCGCCGTGACATCACCGAGTACCTCGACCTCGCCGAGCACCACGGCATGGAGATCGTCGCGGTCACCGAGACCCACATCCACGCTGATTACCTCTCCGGCACCCGCGAGCTGGCCGCCGCCACCGGCGCCAAGATCTACCTCTCGGGTGAGGGCGGCGAAGACTGGCAGTACGGCTTCGAGGGCGAGCTGATGTACGACAAGGACACGATCCAGATCGGCAACATCACCATCGAGGCGCGCCACACCCCGGGACACACCCCGGAGCACCTCTCCTTCCTCATCACCGACGGCGCCTTCGCCGACACCCCGGGCTACATGCTCTCCGGTGACTTCATCTTCTCCGGCGACCTCGGCCGCCCGGACCTGCTCGACGAGGCCGCCGGCGGCGTCGATACGCGTTTCGGTGGCGCGAAGGACATCTTCCGCAGCCTCAAGGAGGTCTTCCTCCAGCTCGACGACCATGTCCAGGTCTACCCCGCCCACGGCGCCGGCTCCGCCTGCGGCAAGGCCCTCGGCGCACTGCCGTCGACCACGGTCGGTTACGAGCGCAACTACGCCTGGTGGGCTCCCTACCTGAAGAACGACGACGAGCAGGGCTTCGTCGACGAGCTGCTCGACGGCCAGCCCGACGCCCACGCCTACTTCGGCCGCATGAAGCGTCAGAACAAGTCCGGCCCGGCCGTCCTCGGTTACCCGCTGCCGGAGCTGCCCGAGGTCGAGGCCGCCGAGCTGGCGGACCGCATCGAGTCGGGTGACGCGATCGTCGTCGACACGCGCCACCACAGTGAGGTCCACGAGGGCACCGTCAAGGACGCCGTCAACGTCCCGGGCCTGGCCAAGGCCGCCACCTACGGCTCCTGGGTTTACGACCCGGAGACCGACACCGCGGACCTCATCGTCCTGGCCGCCGATGCCGAGGAGGCCGCCGAGTACCGCGACCACTTCATCCGCGTCGGCATCGACGAGATCACCGGCTTCATCACCGGCTTCGACGGCCTGCCCATGGTCACCCCGGAGGTCCTCTCCCAGGACAAGCTCTTCGACGCCACCCCGGACATGCTGCTCGACCTGCGCAACAAGACCGAGCACGCCGACGGCCACATCCCGGGCTCCTACCAGCTCTCCGGTGGCCGCGTCCTGTGGAACCTCGACGAGCTGCCCGCCCCGGGCGAGTCCACGATCATCTCCTACTGCCAGTCCGGTGTCCGTAACTCGGTCGCTGCCTCCGCGCTCCGCCGCAAGGGCTACGACGTCCAGGAGCTCGAGGGCTCCTACCTGGGTTACCTCGATCACCAGAACAAGAAGTAAGCCGTGTCCGGAACCCTCATTGCGGTTCTGATCCTCGCCATCGCCATCGGACTCTCCCTGGGTCTGCTCGGCGGTGGCGGATCGATCCTCACCGTCCCGCTGCTCACCTACGTGGCGGGCATGGACCCCAAGGAGGCCATCGCCGCGTCACTCTTCGTCGTCGGAGCCACCTCCGTGCTGTCCACCCTCACCCACGCCCGCATGGGCAACGTGCAGTGGCGCACCGGACTCATCTTCGGTGTCGCCTCCATGGCGGGTGCCTTCCTCGGTGGCCTGCTCGGCGGGCAGATCCCCGGCGTCATCCTCATGCTGGCCTTCGCCGCCATGATGATCGCCACCGCCGTGGCCATGCTCCGCGGCCGCAAGAAGCGCGAGGGCGAGGGACCGACGACGCTGCCGCTGGGCAAGATCCTCATCGAGGGCCTCGTCGTCGGCCTGGTCACCGGTCTTGTCGGCGCGGGCGGCGGTTTCCTCGTCGTCCCGGCGCTGGCCCTGCTCGGCGGGCTGAGCATGCCGGTGGCGGTGGGCACGTCGCTGCTGGTCATCTCGATGAAGTCCTTCGCCGGGCTCGCCGGCTACCTGACCACCGTCTCCCTCGACTGGCCGCTGGTCCTGTCGGTGACGGGCATGGCGCTCGTCGGTGCCCTCATCGGCGCACGCCTGACCAAGGTCGTCCCGGAGAAGGCCCTGCGCAAGGGCTTCGGCATCTTCGTCCTGGTGATGGGCGTGTTCGTCCTGTCCCAGGAGCTGCCGGCCCTGTTCAACTAGCTTATCGACGCCGCCCCGGCCCCTCCTTCACCCGGAGGGGCCGGGGCGGTGTCGTTGTCGGTGTCGAATTCACCCGGTCGAATTCACCCGGTCGAGTTCAGTACCCCCGGGTTCGAAAGGACCCTGGATTCGACCGCGTGATTTCGCAGCGGTCGCGCCTACGCGGTCTCCTGCTGCTCGCCCTCGAGGACCAGCTCCGGCTCGGCCTCGCCGCGGACGACGTCGGCGGTGATGAGGACCTCGGCGACGTCGTCACGGTCGGGGATGTCGTACATGACCGGCACGAGGAGCTCCTCCATGATGGCGCGGAGGCCACGGGCACCGGTGCCGCGCTCGAGGGCCAGCTCGGCGATGACCTCGAGGGAGTCCGGGGAGAAGCTGAGCTGCACGTCGTCCATCTCGAAGAGGCGCTGGTACTGCTTGACCAGGGAGTTCTTCGGCTCGGTGAGGACCTGCACGAGGGACTCGCGGTCGAGGTTGTCCACGGTGGCGACGATCGGCAGACGCCCGATGAACTCGGGGATGAGGCCGAACTTCACCAGGTCCTCGGGGCGGACCTGCTCGAAGAGGTCGGTCTTCTCGCGGTCGGTGGCGGACTCGATCTCCGCGCCGAAGCCGAGGCCCTTCTTGCCGACGCGCTCCTGGATGACCTTCTCCAGGCCCGCGAAGGCGCCGGCGACGATGAACAGGATGTTGGAGGTGTCGAGCTGGATGAACTCCTGGTTGGGGTGCTTGCGCCCACCCTGCGGCGGGATGGAGGCGGTCGTGCCCTCGAGGATCTTCAGCAGCGCCTGCTGGACGCCCTCGCCGGAGACGTCGCGGGTGATCGACGGGTTGTCGGACTTCCGGGAGATCTTGTCCACCTCGTCGACGTAGATGATGCCGCGCTGGGCGCGGGGCACGTCGAAGTCGGCGGCCTGCAGCAGCTTGAGCAGGATGTTCTCCACGTCCTCGCCGACGTAGCCGGCCTCGGTGAGGGAGGTGGCGTCGGCGATGGCGAAGGGCACGTCGAGCATGCGGGCCAGGGTCTGCGCGAGGTAGGTCTTGCCGGAGCCGGTGGGGCCGAGGAGCAGAATGTTGGACTTCGCGATCTCGACGTCGTCCTTCTTACGACGCCCCGTCGTCGCCGCGGCGGCCTCCTCGGTGCGGATGCGCTTGTAGTGGTTGTACACCGCGACCGCGAGGATGCGCTTGGCTTTGTCCTGGCCGATGACGTACTTGTCCAGGAAGGCGGAGATCTCGGAGGGGCGCGGGAGCTTGTCCTCCTTCTGCTCGGCGGCCTGGGCGGCTCCGAGCTCCTCCTCGATGATCTCGTTGCACAGCTCGATGCACTCGTCGCAGATGTACACGCCGCCACCGGCGATGAGCTTCTTCACCTGCTTCTGGCTCTTTCCGCAGAAGGAGCACTTGAGCAGGTCGGCGCTTTCTTGCATGCGTGCCATGAGGGGTATCTATCTCGCTTTGCTCTACGCGGACTTCGGACAGGTTCCCCACCACTGTAGTCGGAGGGTCAAACCGTGGATGGTTGCCACGGGGAGGGTGCCTCACGGGGCGTCGATAAGCGGCAAAGAAGGCCGCGAAGCCCCGCGCCCCGCATGGGAGACAGGGCTTCGCGGGATTCTCTGCTGTTTAGACGGCGACCTCGAAGGGGGCGTCGGTGACCGCGCGGACGGACTCGACGGTCTCGCCCTCGGCGCACTGCACCAGGGTGAGGCCCTCCTGGGCGTCGACGGTGAAGACGGCGTAGTTGGTGACGATCATGTCGACACACTTCGCGCCGGTCAGCGGCAGGACACACGCGGGCAGGACCTTGGAGTCGCCCTTCTTGGTGGTGTGGTCCATCATGACGATGATCTTCTGGGCGCCGTGGACGAGGTCCATCGCGCCGCCCATGCCCTTGACCATCTTGCCGGGGATCATCCAGTTGGCCAGGTCGCCGAACTGGGAGACCTCCATGGCGCCGAGGACGGCGACGTCGACGGCGCGGGAGCGGATCATGGCGAAGGAGTCGGAGGAGGAGAAGTAGGAGCCACCCTCGGTGATGGTGATGGTCTCCTTGCCGGCGTTGATGAGCTCGGGGTCGAGGGTCTCCTCGGTCGGGTACGGGCCGACGCCGAGGATGCCGTTCTCGGAGTGGAGGACGACCTCGAGGCCCTCGGGCAGGTAGCCCGGGATGAGGGTCGGCATGCCGATGCCGAGGTTGACGTACTGGCCGTTGACGAGCTCTTCCGCGACGCGGGCGGCCATCTGTTCCTTGTTCCAGGTCATCAGTTGCTCACCGTCCTGTTCTCGATACCGGTTTCCTGCTTGCCCACTTCGACGACGCGGTCGACGAAGATGCCGGGGAGGTCGACGTCCTCGGGGTCGATGACGTCGACAAGCTCCTCGACCTGGGCGACGGTGACCTTGCCGGACATGGCGGCGTCCGGGTTGAAGTTCATGGCGGTCTTGTTGAAGACGAGGTTGCCGTAACGGTCGCCCTTGGCTGCGTGGACCAGGGCGTAGTCCGCACGGATCGACTCCTCGAGGACGTAGAGCTGGCCGTTGAACTCGCGGGTCTCCTTCGGCTTGGAGGTGACGGCGACGGTGCCGTCGGAGTTGTAGCGCTGCGGGAGGCCACCCTCGGCGACCTGGGTGCCCACGCCGGCGGTGGTGTAGAAGGCGGGGATGCCGGCGCCGCCGGCGCGCATGCGCTCGGCGAGGGTGCCCTGCGGGGTGAACTCGACGGTGAGCTCTCCGGCGAGGTACTGGCGGGCGTACTCCTTGTTGGATCCGAGGTAGGAGCCGATGGACTTGGAGATGCGCTTGTCGGCCAGCAGCAGGCCGAGGCCGAAGCCGTCGGTGCCGAGGTTGTTGGACACGATGGTGAGGTCGGTGGCGCCCTGCTCGCGGAGGGCGTCGATGAGACGGGCGGGGATGCCGACCAGTCCGAATCCGCCGACGGCGATGGTCGCTCCGTCGGGGATGTCGGCGACGGCCGCATCAGTTGAGGGGAGGGTCTTGTCAAGCATGGCCCAGACTGTACACTGGTGTTCAGATAATGCACAAGGGTTCACAAAGCGAACCGCTTTTCCGTACAGAAAGGAGTCGAACGTGGGCACACCGGACACCCCCAACGTCCAGTCGCTCGTCCGCGGCCTCGCCGTCATCCGGACGTTCAACGCCGACCGACCCCGCCAGACTCTCGCCCAGGTGGCCGACGCCACCGGCCTGGCCCGCGCCACCGCCCGCCGCTTCCTCCACACGCTGGTGACCATCGGGTACGCGGGCACCGACGGCACCGATTTCTGGCTCACCCCCCGGGTCCTCGAGCTGGGCTACAGCTACATGTCCGGCCTCGGCCTGCCCGCCATCGCGCAGCCCCGGCTGGAGGAGCTGTCCCGCCACATCGGCGAATCCTCCTCCCTGTCCGTGCTCGACGGGGAGGACGTGGTGTACGTCAACCGGGTGCCGGTGCGGCGCATCATGACGGTGTCCATCACCATCGGCACCCGTTTCCCCGCCTACGCCACCTCCATGGGCCGGGTCATCCTCGCGGGACTGACCCCCGAGGAGCTCGAGGCCTACCTGGGCAGCGTGGAGTTCCAGGCCTTCACGCCGTCCACGCTTGTCGACGCCCCCTCGCTCCGCGCCGAGCTCGACCGCATCCGCGAGCAGGGCTTCGCCATCGTCGACCAGGAACTCGAGCCGGGCCTGCGTTCCCTCGCGGCGCCCGTCCACTCCCCCGCCGGCACGGTGGTGGCGGCGGTCAACGTCTCGACGCAGACCGTGGTCCACGACCTGGAGGAGCTGCACGACCGCTTCCTCCCGGCGCTCATCGACACCGCCGAACTCATCTCCGCCGACCTGGCGGCCACCGAACTCTTCTAGATAGGAACACCACACATGACTGAGAATCAGCCCACCGACATCGTCCTGTGCACCCCGCTGCGTACCGCCGTCGGCGCGTACGGCGGGCAGTTCGTCGGCGTCCCCGTCCAGCAGCTCGCCGCGACCGTCGTCAAGGCCGTCATGGAGCGCTCCGGCCTCAAGGCCGCGGACGTCGACGACCTCATCCTCGGCCAGGCCTCCCCCAACGGTGCCGCCCCGGCGCTGGGCCGTGTCGTGGCCCTCGACGCCGGCCTCGGCGAGACCGTCCCGGGCATGCAGCTCGACCGCCGCTGCGGCTCCGGCCTGCAGGCCGTGGTCACCGCCGCCGCGCACGTGGCCACGGGTGCCGCCGATGTCATCATCGCCGGTGGAGCCGAGTCCATGTCGCGTACCGAGTACACCGTCGACGCCGACGTCCGCTGGGGTAAGAAGGGCGGCAACATGGTCTTCCGCGACCGCCTCGCCGAGGCCCGCGAGACCGCCGGCGGCAAGAACCACCCCATCCCGGGCGGCATGATCGAAACGGCCGAGAACCTCCGCGAGGAGTACTCCATCGCCCGTGAGGCGCAGGACGAGATGGCCGTCGAGTCCCACAGGCGCGCCGTCGCCGCGCAGGAGAACGGCATCTTCGCCGAGGAGATCGTGCCCGTCGAGGTCCCGCAGCGCAAGGGGGACCCGCTGGTCGTCGACTCCGACGAGCACCCGCGCCCCGACTCCACCCTGGAGAAGCTGGCCAAGCTGCGCCCGATCATGGGCCGCCAGGATGCCGACGCCACCGTCACCGCCGGCAACGCCTCCGGCCAGAACGACGGTGCCGCCGCGATGATCGTCACCACCCGCGCCAAGGCCGAGGAGCTGGACCTCACCCCGTCCGTCGTGCTGCGCGGCTGGGCCGTGGCCGGTGTCGCCCCGGAGACCATGGGCATCGGTCCGGTCCCGGCCACCAAGAAGGTCCTCGACCGTCTCGGCCTCACCCTCGACGACATGGACCTCATCGAGCTCAACGAGGCCTTCGCCGCCCAGGCCCTGTCCGTCCTGTCCGAGTGGGGCATCTCCGCCGACGACGAGCGTCTCAACCCGCTGGGCTCCGGCATCTCCCTGGGCCACCCGGTCGGTGCGACCGGCGCCCGCATGCTCGTCACCGCCTCCCACCAGCTGGCGCGCACCGACGCGAAGACCGCCCTGGTCACCATGTGCATCGGCGGCGGCCAGGGGCTGGCGGCCGTCATCGAGAAGGCGGAGGCCTAGATCATGATCCTGAATTCCGTCTCCTACGGCCCCGAATCCGACGCCGAGCCGATCGTCTTCCTCGGCTCCATCGCCTCCACCACCGACATGTGGCTGCCGCAGCTCGACGCCCTGTCGAAGACCCGTCGCGTCATCGCCCTCGACCACCGCGGCCACGGCGGCTCCCCGGATCCGGATGTCCAGCCCGGAGAGACCACCTTCGATCACCTCGCCGCCGATGTCCTGGATACCCTCGACGAGCTCGGCGTCGACAAGTTCCAGGTCGTCGGCCTGTCCCTGGGCGGCGCGATGGCGCAGTACCTGACCGCCACGTCCCCCCGTGTCACCCGCGCGGCTTTCCTGTGCACCGCCGCCTACTTCGGTGGCACCGAGAAGTGGCACCCGCGTTCCGAGCTCACCCGCGCCCAGGGCCTCGAGCCGATGGCCGACGGTGTCATCGACTTCTGGCTGACCAAGGAGTTCCAGGAGTCCCACCCGGCGACCACCGCCGCTTACCGACGCATGGTCACCTCCACCCGCGGCGTCGGCTACGCCTCCTGCTCCGACGCCCTGGCCCACTGGGACTTCCGCGACCGCCTCGGCGAGATCACCGTCCCCGTCCTGGTCCTGGCCGGCGTCGACGATCAGTCCACTCCCCCTTCGGCGCTCAAGGCGATCGCCGAAGGCGTGTCCGGCGAGACCACCTACGTGGAGGTCTCCCCCGGCGCGCACGTGCCGACCATCGAGGTCCCCGAGCAGGTCACCAAGGCCCTGGTCGACTTCTTCGCCTAGGCCCCTTCACCGCCTGCTTATCGACGCCGCCGCCTCCCCGTTTCCGGGGAAGCGGCGGTGTTTTCGGCGAGCTGGGCGGCGAGCTCACGGGTGGCGTCCTGTGCCTGCCTCTCAAGTTCCTGCGCCCGCTCTCGAGCGCGCTTGATCTCTGCGGCACGCTTCTGGAACGCGGGAACTTCCTCCACGTGAATATCCATTGCCACGTGGAAAGTGTCAATGGGCTTTCTCGTCACCAGACTCGCGACCTCACACACCGCTGCCTCCACTGACGAGATCGTTCGTGCTTGCGTGGTTTGATCGAGGGAGGGAATGTCCACCACCCACCACGCCCCCGCGGTGAACTGTGGCCTGAATGTGATCAGCCACTGAGTCTCCTCGATGACCTTGAGAATCTTCCTGTACACCCCGGGGCGAGATTGTTGGCTCCCTTCTACCTTTTTGTGCGCGAATCTCGTGTCCACTGTTCTGCGATCACGGCACTACGTCTATTCGCTAGACGCATAAGTGCCTACTCTCTAGACACTGTTGTCGTCGTGTGCCAATGGCCCCCGACTTGCCTGCTCTCGGGCACAATAGACCCATGTCGTCGATCATGGATGCCCTGTCTGCTCTGCGTGAGAACCCCACCCACGGAAATCACGGGTTGTCCTTCGAGAAGTTGATGATCAACTACTTCAAGATGGATCCCACGCTGTCGGCTGAGTACGACGAAGTTTACGGCTGGAATGACTGGCCGTACCGCGAGCAGTTCCCGGACACCGGCATCGACATGGTTGCCCGCCGGAAGGAGGACGGCCGCTGGGCGGCCATCCAGTGCAAGTTCTACGCACCGACCACATACCTGCAGAAGAGCCACCTGGACTCCTTCTTCGAGCGCTCGGGCCGGGAATTCACCACGGAGAACGGCACGGAAACCTTCGCCCACCGCATCATCATCTCCACCACGGACAAGTGGAGCAAAAACGCCGAGGAGATGCTGGACAACCAGCCGATCCCGGTCAGCCGTATCGGTGTCGGGGCGCTGGCGGACTCGCCCATCAACTGGGACATCGCGTACCCCAACTCCGAGCTCACCATCAACCTCGAGTTCAAGGAAACCTTCGAGCCGCGTCCCCACCAGCAGACGGCGATTGAGAAGACTCTTGAGGGCTTCAAGACTCACGACCGCGGCAAGCTCATCATGGCCTGCGGCACCGGCAAGACCTTCACCGCACTGCGTCTGGCTGAGCGCGTCGCCGAGAACCACGGTGGCCGGGCCCGAGTGCTCTTTCTCGTCCCCTCGATCTCGCTGCTCTCCCAGACGCTGCGTGAGTGGACCGCCCAGGCCCGCGTGGATCTCCGCGCCTACGCCGTCTGCTCCGACTCGAAGGTGTCCAGGGCCGCCGAGGACATCGCCACCTACGATCTCGAGGTTCCGGTCTCCACGAACGGCGAGGACATCGCCGCCCGTCTCGAGCACCGCAAGCGCGCCGCCGGCCTCACCGTCGTCTTCTCCACCTACCAGTCACTGCCGGCGATCCATGACGCACAGCAGGCGGGCCTTCCCGACTTCGACCTGGTCATCTGCGATGAGGCCCACCGCACCACCGGCGTCACCTTGGCCGGCGAGGACGCCTCCAACTTCGTGCGCATCCACGACGACTGCTACATCAAGGCCGCCAAGCGCCTGTACATGACCGCCACCCCGCGGCTTTTCGACGATCAGGTCAAGGGCAAGGCTGCCGAGCACTCCGCTGAGCTGGCGTCCATGGATGACGAAGGTGTCTACGGACCCGAGTTCCACCGCCTCGGCTTCGGCGAGGCCGTGGAGAAGGGTCTGCTGACGGACTACAAAGTCCTCGTCATGACCGTCGACGAGCAGCTCGCCTCTGACACCATGGCCCGCTTCACCCCGCAGCCCGGACAGGAGCTCACGCTGGATCTGGCGTCCGCGATGATCGGCACGTGGACGGCGCTGGCGAAACGCTCCGGCAAGGAGCAGGGCACGAAGGCCGGCTTCGAGGAGGGTGCCGCACCCATGCAGCGCACCGTCGCCTTCGCCCGCGACATCAAGACCTCGAAGAAGATCTCGGAATCCTTCCCCTCGCTGATCGCGAATTTCTCCGACACCCTGCGTGAGAAGGCCGCCACCAACGACATCTCCCTGCATAACGTGGACCTGCAGGTCGGTGCCCACCACGTCGACGGCGGCATGAACGCCATGGAGCGCAGCTCCCACCTCACCTGGTTGGAATCCCCACTTCCGGAGAACAAGACCCGCATCCTCACCAACGCACGCTGCCTGTCCGAGGGTGTCGATGTCCCGGCCCTCGACGCCGTCGTCTTCTTCAACCCGCGCAACTCCATGGTCGACGTGGTTCAGTCCGTCGGCCGCGTCATGCGTAAGTCGGAGGGCAAGGACTACGGCTACATCATCCTGCCTGTCGCCGTCCCACCCGGTGTCGCACCCTCCCAGGCTCTCAACGACAATGTCCGCTTCAAGGTTGTCTGGCAGATCCTCAACGCCCTGCGTGCTCACGACGACCGATTCAACGCACAGGTCAACTCCATCTCCCTCAATGAGGGTGACGTGAAGGACCTGCCGGTCGACACCGATCACGTCGGTGACACTTCCGGCACCGAGGCATACGACGACACCGACAACACCGCCACCCAGATGGTGCTGTTCTCCCTGGAGCAGTGGCAGGAGGCGCTGTACGCCAAGCTGGTGGACAAGGTCGGTGACCGCACCTACTGGGAGGACTGGGCCGACGACGTCGCCGGCATCGCCGAGGCCCAGATCATCCGCATTACCTCGCTGATCAACGCAGCCGACGGCACTGTCCGGGATGAATTCGACCGTTTCGTCGAGGGACTGCGCGGCAACCTCAACGACTCAATCACCGAGGCCGAAGCGATCAGCATGCTCTCCCAGCACCTGATCACCGCACCGGTCTTTGACGCCCTCTTTTCTGAGCATGACTTCGCTGCCCATAACCCAGTCTCCAAGGTCATGCAGCGCATGGTCGAGGTCCTTGATGACTCCCAGCTCGGCTCGGAAACGGACAAACTCGAGTCCTTCTACATTTCGGTGCGGAAAAAGGCAGCCGGTGTTACTTCGGCCTCCGGTAAGCAGACCGTGATCAAGGAACTCTACGAACGCTTCTTCCAAAAAGCCTTCAAGAAGCAGTCCGAGGCACTGGGCATCGTCTACACCCCCATCGAGATCGTCGACTTCATCCTCCGGGCCGCCGATGACGTCTCCCGCAAGCACTTCGACCGTGGGCTCACCGACGAAGGGGTGCACATCCTCGACCCCTTCACCGGCACCGGCACCTTCATGGTCCGCCTCCTGCAGTCGGACCTCATCAAGCCGGAGGACCTTGCCCGTAAGTACGCCAGTGAGCTGCACGCCACCGAGATCATGCTGCTGGCCTACTACGTCGCAGCCGTCAACATCGAGACCACCTACCAGGCGTTGAGGGAGGAGGCCGCCCAGCGCGACGGGGCCGACTCCCCCACCTATGAGCCTTTCGAGGGCATCGCCCTGGCCGATACCTTCCAGGTGCATGAGGAGGACGATCAGCTGGATCTGGACTACTTCGTGGACAACAACTCCCGTATCGAGCGTCAGAAGCAGGCTCCGGTGCGGGTCATTGTGGGCAACCCGCCCTACTCGGTGGGACAAACCTCGGCGAATGACCTCAATGCCAACCTGAAGTACCCGACCCTGGATGCCCGTATCGCCGAGACCTACGCGGCACGGTCCACCGCGACGAACAAGAACTCCCTCTACGACTCCTACCTGCGTGCCTACCGGTGGGCGACCGACCGGATCGGGGATCAGGGTGTGGTGGCGTTCGTGTCCAACGGTGGGTGGATCGACGGTAACTCCGGTGACGGTGTGCGTCTGTCCATGGCCGAGGACTTCACTGACCTGTATGTGTTCAACCTGCGCGGTAACCAGCGCACCGCTGGGGAGCAGTCCCGTAAGGAGGGAGGCAAGGTCTTCGGCTCCGGTAGCCGAGCCACGGTGGCAATCACTATCGGTGTGAAGGACCCGACTAAGTCCGGGTGCACGATCCACTACCGGGACATCGGTGACTACCTCACCACGGAGAAGAAACTCGAGATCGTCGATAACTCCACTATCAAGAGCATCGAATGGCAAACAATCACCCCGAACTCGCATGGTGACTGGATCTCGCAACGTTCTGAGGACTTTGCGACGTGGCCGGTGCTGGCAGACAAGAAGAGCGACAAGGCGAGGTTCTTCGAAGAATTCTCTGCGGGTCTGAAGACCGCACGCGATGCCTGGTGCTACGCGCCGACCAGTGGGCAGGTTGAAGACAACATGCAAGTTCTCATCGATACCTATGAATCCGCACGAGCTGTTTTCCCGCAGTGGGCCACCAGCAACGGTGTTCAGGCACCGCGAGAAGCAGACGTCAATATGTTCCTCGCACAACACGCGGAATATGCGGATCTGACCAAGATTTCGTGGAATCGGAGTCTGAAAAACCTGCTGGCAAAGAACCAGCAAATCGAACTGCACACGAAACACATAACCAGGTCCCTCTACCGACCTTTTGCTTCTAGTGCGGTGTATTTCGACCGTCCCGTGAACGACATGGTGTACCGAATGCCATCGATGTTTCCCACCCCGCAACACACAAACATCGGAATCGAGTCTGCGGGAGCAAGCTCACCAACTGGATGGTCAGTGTTGGCAACTTCATCGATGCCAGATGTTCAGCTACTAGGAAATGGCCAGTTCTTCCCCCGCTTCACCTGGGAAAGAGTGGAAGCGCCTGAAGGAGAATTAGCTTACGGCCCAGGAGACGTTGAAACGTATGCAGATTCCAGCTCCTACGGTG
>ERZ1032871.60-NODE-60-length-15825-cov-8.083830_pt1 | contig 15825 bp, 14 predicted proteins | sample MGYA00519026_ERZ1032871 | MGnify/ENA primary metagenome ERZ1032871 (study PRJEB33719, sample SAMN04262510) | wastewater metagenome | biome: rural village; feature: composting latrine chamber; material: composting feces with ash | place: El Salvador | collected...
AGGTCGCTCGAGCAGGTCCGGTCCCCGTGGACATAGATCTTTGAGCGCTTAAATATGTTTTGAATGATATTCACATTGGCCATGACACAGACATTGGTTTCAACGCCGACAAATTCAATCCGTTCAAAGGCGCCTTCCACATGTTCATATTTTTTCTTGAGCTCCAGGGCCTCTTCCGGCGCAATTCCGTAGTGGTCTTTAACGAGTTCGATCCCTTCCGAAAGCAGCGCTTCAAATGGGGGGTAGATTTCCTGCGCCCACTGCAGTTCTTCTTCGCTGCGCTCTTCGTCCTCGTCGTCATCCTTGTAGACATTCCGGGTATAGATTAGCAGTTCCCCGTCCTGTACCGCCTGCCGGATCCGGTCTCTTACATTTTCGAAAATGTCGCCGCTGGCTTTCACATAGAACTTGCCTTTCGGATCCCAGTAGTCATTCTGCAAATCGATGGCAATCAGCATCTTTCGCCTCCAGTCAGATAAAACCGGTTCAGAGCAGCGCTTCAAACCGGCTTTTTTGTGTATTCTGTTATCTTCCGCCGCCCGCAAAGCGATTATACAAAAAGACGACGATGGCCCCGACGATCAGGATCGGAAGCAGTGCGACAATCAAATCAAACACGATCGACAGGATCGCAAGGACAATAAACAAACCGATTAAAAACTGAAGCATGGAACCCTCCTTTCTTTAGTATTGCATTTTATACCCCCGCGGGCCGCGTTCTACGCCTGTTCTTCCCATTCGGTTTCAGTTTCTTCGTTCTCGGGGCCGCGCGGACCGTAGTTAAACTCCGCCGTCATCGGCCCGAACTCCTTCAGCGCTTCCGGCGCGTCTTCTCTGTGCATATGCACCTCGATCAGCACGCCGTGCGTGGCTCCTGCGGCTTTCTCCAGCGCATCTTCCAGATCGCCGTGCGTGTGAACATCAAACGTCAGCATTTTACTGTTGTCCGAAAACAGCTCCGGCAGTTTGTGATACGTCCAGGCGGGAATGTCATTGTAGTCCGCCTGCATACCCATAATATAGCGTTCAATCGTGTAGCCGTCGTTGTTGATGACGAAAATGACCGGGTTTTGCTCTTCATACAGGATACGCGAAAGTGCCTGCGCCGTCACCTGAAACGATCCGTCGCCGATAAAGAGAACCTGGCGCCGGTCGGGATTGGCGAGCAAACTGCCGTACAGTGCAGGCAGGGTATAGCCGATCGCGCCCCACACGTGCGAGGCCACATACGATACATCATCCGGCAGACGGATACTGCCGATGCCCTGACTGGAGGTGCCGGTTTCGGCAAACACGCGGTCGCCTTTTTGCAGGAAAGACTGCATACGCTCCCAGAAGTTCTCCTGGCGAATCTTCGCGTCGGCGTCGGGTTTCTCCTGTTTCGGACGATCCGCTTTTTTTTCCGGCGACTCTTGTTTTTCGGGCAGCTGTTCCGTAACCCGCTGCAGCACATCTTTCACAGCCACACCCTCAAAGGCCTCTTCACCGACAAAAGTATGGTTTCTTGCAAGCCAGATCGTGTCGTCTTCCGGCAGATCGGCGGAATAGCCGCCGGAATTCCCTTCGATGAACCGGGGCGCCACCGTCAGCAGAAAGTCCGCGTTTTCGATCCGCTCCTGCACGCCTTCATCCGAACTGTCACCGCCGTAGCTTCCCAGATACAGCGGATGGCTTTCATTCAGTATCGCCTTGCCTGTTGAAAGGCTGGCAAAAGGAGTCTGCGTTTTTTCAATAAACGACAGCAGATCTACGGCAATCCCGAGCCGGTCCACCGGCATGTCGATCAGGACGGCCGGCTGTTTTGCCCAGGAAAAATGATCCGTAATCGCTTTTGTTGCGGCATCCAGACGCTCGCCGTCGCTTTCGTGGGCGATGTCCGCCAGCGGCGTATCGTCCGCGTCGATCTCAAGATATGACAGATTGGACGGCACATGAATCGTAACGGGACGTCTCGTGCGCAGTGCGGTGCGGATCATCCGGTCGATCTCTTCCTGAGCGTTTTCCTGCGTCAGCATCGTGCGGTCGGCGGTGAACTCTTCAAAGCAGTTCATGATATTGGAAAAATCGCCGTCGGCCAAACTGTGGTGCACCGGAATATTGTGTTTGGTCGCATACAGCGGCGGGGCGCCCGAGATCATAATCACGGGAATCATTTCGGCGGCAGATCCCGCCACGCCGGGCAGCGCGCCCAGATCACCCACGCCGTAGGTCACGCAAAGAGCGGAAATGCCGTGCTCTCTCGCATAGCCGTCGGCAGCATAAGCCGCGTTCAGCTCATTCGAGGCCCCGACGAAATCGAGACCGTCCGTCGCGCGCACCTGCTCCAGAAACTGCAGATTAAAGTCCCCCGGCACTCCGATCAGATGTCTGATGCCGAGCTCTTTCAGTCGCTTTATCAAATAATCTCCGATTGTTATCTTCATTGTATCTCCTTTCTATCACTGTATCAGTTATACCCAACCCGGTCTCTTTGCGCATCAAAAAACGACCGGCGCAGGCCGGTCGTCCTTTCATCCTTATTCCCGTTGCAGCGTCTCGGCACAAAACAGCAGCAGCTGTCGGACCAGCCGGTCGCGTTCTACAAGTTCGTCATAAAGAGTATCCTGATCCATCACTGCGCTGTCAAAATCCGTATCTGGCAAAGCGTCCACATCCTCCAGCCAGGCGCCGAAATAATAGTCCACCAGCCGGTTTTTTCGGGCTTCCGATTCGTTGAGAAACAGAAGCATTTCGCGCAGCCTGCGATTGTCTTCCTCCAGCACTTCGTGACGGGCTTGCGCCTTACGCATGCGTGTTTTTGCCGCATCGGCCGTATTTTCCCTCATGGCGTCGCCGCCGTTTCCAGGAAATCCACCACACGGGCGGCATACAGATCCATGCGGACCAGAAGATCCGCATCCCTTGTATTGCCCAAAACATCCAGCAGCTTTTCCTCCACGGAGATCCACGGATGCAGCACCGTGGCGGACAACTCTTCGAGTACCGGCCGCAGATGGAGCCCCGGGCTCAGATAATAGCGGTTGGAGCCGAGCAAACTGATAATGGCAGCTTTCTTTTTTGCGAGCGCATTTCTCGGCAAAAGATCAAACAGGTTTTTCAGACTCCCCGGAATGGAACCCTGATACACGGGTGCCGCCACAACAATCAGAGAAGCCGCCACGATCGCATCGATCGCCGATTTTGTGTCTTCGTTGTATTCTTCCACCGCACGGCCGTCAAAAAACTGCATGTCGAGCTCCTGCAGATCCAGAATTTCGGTCGAATACCGGGGCGCCCGCTTTTCGATCGCCTCTTTGAACAGCTCCACGCTGCTCCTTGTGCGCATGCCGCTGGTTGTTCCCGCAAGAAACAGAATATCAGACATCTTTCCCACCTCCGAAGGAAAACGCGTCGGCGAGCAGTGCGGCCCCTTTGATTCTCGACTCCTGATCGGGATACATGTCCATAATCATCACCTCATCGGCGCGGCAGGCTTTGGCGAGCGTTTCGATCCGCTCGCTCACGGACTCTTTCGTGCCTACGAAAAACTTCGCTGCGTTTTGTCTGCGGGCGGCCTCTTCCGCCGGTGTCCACAGATGATCGGCAGCCTCTTCGGCCGTAACCTGGGGTGTGATCCGTCCCGAGGCCATACGGGCAAACTGCAGCTGCGCCGGGCCCGCCAGATACTCGGCCTCTTCTTTCGAATCCGCGACGATCGCGATCAGGGCGAGGATGGAATACGGCGCTTCGTACCGTCTGGAGGCGGTAAAGCGATCCTTGTACACATTGAGAATCGGTTCGGCCAGTTCGGGACTGATATGAGCCGCAAAGGCAAAGCCGAGTCCGCGGTCAATCGCCACCTGCACCCCGCCGGTGCTCGATCCGAGCACAAAAATCTCGGGAAGCAGGTCGCGGCTGGCTGTCGCGGTGATCTTACGAAACGGATGCTCTCCCGGAAAATCGCGGTCAAAATAATGCAGCAGCTCGTCCATCTGCTGGGCAAAGTCATCTTTTTCGATGGCTTCCATGGAGCGGCGAAGCGCAAACGCCGTCACGGGATCCGTACCGGGTGCGCGCCCCAGACCCAGATCAATTCGGCCCGGCGCCATCGCTTCCAGAAGCGCAAAGTCTTCCACCACCTGCAGCGGCGAATGATTCGGAAGCATTACGCCGCCCGAACCCAGGCGGATGGAATCCACATGATTGGCGACATGCGCAATCATCACCGCCGGCGAGGTGCTAAGTACACTGCCGGTGTTGTGATGCTCCGCATACCAGATCCGGGTATAGCCCTGCTCTTCAAAACGGCGGGCCGCATCCGCCGTGCGACGCACGGTATCCCGGGGCTCCTCGTCGGGATGAATCGTACATAAATCGAGTATCGACAGTTTGTTTATCATCTTTTCCTCCTTGCTTTCCATTATATATGCCCGTTTTCTGCACAATGCTGACAAAAAGCGGGCCGCTTCCTCCGAATCGGGTATACTGATGAAAGAATCCAAAGGCGGTGAAACAGATGACACAGAAAAAAGGAATCCTTCTTATCCATTACGGCACGGCCCGCGACGGCGCCCGTGCCCGTACGGTCGATGTGCTGGAAGAAGAAGTGCGGGCCGCGTGGCCGCATGCCCGGGTGATCACTGCGTTTTCGAGTGACCGCATGCGGGCCGCCCTGGAAAAACGCGGCATCTTTTATCCGGATCCGGCCTCCGCCCTGGAAGAAATGAAAGACAGGGGCGTACGGCATCTGGCCGTTCTTACGACACATCTTTTGCAGGGAGTAGAATACGAAAAGACAGTACATCAGCTGTCAGAGGCTGCGGCCGACTTCGATGTTCTTCGCTGCTCCCGCCCGCTGCTCAGTGAAGGGCAGGCAAAAGAGGTGGCTTCCGTGTTCTCCGCCGTTCATCCCTCCATGCCGCGACAGCTCCTGCTGCTGGTCGGACACGGGACCCGGCTGGACGGCAATGCCGTCTACCGTGAGTTGGAAACAGCGTTGCGGCAAATGGGTCGGTCCGCCCGGGTCGCGACTCTTACGGACCTTGATGCGGGTGCGCTTCCCGATCTTCCGCCGCCGGAAACGGCCGACATCCTCCTTCTTCCCCTGCTGTATACGGCCGGCGGCCATGTGACTTCCGATCTGATCGAAAAGGAAGACAGCTGGAAGCATACGCTGGAACGGCAGGGCTACCGGGTCGATGCCGTATCCCGCGGGATGGGAGAATACGATGCGTTTCGGACGCTGTATCGAAAAAAACTGGCGGAATTTCTGTAACAGAATAAAGGATATAAAAACTCCCCCGCAGGTCGTGTGAGCGGGGGAGTTTTGTTTGTTTCGTTTATCCGATATAGCCTGCGAAAAGATAGATGAAGGCGAAGGACGAAAGAGCGACAAAGAACCAGGTGATGCCTCCGAGGAGGATCGGTTTTGCTCCTTTCGTAAACAGATCCTTAAAGCGGATCTTGAATCCAACCCCTACCAGCGCGGCGGTGATGAAGTATTTGTAGCTGACGCTGAACCAGCGGCCGGGAATGCCGATCATGTCGAACACACCCAGGCTGTTGAGCAGTGCCATGACTACGAAGCCGACGATGAACCAGGGGAAGATGCGTTTGATCGTTCCACCCAGCGTTTCGCCGTCTGCGTCATTGCCGTGTTGACGGATCTGCAGTACGGTGAGAATCACGGCCAGCGGAATCAGCATCGTGGTTCGCGTAAGTTTTACGGTAATCGGATTGGTGGTTTCAATGCCCCGAAGGAGATTGAAGGTTTCCTGTGCGGCCGCAACACTCGAGGTGTCGTTGATTGCGGTTCCCGCGAGGAATCCGAATTGATTGACCGTCAGTTCAAGCCACTGTGCGATATACGGATACGAGATGGCTGCGAATACGTCAAACAGGAAGATCGCGGTCATTGCGTAGGCGATTTCTTCTTCTTTTGCCTTGATGATCGATGCCACCGTTGCAATCGCCGTGCCGCCGCAGATACAGGTACCGCCGCCGACGAGGGTGCTCGTGTTGCGGCTCAGTCCCAGCATCTTGCCGAAGACAATCGCGGCTGTGAACGATAAAACGATGTTAAAGATGATCAGCGGCAGAGCTTTCGCGCCGTAGCCCAGCACTTGTGCGAAGTTGAGGGTCGCACCGGCCAGGATAATACCTATGTTCAGAAACTTCTTGCCTGCGAACGAAGTACCTTTTTTGAAGTCAGCGTCTACAGGAATTAAGTTGACGATCAGCATACCGATGAGCAGGCCGATCATGGGGCCGCCGATGACCTGTTGAAGTCCGGCCAGCCATGTAGCCACGATTGCAACCAGTAAGCAGGTTGCAATCGCGAATTGTTTTTTAGTCATAGAATCCCCCCTAACGGATAAGAAGGTCCGAAGGGCCTTCCCCTATGAAGCACTAGCAGGTAGCGCCACCCACAGCGTGCAGATCGGCATCGATAATTTCCTGCTTGCGTTCGAGCAGTGCATTATCAAACAGTTGTTTTTCAACTTCTTCAAAGCCGATACGATCAATGGTTTGTGCCAGACGCTCGCCGGTGATGCCCTGTTCACGATACAGGAGAATCATTTTTTCGACGATGTCCATCAGTTCTTCGTCAGTACGGATCAGCTGCGAAAGCGGTGTGCCGCGCTGTCCGGTTTTACCCCAGCGTCCGCCGATGGCAACTTTGTAGCCACGGTTTCCTTCCGGGATTACATCGAAGGGGCATTTTTCAACGCAGAGTCCGCAGTTGTTGCAGCGCTCGTCGTCGATGTGCATTTGACCGTCAACCACGGAGATTGCGTTCATCGGGCAAACTTTCTCCGGCTGGCAGACTTTACAGCCGATGCAGTTGTCGATGTCGACAATCGGCTCCAGCTGACCGATGATACCGAGGTCGTTCAGGTCGGGTTTTACGCAGTTGTTGGGGCATCCGCCGATGGCGATTTTAAATTTGTGCGGGGTTTTAACGTCTCTGTAGCCTTCGTAGAATTTTTCGTGCAGTTTTTCGGAGACGCCGTAGGTGTCGGCAAGACCGAACTGGCAGGTCGTACCTTTGCAGGATACCACCGGACGCACTTTGCTGCCCGTTCCGCCGGTTTCCAGGCCTGCTTCCGCGAGGAATGTGCGGAAATCGTCGATTTTGTCGAACGGTACGCCGGGCACTTCAATCGTCAGACGCGAGGTGAAGGTGATGGTGCCGTTGCCGAATTTTTCTGCAGCTTCTGCGATTTTTCTCTGCTGTTCAGCGGAAATTTTTCCGTTGACCGTGATGATGCGCGCATTGAAATTGTCGGTTCCTCTGTTGACGAGGAAACCCATTCCCTTTACGCGTTTGATTTCTTCCGGACTTCTTTTTGCTACTGCCATTGTGATGATTCCTCCCTATTCCTGTTCAATATCGTTAAACAAGCTGCCGCCCTCAAGGACAAGCGTGTTGTCATAACCCATGGGTTTCATGCGGTTTTGTGTAAGATATGCCCGTTTTCCTTTTGCGCAAAGGAAGAGCAGTTTTTCGTCGGTTCCGATCGTGTCGGGTTTTTCGGTGAGCTGCGCGTAGTCGACGTATTCGATGCCGGGCATATTGGCCGACTGAATGTGTGCGTCGATGATGCGGTAGCCTTCTGCGGCGCCCTGCTGATATTCGGTCGGGGTGATCGACTTCAGATTGCCGGAAATTTTATTCTTAAGTACGTTAACGGTGTGTACAAACGGGTGAATCGCCGTGGAGAAAGGCGGAGCATACGCGAGGTCGAGGTCTTCCAGGTCGGACAGTTCCGCCTTGAAGTACAGTGCCATAACCCCGAGGTCCACCACTTTGTCGACCGCACCCGATCCGAGCACCTGAATGCCCAGGAATTTTTGGGTTTCGCGATCCGCGATCATTTTGATGTAAAAGACGCTTGCGCCGGGATAGTAATGCGCTTTGTCGTCCACAACGGTGGTAATGCTGACCGGATCATATCCTGCCTGCTGTGCCTGCTCCATATTGAAGCCGGTTTTGGCTGCGTTCAGACCGGGCAGATGTACGACAGCGGTGCCGACGCTTCCCTTGTAGCTGAGGTCGCCGCCCAGCAGATTCTGTGCGAGCACGCGGCCCTGCATGTTTGCGGAAGATCCCATCGGGCTCCATGCAGCCTCTCCGGTGAAAGCATTGCGCGTCATCGCGCAGTCGCCTGCCGCATAGATGTCGGGGAGATTTGTCTCCAGTTTTTCGTTGACGATGATCGTGCCGTTCGGTGCAAATTCCAGGCCGGTGTCTTTCAAGAACGCCGTGTTGGCGCGGATGCCCGCACTCATAACGACCAGATCGACTTTCATCGAACGTTTGTCGGTGACGGCGCTTGCGACTTTGCCGTCGCCTTCGATGCTTTTGAGCATGGTGCCGGTGAAGACAGGAATACCCTGTTCTGCCAGATGGTTTTCTACGAATTGGGCCATTTCCGGGTCAAATCCGGGCAGGATCTGGGGTGCCATATCGATGACCACGGTACGAATGCCGAGTTTGTCGATGTTCTCGGCCGCTTCCAGACCGATGAATCCGCCGCCGACCACCAGCGCGCGTTTGACATCGCCTCCCTGCAGTGCTTCGTGCAGTTTGTAGGTGTCTTCCGGGGTACGCAGGAAATGCACGCCTTCCAGGTCGATGCCGGGGATCGGGGGTTTGATCGAATCCGCACCCGTCGCAATCACGAGTTTGTCGTAGTCGACGCGGCTTTCCTGTCCTTCTGCGTCTTTCACAATGATATGCTTTTCATCGGGGTTAACTTTAACAGCCTCGGTCTCGGTTAACACCTTCGCTCCGGTGAGGCCCTGGAAGCTTTCCGGTGTGTTGACGATCAAATCTTCCGGTTTTTCGATGACGCCGCTCAGGTAGTACGGCAGACCGCAACCGGCATAGGATATGTACTTGCCTTTCGTCACAATCAAAATTTCCGCTTCCGGATTTTCACGACTGATCTTGGCTGCGGCTTTGGTACCTGCAGCAACGCCGCCAATGATTGCAATTTTCATAGTTCCTCCTTTAACATTTTTTTATCAACTGGGTCTATTGTATACCAATTCACGTATAATGTATAATTGTATTATGTCATAGGTTCTATAACCTAAGGTTATGAAAGGAGGGGGAATATGAATCTGGATCATTTGGCTGTATTCGTGGAAGTCGTGCGCACGGGAACCATGAGCGGCGCGGCGGACGAGCTTTTTTTGTCACAGCCGGCTGTATCAAAAACCATTGCCAGACTAGAGCAGCATTTCGAAACGACACTATTTGACAGAATCGGTTCGCGGCTGATCATCACCGACAGCGGAAGAAAACTGTATCACCACGCCATCCAAATCCTGGATCAGCAGGACCAGATGAATCGTTCCATGCAGGGCCAAAAAGAAGTCCTGCGCATCGGGGGGACGCTGACCGTGGGCAGCACGCTGCTCACCGGGATCATCAAGAGTTTTCAGGATGAGAATCCGAATGCGGAAATCCACGCAAAAATCATCAATACACGGGGGATCGAGGATTTGCTTTTGCAGTCCAAGCTGGACGTGGCGCTCGTGGAAGGCTCAATCAAAAGCCCGCTGCTTTCAGTGCAGCCGGTCATTGAAGATCACCTGGTGCTCGCCTGCACCTATATGCATCCGCTGGCCAACCGGACCGGTGTGTTTTTGGACGAACTCGCAGAGTACCCGTTTCACATGCGTGAAGTCGGATCCGGCACGCGGGAACTGTTTGAGAACTTTATGATGCGGCGCGGCTACGATATCACCGTCGCCTATGAAAGCACCTGTCCGCTTACCATACTGAGCGCGATGGAGGATTTCAATCTGCTCAGCGTGCTGTCGTTTCGTCTGGTCGAAGAACGGGTCCGCACGGGAAAAGTCTATGCCTTCGCTCCGCAAAACGAGGACTGGGAACGCAGTTTCAGCATTACATATCACAGAGATAAAATGCTCACACCGCTTCTGAAAGCGTTTATCCTGCATATTGAACGCTATCGGGAAGACCCGTTTCCCTCGGAACTCATCCGCGGAACCATACGCACCACGTAAAAATCCCCGGCCGGGTCGGCCGGGGATTTTGTATTGAACGGATGAGGATGCACTTATTCTTCTTCCAACTGCAGCAGCAGTTCCAGAATTCCGTCGGCGGAATGTTCCTTCGCCGTGTGAATCGTCCGGTCGGTGTGGCGGCGCAGTTCCTGTGCCGTCTGTTCACCGATGCAGATAATCCGTGTGTTTTCCGGCAGCGGCTGTGCGTGCAGGAAGGATCGTACCCCTTCCGCGCTCGCAAACACGAGATAGTCAAAGTCGGTCAGATCGGCATCTCCCGCATCCTTCCACCGCGTATCGTAGATCTTTCGGTCTTCATAGGCTCTCTGTGCATCATCCAGCGCATCGAGCAGTTTCTGCGAACCTTTTTCCGCCCGCAGAATCAGTATGCGTTCATCCTCACGCGATTTTTGGGCCAGTTCGTTGCCGAAATCCTCCGCGGTATAGCGTTGCGGCACAAAATCCGCCAGAATCTGACGCGAAAGCAGACTCTCCCGCGTTCCTTTTCCGATGCAGGCAAATTTAAGACCGGCCAGACTGCGGATATCGATGCCGCGCTGGCGGATTTCCGAGAAGAACAGATCAATCCCGTTGGAACTGGTAAACACCAGCCAGTCATACGGCTTCAGATCATGCGGGATCTGTTCGGGGATGGCAACGACTTCGAGCAGTTCGAGCTGCAGGACGGAAGCGCCGCGTTCCTCGAGCTTTCCGCCGAGTTTGTCCACAAAGGACTTCGTTCCCGTGACGCACACGCGAAGGTCCGCAAGACCTCTCTTGCGCCGGTCGATCATGGAAAATGCGGCCACCGGTCCGATCACAAGTATGCCGGGGGTCGGCGCGTCTTGACGTTTTGCTTCCTGCGCAATGGTTGCGAGCGTGCCGTCGATACGCAGCGCGTCGTCCGTAAATCCGCGACACAAAACGGCCGCGGGCGTCTGCGGGTCTTTGCCGAACTGCATCAGTTTCCGTGTAATCTCTTCGAGTGCGTGGATGCCCATCAAAAAGACAAGCGTCCCCCGCAGTTTCGCCAGCGCTTCATAGTCTTCCGAACTGGATGTGGCCGTATGACCGGTGATCACGGTAAACGACTGGGCGATTTTTCGGTGTGTCACGGGGATCCCCAGGCTTTCCGGTACGGCGATCGCCGAGCTGATCCCGGGAATCATGGAGCAGGTAATGCCCGCTTCCTCCAGCGCCAGATACTCTTCCCCGCCGCGGCCGAACACAAAACTGTCGCCGCCTTTCAGACGCACGACCTGTTTTCCGTCCCGCGCGAGTCGAATCAAAAGTTCGTTGATCTCCTTTTGCGTGTAGGAATGTTCCTGGTAGCGCTTCCCGACGTACACATGCTCCGCATTTTCTGGCGCAAGAAGCAGCAGATCCCTGTCGATCAGATCGTCATACACCACGACATCCGCCCTGCGGATCGCGTCCATGCCAAGCTGTGTGATCAGTCCCGGACCGGGTCCAGCGCCGACGAGTGTCACGTGGGTCGGTTCCCTGTGTTCTTCCAGCAGTTCCGTCGCGATGTCTCTGCAGATTTCATCCACGTGCTCATAGTCTGTAATACGAAGAATCCGCTGTTCGTCGAGCTTTGCATGGATCTCGACTGTTTCCTCGCCGAGGATCGCGTGTACGCCCACGGCCTGGCTGCAGTTGGCTTCCAGCATGCAGAAGAGTTTTCTTTCGACTTCAAACCTGCGCCAGCTTTCCATGTGATTGATCTTCTGAAGAATACCGACCATTTCTTCGTCCGACTGCCGGCATTCGATCGCAATAATGCCCTGGCAGGCCGCGGGAATCATCTCTTCTACGCTGAAAATCCGCGTGGTGCATTCTCCAAGCGACACGCCCAGGCGGTCCAGGCCCGCTTTCGCAAGAATGACCGCGTCGCAGTCGGTGTGCAGTTTCGCGAGTCGGGTCGGGACATTGCCGCGAATGCTCACAAATTCCGCATCGGGATCCAGCTGACGGTATTCGCTGATTCTTCGTGCGCTGCCGGTGCCGATTACGCGCAGTTCACCTTCATTGGCCGGCAGGCTCAAAAGGCAGTCTCTGGGGTCGGCCGCTTCCAGCACCGCCGCGATCATCAGGCTCTCCTTCAGCTGAAACGGCAGATCCTTCCCGGAGTGAACGGCGATGTCTGCCTCTCCGGCCAGTACCTTGTCTTCCACAGCGCGCACAAACAGCCCGTCGCCTCCGATTTCTCTGAGCGGGCTGATTTTATTGATGTCTCCCTTGGTTTTAACTTTCAGGATTTCACTTTCATAGCCCAGTGCCGCCAGATGCTTTTTTGCCTGATTCGCCTGATAGAGCGCCAGGGCACTGGATCTTGTCGCAATTCTAATCGTTCTCATTCATCGTTTCCTCGGCAATCGCCTCAATCGCATCCGCGGAAAAAGGCGGACGCTGTTCCAGTAAATAAGCCAACACTTTTCTGTAAAACACGGCGCGATGTTTCTGATCGGGAATCCTCGCCCGGTACACCTCGCGCACCCGCTTCATCTCTTCGAGCACCTCGGCCACCGTATCGGGCAGCATGGCGTCGATCTCTTCCGCGAGCTGTCTTGCATACGCGGGACTTGCGCCCCGTGTGGAGATCGATACGAGCAGATCGCCCCGCTGATGAAACGAGGGGATCTGAAAGTCCGACAGACTGCTGTCCGACACGACATCGACGGCAATGTTTCGTTCGCGGCACAAATGCGCAATGCGTTCGTTCAGGGCATCGTCATCGGTCGCTGCGATGACCCAGGATACCCCCTCGAGATCATCCGGCGTAAAGGCACGCCTGTAAATCTCCGGGCCTTCGAGCTTCGTTTCCAGCGCAACCACGCGCACATGGTCGGTGAGTTCGCGCAGCCTTCGGTAGCGTCTGCTTCCGATCCGGCCGCCGCCGACAATCAGGATCCACTGTTCCCGGATCCGCATAATCATGGGGACATCATTCATGGGCACTACCGTCTGCAGCGAACGAAATGATGCGGCCGCAGTCGATGGACCGCAAACGCGGCCAGCACACACAGTGCAAAGTCCGGCAGCACCGTGCTCAAAAACCAGACCGACATCAGTTCCGCCAGTCCGATACCGGCAGCACCCGGAACCACGTAATTAAACATAATAAAATAATACACCAGACCGCAGGCATAATACGCAAGTTCCGCCACAAAGGCCGCTCCGATCAGCTGCGGAACCGACATCGTCCGGATATTCGGCGTCAGCAGTCCCACGACAAAAGCCGCCGCGGCAAACCCGATCAAAAAACCGAAGGTCGGTTTCAAAAGATAGCCGAAGCCGCCCCCGTGCGCAAAGATGGGAATCCCGATCAGACCGATAAACAAATACAGCGCCACGCTTAAAAACCCGTTGCGCGGCCCCAGCAGAAAGCCCGCCATCAGGGCAAAGAAAAACTGCAGCGAAAACGTCACGGCGAACGCTCCCAGCGGAATCATAATTTTTATAAAAGCTCCAACGGCGATTAAGGCCGTAAAAAGTGCGCAGAAGACCAGTTCCTGGGTCGTAATTCTGCGCGTTGAACATACTTTGTTCATGGCTCCCCTTCTTTTTCCATAGTGATTTCAAAACATTGAGAGCCATTGTATCACAACTTTTTGTACATGGTGAATGATCCATCCAATTTTCGATAAATATTGTCAATGCTCTGTATGTAAAGACGCGGTACGTTTCACGATAAAATACAGCGTCCGGTGTCACTTATTTATTGATATTTATATATTTATCTGGAACTTCCGTCATTCGAAGAAGCGTCGGTTCTTACATGGAAACTTAGGATTTATCCGGTCAAATCCAGACTGTCCTTCTTCTCCCTTCAGGGGTACATGTCGAATGCGGGCGAAACCGATGCGAAAATAAAACGGCTGCTGCGAACCCACAAGCGCTTTCGTCGCACCGCGTTTTCCTGCGCGGCGGAGCCCCTCCAAAACCGCTCGAATTCCGCATAGCCCAGTTTGACGAAGAACGCCCGCACCTTGTGATAATCATCCGTAATGCCCGGCTGATCTGTATAATTTCTGAATAACTACTTCATGATCTCACTCCTGCCGTTCTATATTCATACGATAAGTCAGCGGTCAGAATCGTCGCTCATTCTCATCGATTCCAGGCGCCGCACCATCTCGTACTGTGTTGCAAAGTTTTCGAAACCCAGCCGATGAAAAAATGCCGGATTCGTTCTTTGTACTTCAATATTCAGTATGTGAATATCTGAGGAATCCGTCTGCTGAAGAAGTCCGCTGAGCAAAGATGTGCCGACGCCCCGGTTTCTGAACTTCGGATCGACCGCAATATGCGGAATCTCGCCGGTGATCCGGTCGACGATACCGTAACCGATCAGCGTATCCTCTCTTTTCACACAAGCATAAATAAAAGACTCAGAAACGGCCTGTATCGAATCAATGGAATTCTGCCAGGACGGAACGAAGTCCCAAAAATCCGCCAGCCCGGATCCGTCGATCCGATCCGCGTATTCTACCGGATGGCTGTTCACATGGGGAAGTTGCGCCTTCTTTGCGCGAAAACACCAGAATTCTCTGGTGATCTCGAAGGCCTGCTTTGTATAGAGCTCGACCGCGGCGCGATTCGTCGTGATGACTTCGAGCAGATACTGCTCCATTTCCTTTTCTTTCAGCAACTGCAGGAGTTCCCGGAGCATCCGGTTCGATACCCCCTGCCTTCGGTACGGTTTTATAACCCCTGTCCCGAGATTATACGCGGTTCGCTTTGCGTTCCACATGCGCGCACCGTTCAATACAAAACCGACCAGTTCCTCGTCCGCAAAAGCCCCCATCGACATCTCCTGCGCAAATCCCCTTCGCTCGAGCATCTTTGCAAATTTCGAAAGCGGGAGTTCCATCGGTACCTGATAATCGGAAAATGCGTCCGTAAAGGCTCTGTGGATCGCTTCAATCTCCATATTTTTCAGAAGTTTATATTGAATCATCCGCGGCACCGTCACTCATCCGTGTACGCAAATAATCCCGCTGCAGAATCGCCATGTGGATGGTGTCATGCCAGCGTCCGTGACGAAACAGGCTCTCTTTTGATACACCCTCGGTCTGAAATCCCACTTTTTTATACAGCTGCACGGCTCTTTCGTTGAAGGAGAATACACGCAGGCAGATCCTGTGCAAATTCATCTCCAAAAAGCCGTAATTCAAAAGCAGTTTCATGGCTTCCGTGCCGTATCCCTTCCCCCATGCCTGTTTCTCACCGATATCAATAATGCACTCGGCATTCCGGTTTTTATAATCGATATGAATCAGCGAGATGATCCCGATGGGCCGGTCCACAATTTTTTCAACGATCATATAACTTTTTGCAGCGTCGAGGCCGACCCGTCCATGGGCGTGCGCGGCGCCGCGCTCGGCCGCCTCGTGCTCAAGGACGTCCGCGTCCCGGCCGACGCCATCCTCGGCGGCGAGCAGATCTCCCCGGAGCAGGCCGAGATCGAGTACCGCGACGTTCTGCGCCGCTCCCGCCTCGGCTGGGCCGCGCTGGCCGCCGGCACCAGCCAGGCGATCCTCGACTACGTCGTGCCCTACGTCAACGAGCGCGAGGCCTTCGGCGAGCCGATCTCGCACCGCCAGGCCGTGGCCTTCATGGTCGCCGACATCAAGATCGAGCTCGACGGCCTGCGCATGATCCTGCTGCGCGGCACCTCCCGCGCCGACCAGGGCCGACGCTTCGACCGCGAGGCCGCGCTGGCCAAGAACTTCGCGACCGAGAAGGGCATGAAGATCGGCTCCGACGGCGTCCAGCTGCTCGGCGGCCACGGCTTCGTCA
>ERZ1032871.61-NODE-61-length-15755-cov-9.036178_pt1 | contig 15755 bp, 10 predicted proteins | sample MGYA00519026_ERZ1032871 | MGnify/ENA primary metagenome ERZ1032871 (study PRJEB33719, sample SAMN04262510) | wastewater metagenome | biome: rural village; feature: composting latrine chamber; material: composting feces with ash | place: El Salvador | collected...
CCGCCGCCGCGGCGGCGATGTTTACCGGCTGACCCAGTCGCGGATGCGCCGCCACCTTGTCCGGATCGACGTAGAAGATCCGGTTGTAGTGCTGCAGCAGCGTCGGGGTGCGGCGGCCGGAGGTGTCGCTCATCTGGTGTCCCGGGTGGGTCAACGTCTCCGGATCGGAGGCTTCGATGGGGTTGCCATCGGCGTCGAGGCCGCCATGGGGCACCGAGAACAGGTAGCTGTTGGATCCGACCGAAGAGGCCACCAGGTTCTGGTAGAAGGTCAGCAGCCGCTTCGGGTCGGAGGTGGCGTGCAGCCGGTCGAGGATGTCGCCGACCAGGCCACGGTCGAGCTCGCCGGTGATGTCCAGCGGGCGAGTTTCCCCGGTGTTCGGGCAGGTGTAATCGGCGCCCAGGGCGAGGTACTTGAAGTATTCGACCAGGACGTGATCGCGTACCGGCGGGTTGGTCATCGACTTCCGCGGGTTCGGCCCGTTGTGGTAGACCAGGGTGCCGCCGGAGGCGCCGGCGACCTTCAGCTCATGCGGGGCGATGTCGGGATCGTCGGGCATGTGGAATTCCACGCGGTTGTTGGAGTCCTTCGACACCAGCAGCAGCGTTTCCGGCTCGATCTCCACGCCGATTTCGTCGGCGTAGCGGTCAAGGACGGCCTGGTTGGTCTCGAAGTCGAGCACCGAGTACAGGCCATTCTACAGCCGCATGCCGGAGTCGCGTGTCCGCCTGCGCGCGGATCTGATCCCAGTCACTTTTGGTAAACCGGTAATGATCGAGATACACCGCACGCTGCTCCTCTGAAAGAAGCACCGGCATCCGGTCATGGATTCCGTCCATCTGATCGCTTGCCTGTGTGGTCAAAATTGTAAAACACGGAATCGCCGTTTCGTCGATCGTAAAGACTTCCCACAGCCCGGCCAGAGCGACAAACGGTTCCCGTGTTTCAAACAAATGCTTCTCTTTTGCGGCTTCTGTGGTTTTCCATTCATAAAATCCTGTGGCCGGTATAATGCAGCGCCGTCTGGAAAAGGCCTCCCGAAACGTCGGTTTTTCCATTACCGTTTCACTTCTTGCATTGATCAGCGGCTGCTTTGCAAATGCCGGCTGAAATCCCCAGCGCAGCAGACGGAGCTGTCCGTCCGGCAGCAGAACCGGTGCGTTCTGCGTCGGACGGACATCCGTATTCCTTTCATACGAGGGACTTTGTGTCTGCAGTCTCCACGCGGCGATCAGAAGATCGATCTCTGCATCGAAGCTGTATCTTCCGCACACGACTATCCCTTTACGAGGGTGCGAACCGTCTCCGCGACGGTTTTCGCCGTAATGCCGAACTTTTCAAAGACTTCTGCCGCCGGACCCGATTCGCCGAAGGTGCGCATGCCGATAACCACGCCGTCTGCGCCCGTCCAGCGTTCCCATCCGAAGGTTCCCGCGGCTTCCACGGCCACACGGGTTCGGATTTCTTTGGGCAGAACCGATTCCTGATACTCCGCATCCTGCTTTCCAAAAACTTCCCAGGAGGGCATGCTGACCACGCGGCAGGCAATGCCTTCTTTTTTTAGTGTTTCCTGTGCTTCCAGCGCCAGCTGCACTTCCGAACCGGTCGCAAGCAGCAGCGCATCGGGATGTTCTGCGTCGGAAACAATATAGGCGCCGCGTTTCGCTTCATCGCCCGTACCCGAAAGTTCCGGCAGTTTCTGGCGAGTCAGCGCCAGTGCCACCGGGCCGTCATGTTCCATGGCATAGTCCCAGGCGGCCAGGGTCTCTTTTCCATCCGCGGGACGGTACACCGTCAGATTCGGAATCGAACGCAGCATCGCCAGATGTTCGATCGGCTGATGAGTCGGTCCGTCTTCCCCGACACCGATACTGTCATGCGTCAGGATATAGGTGACGGGCAGTTTCATCAGCGCCGCGAGTCGGATGGCCGGTTTCATATAGTCGGAGAAAACAAGGAAAGTCGCGCAGTACGGATGAAAACCGCCGTGCAGTGCAATCCCGTTGACCATCGCCGTCATGGCGAATTCACGAATCCCGAAATGCAGATTGCTGCCCGCATGATTGCCTGCGGAAAAAGATGTACGCTCATCCATCAGCGATTTGTTCGAGGGCGCCAGATCCGCCGAACCGCCGATCAGATTCTTTCGCACCTTCGCGTATGCATTCAACACCAGCGACGATGATTCACGGGTCGCCATGTCTTTGTCAAATGTTACCTCCGGGCGCTCCGCTGTCGCCTCGCCGAAATAGGCATCATACAGTTCGCGCAGATCTTCGTGCTCATTCAGCATTCGTTCTTTTTTGTCGGTCCAGGCCTGATACAAATCCGCGCCGCGGGCCAGATAGTCTTCTCTGTAGCTTACGGTTCCTTCCGGCAGCGTAAACGGACCGTGCTCCCATTGAAGCTCGGTTCGCGTCAGCGTGACATTGTCATCGCCCAGCGGTTCGCCGTGCGCCTTTGCCGTTCCGACCCGGGGTGATCCGAATCCGATCTGTGTGCGCACTTCAATCAGTGTCGGCCGCTCGGCCTGTTTTGCGCGGTCGATCGCCTCCTGCAGAGCGGAAAGGTCGTTTCCGTCTTCCACAAGCTGTGTTTCCCAGCCCAGGGCTTCATAGCGGCCGCGCACGCTTTCTCTGAAAGCGATGCTCGTGTCGCCTTCAATCGTAATTTCGTTTGAGTCATACAGCACGATGAGCTTGTTCAGCCCGAGCGCCCCCGCGAGTGAGGACGCTTCGTTCGTCACGCCCTCCATCATGTCGCCGTCGGATGCGAGTACGAAAGTATAGTGATCAAACAGGCTCTCGTCCTCTTTCATAAAGACTTCATGCAGATGCGCTTCTGCCAGCGCCATGCCGACACCCATGGCCAGTCCCTGCCCCAGCGGACCGGTCGTCGCCTCCACACCTTCCGTATAACCGTATTCCGGGTGGCCGGGTGTACGGCTGCCGGTCTGGCGAAATGCGCGCAAATCGTCCAGCGTAACATTGAAGCCGTGCACATGCAAAAGAGCATATAAAAGGGCGGAGCCGTGTCCTGCCGAGAGAATAAAGCGGTCGCGGTCCATCCAGTCGGGATGGGCCGGATCGATATGCAGCCGATCCTTCCACAGCGCATACGCCATGGGTGCCGCGCCGAGCGGCAGTCCCGGGTGTCCGGAGTTGGCCGCCTGCACCGCATCCACCGAAAGCATGCGCAGTGCGTTTACGATTTTCTGATCTGTGTACATGTCATCCTCCTATTGTACAAATCGAAGCATCCACAGCAGCGGAATGGTTTCGATCCGTTTTCTGTCTGATTCACTGAGTTCTTCCTGCAGGAAACGCTCCCGCACAGGTCCCGTAAAGATCGCCCGGCTGCCGTCAAACTGTTCCAGCAGATGAAACAGGAGCGGATCCGTTACTTCCGCATCCAATAGGCGCGAAAAGTGATCAGTGAGCGCCTGTTCTGTTTCTTCTTCCTTCAGCTTTTGCTCGAGTGCCGCGATCTCCGCATCCACCTGTACAGGTTCCGATGTGCAGTCGAGAAAAAACGACAATACCGTCTGCCCGCGGGCGCGTTCGTAAAACGCGCGCAAATGCGCGGGAACCGGTTCATCCCGCAGAAGGATCCTTCCGTGATGTACCGGCTCGGCCGGTTCAATGCGAATACAGCCTTGCGCCTCCAGCGCAAACAGAACCGCCGTCAGCAGTCCGGTAAATGCTTTGCTGTCCAGCGGCGAAAGCAGATGCTTGCCCTGTTTTTTGATCGCGCAGGCAACGCGCAAACTGATATCCGGTGCCATGATGTCTCCTCCCGCCAAAGCGTACTGCTAAAAAGATACCCGATTTTCACCCTTCATTGTACCTTACTTGCCATGGATAGTTCCACCGTGTAACCATCCTGCGTATGCTGCGTCTGTATAGACAGAAGCCCGGAATGAAAGGAGAATTCTGAAATGAAAAAAACCTTACTGATTTTGCTGACCCTGCTGCTTGTCGTAACCGGCTGCGCCGCCAACGCCCCGGATACGACCTCATCGCGCACGGAAGCCGCGTATGACACAGCGCCCGCCCCGGCCGAAGAAGATGCAGCCGGCGGGGCGATTGTCGAATCGCCGGACGATCCCGAAATGATGATCGAACGTTGGGAGTTTCACATGGAAACCGAAACCTTTGATGAAGTGTTTCAAAGCATCCAGACCCTGATCGAAAAACACGGCGCCTATGTCGATGCCGCGGAGGTGTCCAATCAAAATCTCTATGCCGAGCAGATGCATCGTCATGCGCACCTTCTGATCCGCGTGGAGGCGGAACAGACTGTTTCGCTCCTGCAGGGGCTCCGATCATCCGGTCATGTCGTCTCCGAGAAGCTGCAAAAAGAAAATGTGACCGAAAGAGTACGGGACAGCCGGGTCCGGCTGCAGATGCTGCAAACCAAGGAAGAACGCCTTACGGATCTGCTTGGCCGCGCGGAAGATGTAGAGGGTCTGCTCACGATCGAAAATCATCTCACAGAGACCATCGCCGAAAAAGAACAGGTGATGGCGCAGCTGAACCGGCTGGAACGGGATGTGAAGTATCAGTTTGTCCATGTACGGCTGTATGAGGTGTCGGATCTGACGCCTGTGGAATCCGTGCAAACAGGATTCGGTACCCGTCTGCGCACCGCCATTCGGGCTTCGTTCACGGGTTTTGTGGAATTTCTCCAGGCCGCCGTGCTCCAGATTATCTATGTATTGCCCCTTCTGCTCCTTCTGGGCATCGGGCTGTTCGTACTTGCCCGTATTCTTCGAAAAAAACGACCCTTTGAAAAAATCAAACAAAAAAAGAACGATACGAAAGAATAATTACGCATCGTTCCCTCGCTCCGTCAGCTGCGTTTTCACGCGCTGATAGCGATATACCACCGGGGAGGCCAGTTCTCCCCGGTTCATCATGTCGTCCAGTTCGGTTCGTGTGACCCAGCGATAATCCACCGTTTCCCCCGACTGCAGCCGCACCGCATCTTCTGCAATGTTCGTTTTGACAAAATAACTGTGCCAGATCGAACGGCGCTCGACTCTTCGCTCGAGAAATTCCAGCTCCGATATGGCCACGGACAGGCCGGTTTCTTCCGCCAGTTCGCGGACGGCCGCCTCCGGAAAATCTTCGCCGGAGAGCAATGATCCCGCCGTGTTTTCCCAAAACAGCCCATAGGTTTTCTCTTTGGCCCGCTGTGTCACGAGCAGTTTCCCGGCCTCATTTTGCACCCAGATATCGACAATACCGTGATATCTTCCGGCCGGAAGTTCACTGCCCCTTTCGCACCGGCCGAGCACCCGTCCGTCCGGGTCCGTGACATCCCAGATTTCCATAACCGCTCCTTCGTCCGCTGTCTGCATACAAATCTTACGAATGCGTTGTTTCGGGAAAGAATCGCCGGACAGCCGCGTACAGCAGCACGGCTAAAAATGCGCCCACGCCTCCCTGCACGAGATTCCCGGGGAAACTCGCCACGGCCGCCGGCAGGGAATACATGACGACTTCTGCCAGAAAATACCCGGCGGCCATCCAGACGCCCGCGGGCAAAGTCGCGACAAACGGCCGGCTGTGATCCAGCCGCTCAAACAGCGCGCCGGCCAGATAGCCTTCGACTCCCTTCACCAAAAGAGTAATCGGCGCGTACCAGGTGTAACCCAAAAGGACATCGGCCAGAGCCGATCCCACGCCGCCGACCACCATGCCGCCGCGTCTGCCCAGAACAAGCGCTGAAAACAGCACCACCGCATCCCCGACATTCACATATCCTTTGGTCGCAATCGTGGGAATCTGTATCAGCATCGTAGCCACGGTCGTCATGGCCATCAGGATTCCGTACAGCGTCAAATCCTTCGTCGTCCATTTTTTCAATTCGACACCCCTTTTCTTCCCTTCGATTCTATCGCATTCTTATTTCTTTTCAAGCTTTTTGGCAAGGACCGGCTTCAAAAACTGTCCGGTATAACTTTTTGCAACTTTTGCCACTTCCTCGGGCGTGCCGGTGGCCACAATCTCCCCGCCGCCGTCGCCGCCTTCCGGACCCAGATCAACCAGATAATCCGCCGTCTTGATCACATCCAGATTATGCTCAATCACGATGACCGTGTTTCCGCCCTCCACGAGCTGATTCAGCACATGAATCAGTTTGTGAATGTCGGCTGCATGCAGCCCCGTCGTGGGCTCATCGAGTATATACACGGTTCGGCCCGTGGAGCGCTTGCTGAGTTCCGTAGCCAGCTTCACGCGCTGCGCCTCTCCGCCCGAAAGCTCTGTGGAAGACTGACCGAGTTTGATATACCCCAGTCCGACATCAAAAAGCGTCTGCATCTTCCGGTGAATCGAAGGCAGGTTTTCAAAGAAACCGACCGCCTCTTCCACCGTCATATCCAGCACATCGGCAATGGATTTGCCCTTGTACTGAATCTGCAGGGTCTCCCGGTTGTAGCGCTTGCCCTTGCAGACTTCACACGGTACATACACATCCGGCAAAAAGTGCATCTCCACCTTCAGGATGCCGTCGCCGCTGCAGGCCTCGCACCGGCCGCCCTTGACATTGAAGCTGAAACGACCCTTCTGATATCCGCGCATTTTGGCTTCGGGTGTCATTGCAAACACATCGCGAATGCCGTCAAACACGCCGGTGTAGGTTGCGGGATTGGAGCGGGGCGTTCGCCCGATCGGCGACTGGTCGATCTCGATGACCTTGTCCAGGTATTCAACCCCTTTGATCGACTTGAATTTTCCCGGTCGCTGTTTGGCCCGGTTCAGTTTGTTGGCAAGCACTTTGTACAAAATCGCGTTGACAAGGCTGCTTTTGCCGGAACCGGATACGCCGGTCACACAGGTGAAGGTACCCAGGGGAAACTTCACGCTGAGATTTTTAAGATTGTTCTCCGCCGCCCCTTCGAGTTCCAGCCAGTGTTTGGCTTTTCTTCGTTTCTTGGGAATCGGTATCTCTTTTTTTCCGGACAGATACTGGCCGGTAACGGAATTTTCCGCGGCCATAATCGTCTCCAGCGGGCCGTGCGCCACCACTTCCCCGCCGTGCACGCCGGCGCCGGGGCCGATATCCACAATGTCATCCGCCATCCGCATCGTATCCTCGTCGTGCTCGACGACGATCAGCGTATTTCCGATATTGGTCAGTTCCCTGAGTGTCTTCAGAAGCAGTGAATTGTCCCGCTGGTGCAGTCCGATACTCGGCTCGTCCAGCACATAGACAACACCGACCAGCGAAGAGCCGATCTGTGTGGCCAGACGGATCCGCTGCGACTCGCCCCCGGAGAGTGTGCCCGCGGCCCGTGCCAGGGTCAGATACTCCAAACCGACATTCTGTAAAAAGCGCAGTCGCTCTCGAATCTCCTTCAGAACCTGTTCGCCGATGATCTGCTGTGTGGGCGTAAGCTCCAGCGCATCAAACCAGGCGATCGAACTGGAAACGCTCATCTCCGTTACATCCGCAATATTCCGGTCCCCCACGCGGATCGAGAGCACTTCATCTTTCAGTCGCTTTCCGTGGCAGGCGGGACACTGTTCTTCAACCATATAATCTTCAAACTTGTCTTTCATCCAGTCGGAACCGGTCTGCTGATACCTGCGGTCAATATTCGGAATCACGCCCTCAAAGGACGCCACATGGGTCTTCGGCCCGCCGTAGTGACTCTTAAACTTGTAGCGCAGTTCCACGCCGCGCGTCCCGTAGAGAATTTCATCGATCATTTTCTGCGGCACTTCCGCCAGCGGCGTGTCCACCGTCACCCCGTGCCGTTCGGCGATCGCGCGGAAAATCTCATAATAAAACGTGCCCGGTTTGGAGGTCGCAAACGGATCGATCGCTCCTTCGGCGATCGAAAGCGAACGATTCGGAAGGATCAGCTCCGGATCGAGCTCGCGCGAAAAACCGAGTCCGTTGCATTCGGGACACATGCCGAACGGACTGTTAAACGAAAACAGGCGCGGCGTGATCTCTTCGATCGACACGTGCTGATTCGGACAGGTCAGTTTGGAGCTGAAAAACAGATCGCCCCCGTCGATCACCTGCACGCGCGCCAGCCCGTCGCCCATCTCGAGTGCGGATTCCATGGAGTCGGTCAGACGCGATTCGATGCCTTCGCGCAGCACGATCCGGTCGATGACGACTTCGATGGTATGCTTTTTCTTCTTGTCGAGTTTTGGTGTCTCTTCCAGATCGACGAGTTCCCCGTCGATCATCGCGCGCAGATACCCTTCCTTGCGCGTGGATTCGAGGAGCTTTACGTGCTCCCCCTTCTTCTCCCGGGCGATCGGCGCCATCACCATGATGCGGGATCGCTCGGGCAGTGTCAGTATCCGGTCGATCATCTGATCGATCGACTGCGCCTGGATCTTCTCTCCGCAGACCGGACAGTAGGGCGTGCCGACTTTTGCATACAAAAGGCGCAGATAGTCGTAAATCTCCGTCACCGTTCCCACGGTTGAACGCGGATTCTTGTTGGTCGTTTTCTGGTCTATGGAAATCGAAGGCGACAGTCCCTCGATATACTCCACATCCGGCTTGTCCATCCGCCCGAGAAACTGACGTGCATAGCTCGACAGCGACTCCACATAGCGCCGCTGTCCTTCCGCATAAATCGTGTCAAAAGCAAGCGACGACTTCCCGGACCCGGAAAGGCCGGTCAATACGATCAGCTGATCCCTTTGCAGCGTCAGATCCACGCTCTTCAGATTGTTTTCTTTCGCGCCCTTGATGACAATTTGATTTTTAGACAAGTTCTTCCTCAATTCCGTATTCGTCGATCATGCGCCGCCATTCATCGCGCAGCGAAGCCGCCCGTTCAAACTCCAGATTTTCCGCGGCCTCTTTCATGCTTGTTTCCAGATTGATAATGACCGCCCGGATCTCTGTCAGTGACAGTTTGTCTTCTTCGTACGGCACTTCATCTTCCGCGGCATGGGTCGCCTGGATAATCTCGCGGACGCCCTTCGACACGCTCGCCGGCGTCAGATTGTGTTCTTCGTTGTAAGCCTGCTGAATCGCGCGTCTGCGTTCGGTTTCGTCCATGGCGGAACGCATGGATTCCGTGATCGCGTCCGCATACATGACGACATGTCCGTTGACATTGCGCGCGGCCCGCCCGATCGTCTGGATCAGGGAGGTTTCGGAGCGCAGGAACCCTTCCTTGTCGGCATCGAGGATTGCGATCAGAGACACTTCGGGCAGGTCGAGCCCTTCTCTGAGCAGATTGATGCCGACCAGCACATCGTATTTTCCGAGCCGCAGATCACGGATAATCTCCATCCGCTCGATCGTCAGAATGTCCGAGTGCATATACGTGACACGGATGCCGATTTCCTGCAGATAACTGGTGAGGTCTTCCGCCATGCGCTTTGTCAGTGTGGTGATCAGCGTGCGTTCGCCGCGTTTTGTCGTCTTGTCGATTTCCGTCAGCAAATCGTCGATCTGGTTTTTGGTCGGACGGACGCTGACAATCGGGTCGAGCAGGGAAGTCGGCCGGATAATCTGCTCGACCACCTGTTCGGCCCGTTCCATTTCATACGGACCGGGCGTTGCAGATGTGTACAGGATCTGCGGCACCATGCTTTCAAATTCGTCGAAGCGCATCGGCCGGTTGTCCAGAGCCGAAGGCAGCCGGAAGCCGTATTCCACAAGATTTTCCTTTCGCGAGCGGTCGCCAAAATACATCCCGCGAATCTGCGGGATGGACACATGGGATTCGTCCGCGATGACCAGAAAATCATCCGGGAAATAATCCATCAGCGTATACGGTTTGGAGCCCGGTGCGCGCTGGCTCAAATGACGGGAATAGTTTTCGATGCCCGTGCAAAATCCCATTTCGGATAGCATTTCCATATCATAGCGGGTGCGCTGTTCCAGCCGCTGCGCCTCCACCAGTTTGTCCTGGTCTTTGAGCTCCTTCAGGCGTTCGTCCAGTTCCTTTTCGATGCTGAGCACCGCTTTTTTGACTTTTTCCTGCGAGGTGGCATAGTGCGAGGCAGGAAAGATCGAGACATGGTCGCGCGTCCCGACGGAATGCCCCGTCAGCCCGTTGACTTCGACGATCCGATCGATTTCGTCGCCGAAGAACTCGACGCGAATCGTGTTTTCATCGGAAGCGGCCGGATAAATCTCCAGGGAATCCCCACGCACGCGAAAGGTGCCCCGGATAAAATTGATATCATTTCGTACATACTGAATATTCACCAGCTGCCGGATTACTTCGTCCCGGTCCTTCATTTGGCCAGGCCGCAGTGACACGACCAGATTGGCATAGTCGATCGGGTCGCCCAGGCCGTAAATACACGACACCGACGCGACGATAATCACATCTTTTCGCTCAAACAGGGCCATAGTCGCGGAGTGACGCAGTTTGTCGATCTCATCATTGATCGACGAGTCTTTTTCAATATACGTATCGGTCATCGGCACATAGGCCTCCGGCTGATAGTAGTCGTAATAAGATACAAAATATTCAACGGCGTTTTCGGGAAAAAATTCCCTGAACTCGCTTGCGAGCTGATACGCCAGGGTTTTATTGTGAGCAATCACGAGCGTCGGTTTCTGTACGCGCTCGATAATGTTGGCCATCGTATACGTTTTGCCGGAGCCGGTGACTCCTTTGAGCACCTGATGATGCTTTCCGGCAAGGACGCCCTTTGCGAGGGCATCAATCGCCTCGGGTTGGTCGCCCGTAGGCTGAAACGGAGAATGAATTCGAAACTCCATAGAGCGCCTCCCTTCTAAAGGTGAACTAATGTTCGCATCTGTTTATTATACCACAAAATGCCCATCGATTTCTTTGAAAAAACAAAGACCGGCCTTCGTATCCCGTACGAAAACCGGTCCGTATTGTTTAGCGAAACAGATCGAGGATCCGCTCCCAGATTGTGCGTTCTTCCTGCACCGCAGGCGGCGCTTCGGGCTCTTCCGGCGCGTGCACCGGCTGACTCATATAGAGAAACTGTACATGTACCGGGCCCTGATTCTTCTTTGATACAAACGAAGTTTTCGGAGCATCTTCCGGAAGAAACTCATCCATCATCTCATCCATGCGCTCTTTCATCTGTGCATCCATGCCGGACGTTTCCGACGCCAGGGTATGCATACCGTCGGACAGCGTGCGTCCGCCGCCGGCCAGCGCCAGCATGCCTTCCTGGAAGCGCACCATGCCTGCGGCGTAGGCATCTACCCCGGTCGCATAGGCGGCAAGGCCCGAATCCAGATCACTCGCACCGGCCGCCATGGCGCGGTGTCCTTCCGCAAGCTGGCGCGATCCTGAGATCAGCTGCTGCAAATCCGCCGATATATCAAATTCATCCGCAAGGGAAGAAAGGATGGAAACCATCTGCGAAATCCCGCCGGCCAGCTGACCCGCTCCCGGCACAAGCGCTGCCATCCCGTCAAGAATCGGAACCGTCATTCGGGCGTAGCCGTCTGTGAGCTCTTCCAGTCCCTGCACGAGCCCGGGCGGTGTGCCGCCGGGATTGTCCAGCCCCTGATGGATTGCTTTCAATCCGGTCGTCAGTCCTTCATGAAACGCGTCATACTGTGTGGAAAGAAGCACCATACCTTCGATCAGTTTGGGCAGATCCTCGAGCATCGCGGTCAAATCCGTTTCTCCGATCGCGTCAACCACCACACGGGTGCCCGCAATCATCCGGAGGGTCGCATCGCGTATCGTATCGATATCATCGAGCAGATCAGACGTATCTTCGATGACCGCTACCGCCGTATCGATCGCAACAAGCCGTGCTTCGATCCGGTCCGCTTCCTCCAGCATCACGCCATACAGTGCGGCCGCCTGCGGATTCGTCTCCGAATCGACGCCGGTCAGATCCACCTCCGGATTGCGCAGCCGGTACACGGATACCTGCAGATCTTCTTTCAGACCGTACAGGCCGCTGATCAGTACTCTGAGATCCTCCGGATCCAGATTGCGGACGGCTGAATCCAGGCCGTCGATGAAACTCTGCATGCCCCCGATCAGATCATCCAGGCCGCGGCCGACCATTTCCAGTCCTTCCTCATCCAGTTCCGGCAGACCGCTTTGGAGTCCGTCCGACACCTGGCGAAGCGCGTCGCGAATGGCTTCGGAGCCTTCGATCACACCCGGCTGGCCGTCTTTTCCGTACATCAGCTGCTCCATGCCCGCGGACAGTTCTTTCGCGCCGTCCGTGACCTGATCGAGCCCCTGACCGAACGCGGCGTCCGGTGCCAGATACTGCATCCCTTCCTGCAGCTGCAGCAGACCCTGATACAGCTGATCGCTGCCGCTTTGCAGGGCCGACAGTCCGCCCGTGTCAAACGAAGGCATTTCAAACTGACCGATCCCACGCTCCAGTTCCGACACATAGCGGTCCAGGCCTGCCTGATACGCATGCATGCCGTCCGTCATCTGCGAGAGTCCGTCACTTAGTGAATACGCACCGTCGGAAAGTCCCGCGGCCCCTGACTTCAGTTCACCCGCCGCATTGTAAATGCTGCCGACGCCGCCCGTGAAGTCATCGACGCCTGCAGTCAGCTGCCGTATTGCATCCTGCAGAGCGACCAGGTCGTCGGTCGTGTCCGACAGATCCGGCAGATCAAAATCCATCGAGAACGGGAGGCCCGCAATCTGCATTGCCCCGATTTCAAGATCCGTCGCATCCGCGGTGATCAGAAATTCTTCTTCCTCGCCGGGCATGACCGTAAAGGTGATCAGGCTGGTTTCTCCCTGACTCGCAATCGTGGCGCCTTCCGCTGCCAGGCCTTCAAACCGGTCCGACGGAAGATTGACCATCACCTGCAAAAGATAGCTTTCCACAAAATCCTGATCGGCGCGCGGATTCGGCGCGATCGAAAGACGCATGGAAAACGCGCCGTCTTTTCCCGCAAGTTCTTCGGCCGGCGCTTCCGTTTCGTCCAGGGCGTAACGGATATCTATCGTCCAGGGCAGCTGTGCATCGCGCATCCTGCCCTGATAGTAAAAGGGAAATGTCTCGGTATCGATTGTAATCCTGTCGCCCGTCATCTCGATCGGATCGGTGTTCGTCAGATTGATAATCTGTTCGTACGGACCGTAATCGACCAGCGTATCGCCATCCTTTTGTTCAAATCCGTTTACGGCGAGCACTTCCCGGACCTGCCCGTCGGTTTCCATACCGGCATAGATCACTTCTGTTTTTCTTGTTTTTTCATTTTCATCCTGCGCGGCCACCGGGGCTGCCGTACCCGCAAAGAGCAGGCAGGCCAAAAGACCCGCAAGCATTCGTTTATGCATGTTCATTGCTTTCCTTTCTCCCCTCAAACCCGCGGGTTGTTTTTTCGATCGCGCCGTCAAACAGGATCAAAAGACCCGGCAGGAAAAACACAACCATCAAAAACGAGAAGCTCGCCCCGCGGGCCAGTACTTCTCCGAGTTCACTGACAATCGCCAGTGTCGACAGCTGCCGCAGAATTACCCCCGCCACCGTAAGTATCAGCGCCGGCGGAAGCAGCGTGCCGACGGTCTGACATACGGTTTCACGGGCCGCATCCTTTTTCGTAAGGACGCGCCGATTGTCCAGATAATGCTGGGTGAACAATATGCCGTAGTCCACGGTGGCACCCAGCTGTATGGTCGAAATAATCAGATAGCCGATATAGCTGATCGGTGAGGCCAGCAGATACGGCACCGTCAGATTAAACCAGATTGACGCCTCAATGGTCAAAAGAAGCAGGATGGGAATCATCAGCGAACGGAAACTGATCATCACGACCAGTCCGACCGTGAGGATAGCCAGCCCGTTTACAATGATATTGTCACGCTGAATCGTCTCTCGCATATCATAGGTAACCACGCTTTCCCCGACCAGATGATATTCATCGTAGAGATTCCCCGCGGTTTCCCGGATCCGTTCGACCAGATCAAATGCCTCGGGTCCCTCTTTTTCGGAATGAACCGTCAGTATGATGCGACTGTAGTTTTCGGACAGCATCGCCGATATCAGCGCGGGATCCAGCATTTCGGCAGGAATCAACCGGCTTACCTGGCTCTCGTAGGACAAGGCGCTTGCCACCTCCGGCAACTCCTCCAGCGCATCGTGCAGCATTTTTTCACGACCCCAGTCCCCTCTCGGAACAAGCAGCGCCATTGAAAGCTGCTGGCCGAACTCGTCTTCGATCAGATGCCGGTCACGGTATTCTCTGGAATCTACGTTATAATCCGCGTTTCCGTAAATAAACTCGTTTTGCCGCTGCGCCCGAAATGCCGGTACAATCAAAATCGCAACCACAATCAGTATTGGCCAGCGAATTTTCTCGCCAAACTTCGCCACCGGTTTGAAATCCGGCAGGAGTTTTCGGTGACGCGTCTTTTCAACCCATTTGTCAAACAGCAGGATCAGCACCGGCAAAAGAAACATCACGCTCAGCAGACTGAATCCGACCCCTTTGGCCAGCACGAGGCCCAGGTCCGGTCCGATCTGAAACTGCATAAAGACAAGCGACAAAAACCCGAAGATCGTCGTCATGCTTGAAGCCAGCACGGGGCCCGCGCTTTTTGCAATCGCCTCGCGCATGGCGTCGACCGGTTCGTTCCCCTGCGCCCGGTATTCTTCAAACCGGTGCAGCAAAAAGATGCCGTAGTCCATGGAAACGGCGAGCTGCAGCACGGCGGTAACCGCCTGGGTCAGGAAGCTGACTTCCGACTTAAAGATATTGCTTCCCATATTCAGTACGATGGCAATCCCCATCGACAGCAATAGAAGCAGCGGCGAAAGCCAGGATTCCGTGGCCAGCAGCAGAATCCCGATTCCCAGAGGAATCATAAACAGCATGACCATGGTGATCTCCGACGAAGTCGCCATCTGGGCATTGGCCAGATCAATCAGCTGTCCCTCCACGGCCCCATCCTCACCGGCAATCAACTGCAGCGCGGCTTTGGTTTCCACGGTGTTGTCATTGTTGGTCACCACCATAAACAGTGCGCCGCCGTCCGCATAATAGCTGGAAAGAAGTGCCGGATCCGCCATTTCCACCGGCGTCTGCACATCGTAAAAGTCATCCAGCCACAGCACCTGGGTGACTTCCGGTACGGCCAGTAGCTCTTCTTTGACAGACAGCGCCTCCTGCACCGTCACATCCGGAATATATACACGGGCATTGGGAATCGCATCCGTGAATTCCCGATCCATGACTTCCATGGCACGGGTGGACGGAGCGGAAGCCGGCACATAGTCGGCAAGATTGTAATTGATCGGCACCAGCGGGATCGCCAGTGAGCTCAAGAGTGTAAGTACGAGAAATATGATAAGGATCAGTGCTTTTCGTCGCACGATCCATCCGGCGATAGTTTTCATAGTTTCATCATACGGGGAATCGAAATTACAAGCAAGCGACAATTCAATCGACATGTGTCCTTTAATCAACACCTGTTGATTATCTGTTGCATAAGTGCAGCAAATTGACTATAATTTTTATATGAAACGAAAACTCTATGACCGAAGAATCGCCCGCACACGGCAGGCTTTAAATGATGCACTGATCGAAACGCTAAAGACAAAGCCGATGGACAGAATCAGCGTCAAGGAGCTGTGCGAACGCGCGGACATCAACCGCTCCACCTTTTATCTTCATTATGAATCGCTGCAGGATCTGTATCAGATGAGCGTCGAATCCCTGTATGAGGAAGTGCGTCAGTCCCTGGAACGTTTTGTCGAAAAAGACCGGGGCTGGCTGGATATGATTTTTTATGACGGAGAAGTCCGGCTGCCGATCATCCGCCACATCCTCTCTTTTTT
>ERZ1032871.62-NODE-62-length-15751-cov-9.931766_pt1 | contig 15751 bp, 17 predicted proteins | sample MGYA00519026_ERZ1032871 | MGnify/ENA primary metagenome ERZ1032871 (study PRJEB33719, sample SAMN04262510) | wastewater metagenome | biome: rural village; feature: composting latrine chamber; material: composting feces with ash | place: El Salvador | collected...
AGCTCGACGAACTGGCCTGGCGCGAGGAGTTCTCCCGCGAGCACGACCTCACCGGCCTGGCCTCCGAGGCCAACATCTTCCGCTACCGCCCGCTGCCGGAGCCGCTGCCCGTGTACGTCGGCGAGGGTGCCGACGAGCGCGACCTCTGGCGGCTGAAGCTGGCGGCGGAGCGGGCGGGGGCGTCGATAAGCGAGGAGGTGTCGTTCCGTCCCGGTGGGCGCGTCCGGGCGCTCGGCGCGGTCCCGGAGGAGCTGTACGAGCAGGCGGCCGAGGTCGGTGCCGTCATCCTCGACGGACCGGTGCTCGCCGACGGTCGCCGCGAACTCCTGCCCTTCCTCCTCGAGCAGGCGCTCACCGTCACCCTGCACCGATTCGGCGTCCTGCGGAAAGTAGGCAGCATCCGACAGTGATAACCACAGGTTTTTGGGGCACAATGAAGCTCTGATGAGCACACCTATTGATCCCCAGAAACCGGGCCCCGGCGGCACCGACACCCGCGACCTCACCGAGATGGTCTCGGACTACGCCGAGCTGTCCGACAGTCCGCTGGACGCCAACACCCCCAACGACGCCCCGGAGGTCACCGACCGCGCGGTCTTCATCGGCCGCGACGGCCGGTGGGCCGCCGGCTGGGCACTGCGATTCATCATCTTCGTGGTGGCCGCCTTCATCCTGGGCCGGATCCTCGGCTTCGTGTGGGCCGGGCTCCTCCCGATCCTGCTGGCGCTGCTCGTGTGCACCGTCCTGTGGCCGCCGGTGAAGTTCCTCCGCGACAAGCTGAGGTTCCCGGCGGCGCTGGCCACGGTGGTCACGCTCGTCGGCTTCTTCGCCATCTTCGGCGGCATCTTCGCCGCGATGGCCCCCATCGTCCGTGACCAGGGCGCGGCGCTGGTGAAGCAGGCGCAGGACGGCCTCAACCAGCTCTCCGACTGGGTGCAGGGCCCGCCGCTCAACGTCGACACCTCGCAGTTCGACCAGGTGCTCAACGACATCACGGGCTTCCTGCAGGAACGCTCCTCCCAGATCGCGTCGGGCGTGTTCACCGGCCTGGGCGCGGCGACATCGATCGTGGTGACCACCGTCGTCATGCTCGTGCTCACCTTCTTCTTCCTCAAGGACGGCGATCGATTCCTGCCGTGGATGCGCGGCTTCACCGGCTCCAACGCGGGCTGGCACCTCACCGAGGTGATGACCCGCTCGTGGAACACCCTCGCCGGCTTCATCCGCACCCAGGCCATCGTCTCGCTCGTCGACGCCGTCTTCATCGGCATCGGCCTCGTCCTGCTCGGCGTGCCGCTGGCGTTCGTCCTCGCCGTGATCACGTTCTTCGCCGGGTTCATCCCCATCGTCGGTGCCTTCACCGCCGGTGCCCTGGCCGTCATCATCGCGCTGGTGAGTAACGGTGTGACGAACGCCCTGCTGGTGCTGCTGCTCATCATCGCGGTCCAGCAGATCGAGGGCAACATCCTCCAGCCGGTGCTGCAGTCCAAGGCGATGAACCTGCACGCCGCGGTGGTGCTGCTGTCCGTGACCCTGGGCTCCACCCTCTTCGGCATCGTCGGTGCCTTCCTCGCGGTGCCCATCGCCGCGGTCGCCGCCGTGTGGTTTCGCTACCACTCCGAGCTCGTCGCCCTGCGCGCCGGCGAGATCACCATCGACGACATCGAGATCGCCACCGCCAAGGGCTCCAATCTCACCTCCTGGGAGGCGTTCACCGCGGTGCGCGAGCGCCTGGTGACCATGACCCCGACGCTGGGTCGCCGCAAGAACACCGATTCCGACACCGTCTCCGAGGACATCGAGGGCGACGCCGACGCAGACAAGTCAGACAAGTCGGACAAGCCGGACAAGCCGCGCTGGCGGATGGTCAACTTCTCGGACCCGTCCTAGCCCCCGTGCGAGCGCTCGTCATCGGCGCAGGACCCGCCGGCCTCACCGCCGCGCTGGTCCTGCGCCGTTCCGGTTGGCACGTGCGGCTGGTGGAGGAGGCCCCGCGCCTGCGCACGGAGGGTTTCTCCGTCCCCGTGCATGAGCGGGGCCAGCAGGTGCTGGCATCGCTTCTCGACGTCCCCGTGACCCGCGGTCCGGTGGAGATGTCACGCGGGGACCTCGTGCGGATGCTGGCGCGGGAGGTCGGGGAGATCTGCTTCGGCGTGGCCGCGGAGACGGTGCCCCACGAGGGGTGGGATCTGGTGCTCGGTGCCGACGGCATCGACTCCCCCACCCGCGGACGTCTCGGCCTGGACGGGCGCCGACCGACGGGGCATGTGCTCCTCTTCCCCACCGGGGAGGCGCCGGGCGGGGATCCCTGGCGCGCCGACGGGATCGACCAGATCGTGCTCCCCCGCTGGTCCGTCGGCAACGTCATGCTCATCGGCGACGCGGCGGCGGCCAGCGGGGCGAGTACCGGCTACGGCACGACGGTCGCCCTGGCCATGGGGTACGAGGTCGCGACCGGCATGACTCGGGGGCTGACGCTCGACGAGATAGAGGCGCGGTTGCGGCCGTGGGTCACAGAGCAGCAAGCAGCCGCTCGACGGCGTCTGCGAGCTTGACGGCGCTGCCCTCGACGGCGTCGGCCCACTCGGGGGCGGTCTCCTCGTCGGCGCGGTCGCTGATCTGCTTGAGCAGGGTGATGGGGACGTCGAAACGGTGGGCGACGGCCGCCAGAGCGTAGCCCTCCATGTCGACGAGCCCGGCGACCTGCGCGATGCGCTCCCGGGTGGCGGAATCCTCCACGAAGGTGTCACCCGTGGCCAGCTGCCCGGTCGGGAACAGGCCGGTGGTGGCCGGGGTGATGACGCGCGGGAAGGCGTCGAACGCGATGTCGGAGGTGAACTCCACGTTGAAGTCGTGCTTGTGCACCCGGTCGATCTCGTAGACCCCGTTGGGGATCTCATCGCGCAGTGCCCCGCAGGTGCCCACGTTGATGATCCGCTCCGGCAGCATGCCGTTCGCCCGGCGCGCGCACAGCTCCTCCGTCAGCGTGATGGCGGCCGGCAGGGTGCCGATCCCCGTCACCAGCAGATCCGCCCCCTCCGGCAGATGGGCGGCTTCCTCGGACACGGCGGCGACAAAGAGAACAGTCATGCGCGCGATCCTACTACCAGTGGATCCGCGGCAGATCCCACCGGTGCCAGCACCCCAGCTTGTCGAGCATCCGCCGGTACGCCTGCATGCTCATCACCTCCGCCCACCCGAAACGCTCCGGCCGGACGGGCAGGTTGTCGGCCCGCTCCTTCTCCTTCTTCAGGTTGAACTCCTGCTCGCTTGCCGACGCCCCGTATTTCCCCCGCCCGTCCGTCTCCACGTACTCCTCCGTCCCCTCGACCCGGAAGTCGATGAGGTAGTTCCTCCCGTTGCTCCCCCGCACCGACACCTGCGGGATGAGCGTGAAGTCCCCGAAGAAGACCGACTGCGCCAGAAAAGCCGCCTCCAGCGCCGACTCCACCACCCCCGTCGCCTTCTCCACCACCAGCGGCCAGTGCGCCAGGCCCTCCATGCCGGCGACGTCGTACGCCGCGAGCTCCTCCCGGGTGACCAGCTCCCGTCGCAGGGCGCTGCACGCCGCGACGAACCCCGCCCCGAACCCGTGCAGCCGCGTGAGATCGACGAGCGTGCGCGGGACCGTCGTCGCCTTGACGTGCTCGCCGACGATGTCCTCGTCCGGCAGGGCACCGCTGACCTCCCGCACAGTGCTCCGCGTCCGCTTGCCACCACCGTTGCGGCGGTGGATCTCGTGCTGTACCGGTGTCGGTTCGTAGCGCCACAGCTTCCACAGCGCCGCCGCCGAATAGCCGACCAGCACCCGCCCGGACACCTCCCCCAATGCCCTGGCCTGCAGGTCGTACTGCTCCCAGGGCTGCAGCGTCCCGTAGAACGCGGCCTCGACGTACGCGCCCCGGAAGAGTCGGACGATGACCCGATCATTGAGCAGTCGCCGCAGCACCTTCGAGGCGTCCGGCAGGTGTGTCTGTTCCTTGCGCAGCAGAAGATGGTCGTCCCGCCGCGTGCAGCGGCCCAGTGCCGTCTCCGTGTCCCCCATGAATTCCCTCTCTGTGTGGATGTCCCACACAGATTGGACTGTGTCCGGGGCCGAAAGGTTCCCGGGCGGGTGTCATCCGCGCGCGGTTCGGCCACTTCCGGGCTGTTTGAACACCCCAGAAGTGGCCAAACCGCGGGCGGGCGGGTCAGTACAGCTCCGCCGTCCGCGCCCACAGATCGTCGATCGGGGTGCCGGGCGGGAAGCGGCCGTCGATCTCCAGGATCGCCAGGCCGTGGAGGGCGGCGAAGAAGGCCTGCGCATCGACGGGGGAATCGGTGACCAGGCCGAAGGGGGCGCCGGACCATTCCTCGAGGCCTGCCGGCAGGGCCGCGCGGTCGAGGGGGCCGGTGGTGCCGAGTCGGTAATGGTGGGGGAGGGAGGTGGAGTGGCGTCGATAAGCGGCGGCCAGGCTGGCCGGCGACTTGTCGACGGCCACTGCCTCCCACAACGCATCCCCCATCTCGAAGAAACCCTGCGTGAGGATGAGTATGCGCAGCTCCTCCCTGTTCGCGGCATGGTTGTACAGAGAGGGGGCGCGCATGCCGACCTTCTCCGCGAGCACGCGCATTGTCAGCGCCTCCCAGCCGAGCTCCTCGAGCAGGTCGCGCGCGGTGCGGACGATCTCGGCGGTGCGGGGGCGCAGGGGTGGGACGTCGGGACGCATGAGGAGCAATCTACCCCTGCTTCTCGACGTGCTCCGCCAGCCCCCGTGTACTCACCGCGAACTCCTCCGCCAGGTTGAAGAACGGGCGCAGTAGCGTGACCAGCGCCCCGCGGAAGACCTCGCCCTGCGTGATCGTCACCTGCCCCGGGGTGGGGCCCGGGTCGATGCGGTAGTAGTGCTCGCCGTCGGCCAGTCCCCGCACGCCCAGGCTGCCGCGCCACCGCAGCTCGCGGTTCGGCTCGGCGACGATCACCTCGGGGTGGAAGGTCATCTCGGTGGTGTCCGAGCGGGTGCGGTTGATAAGCCGCGTACCGACGACCGGTTGTCCCTCCAGCCGCACCACATTCGGGTTCCAGGTGGGATGGTTCTGCAGGTCGGTGATGGTTTTCCAGGCCTGCTCCGGGGTGGCGGTGGCGATCTCGCTGTGTTCGACCCGGTAGGGGAGCAGGAAGCCGTTGACGGCGACGGCGGTGAGGGCGGTGGTGGTGACGATGATGAGGTGTTTCATGGCATTCTCCTGGCGAGCTAACGGGCTTAGGGGTAAGGCTAATGAGGTTAGTTTAGCTGGTCAAGTGTGATATGCTTTCCGAAATGGAAAGCAAAGCGGCGAGGCAGGCCCTGGAACAGCTCGACAAGGATGTTGCCTCCGGTGTCCACCAGCCGTCGCGCGCGGTCGCGGGGCTGCTCGCGGTGATCTACGGAGGCGTGCTGCTGGCCGGCGGGTGGCAGCAGTGGTGGTGGATGGCGGGCCTGTTGCTCGCGCTGGGGGCCGGCCTGTGGATCTTCCGTTCGCGCGTCATGGATACCCGGACCCGCGGCCGGGGGCAGGAGCCGCCCCGGTGGCACTGGTCCCAGTACTTCGCCCTGTGGCTCCCGGTGATTCCCCTGGTGGCGCGCCTGTCCGAGGGGTGGGTCGGGGCCGTCGTGGTTGCGCTCGCCGGCGCCGCCCACCTCTACTGGTTCCTGGCCCGCGGTGGATGGCGATGAGTCTGGATCCTGTCATCCACCCCGTCAACCGGCTGCGCATCTGCGCGGCATTGCACAACGCCGGGGCGGTGTCGCGGGGGCGGGCCGGCCGGGAGATGCGCTTCGCGGAGCTGCGCGACCAACTGGCGCTCACCGACGCCACCCTCTCCAAGCAACTCTCCGCCCTGGAGTCCCACGGTTACGTCACCCGCTCCCGCGACTACGGCTCCACCCGCGCGCAGGACGTCGTCTGGGTGGCGCTGACGGAGGCGGGGGAGGCGGCGTTGTCCGGTCATCTGGCGGCGCTGCGCGAGATCGCGGGGACGTAGGCTCCGGGAGCGCCGGTTATAGTTCGTCGTCGTCGGTAACGACTTCCCCGCCTGCATATTCGGCGTGCAGGGGGTCGTGTCTATTCTGTGGAGGCTTGTTTACGCATTCCCTGACACCGTCGACATGCTCACTTAGACTGGGGGCGATAGATGCCCACATGGGGTCCAGGATGAAATCGATGCCTGAGCGGCGCGCGTGCTTCGCCGCAGGCACGAAGTCACTGTCACCGGAAATCATAATGATCTGATTCACCAGTCTGTTCTCTGCAAGAGACGCGATATCAAGTCCGATCCGCATGTCAACGCCCTTCTGGGTGATCTCCAGGACGAAATCATCCTCCGTAAGCTCATCGAGCGAGAGCGTCCCGCTGCAGAGCTTCTTGAGGGGGCGTTCCTTGAGGGTGTAAGTCCCTTGTGTGGCCAGCTCTTCTCCGCGCCGGAGTGCGACCTTACGCTTCTTCGTCAACGCCGAGAAGAAGTCATGGGTCCAACGGTAGAGATCGCTTTTTCCGAGATTCACCTGTTTCCGCGTGAGTGGATGGAACACGACACGATCTGAGGGCGGGCAGTCGTAGTAGTAAATCCGGTAGAGGCCAGCGCGGGATTCTCTAATGTGCCTCCTGCAGTATTCCAGAAGCTCAGCGGCGCGATCGTCGGGCGATTTTTGGCCGAAAAGGGCGTTCGCACGCCTCTTGTAAAAGCCTCCGTCCACAAGAATCGCGGTGGTTATCTCCCGGAGCGGGATGGCGGGGTTGGGTCTTCTGGTTGGAGGCATAGCCCTGTTCCTTCGGCAAAGGGTAACCCCAGTCATCGGCTCTCTCCTTATGGCGGAGGGTCAACGGCTGGGGTCGATGCAGCTAAAGTTACCGTCGCTTTTCAAATCTGTCAATCTAAAGAGGGTATGACCAGGGGAACCGTGACAGCTTCTCCTCTCCTATGGAACCGGTGCCAAGCGGGAGGTCGAAAAGTGAGTTGGCCTGCCCAGACGTTGTCTGAGCAGGCCATACACTACGGACGACTAGCAGTCGTAGTACATCTCGAACTCGAGCGGAGTCGGGCGCAGGCGGGCCGGCGCGATCTCGTTGTCGTACTTGAGCTTGATGTAGGTGTCGATGAGGTCCTCGGTGAACACGTCACCCTCGGTGAGGAAGTCCATGTCCTCCTGCAGGGCCTCCAGGGACGCCTCGAGGGAGGTCGGGGCCTGCGGGATGGAGGCGGCCTCCTCCGGCGGGAGCTCGTAGAGGTCCTTGTCGACCGGGGCGTGCGGCTCGATGCGGTTCTTCACGCCGTCGAGGCCGGCGAGCATCATCGCGGCGAAACCGAGGTACGGGTTGCCGGACGGGTCCGGAGCGCGGAACTCGATGCGCTTCGCTTTCGGGTTGGAGCCCGTGATCGGGATACGCACGGCGGCGGAACGGTTGCGCTGCGAGTACACGAGGTTGATCGGGGCCTCGAAGCCCGGGACCAGGCGGTGGTAGGAGTTGAGCGTCGGGTTGGTGAACGCCAGGACCGCACCGGCGTGGTGCAGGATGCCGCCGATGTAGTAGCGGGCGATGTCGGACAGGCCTGCGTAACCGGACTCGTCGTGGAACAGCGGCTCGCCGTCCTTCCACAGCGACTGGTGGGCGTGCATGCCCGAACCGTTGTCGCCGGCCAGCGGCTTCGGCATGAAGGTGGCGGTCTTGCCGTTCTGGAACGCCGTGTTCTTCACGATGTACTTGAAGGACTGCAGGTCATCGGCCGCGTGGAGCAGGGTGTTGAAGCGGTAGTTGATCTCCTGCTGGCCGCCGGTGCCCACCTCGTGGTGGAAACGCTCGATGTCGTAGCCGGCGTTGGCCAGGTGGCGGACCATCTCGTCGCGGATGCCCACGGACTGGTCGTACGGCGGGACCGGGAAGTAGCCGCCCTTGAGGCGGGTCTTGTAGCCGAGGTTGTACTGGCCGTCGAGGCGCTGCTCGGAACCGCGGTTCCACCAGCCCTCGTCGGAGTCGACCTCGTAGAAGCCCAGGTTGGTGCCGGTCTCGAAACGGACGGAGTCGAAGAGGTAGAACTCGGCCTCCGCGCCGAAGAAGCAGGTGTCGGCGATGCCGGTGGAGGCCAGGTACTCCTCCGCCTTGCGGGCGACGTTGCGGGGGTCGCGGGAGAACGGCTCGCGGGTGAAGGGGTCGTGGACGAAGAACTTGATGTTCAGGGTCTTGGCCTCACGGAAGGGGTCGATCTTCGCGGTGGCCGGGTCCGGCAGGAGGTTCATGTCGGACTCGTCGATGGTGGTGAAGCCGCGGACGGAGGAGCCGTCGAAGGCGAGGCCTTCCTCCGCTACCTCCTCGTCGAACATGGAGGCCGGGATGGTGAAGTGCTGCTCAATTCCCGGGACGTCCGTGAAACGGACATCGACGAACTCGACGTTTTCATCCTTGATGTACTTGACGACATCTTCGATCGTGTTGAAGGCCACGATGACTCCTTGATTGTTGACGCTCTCGGTCCTTGGTATCTCAGCCAGTCTACAGGTGCAGGACCTGCCCTCGATTACCTGTCGACCATTCTAAACTATTTTCTGTCGAGCTATCAATAGTTGAACGGGAGGAATCACATTTCCGCTGCCCGCACGCCCCCGGCTAATGTCTAGTGTATGGCGAACCCCAAGCGCAGCTGGCTCGACGGCCCCCAGATCCCCGGCGAACACGACGACCCCTTCGCACCCGGACGGTACCCCGGCGAGAAACTGGGTCTCCCGGAGAAGGGCCCGGGCTCGCTGGCCTCCGTGGCCCGCCGCGCCGGCGGCGTCCTCATCGACTGGTTCATCTGCCTCGGCCTGGCCATCGCCTTCACCAACTACTCCGACGCGCTGGGCTCCACCGGCACCGTTGTCTACATCTTCTGGGTCATCCTCGGCATCGTCTTCGGCTGGCTCTTCGCCCGCACCCCGGGCCACATGCTGCTCGGCATGGGCGTCGCGCGTGTCGACGTCGGCGGCGCCAAGGTCGGCCTCTGGCGCGCGGTCGTCCGCACGCTGCTCACCGGCCTCATCCTCCCGGCCGCCATGGTCGATTCCGACGGCCGCGGCCTCCACGACCGCGCGACCGGCACCTCCGTCATCCGCGGGTAGCTGACAGAGGTAGCGCTCAGATCGAGCGACGTCACAGCAGCATGAACAGCAGGATCTGCGCGGCGAGGATCTTCGCCACCATCGACACCGGGTACACCGACGTGTAGCCCATCGCCGGCAGGTCGTTCTTGGTGACATCGGAGACGTATGACAGCACTGCGGGGTGGGTCTGCATGCCGGCGAGGATGCCGGCGGTCTCGCCGAAGGACAGCTTCATCACCTTGTAGCCGATGACGAGCACGAGCACGGAGATGAGCAGCGTGATGAGCGCACCGACGCCGATGATGGTCAGCGAGGTCGGGTCCGACAGGGCGGCCCGGAAGCCGGCACCGGCGGTGGTGCCGATCGCCGCGAGGAACAGGGTGATACCCAGCTGGCGCAGCGCCAGGTTGGCACCGTAGGGGATCTGCCACACGACGCGGCCGGAACGCCCCAGCGCACCGAGGATGAGGGCCACGACGAGCGGGCCACCGGCGGTGCCCAGCTTGAGGGAGGCGCCACCCGGCAGGGGGATGGCGATCATGCCGACGGCCACGCCGATGACGAGACCGACGACGAGGGGGAGCAGGTTCACGTCGGAGAGGCGGCGGTAGGAGTCACCGAACAGCCGGGTCACCTTGCCCATGCGGTCATGCGCGGCGACGACGCGCACCCGGTCGCCCAGCTGCAGGATCGTCTCCGGGGTGGCCACCATGTCGTGGTCACCGCGGCGCACACGGGTGATGAGCATGCCCGACAGCTGCGGGCGCAGCTTCGCCAGGGGGATGCCCACGAGGTCGTTGTTGGAGACGAAGATGCGGCGGTAGTCGAGGTCGTGGCCGTGGAAGGGGTCACCCGGCAGGGCCTCACCGATGAGGACGGCGGCGCGGTCGAGCTCCTCGGCGGTGCCGACGACGGAGAGGACGTCACCCGGCTTCGCCCACGCTCCGTTACCCGGGAGGCGCTGCTCGCCCTCGCGCTCGAGGCGGGAGACGATGACCTCCAGGCCGAGGTCCTCCGGCAGGTCGGCGATGGCGTGGAGATCATCGCGCTGGACGAGGATGCGGCGGGTGTAGAGCTCGTGGACGGCGACGCCGTGGTCGATGGCCTCCTGCTGGTGGTCGACGCGGAAGATCTTGCCCAGCACGGCGATGGCGATGATGACCACGATGACGCCCAGCGGGTAGGCCAGGGAGTAGGCCACCAGTGGCAGGGCCTCGACGGTGCGCAGCTCCTCGGCGTCGGTGATGAGCGAGGGCAGTGCGTCGACGACGGCGGCCATGGCCGGGGTGTTCGTCAGCGCACCGGTGAACATGCCGGCGCCGGTGACGGCGTTGATGTCCAGCAGCTTCACCAGGCCGTAGGAGGCCGCGGTGATGACCACGAAGATGCCGATGGCCAGTGAGTTGTTGCGCAGACCCTTCGACCGGAACGTCGCGAAGAAGTCGTGGCCGGACTCCAGTCCGATCGTGTAGACGAACAGCGCCAGGCCGACGATGTAGATGAGCGGGGGAATCTGGATGGCCGGCTCGATGGCGGCCATGACCAGGCCGACGAAGAGGACGGCAGCGACGCCGAGGCGGAACCCGAAGATCTCCAGACGGCCGAGGAACAGGCCGACCGCCATGATCACAAGAAGGGCCAGAAGGGGATTCTCCACGAAGATGTTCACGTTCACATCGTGCCAGACAACCCCTGGAAAGGCAGAACGTCCCGGGCTCCCTGCGAGAGGGATCACGGGACGTGGAGGATGTGGCGGAGACGCTACTTGCCGCGGCGCTCGTTCGCGCGTCGCATGCGGCGGTTCATGCCGGAGAGGTTGCCGCCCTTGGGCAGCGGACCCTTGGGCAGACCGGCACCCGGCTGGGAGGAACCGATGGTGTCCATGGCCTCGATCTTGGCGTTGACCGAGTAGACCTCGTTCTTGCGGTAGTTGCGCGGCAGCTTGAGCAGTTCGCGCTGGAGGTTCTTCAGCGGGACCTGGCCCTCGCCGTCGCCGACGTACATCTCGTAGACGGGGACGTCACCGGCGAGGCGGTCGAGGCGGCGCTTCTGCTCGTTGACCAGGGTCTTCGCGGCGGACTGGCTGCCCTCGGCGACGAGGACGACACCCGGGTTGCCCACGACGCGGTGGACGATGGCGGACAGGGAGCGGTTCATGGCCACGCCCTGCTTGGTGTGCCACACGATGCCGACGGTGTTGCGCAGGTTGTCCAGCGCCCAGCCGGCCGCACCCGGCTGATCGCCGATGCGGTCGTACATGGACGTCTGCAGACGACGGGAGAAGATGTACATCGCCAGGACGGCACCGAGGCCGATACCCAGGATGAGCATGAACCACTGGCCGCCCCAGGCGAGACCGATGAGGAAGAACAGCGCCGCGACACCCACGAGGGACAGGAGCATCAGCGGGATGAGCTTCTTGTCCTGCTTGCGCTGGATGTTGAAGGCCTGCCACAGCTGGCCGCGGGTCTCCTTGCTCTTCGCGCGCTTGGCGGCGCGAGCCTCTGCCTTCGCGGCCTTCGCGGCCGCCTTCTGCTTGTCGTCTGCCATGGCCTCTACTTTAGGTCAGGGGTCGGCGGGCACCTAACGGGAGGTGACCGGTGTGTCCTGGGAGGGGCCGTACTTGGCCAGCAGTGTGGTGGCCTCCTGATCGGTGGACCCCTGGGAGGTCTCCGCCAGGTGCTTGAGGTGGTCCGGGATCTCCCGGCCGCGGGCGGCCATCGCCTGCGAGTAGAGACGGCCGGCACGGTAGGAGGAGCGGACCAGCGGGCCGGACATGACGGCGCCGAAACCGAGCTCCTCGGCGAAGTCCTTGTGCTCGACGAACTCCTCCGGCTTCACCCAGCGGTCGATGGGGTGGTACATCGGGCCGGGGCGCAGGTACTGGGTGATGGTGATGATGTCGCAGCCGGCGCTGTGCAGGTCGGTGAGGGCCTCGCGGATCTCCTCGACGGTCTCGCCCATGCCGAGGATGAGGTTCGACTTGGTGATGAGCCCGTAGTCACGCGCCTGGCGGATCACGTCGAGGGAGCGCTCGTAGCGGAAGGCGGGGCGGATGCGCTTGAAGATGCGCGGCACCGTCTCCACGTTGTGGGCGAAGACCTCGGGGCGGGACTCGAAGACCTGCTCCAGCAACTCGGGGCGGCCGGAGAAGTCGGGCACGAGGTTCTCGACGCCGGTGTTCGGGTTGAGCTCGTGGATCTGGCGGACCACCTCGGCGTAGAGCCACGCGCCCTCGTCGTCGAGGTCGTCACGGGTGACGCCGGTGATGGTGGAGTAGTTCAGACCCATCTCGCGGACGGACTCGGCCACGCGGCGCGGCTCGTCGCGGTCCAGCGGCTCCGGCTTCGCCGAGTTGATCTGGCAGAAGTCACAGCGGCGGGAGCAGTTGGCACCACCGATGAGGAAGGTGGCCTCCCGGGACTCCCAGCACTCGTGGATGTTCGGGCAGCCAGCCTCCTGGCACACGGTGTGCAGGGAGGCCCCGGCGACCTTCTTCTTCATGTCCTCGTACTCGGGGCCGGTCTTCACCGCGTTGCGGATCCAGCGGGGCTTGCTCTCGATGGGGGTCTGCGCGTTGCGCGCCTCCACGCGGAGCATCTTGCGTCCTTCAGGTGCGATAGTCACACCGCCACCATACTCTTTCCATTGATAGGTGCTAAAAGCCAGGTCAGCGGGGCCGCGCGACGATCTTCGTCGGATCCGGGGCCGACGCGAAGGTGTGGTCGGAGACGACGAGGTCGCCGGCCAGGGCCGCCGTGAGGGCGTCGACAAGCGGGTCGGTGACCTCATCGAGGGTGACCTCGCGGCCCAGCTCGAGGCTGAGGGTGGTCACGTCGGCGTCGTCGATGCCGCACGCCACGATGTGGTCGTAGTGTTCGAGGGAGTTGGAGCAGTTGAGGCTCAGACCGTGCATGGTCACGCCGCGGGTGACGCGGATGCCCAGCGCGGCGACCTTCCGATCGCGCCGGTGGTCGTCGGCGGGGACCCAGACGCCGGACCGGCCGTCGATACGACCGGCACCCTCGACGCCCGCCTCCCGCACCGTCGCAATGACCGCCTCCTCCAGGCGGCGGACATAGTCGACAACGTCGACGGGATCCGCCAGCCGGATGATCGGGTAGGCCACGAGCTGCCCCTCACCGTGCCACGTGATGCGGCCGCCGCGGTCGACGTCGACAACGGGCAGACCGTTGGTGGGGCGGTCCTCCGGCTGCGTGCGCTTACCGGCGGTGTAGACGCTCGGGTGCTCGAGCAGGAGGATCTGGTCGCCGATCTCGTCGGCGGCGCGCTGCTGCGCGAGCGCGGCCTGCAGATCCCACGCCTCCCGGTAGTCCACCACCCCGAGGTGGCGGATCTCCAGGGGCGCGTCGGAGGCGCGGATGGAGCGGTCGGCGGGGAAGAAGGGTTTACGCGGTGCCGTCATTAAACGCCGGTGGCCTCTGCGTACTCGGCGGCGGTCATGAGCGGGCCGACCTCGGAGACCTCGACCTCGAAGAGCCAGCCGGCGCCGAAGGGGTCGGAGTTGATGATCGAGTAGTCGTCGTGGACGGAGTCGTTGACGGCGGTGACGGTGCCGGTGACCGGGGCGAAGAGGTCGGAGACGGACTTGGTGGACTCGACCTCACCGCAGGGCTCACCGGCGGTGACGGTGTCGCCGACCGCGGGCAGCTCGGCGTAGACGACCTCGCCGAGGCGCTCGGTGGCCACGGAGGTGATACCGACCTTGACGGTGGCGCCGGCGGCGGCGTCAGCGGTGGCGTCGATCCACTCGTGGTCCTCGGAGTAGGAGAAGTTCTCGGGCAGGGAGTTGCTCATGGGGGTGCCTTCCGTGTGGTGTGGGGTTGATGTTAGCTGTCGGAGCGCCGGTAGAAGGGAAGCGCGACGGTCTCGACGGGGTGGCGCTTGCCGCGGATGTCCACCTCGAGGCTCATGCCGGGTTCGGAGAACTCCGGGTGCAGGCGGGCCAGCGCGATGGGGTGGCCGAGGACGGGGGAGGGCTGGCCGGAGGTGACCACGCCGCCCTTCTCGTCCTCGCGGAAGACCTCCGCACCCTCGCGGGCGGCGCGGCGGCCGAGGCCCTTGAGTCCGACGATGGCGGATTCCGGCTCCCTGCCGTCGAGGGCGGCGCGGCCGACGAAGTCCGCCTCCTTTCCGGCGAAGGCGCGGGCCATGCCGGCCTCCACCGGGGTGATGTCGGTGCCCAGCTCCTGGCCGTAGAGCGGCATGCCCGCCTCGAGACGCAGGGAGTCGCGGGCGGCCAGACCGGCGGGCAGCAGGTCGTAGGCGGCCCCGGCGTTGAGCAGGGCGTCCCACAGCTCGCCGGCCCCGGCGTTGGGGAGGTAGAGCTCGTAGCCGTCCTCGCCGGTGTAGCCGGTGCGGGCCAGCAGGACGTCGAAGCCGGCGACGTTGAGCGGGGCGGCCGAGTAGTACTTCATGCCGCGGACGACGGTCTCGTCTTCCCCCGCGACGAGGTCGGCGATGATCTGCTCGGCGCGCGGGCCCTGGACGGCGATGAGGGCGGTGTCGAGGGATTCGTCGGCCAGCTCCACGTCGAATCCCTCGGCGCGGGCCTGGAACGCCTCCCACACGACGTCGGTGTTGCCGGCGTTGGGCACGACGAGGTACTCGTCGTCGGCGAGGCGGTAGGAGATGAGGTCGTCGAGGATGCCGCCCTCCTCGTTGACGATCATCGAGTACTTCGCCTTACCCACCGGGATGGACGACAGCGTGGAGATGAGCGCGTGATCGAGGAACTCGCCCGCCTGCGGGCCGGTCACCCGGATCTCGCCCATGTGGGACAGGTCGAAGAGGCCGGCGGCGGAGCGCACGGCGCGGTGCTCGTCGAGCTCGTTGCCGTACTTGAGCGGCATCGTCCACGGACCGAAGGGGGTGAAGGAGGCGCCGAGATTCTCGTGGCGCTCGTGGAGGGGGCTGGTACGCAGATCAGACACTTAGTTCTCCTGGGGATCGATGTCGAAGGCCGACGGGGGCGGGCAGGAACAGACGAGGTTGCGGTCGCCGTAGGCCTCGTTGAGGCGGCGCACCGGCGGGAAGTACTTCGTGCGCCGCAGGCCCGGCACCGGCCAGGCGGCCTGCTCGCGGGTGAAGACGTGCTCCCACTCGTCGCGGGAGACACTCCACGCGGTGTACGGGGCGTGGTGGAGGACAGACTCGTCGTAGGCGACGGTGCCGTCGATGATCTCGTCGATCTCCGCGCGGATGGTGCGCATCGCCTCGATGAAGCGGTCGAGCTCGGCTAGGTCCTCCGACTCGGTCGGCTCGACCATGAGGGTACCGGCGACGGGAAAGGCGAGGGTGGGGGCGTGGAAACCGAAGTCGATGAGACGCTTGGCGACGTCCGCCGCGGTCACCCCGGACTGCTTCGTCAGCTCGCGCAGGTCGAGGATGCACTCGTGCGCCACCAGGTCGTTCCGGCCGGTGTAGAGCACGGGGAAGGCGTCCTGCAGGGAGCGGGCCACGTAGTTGGCGGCGAGGATCGCCCCGGCGGACGCGCGGGCCAGTCCGGCGGTGCCCATCATGGCGATGTACGCCCACGAGATCTGCAGCACGCCGGCGGAGCCGTAGCGGGTCGACGAGATCGGCACGCCGGTGCCGACGGCGGCGGGGGACGCGGCGTCGAGAAGCACGGGGTC
>ERZ1032871.63-NODE-63-length-15711-cov-14.649400_pt1 | contig 15711 bp, 12 predicted proteins | sample MGYA00519026_ERZ1032871 | MGnify/ENA primary metagenome ERZ1032871 (study PRJEB33719, sample SAMN04262510) | wastewater metagenome | biome: rural village; feature: composting latrine chamber; material: composting feces with ash | place: El Salvador | collected...
GACGTCTGGGGTGATCGGCTCAATGTAGGTGGCGTCCGCGAGATCCGGATCCGTCATGATCGTTGCCGGATTGGAGTTGACGAGGACCACGCGGTAGCCCTCCTCCTTGAGCACGCGGCATGCTTGCGTGCCCGAGTAATCAAATTCGCACGCCTGGCCGATGACGATCGGGCCAGAGCCGATGACGAGGATGGACTCAATGTCTGTTCGCCGTGGCATTACATCTCGCTTTCGATCGTCACGTTGAGCTCGCGCCCGCGCGCGTGACGAGTGAGGGCTCGGGTATCGACATCGCGGATTCCAACGACGCCGTCCGCCTCCATCTGGGAAACCAGTTCGGCAGTTGCGTGGGTCGAGGAGGATCGCGGCACAGGATCGCGAGCGATGATGCCCGCCACTGCGATGCTATCGGCGCCGAACTCGCCGAGGTTCAGGCCGGTATTGCCAATGTGGGGCGTGGTGAACGCGGCGATGGCACCTGCGTTGGTGGCGTCGAGGATGACGTTCTCATAGCCAGTGGCCGTGGTGCTCACGATGAGCCGGCCAGAGGCCCGGCCTCGTGCTCCGAAGGCTCGTCCGGTGAAAACCGTTCCATCCTCGCACAAGATCCTTGCCTGACTGTCCATGGATGCTCCTTCTGGTTGGCTAGAGACCATCATAAAAACAAGACGCCGGCACAATGGCCGGCGTCCATATGGCGAGGAAAATGTGTCTCACTCCTCGTCCGCAGTAGTCTCATCCGAGTCTGGCTCGGTTGTCGGAACCGTCACGACGTCGTCGTTCAAGCCCGCCGTCTCAGCCGCGCGGATCTCCCCCACGCGATTGAGCACGCCCATCGTGAACCCGACCGAGGAATCGGATGACAGGTCACGTGCGAGCGACTTGATTTCAGAGACGACGACGGGCACGTCCACGCCGAGGAACATGATCTCCGTAGCACCGATGCGCAACAGGTTGCGATCCACCGTGCTCATGCGAGCGAGCGACCACGTGGGCGACGCGGCCTCGATCATCGAGTCGACATCGCCGGCCGCTTCCGCATAAGCGTCAACGATCGTGATGCCGTATTCCCCGATGGGCACCATGTTCGTGGAGATGGTCTTACGCTCTTCAAGCAGTTCGCGCAGATCGGTTGCGCGCGCATCAGCTTCGAAGAGGACGTCGAGTGCCTTTTGACGCTGAAGTGACCGACCCTTCCGCTCCGGATTGACACGTTTCTTTGACTTAGACATTAGTCGCGGCCGAGGTACTCGCCGGAGCGGGTATCAACCTTGACCTTGGTGCCCTGATCAACGAACAGCGGCACCTGGATCTCGTAGCCGGTCTCCAGCGTGGCAGGCTTCGTTCCGGCGTTCGAGCGGTCCCCCTGCAGGCCGGGCTCGGTGAACGTGATCTCGAGGACCACGGACGCGGGAAGCTCCACGAAGAGCACCTGGCCGTCGTACATGGCGACTGTTGCGTTCTCGTTTTCAAGGAGGAAGTTCTTGGCGTCACCCATGGTCTCGGGCGTGACGTTGAGCTGCTCGTACGTCTGCAGATCCATGAAGACGAAGTCTTCGCCGTCGTTGTATAGGTACTGCATGTCGCGGCGGTCAACCGTGGCCGTTTCGACCTTGACGCCAGCGTTCATCGTCTTGTCGACGTTCTTGCCGGACATCACATTGCGTAGCTTCGTGCGAACGAAGGCTGGTCCCTTACCTGGTTTGACGTGCTGGAATTCGACAACCTGCCACAGCTGGTTATCGAGCTTGAGGATCATGCCATTCTTCAGATCATTCGTGGTTGCCACAGTTATCCATTCTTTGCCGGGCCGAGATTAACGGCGAGTTCACGCTCACAAGGATAGCGCGAACTCGCCGTCATCGCCCATTTCGTGGGGTGTCTATGAGGTGCTACACGCTCACCGAGTCAGGGACCGCCGCCTGCGTATCGGCGAAGCGAGCGCTCAGCTGCTTCTCTTCCTTTGAGGGGCGCGCGGCCAGCAGCGCCCATAGGATGCACGCGAGATCGACGAGCTCCTGCATCCACGCGCCCACGAACGCGGGCATCACTCCGGTGGCGCCGATCAGCATGAGCACGACCGAGAATCCAACACCGATCGCTATGGCCTGCCAGGCGATGCGCATCGTGCGCTGACCGACCAGGAGCAGGCGCGGGATGCGCGTGAGGTCATCGAGCATGATGACGACGTCGGCCGACTCAATTGCCGCCGCGGATCCGCGGGCTCCCATGGCCACGCCCACATCCGAGGCGGCGAGGACGGGTGCATCGTTGACGCCGTCACCGACCATCATGACGGGGCCCGGCTTGACGTCCGTAATGGCGTTGACCTTGTCCTGCGGCAGGAGGCCAGCGCGCACGGTGTCGATTCCGAGATCAGCCGCCACACGCTCGGCGGTCTCCTGCGAATCGCCCGTCAGGATGACGGTGTTGGTGATGCCGATGGCGTGGACGGCGTCGAGTGACGCCGGAGTCTCGGGCCGGATCGGGTCGGACATCTCGAAGCGGCCAGCGAGCTCGCCATCCACGCTCACGTAGATCGACGATCGGCCAGCCTCCATGACGTGGGGTGCGGGCTCGTCCGTGCCCGTCACGAAGCCATACTTTCCGACCTTGACGTGCCGTCCCTCGACGACTGCGTCCACTCCCTGAGCGGGGATGTCCTTTGACTCCTCGGGCTGGGGAACGTCGCGCCCCGCAGCGGCCACGATCGCCTCGCCGAGCGGATGTGACGAGTAGAGCTCCGCACTTGCCGCAAGCTGCAGAATCTCTGACTCCGCCAGCTCGGAATCGACGACGTGGATCTCCGGCTCTCCGCGTGTGAGGGTGCCGGTCTTATCGAAGGCGACCGACTGCACCTTCGAGATCTGCTCGATCGTGCCCGCGTTCTTGACGATGAGGCCCGACCGTGCGGCTCGGGACATGCCGGCCATAAAGGCAACGGGCGCAGCGATGATAAGCGGACACGGCGTGGCGACCACGAGCACCTGAGCGAATCTCATCGGGTCTCCAGACAGCGCCCACGCGGTACCCGCGATGAGGAAAGCAGCGAGCGTGAAGGGAACGGCAACGCGGTCGGCCAGGCGGACGAACGGCGCCTTGGACTCACGGGCCTCGTTCACGAGCGACACGATACGCTGGTACTGCGAATTTGCGGCGGTCTCTTCGGCAACGACCTCGATGGTCGAGTTGCCGTTCATCGCGCCCGACATGAGCGAATCGCCCTCGTGGTGTTCCACCGGGAGAGATTCGCCGGTTAACTGGCTCTCGTCGACGAGCGCCGACTCGGAGATCAGCTGGGAATCGACCGGGATGGTCTCGTGCGGCCGAACGATGAGCCGATCGCCCACCTGAACGGCGTCGATATCGATCTCCTCGATGCCGGAGGCGCCCTGACGGTATGCAACGGTGGGCGCGCCCTCGAGCAGCGACGTCAGCTCAGCGCCGGCGCGGTTCTCGGCGTAATCTTCGAGCGCCTCGCCGCCGGTGAGCATGAGGCAGACGACGAGCGCCGCCCAATACTCCCCCACGGCAATCGTGGAGGCAATGGCCGTGACCGCGAGGATGTCGATGCCGAAGCTGCCATCGCGAAGCGTGTCGACCATGCCCTTGAACTGCAGCACGGCGATGAATCCCGCGACGCCGGAGACGAACCACCTGGCGGCATCGTTATTGCCCGTGAGCTCGAGGGCGACGCCGATGATCGCCGTGATCGCCACGAGCGCGACAAGCGGGTAACGAGAGAGAAATCTCTGAATTCGTTGCATGACTCCATCTTATTTTAGAGTCAGTCCACAAACAACGAAGGTTAGGCTCCCCTATCCTCGGTCGAAGCGGCTATTCCCCCTGATGAACGAAGGAGATGATCTCCTCGGCCGACTCGGCCGGAGTGCGGCCCGTTGTATCACAAACGTGAGTGGCCACCGAGTCATAAACTGGCTGGCGCGCCTCCATCATGATCCGGAATTCCTTGCGAGGCATGACCATCGCTCCCGAGCGTGGGCCAATGAGTCCGTTGCGGGTGACGAGCGTGGACAGATCCGCGCTCAGGTGGACGATCGTGGCCTGCGGCAGCGCCGCGAGGCGATCGCGGATGTCCTGGAAATCGTCGTCGAGGGAGGTACCAAGGCCTCCCGAGGGAATCGCCAGCGCCCACAGCTCGTCGGGCTCGGCCTCGATGTCGTCGAAGAACGCGTGGAGCTCCGCGCGGATCGCCTCGTTGCGCTCGCGTTCCTCCACAAGCACGTAAAAATCGTCAAGGGTCACGCCGTTGCGGCGGGCCACGGCGTCTTCCACGTCCGCGGCCGTCCAGCCGCGCTCCCCCAAGTCGGCGACGACGGCGCTCTTGCCCGTCCCCGATGGACCGATCAGAATAATCGCGCTCACAGCCCGACCTCCTCAAATGCAGCGTCAAGCTGCTCGCTCGTGGGCGCCACAAGAATCTCCGGCGCACCCAATTCACGCAGGACAACAAAGCGCAGTTTGCCATCCCGGACCTTCTTATCCGAGTGCATGATGGCAAGCACGTCCTCGCGGCTCACGCCCGAGTAGCTCGTTGGCAGATCAAGCCGGGCAAGAATCGCGCGGTGGTGGTCGGCCAGGCCAGCGGGCGCGACGCCGGCGGCTTCGGCGAGCGCGGCGGCGAAGACGCAGCCGATTGACACCGCCTCGCCATGGCGAACGCCGTAGTTCGAACTTAGCTCGATGGCGTGTGCGAGCGTGTGGCCGTAGTTAAGGAATTCGCGCTGACCCGATTCGCGCAGGTCTGCCGAGACAACGTCGGCCTTGACCTGCACCGAGCGAGCGATGTGCTCGAAGAGCGCCGCGTCGCTCAACGGATCGTCGGATTCGGAAATGATCCGCGTGATCTCCGCGTCCGCGATGAACCCGCACTTGGCTACCTCGCCCATACCGGCTCGAATTTCCGCGGGGCTGAGCGTCGCAAGCGTATCGACGTCGGCGAAGACGCCGATGGGCGGATGGAACGAGCCCACGAGGTTCTTGCCGTGCGTGGAGTTGATGCCGGTCTTTCCGCCCACGGCGGCGTCGACCATCGCGAGCAACGTGGTGGGTACTTGGATGACGGAGACGCCGCGCAGCCACGTTGCGGCAAGGAAGCCGCCCATGTCCGTCGTCGCGCCACCTCCGATGGCGCTTCGAGGAGGGCATCGGCTTCGACGGTTCGGCCATCGAGGGGTTCTCCCGCGTGTCGGAATCCGACACCATCGCCCGCCCCGATCCGTCGACGTTCCAGATTCTGCCGTGGCGCCATGATGACCGGGAGCTGCACTCGGCCCGCATGTTCTGCGACATCTCCATGCCCGACGGCCAGGCCAGCTGGGCGGACCCGCGGCACGTCCTGCGTCGCCAGGTGCAGGCTGCGGCGGACCAGGGATTCACGTCCTACATTCACCCGGAGATCGAGTTCTTCCTCGTCGATTCCCTCGACACCGACGGTCAACCCCCGGTGCCGACGGACAACGGCGGATATTTCGACCAGGCCGTTCACGACAAGGCGCCGGATTTTCGTCGTCACGCAATCAACGCACTCGAGGCGATGGGCATCCCCGTGGAATTTTCCCACCACGAAAACGCCCCGGGCCAGCAGGAAATCGACCTGCGCTACGCGGACGCCCTGACGATGGCGGACAACATCATGACGTTCCGCTACTTGATCAAGGAGGTGGCCATGCGCAACGGCGTGCGCGCCACCTTCATGCCCAAGCCGTTCGTCGATCAGCCGGGCAGCGCCATGCACACGCACATTTCCCTGTTCGAGGGCGACGACAACGCCTTCCACGACCCCGACGACGAGCATCAGCTGTCGACGACGGCGCGCAGCTTCATCGCGGGCATTTTGACGCACGCGCCGGAGATTTCCGCGGTGACCAACCAGTGGGTCAACTCCTACAAGCGCACGGTCTTCGGCGACGAGGCCCCGACGGCGGCGACGTGGGGCCTGGCCAACCGGTCCGCGTTGGTTCGCGTGCCCATGTACTCGCCGGGCAAGGCGGCGTCGCGGCGGGTGGAGATCCGGTCGGTCGATTCGGCCTGCAACCCGTATCTGGCGTATTCCGTCATCCTCGCCGCCGGCATGCGCGGCATCCAGGACGGCTACGAGCTGCCCCCGCAGGCGGAGGACAACATTTCGGAGCTGACCCGCCGCGAGCGGCGCGCCATGGGCTACCGCGATTTGCCGACGTCGCTGGAGGAGGCGTTGCGCGAGATGGAACGGTCCGACCTGGTCGCCGACACCCTCGGCGATCACGTCCACGAGTTTTTCCTGCGCAACAAGTGGCGCGAGTGGCGCGAGTACCAGAGCCAGGTGACGGCCTGGGAGCTGCGCACGAACCTGGACTACTGACCGCTGCAGTACTAGCCGCTGAAGCACCGACTGTTGCAGCACCGACCGCTGCAGCACGGACTGTTGCAGCACCGACCGCTGGACCACAGGCCGCGCCGACGGTGAGCGAACCGGCCGACGAAACGACGAGCACGACATGGTGATCACGACATGGTGATGAGGAATCGCCCCCGCACGTCCCGGCAGACGGTGCCGACCCCGGCCGCCCTCGGGTTGCCGGACGCCGAGCGGTCGACGGCCGATTTGAGGGAACTGGGCTGGTACGACGAGGACGGCCTGGAGCTGTTGTGGGGCTTGGCCGGCGCCGCCGATCCGGAGCTGGCGCTGACGGCGTTGGTGCGGTTGAAGGAGAAGCTCGACGCCGGCATCGCGTCCGGCGAGTTGCCGGAGTGGGCGTCGTGGTCGGCGTTGGATGCGGCGATGCGCCAGCAGGTGCTCATGCGAACCCGGGTGTTCGCGCTGCTGGGTGCTTCGTCGATGTTGGGCGACCACATGGTGGCGAATCCGACGACGTGGTCGCTGCTGCTGGCCGATCTGCCGACCCGGGCGGACATGTTCCGCGACATGCTCACCTCCGTCGAGGCCACGCCGGAGACGCCGGTGCGCACGGACGAGGAGTCGGTGAAGGAGGCTGCGGAGCTGGAGTACCGGGAGCCGACGGCGTCGTCGCCGGAGTTGGAGGACGCCGGCCTGTATCGGGCGGGGCTGACCGGGCGTGAGGCGGACGTCGCCATGCAGCGGACGTACCGCAACTTGATCATGCGGGTGGCCGCGGCGGACTTGGCGGGTACGTATCCGCGTGGGCCGCGTCGTCCGGGGCAGCCGCCGATCCCGTTCACCCGCGTCACGGAGGCCCTGTCGGATTTGGCGGATGCCGCGCTGACGGCGGCCCTGTCGGTGGCGGTGGCCACGACGTATCCGGATGCCCCGGTGTCGACGCGTCTGGCGGTGTTGGCGATGGGCAAGTGCGGTGCCCGGGAGCTCAATTACATTTCCGACGTCGACGTCATCTTCGTCGCCGAACCGGCCGATGCCCGGGCCACGCGTCTGGCGTCGGAGTTCATTCGGGTGGCGTGCCGCTGTTTCTTCGAGGTCGACGCCGCCCTGCGTCCGGAGGGCAAGTCGGGGGCGTTGGTGCGCACGTTGGATTCGCATCGGGCCTACTACAAACGGTGGGCGCAGACGTGGGAGTTTCAGGCGCAGCTGAAGGCCCGGCCGATGACGGGCGACTTGGATCTGGGCCGCGAGTACGTGGAGGCGTTGTCGCCGTTGGTGTGGACGGCGTCGCAGCGTGATTCCTTCGTGGAGGATGTGCAGGCGATGCGCGATCGCGTCATCGAGAACGTCCCCGACGAATTGAAGAACCGTGAGCTGAAGTTGGGGCGCGGCGGCTTGCGCGACGTGGAGTTCGCGGTGCAGCTGTTGCAGTTGGTTCATGGGCGTTACGACGAGTCGCTGCGGGTGCTGCCCACCGTGGAGGCTCTGGAGGCGCTGGTGGAGGCCGGCTACGTCGGCCGCGAGGACGGGCGCGTCCTGGTCGAGTGCTACGAGTTCATGCGTCTGTTGGAGCATCGCCTGCAGTTGCAGAAGATGCGGCGGACGCACACGTTGCCGCCGGAGGAGGACGTCTCCGCCCGCCGGTGGTTGGGCCGGGCAGCCGGCGTCACCCCGGCCGGGTCGGAGAATTCCGCGGATGCGTTGGCGAAGCGGATCCGGGCGACGGGGCGGCAGATTCGGACGCTCCACAACAAGTTGTTCTTCCGTCCGCTGCTGAATTCCGTGGTGGAGCAGGACACCGGCACGATGCAGTTGTCGGCCGATGCGGCGAAGCGTCAGTTGGCGGCGCTGGGCTACCTGTATCCGGATCGGGCGTACGACCATTTGTCGGCGTTGGCGTCGGGGACGTCGCGCAAGGCGCGCATTCAGGCGATGTTGTTGCCGACGTTGATGGAGTGGCTGTCGGACACGGCGGAGCCGGACGCCGGTCTGCTCAACTACCGCAAGCTGTCCGATGTGCTGGTGGACAAGACGTGGTTCCTGCGCATGCTTCGCGACGAGGGCGTGGTCGGCGAGCGGTTGATGCACATTTTGGGAACGTCGCCGTACGTGTCCGGTCTGTTGTTGTCGTCTCCGGATACGATCAAGCTTTTCGGCGATGGTGCGGCCGGGCCGAAGCTGTTGGACACCGATCCGGCGACGGTGGGCCGGTCGTTGGTGGCCACCGCGAATCGGCACACGGATCCGGACCGGGCGATCGGCGTGGCCCGGGCGTTGCGGCGTGCCGAGTTGGCGCGCGTTGCGTCGGCCGACCTGTTGGGGTTCATGGACGTCGAATCGGTGTGCACGTCGTTGTCGCTGGTGTGGGACAACGTGCTCGAGGCGGCGCTGGCCGCCGAGATCCGCGGGTGGTGCGCACAGCATCCGGATGAGCCGGTGCCGGCGATCGTTTCGGTCATCGGCATGGGCCGTCTCGGCGGCGGCGAGCTGGGGTACGGGTCTGACGCCGACGTGATGTTCGTGTGTGAACCGGCCGTCGGCGACGATGGGGAGCCGGTGGCGGATGACAGTGATGCGGTGCGGTGGGCGATCGGCATTTGCGACGCCCTGCGCCGTCGGTTGGCGAAGCCGAGTCAGGATCCGCCGTTGGAGGTGGATCTCGATTTGCGGCCGGAGGGGCGTTCGGGGCCGCCGGTGCGCACGTTGGATTCTTACCTGGCCTATTACGAGCGGTGGGGCGAGACGTGGGAGATCCAGGCGTTGTTGCGTGCGACGTGGATCGCCGGCGACAAGGATTTGGGGGAGAGGTTCCTCCACGGCATCGACCGGTTCCGGTATCCCGAGGGCGGTGCGTCCGAGCAGGTCGTGCGCGATGTGCGCCGCATGAAGGCCCGGGTGGATAACGAGCGTCTGCCGCGCGGGGCGAACCGGCGCACGCACACGAAGTTGGGGTCGGGTGCGTTGACGGACATCGAGTGGACGGTGCAGTTGCTCACCTTCATGCACGCCCATGAGGTGCCGGGGCTGCACAACACGTCGACGTTGCAGTGTTTGCGGGCGCTTGCCGACGCCGAGATCCTGTCCGCCGATGATGCCGAGACGTTGCGCACGGCGTGGTTGACGGCGACGAAGGCGCGCAACGCCCTGGTGCTCACCCGCGGCAAGCGAACCGATGAGCTGCCCCAGCCGGGCCCGCAGTTGGCGCAGGTCGCAGGTGCCGCGGGCTGGGATCCGGACGACAACACCGGATTCATGGAGAACTATCTCCGCGTCACCCGGCATTCCCGCCGCGTGGTCGACCGCGTCTTCTGGGGAGAGGAGAATCCGGCGCACGACTAGGGTGCGTCGAGGCGTCTCGTCGGTGTGTCAGCGCGATGCGATGTTGCGGTTCCGCTTGGCGTGGGCCCGGATGGTTGCCCATCCCGGACCCCGATGGGCCATAATGACACGAATGGAGAGCAGGGCCGATTACGCAGCCAGCCCCGACTTCGGCGAACACGTCGGACGTCTGGGCGAGGCGGAGCTGCGTCGGCTCCTGCGCGTGGCCTGCCCGGGCAGTTCCACCCCGGTGTCGCGGGCCGAAACCGCCGAACTGTTGATGACGCGGCAGGCCGCCCTGACCGCCGTGTCGGCCGCGACGCCGGATGTGCTGGCCGCGGTGAAGCTGGTGCATGTCCTGGAGGACTCCGCCGCCGTCGACGACATCACCGCCGTCGCGGTGTGGGGTTCCGAGGCGGACTCGATGCCCCACGACGGCGACCATCCGCCGTCGAACGTCCGACTCCCCGCCGCCCGGGCCGACGTCACCGCGTTGATGGGCCGCGCCGAGGATCTGGGTCTGGTGTGGCAGGAACCGGAGGGCGTGTGGAACGTGCCCCCGCACATCTCGGATGTACTGGTCCAGGACCCGACGATGGCGACGCCCGTGGCGTACCTGTTCGACTTCAACAACCGTTCCGAGCTGCTGCGCAAGATGGAGAACCTCGGGCTGATCTCCGCCGCCGAGCACCGCGCCGCAGTTGCCGTGGAGGGGGCGGCGGAGCGCGTCAGTCCCGTCGACGAGGAACCGGTCGCCCCGGGCGCGCCGTCGGGTGTCGAGCTGCTCGCCCGGCTGCGCACGTTCCTGTGTTCGCCGCGCCACGTCCGTGCGCTGGTGGACACCGCCCCGGATGCCATCAAGAAGTCGCTTCTGCTCTTCGCCGGCGAGGCCATCTACCTCGACGCCCGCGAGTGGGGCGGACGCCGCGCCGCCGCCGTCGAATGGGCGGTCGAGCATCTGCTGGCGGTCACGTTCGAGACGGCCGACGGCACCGACGGCGGCGAACACGTGCAGCCGGACGACGCCGCGGGCGCATCCGATTGCCGACCAGGTTTCGTGCTCAACGCGTCGATGATTTCGCCGGTGGCCCTGGCGCTGAAGATGGACCGGCTGCCCCTGCCCACGCCGCACCCGAAGGAGCCTCGCTCGGCGTGGACGCCGCCGGAGGCGTACGTCGAAGCGGCGACGTCGGCCGTGGCGGTGGGCACCGCCGTCATGCAGTTGTGGGAGGACGGCGGTTACCTGGGCTCCGGTGCCCTCCACGATTTCACCGGTTCCGTCGCCGCGGCGGATTTCGCCGCGTCCATCGGGGCGGATGTGTCCGTGGTCTTCGAGGTGGTGGGCATGCTCGTCGACGCCGGTTTCATGGACCCGGTCACGGGCCAGCCGACGGCGCGTTCGGCGCAGAGGTGGTTCTCCGCCGACGCCTCGCGCCGCTGGGCCTGGCTGGTCGCCGGGTGGCTCCGCGGCCCCGACCATTGGGTCGGTGAGAACGCGCAGGAAAGTTGGATGCCTCCTGCCGAGGTGCTGGCCGACGTCGCCAAGAGGGTTCGTCGTGAAGCGGTCGCGCTCGCCGCGGACCTCGACGACGGCATGATGTGGTACCCGTGCTGCATCGACTCGCACCTGAACTGGACGTGCGGCGCCCTGTACGACGGCCTGGACGACATGTGGGGCGGGCTGCTCCATCGCGTCATGGAGGGCATGCGGGCGTTGGGGCTGCTCGTCGACGGTGCCGCCGGGATGCCCGTGCGTGCGGTCATGGCGGCGCTGGGCCACGCGTGGCTGTCGGGGCAGGATCCGCACGTTGACGAAGCGGTGGAGTTGATCGCCGCCGAGGCCGGGGATTTCGTGCCGGTGCAGGGGCGGGCGCAGGTGCGGTTGCACCCGAATCCGCTGGGCGTCGGGCGTCCGCAGTTGGTCGCCGTGGTCCGCGGCGTGCCCGGCCATGATCTCGCGGTGACGATGGATTCCATGGCGCACCGTCGGAAGTGCGGCGCGACGTCGGAGTGGGTGTTCACCGAGGAGTCGTTGGCCGACGCGCTCGACGAGTACGACGGCGACGTCAAGGCGATTCTGGCGGCGGCCCGCGACGTCACCGCGGGGTCCGCGTGGCTGCGGATGCTGCGCACTCAGCTGCGCGGGGTCGCCGAGGGCCTGGAGCTGGAGCCGTTGCTTCCCGACGAGCCCGCCGAGGATCCGTTCGCCGACGATGATGAGACCAATGACGTCGAGCCCGGCCGGAGCCGGGATGTCGAGGCGCCCGCGATCGCCGAGGCCGATGCGGGCCGCGGCGACGGCGACGCGATGCGGCAGTCAGAGCAGGCGAACGCGCTTTTCGACGTCATCGGCGTCGATGACGTGGTCGTGGGTGAAAACGGCGTGATCGAACCGCCGTTGTTCGACCTTCCGGGACTGCGCCCGTCGGCGTCGCTGACGGGCGATGACTCGGTTCAGCGGGAATCCGAGTCCACGTCCGACTCCGGGGGCGGGGCCGGTTCCGCCGAGGCGACGTACATCGAAGATCCCCTGCGCCGCCCCGATTCCGGCAGCGGACCGGGCGTGCCCACCCAGCCGCCGCTGTTCTGATCGACGCCGTTCTGATCCCGGATTTTCTGCGCCCGCGTCAGCGCCCCACCGCTGGCGTCCGCGCCGGCGCCCTACTTCCGGCCGTTCAGCGCGGCGATCTCGTCGACGAGCTTCTGCAGGTCGTCGGCCTTGCCCTCGGCCGGGGTGAACCTGCCGTCGGGGAACTCCTCGCCGAGGAAGATGTTCACGGTCGGCTCGGCGTCCTTCATCTTGAGGTTGCCGACGATGTCGCGCCAGTGCTTGATGGACCGCTGGCCGCCGCCGAAGCCGTAGCCGACGAAGCCGACGGGCTTGTCGTTCCACTCGACGAACAGCAGGTCGACGGCGTTCTTCAACGCGGCCGGGGGAGCGGCGTTGTACTCGGCGGTGACGAACACGTAGGCGTCGCACTCCTTGACGGCCTCGGCCCACTTCACGGTCTTCGGGTTCTCGTACTCGCCGTTGGCCGCGCCCGGCACGGTGGGCTCGTTGAGCAGGTCGAGGTCGAAGTCGGCGACCTTCAGGTCCTTGATCTCGACGTCGGTGCGGGTGGCGAGGTTCTCGTTGACCCACTCGCCGACGATGGTGCCGACGTTGCCGGGGCGGGTGGTGCCGGTGATGATGCCGAGCTTCATGTGCAGAGTGCTCCTTCAGTAGTTGATGGCATGTCAACTATATTGGTCGCGCTTGCATCCCACAACGATGTGGCCGTGTGGGATGGGTCACGTCGGCTGCGAGGAGGTGCGCGTCGTCAAGCAAAAAATCCCGGCACCGGCAATGCGTTACGACGGCGAATTGCTTGACGACGAGCCGGCCCTCATCGCTTGCGGCGCGGATCCGACCGCTTCGCCGAGGTCATCGAGGCGGTCCGGGAACCGGTCTTCTTGCCGCCGGCCTTGCGCGCGTCACGGCGGCGCAACAGCTTGCGGGGCTCGCGGCGCTCCGGGTGATCCGACCGGTACTTGCGGATCTCGGCCTTGTCCACCCAGTGCGGAGCGGCGCAGGCGTCGTGGTCGAGCAGATCCGCCGGGTCGTGGACGTAGGTGGTGATCTTCTCTCCCGCCGCGGTGAGCAGCTCCTCGAGCAGTTCCTTCGCCTTCGGGGCCAGGGAACGGACCTCGACGAGATCGACGAACAGGTCGGTGCCGGACACCGCGCCGCGGGTGACCTCCCGGTCGATGGCCTCGTAGGAACAGAAATCGATGTCGCCGTACAGGCGCAGCAGCGTGGTGTCCTGGACGCCGTCGGCGTTGAAGTCGACGACCGCGCGATGGCGCAGCGCACCATGCGGACGGCCGGTCACGCGCATCATGTGCAGGCCCAGCTCCGACGAGGCGCGGTGGAAGAACGCGTTGCCGCGCACGGAATGGCCGTGGTCGTCGAGCGGCGGGGAAAACGACGCCAGGGACAACTCGCCCGGAATGACGCCCAGGAGGCCGCCCGATACACCCGATTTGGCGGGCACTCCCACCAGGTTCATCCAGTTGCCCGCCGAGTCGTACATGCCCGACGTCGACATCACCGACAGGATCCACTGCACGGTCTCTTCGCGGAAGACCCGCTTGCCGGACAGCGGATGGACGCCGCCGGTGGCCAGCGTGGCGCCGATCGTCGCCAAGTCGCACACGGTGATGTTGGTCGCGCACTGCCGGATGTACCCGGTGAACACCTGCAGCGGGTCGCCCGTGATCGTCTCGGTGGAGCGCAGCAGGTTCGCGATGGCCCGGTTGCGGAAGCCGGTTTCACATTCGGTGAGCCAGACCTCTTCGTCGATGCCGAGTTGCCGGCCGGCCAGCTTGGACAGCCCGTCGAGGATGAGATCGTCGGCGCTGCCGCCGCAATGCTCCAGCAGCAGGCCGTGGACCGTCAGGGCGCCGGCGTTGATCATGGGGTTGACTGGGCGGCCGCTCCTGTCCACGGAGATTTCGTTGAACGCGTCGCCGGAGGGTTCGACGCCGACGCGTTCGAGCACCGCATCCAAACCCAGCTCCTCGATGGCCATGCCGTAGACCAGCGGCTTCGAGATCGACTGGATGGTGAATTCGTGGTCGACGTCGCCGAAGGCGTAGAGGTCGCCCTCGGGGCTCATAACGGCCGTGGCCCACAGATCTCGATCGACGTTCGCCAGCGACGGAATGTAGGCGGCGTTGTCGCCGTCGGTGATGCCGCGGCACTCCTCCGTCAGCCGGTGGAGCGTCTCGCGGAAAGGTGAACGGATGTCAATCGGGTTCATTTTTCCCAGACTACGGGGAACCCCGGGGGAGGGCCCGACACTCGGCGGGCGCGGGCACGTGCGCTGGGTATTGTCTTCTTTGACTATTTCCGCTGAAGGGACCCCGATGAACGACAACCGCCCCCAGAACCACGACGACGGCTCGCAGCCGGGTGAACCGCAGGGCGGTTGGTACGGAAACGGCGGGGCCGACGAGACGCAGCAGTTCGATCGCCCCGGCCAGTACGGGCAGGACCAGAACGGCTCCGGCCAGTACGGCCAGTATGGCCAGGACCAGTATGGCCAGGGCCATTACGCGCAGGGCGGCGCCGGTCAGCAGTACGGGCAGGGTTCGGGCCAGGCAGATGGCGCACACGGCCACTACGGCCAGGCCGTCCCCTCGAGCGGGCAGGGCTGGGAAGCACCGAATGGCGCCGGCCAGTACGACTCCGGCCAGTACGACTCCGGCCAGTACGGTGCCGCGCAGTTCGGCTCGGATCAGCCCGGTTCCGATTCGTCGGCCGCCTCTCCGTACGGCTCCCCGGAGAAGAAGGGCGACGCCGGTTCCAAGACCGCGCTGATCGGCGGAATCGCGCTGGTCGCGGGTCTGCTGCTCGGTGGCGCGCTCGGCTTCGCCGGCGGTTCCTCCTCGTCGACGGAAGCCGCGCCGACGACGGTCACCGAAACCGCCACGGAGACGACCACCGTCGAGTCGACCGTCGAGGTTCCCGCGCCTCCGCCGGAGGAACCCGAGGGCGCCGAGGATCCCGCGCCGGCGGGCGCGACGATCACGGGCGACGGCACGTATCTGGTGGGCGCGGACATCGAGCCGGGCACGTACCGCAACTCGGGCACGGAATCCTGCTACTGGGCGCGGTTGTCGGGGACGTCGGGCGACTTCGACGACATCATCACCAATAATTTCGGCTCGGGCCAGCAGGTGGTCACCATCGCGGAGTCGGACGTGGCCTTCGAGACGACGCGGTGCGGCACGTGGGAGAAGATCTCTTAGAGCAGCCCGCTACAGTTCGCAGCGTTCGCCGCGGCGCCCGTCGATGCGCCGCCGAAGCGCCATCGACGCGAGCAGCCCGGCCATGCCGAGCACCCACACGGCGACGATCGCGGCCCAGGCGACGCGGAAGTCGGCCCAGTCGTAGACGCCGCCGTCGGCGGAGACGTCGAGGAGCACGCCGATGCATACTCTAAGATCGGAAGAGCGGTTCAGCAGGAATGCCGAGACCGATCTCGTAT
>ERZ1032871.64-NODE-64-length-15646-cov-12.522545_pt1 | contig 15646 bp, 12 predicted proteins | sample MGYA00519026_ERZ1032871 | MGnify/ENA primary metagenome ERZ1032871 (study PRJEB33719, sample SAMN04262510) | wastewater metagenome | biome: rural village; feature: composting latrine chamber; material: composting feces with ash | place: El Salvador | collected...
AACGCCGGGGCGTGCGCGGCGCGGTGCGGGTGGACACCCTGCACCTGCGCCCCGGTGGGGAGTTCTTCGGCACCGCCGTCTCCGGCGGCCGCGCCTACGCCTTCACCGGGCGGGTCGAAGGCACTCGGTTGGCGAGTTTCCGGGTGCTGTAACCCCACAGCCCGCAAACCCCACAGGCCCGCGGTTTGGCCACTTATGGGGTGTTTGAACACCCCGGAAGTGGCCAAACTGCGAGGTCAGCTCTCAATCCGCTCGCCGCAGTGCGACCGCCACGATGAGCAGTTCCGCCGCCACCACCGGATCCGCGAGATCCACCTCGATGAGTTCCTCGATGGTCGTCAGCCTTTTCCGCACGGTGTGCCGGTGGGCCCGCAGTTCATCCGCCGTGCGACTGAGGTTGCCGGAGTTGCGCAGGTAGGACCCGAGGGTCTGCACCAGGTCGGGGTGCGGGCGGAGCTTGTCCCAGGTCTCGCGTGCGCGGCGGGACAGGGCGAGCTGCACCTCCTCCCCGTCGATCCAACCGAGGGCGTGCGCGTCCGGGCCGGCGTACTGCCCCTCCTGCAACCCCAGGACAACCCGGCGGAGCTCGGCGATCATCTCCCCACCCAGGTCCTCCCAGGAGAGGGTGGCGCCGAGGGCGATGCGCATACCCCGGCGCGATCCCTCGAGAAGCTGCATCACCTCGGCGACTGTGCGGTCTCCGCGGAAGAGGACGAGGACTGAGCCATCGTCGAGACGCAGGGAGAACAGGATGCGGCCGCGACGCCGCAGTTCGGAATCCAGGGAGGTGAGCGCGCGTTCGACCAGGCGGGCGTTCTCCGAGGTCAGGAGCACGGGGCGAATGAGGCCCCGCGAGTCACGGACGCTGTGGAACACCTCCGACATGGCGGCATCGGTCTGCGTGATGCCCAACTTGATCGCCAGGGCCAGGGAGTTGAGTTCCTGGTGGGTACGTCGATAAGCATCGGGGCGCTGCACGATGATCTCCGCCAGGCCTGCACAGTGACGGAGAAGTGCACGGGCGTTGACACTGATTCTGTCCACCGACGCGGCGATGAGGGCGTGGGCACGTTCCCCCTCGTCCCCCATGCGGTGGACGATGACGGTGAACTCGCCGACCCGGGTGACGACGCCGAATCCCCGACTGAGCAGTACCTCCTGCACTTCGTCCAGGTCGAGGTCCGGCTGACGCTGCGCGCGGGCCCGGGCCAACCACCGCCCGTCGTTGTCGGCGATCATGAGATGCGCCCCCAGGCAGCGTGCCCCCTCCTCCATGAGCCGTTCGAGGCCGCCCTCCGTCGCCGCCGCGTTGAGCCTGCCCTGCATATCGAGCAGCAGTTCACGGCTGCGGTTGCGCTGGCGGCCGAGTTCCGCGTGCACGGCGCTGAGGATCGAGATGAAGGGGATGCGGCGGGGCACAACGAACAGTGAGATCCCCACCTCGCGGGCCGCGGCCACCATTCCGGGTGGCGCCTCGTCATGGGCAATGCCGATACCGAACCCGATCCCCCGGACACCGTCGGCGGCGACTCGGCGCACGTAGTCAGCAAGGTCCTCCGGGCGGTCACGAAAGGCGATACCGGTGAGGAGGATGACGCACCCCTCACCGACGAACTCCGTCGGATCCTCCAGCTCCACGGGGTGGACGACCGTGAACTCCTCCCCCGAGTCGTGGAGCACCTCGAGGGCGAGGTCGCGTTGCCCCGCTAACCACCGGACCGTGACCGAGCCGATTTCAAATTCCTTCTCTGTTTCGAGCATCTCCGGCATCAAGACTCCATCATGTCGATTATTACGATCAAAGTTCGCCACCATGTCCATGCCTACCATCACACCATAAATCGAATAATGAGGTGCATCACATCCAGACACGTTAGGAGTTCTCATGCAGAACATCGACAGTCGCATCCCGCAGCGGCGATCAATCCAGTCCCCTGCCCCGGGATCCGCCAGCCAGGCCCTCGATGCGCGCCGCAGCGAGAACTGCGCCCGCGCTCTCCAGCCCGGCCTCCCCGCTTACATCGTCGACGGTGACGGCGGCATCCTCGTTGACGCCGACGGCAACTCGTACATCGACTTTGCCGCCGGCATCGGCGTCACCACCGTCGGCGCCTCCAACCCGGCCGTTACCGAAGCCATCGTGGAGGCCGCGCAGCACTTCACCCACACCTGCTTCCTCAACGCCCCGTACGAGGGATTCGTCGCTGTGAGCGAGAAGCTCAATGAGATCACCCCGGGTGACCACGCAAAGAAGACCGCCCTGTTCTCCACCGGTGCAGAGGCCATCGAGAACGCCGTCAAGATCGCCCGCAACCACACCGGCAGGAACCGCATCGTCGTCTTCGACTCCGCCTTCCACGGCCGCACGAACCTCACCATGGCGATGACCTCGAAGAACAAGCCGTACAAGGCAGGTTTCGGCACCCTTGCCTCCGATGTCTACCGCGTCCCCGGTTCCTACCCGCTCCGCGACGGACTGAGCGGCGAGGAGGCCGCCCGCCGCACGATCCGCACGATCGAGCAGCAGGTCGGTACGGAGGACCTGGCGTGCGTCGTCATCGAGCCGATCCAGGGTGAGGGTGGCTTCGTCGTCCCCGCCCCGGGCTTCCTCCCCGCGCTGCAGGAGTGGTGCCGGGCTAACGGCGTCCTCTTCGTCACCGACGAGATCCAGGCTGGCATCGCCCGCACCGGACAGTGGTTCGCCTGCTGCGACGAGAACCTCACCCCGGACCTGGTGACCACTGCGAAGGGGCTGGCAGGCGGTATGCCGTTGTCGGCGGTCACCGGCCGCGCCGAGGTCATGGACAGCCCCGGACCGGGCTCCCTGGGCGGTACCTACGCCGGCAACCCGCTGGCCTGCGCCGCCGCTCTCGCCGCACTCGCCGAGGTCGAGCGCCTCGACCTCACCTCCCGTGCTAAGGAGATCGAGGCGATCATCCGCGAGGAACTCTCCGTCCTCGACGATCACCCGTCCGTCGCCGAGGTCCGCGGCCGCGGCGCCATGATCGGCATCGAGTTCCTCGATGAGGACGGTCAGCCCTGCGCCGACCTCACCTCGCGTATCTCCGCCGCCTGCAAGAAGGCCGGCGTCGTCGTCCTCACCTGCGGCTCCGACGGCAACGTCATCCGACTGCTCCCCCCGCTCGTCATCAACGAGGACGTCCTGCGCGACGGACTGTCCGTGCTTGTCGACGCCATCCGCAACGCCTGATCACCACCTGACAAGGAGACCATCATGACCTCTTCCCACATCTACGACTCCGTCATCATTGGCGCCGGATACGGCGGCCTCGGCCAGGGCGCCCAGCTCACCCGCGACGGCCAGGACAACTTCCTCATCCTCGAGGGCTCCGACCAGCTCGGTGGCGTCTGGCGCGACAACAACTACCCCGGTGCGGCCTGCGACACCCAGGCACTGATCTACTGCTACAGCTACTTCCTCAACCTCGGCGTCTCCCGCATGTTCGCGGGCCGCGACGAGATGCTCGGCTACCTCGTCGCCCTCGCCGACGAGTTCGACCTGCACGAGCACATCAAGCTCAACCAGCGCGTGTCCACCGCCGAGTGGCTCGAGGACGAGAAGCTGTGGAAGTTCACCACCGAGGCCGGTGACGAGTACCTGGGCCGTTCCTTCGTCGGCGGCTGGGGTCAGCTGTCCAAGCCGAAGATCCCCAACTTCCCCGGGATGGACTCCTTCGAGGGCGCGATGTTCCACTCCGCCGAGTGGGACCACACCGTGGACCTGACCGGTAAGCGCGTCGCCGCCATCGGTAACGCCGCCTCTGCTGTGCAGTTCGTGCCCCCGGTCGCCGAAGTCGCCGGCCAGCTGACAGTGTTCCAGCGCTCCGCCAACTACATCCTGCCCCGCAATCAGGTGGTCTTCACCGACGAGGAGCTCCGCGAGTTCCAGGAGAACCCGGACTCCTACCGCGCGATCCGCACTGAGATCCACGAGGTCCGCGAGGCCGGTTTCGAGCGCACCCGCCAGGGCACCGACCTGGCGGAAGAGGGTGTCCAGCAGGCAATGGAGCACCTGCGCAGCCAGGTCGAGGACCCGGAGCTCGTCGAGAAGCTCACCCCTACCTACGCCTTCGGCTGCAAGCGCATTCTGCGCTCGGACAACTTCTACCCCACCTTCAACCGGGACAACGTGACGCTGGAGACCTCCGGCATCCGCACTTTCACCCCGACCGGCATCATCACCGAGGACGGAGTGGAGCACGAGTTCGACGTCGTCATCTTCGGCACCGGTTTCCACAGCCAGGCTTTCCAGGGAGACCTGGAGATCATCGGCCGAGACGGCGTCAACCTCCGTGACCGCTGGGGCAACGCCCCGGAGGCATACCTGGGCATGACCGTGGACGGCTTCCCGAACATGTTCGTCCTCTACGGGCCGAACACCAACCTCAACCACCACTCCGTCGTCGCCATGCTCGAGGCCCAGGACAAGTACATCAGCCAGGCCGTGGACTACCTCAGCCAGGACCGCGACCACGTCCTCGACGTGCAGCCCCAGGTGCTGCGAAAGTTCAACGAGAAGATCCAGGCCGACCTGGAGCAGTCCGCCTTCTCCGCCGACTGCTCCTCCTGGTACAAGAACGAGGACGGCAAGGTCATCAACAACTGGTCCGGCAACGTCGCCGAGTACCACGATCTCACCGCCGATCTTGAGCTGGCGGACTACGGGGTGAAGTAGAGATGAGCCCCCGACGAGCCACCGACACCGCGCGGCCCATCGCCGACGACGCCCTCGGGACGGTGCAGAAGTTCCACCAGGCGGGAGCCGTCTCCTTCCACCACTTCGATATCCCCGAGGTGAGGGAGAAGTACATCGCCTCGTGCGCCGCCAACGCCCTGGCGGAGACGGAGGAGCCGGACTGCACGGATCACGACGTTGCCGACTTCCAGGTACGCGTGTACGAGCCCCGCCCGCAGGGCTCCCGCCCGCGCCCGACCCCGGTCGTTCTGTTCATCCACGGAGGAGGGTGGCTCATGGGGGATCTCGACACCCACCACAGCGGGGCTCGCCGCCTTGCGGTCCAGACGGGTTTCCCGGTTGTCGCCGTCGACTACCGCCTGGCCCCGGAGCACCTCTACCCCGCCGCCGCCGACGACTGCCGGGAGGCACTACGGTGGCTGAGCGACGCAGGCGCGGCCCACGGCATCACGGCGTCGTCGATAAGCGTGCTCGGTGACTCGGCCGGCGGACAGCTCGCTGCGGTGCTGGCCAACGAGTTCCACGACGACCCGGCGGTGGCACCGCTGAGCAGCCAGGTGCTGCTTTACCCCATCGTCGACGTCACGCACGAGCGGATGACCGAGGGCTCCTCCTACCGCCGCGTCACCGAAGGTTTCCCGCTGGTGGCAGGCACGATGCGGTGGTTCGCCGAAACGTACCTTCCCGAGGGGCAGGACCGCACGGTCCCCGACCTGAGTCCGCTGCTGCACGACCTGCCCGAAGGCCTGCCGCCGACCCTGGTCATAACCGTCGACAACGATCCGCTCGCCGACGAGGGTGGCGAGTACGCCGCCGCGCTCGCCCGGGCCGGATGCGACGTCACCTACCACCACCTCCGCGGATATCACCACGGCCTGTTCACCTCAGCCGGTGCGATCGCCCGGGGTGAGAAGGAATTCGCCCGCATCGCGGCATTCATCCGCGACACCGCCCTCTGACCTTCCCGTACCCAACGTCTGGACTCATCATGATTAAACGATCACTCGGAATCGCCATGGCCTTCATCGGCGTCCTCGTCGGCGCCAGCTTCGCCTCCGGCCGTGAGGCGCTGCAGTACTTCGTCGCCTTCGGAAACTGGGGCGTGCTCGGAGCCATCCTCACATCCCTGGCGATGATGGCCTCCGGTGTCACCATCCTCCAGCTCGGCAGCTACCACCGCGCCAAGGAGCACACCAGCGTCTTCGTCGCCATCTCCGGCCCCGTCACGGCGAGGATCCTCGACGTGGCGACCATGATCACGCTCTTCTGCATCGGCTTCGCCATGTTCGCCGGTGCCGGCGCCAACCTCGAGCAGCAGTTCGGCTGGTCGGTGTGGATCGGCGCAATCATCATGCTGGCGCTTGTCCTGGCGACCGGGCTTCTCGACGTCGGCAAGGTCACCTTCGTCATCGGTGCCATCACTCCGTTCATCATCGTGCTCATCGCCATCGCCACCCTGTGGACGATCTTCACCGCACAACCGGACTTCGCCACCCTGCACGAGCAGGCCCAGGAGGTTCCGACCACCCTGCCGAACTGGTGGGTCGCCGCGATCAACAACCTCGGTCTCAACGTCATCGTCGTGGTCTCCATGGCCATCGTCATCGGCGGCAACTTCCTCGACTCCCGCGAGGTGGGTATCGGAGGCATCGTCGGAGGCTTCGTCTTCCTCTTCCTCCTGGCCGTACTCGTCGGTTCCATGTACCTGACCGTCGACGTCGTCTTGGACTCCGAGATGCCGACTCTGGCCATGATCACCGACATCCACCCGTCCCTCGGTGTCTTCATGGCCCTGGCCATCTACGGAATGATCTACAACACCGCGATCGGCATGTTCTACGCACTGGCCAAGCGCCTCACCCGGGGCCGTCCGCAGTACTTCTACCGCGTGTACGTCATCACCGTGCTCATCGGATTCGTCCTCAGCTTCATCGGTTTCAGCAACCTCATCGGCTGGGTCTACCCGATCCTCGGATACATGGGCATCCTCATGATGGTCATCATCGGCTGGGCCTGGCTGAAGAACCGCTCCAACCTGGAGACCGAGACCGAATTGCGCCGTCGCGCCCGCGAGCTGCTGGTCAAGCGCTACGAGAACAGCGAATCCCTCACCCGTGAGGAACGCCAGGAACTGCGCTCCATCGCCTACAACTCGAACATCCTGGAGACCGAGTTCATCCGCGAGATCATGACCGAGGTCGACTCCGAGGAGGACCCCACCGACAAGATCGCTGTCGGCACCCCGCACACCGAGCCCGCCCCACCCAACCAGCCCTCCAGCCCCTCGCAGCAGAAGTAAAGGAGACCAACATGAACGCCTCTCTCACGATCCGCGGAGCCGTCTTGGAACGCGCTGCCGACCCCCGCCCGTACGCGGAGTCCCGCCCCATCTCCATCAGCGAGGTTGAGCTGGCCCCGCCGGGACCGGGTGAAGTGCTGGTGAAGATCAACGCCGCCGGCCTGTGCCACTCGGACCTGTCCGTGGTCAACAACAACCGCCCCCGTCCCCTGCCGATGCTGCTGGGCCACGAGTCTGCGGGCGTCGTCGTGGAACTCGGCCCCGAGGTCGAGAACCTCAAGGTCGGCCAGCACGTCGTCATGACCTTCCTGCCCCGCTGCGGCGAGTGCGACGGCTGCGCCACCAACGGCATGATCCCTTGCGAGGTCGGCTCCGCCACCAACAACGAGGGCACGCTGCTGGCCGGCACCCGCCGACTCACCCGCGACGGGGAGACCATCCAGCACCACCTGGGTGTGTCCGGTTTCGCCGACCACGCGGTCGTCTCCGCGAAGTCCCTCGTCCCCATCGGGGAGGACGTCCCCGCCGACATCGCCGCCATCTTCGGCTGCGCGATCCTCACCGGTGGCGGCGCCGTCCTCAACGAGATCCAGCCCTCCCCGGACGACACCATCGCGGTCGTCGGCCTGGGCGGCGTAGGCATGGCCGCTGTCATCACCGCCGCCGCCCTCGGGGTCAAGGAGATCGTCGGCATCGACATGCAGGAAACCAAATGCGAGAAGGCCCGTGAACTCGGTGCCACCAGCACGATGACCCCGGAGGAGGCCGCCGGGAGCGGTGCCCGCTTCTCCGCCGTCGTCGAGGCGGCCGGCCACCCGAAGGCACTCGAGACCGCCTTCGCCATCACGAAGCCGGGCGGCATGACCGTCACCGTCGGCCTGCCCGCCCCGGGTTCCACCGTGGGTCTCGACCCCCTGAAGATCACCGCCGAGGCCCGCCGCGTCCACGGCAGCTACCTGGGTTCCGCCGTCCCCAGCGTCGACATTCCGCGCTACGAGGCGCTGTGGCGAGAGGGCAAGCTCAACGCCGAAGGCCTCGTCTCCTCGCACATCCGACTCGAGGACATCAACGAGGCCATGGACAACCTCGCCGACGGCGTCGCACTCCGCCAGATCATCCTCTTCGACTGACCGCACACCACCCAAGGAGCTGTAAATGACCGAGAACACCCACGCCCTCCTCGCCAAGGTCCCGACCGGCCTGCTCATCGGAGGCGAATGGCGCGATGCTGCGGACGGGGCGACGTTCGATGTCGAGAACCCCGCCACCGGTGAAGTGCTGCTGACCCTGGCGTCGGCCGGCTCCGACGACGCCTGCGCCGCCCTGGACGCGGCCTGCGAGACTCAGGATGAGTGGGCCCGCACCGCCCCCCGCGAGCGCGCAGAGCTGCTCCGTCGTGGCTTCGAATTGGTCCGGGAGCGTGCGGAGGAGTTCGCCACCCTCATGACCCTGGAAATGGGCAAGCCGTTGGCGGAATCCCGCGGTGAGGTCACCTACGGGGCGGAGTACCTGCGGTGGTTCTCGGAGGAAACGGTGCGGGACTACGGCCGCACCTTCCCTGCCCCGGAGGGCACCCTGCAGATGCTCACACGCCGCAAGCCGGTCGGTCCGTGTCTCCTCATCACCCCGTGGAACTTTCCTCTGGCCATGGCCACCCGCAAGATCGCCCCGGCCATCGCCGCAGGCTGCACCATGGTGCTCAAGCCGGCAAAGCTCACTCCGTTGACCTCGCACTACTTCGCCCAGACCATGCTCGACGCCGGCCTGCCCGCGGGGGTCCTCAACGTGGTCTCCGGCTCCTCTGCCTCCGCGATCTCCTCGCCTCTCATGGCGGATTCCCGTCTGCGGAAGATCTCATTCACCGGTTCCACCCCAGTCGGCCGGAACCTCCTCAAGGCGGCCGCCGACAACGTCCTGCGCACCTCGATGGAGCTGGGCGGCAACGCCCCCTTCCTCGTCTTCGAGGACGCGGACCTCGACGCCGCCGTCGAGGGTGCCATGGGTGCCAAGATGCGCAACATCGGCGAAGCCTGCACGGCCGCGAACCGCTTCCTCGTCCACGAGTCGATCGCCGAGGAGTTCGCCTCCCGCTTCGCCCGCCGGATCAGTGAGCTGACCCTGGGCAACGGGCTGGAGCAGGGCGTGACCTGCGGTCCCCTCATCGACGAGAATGCCCGCCAGTCGATCACCGAGCTTGTCGACGACGCCGTCGAGAAGGGCGCCCGAGTTCTCACCGGTGGTGAGCGTGGCGACGGGCCGGGGTACTTCTACTCCCCCACCGTGCTCGTCGACGTCCCGGCCTCCGCCCGCGTCGCCCGCGAGGAGATCTTCGGCCCCGTCGCCCCGATCATCACCTTCCGCGACGAGAAGGAGGCACTGGAGATCGCCAACGACACCGAGTACGGCCTGGCGTCCTACGTCTACACCGAGTCGGTCGACCGCCTCTGGCGGATTTCCGACGGTCTCGAGTTCGGCCTCATGGGCGCGAACGTCGGCGTCATCTCGAACGCCGCCGCCCCGTTCGGCGGCGTCAAGCAGTCCGGCATGGGCCGGGAGGGCGGCGCCGAGGGCCTCGACGAGTACACCAGCCTCCAGTACATCGGCGTGCGGAACCCCTACGCCTCGGCGTAACCGGTGACGACCGTTCTACGCGGCACCGTAGGCGGCGAGTCCCCTCCACACGGCCCACAGTCCGAGATCGAACGGGCGGAACCGGCGCGCCTCAGACAGCGCCTGCAGCCGGTTCCGGACCGTGTTCGGATGGACGCCCACGTCCCTGGCTGCCTGACCCGGCGACAGGTCGTGCCGGACCAGTGCCAACGCGATGTCCACCCCGCCCTTGAGTGCGGTCAGCTCAGCGTCCAGATCCTCCACGCAGGCCCGCAGTTCGGTCTGCGGGAGGGTCGCCGCGGCTCTCTCCACCGGTCCACAGTCATCAAAGAAGGCCACCCCCGCGGGATCGGCATCGTCGCCCGTGGTCCCGGTGGGTTCTCCGGCGTTGAGGGCAGCCACCAGTGTCTGGCGCCAGACGACGAGGCCACCGGTTGCGGCCGCCTGGACGCCGCGGACAGCCCGACCGGTGGCGGCAGCGTTGCCGCGAGACGCCCGATCTGGTCGGAGTCCGTCGTGAGCACCGCCAGTCGGCCCTGCAGATTGCCGATGACCAGCGGTGCCCCGATCTCCCCCGCGACGGCGGTCGGCTCCCGGTGCAGTTCGGCGCGGAACCCGTCGCCGGGGAGTCCGGCCACGATGAGGCGGATCTGGGCCAGCTGCGAGAATCCCCGGCCCAGCATCCCCTGGATAACCTTCGCCTTGTCCGCCTCATCGCTCCGGAATCCCTCGAGGAGCTCCGAGGCGTTGATCAGCTGCGCCTTGGCGATGTTGTTGCGTTGCTCCTTAACCACCAGCAGCAGGTCGGTGAGCGCCGCCGCCGACGGGTCCCCGGGATCGGGGGCGTTACCGCTGCGCAGACCCCGGACCAGCCAGGTGGATTCCCCCACCACGTGCTGGGCGGTGGAGGCCGCCACCGAGCGGGCGTGGACCGACCAACGGCCGAGCCGGAACGTGACCTCGCTGTCCCGGACTCCCCGCAACTGCCGCGCGATGGAGCGCGCGGGGAGCTCACCCGCACTGGCGAGCACCTGCCCCTCCCGGGCGAGGTACAGGACGGCCTCACCCGACAGACGGGAGAAACGCTCGAGGAGGCCCTCCTCCGGGCGTGGCGCCAGCAGAGCCGGGCTGAGCTTCTCGGTCACGGTCAGTCGATCCACCGCCTCGTCGATAAGTACGGCCACGACACCATCAAGACCGCCCTCCGGGAGACCCAGGACTACGTGGAGGACATCGTCACCGCCCGCGTCAAGGCGCTGCCGGACGGCGAGTGGACCACCATCGATTACATCGACCTGGACCCCGCTAAGGAGGAGGGACTCGTCCCTATCCAGGTGACCATGCGCATTGTCGACGGCCGCCTGTCCTACTCCCTCGACGGTTCCGCTCCGGCGGTCGCGAGCTTCCTCAACGCCGGTTACGGCTCTGCATTCTCCGGGGTGGTGGCTGGCACCAAGACCTTCTTTCCGGACGTACCGCTCAACTCCGGCCTGTACCGGGCGATGGACGTCGACCTGGGACCGGAAGGGACGGTGGTCAACGCCGGGCTGCCCCATGCCGTAACGGGATTCTGCTCCGGCCCCTACGAAAAGATCATGAACGCCGTTTTCGAACTCTGGTCGAAACTCATGGAGGACCGGGCAATCGCCTGCTCCTTCAACCTCGAGTATCTCCTCGTGGGTGGCTGGGACACCCGCGAAGCCCAGGGCAAAGAGGACAAGGGCGACTTCTTCATGTGGTACGACTGGATGGCCGGTGGCTGGGGTGGCCGCACCGACCGGGACGGCTCCTCCGCGACCGCCCCCGTCTTCGGGCCCGGGCTCGCCGTCCAGCCTGTGGAGGGTCAGGAGCGCCTGTCCCCCGTCATCACCAGTCATCACACGTTGATCACCGATTCAGCGGGCCCGGGCAAATACCGCGGCGGGCTGGGTGTGTCCAAGGGAGGTGTCCTCACCGACTGCGCCGACACCGTCATGAGCTACTGCTGTGACCGTTCCCGCTCCGTCACCTGGGGCATCGAAGGAGGTCTGCCCTCCATTCCCCAGGGTGTGTGGCTGAACCGCAACAGTGAGGATGAGCAGTACCTCGGGGCCCTGTTCTCCAACGTGGAAGTCGGCCCGGGCGACGCCTTCGAACGCCCCAGCGCCGGCGGAGGCGGCTACGGTGATCCGCTCGAGCGTGATCCCGCTGAGGTCCTCGAGGACGTCATCGACGGTTACGTCTCCGTCAGCCGGGCAGCCAAGGATTACGGTGTCGTCATCCGGGCGATCGACCCCGAGATCGACGAGTACGAGCTCGACGACGCAGCCACGGTCGAGCTCCGGGAGGAACAGCGTCTTTCCCGCGTCGGCAAGCTCTCGGAGGACCCGGAGGCCGTCGCCCAGCGCTACCGTAACGGCGAACTCGATCAGCTCGACCTCATCCGCCACTACGGCGTGATCCTTGACTGGTCCACCGACGAGCTCCTGCCCACCACCACACAGCAGTTCCGCGCGCAGCTGGACAAGCGCACTCTGGCCGCCTGGGCCTGAGCAGGCCTGAAGGCCCGCAGTTTGGCCACTTATGGGGTGTTCAAACACCCCGGAAATGGCCAAACCGCGGGCCTGTCGGCGTAGGAGCTACACCTCGGTGGTCTCCGGGGTCTCCTGCGGGGCGAACTGCTTGCGGAGCATGAACAGGTTGCGCACCGTGTCCTCCTTGATGCCCTCCTTCATGCCGTTGAACATGTCGCCGCCTTCCTTCTGGTACTCGACCAGCGGGTCGCGCTGGGCCATGGCGCGGAGGCCGATGCCCTCCTTGAGGTAGTCCATCTCGTAGAGGTGCTCACGCCACTTGGTGTCGATGACCGGCAGGATGACCATGCGCTCGATGTTGCGCATCTGGGCCTCGCCGCCGATGGCGGAGACGTTGGCCTCGAGCTCGTCGTACTGGGCGTTGGCGTCGGCGACGAGGGCCTCGCGCAGCTGCTCGGCGGAGACCTCGCCACCGTTCTGGTCGAGGAGGGACTGCCAGGTGAAGGTTGGGCCGTAGAGCGACTCGAGGGCGTTCCACAGCTGGTCCAGGTCCCAGTCCTCGACGTAGCCGACGGCGGTGGCGCCGTCGACGTAGGCGGAGATGGTCTCGTCGATCATTTTGCGGATGTACTGCTGGATGTCCTTGGACTCGAGGATCTCGCGGCGCTCGGCGTAGATGACCTTGCGCTGCTCGTTGAGCACCTCGTCGTACTTGAGGACGTTCTTGCGCATCTCGAAGTTCTGGTTCTCCACCTGCGCCTGGGCACCCTTGATGGAGTTGGTGACCATCTTCGCCTCGATCGGGACGTCGTCCGGGACGTTGAGGCGGTTCATCATGTTCTCCATGGTCTGGCCGACGAAGCGGACCATGAGGTCGTCGCGCATGGAGAGGTAGAAGCGGGTGGTGCCCGGGTCACCCTGACGGGCGGAACGGCCACGCAGCTGGTTGTCGATGCGGCGGGACTCGTGGCGCTCGGTGCCCAGGACGTAGAGGCCGCCGGCCTCGCGGACCTTGTCGCCCAGTTCGGCGGCTCGGGCGCGGGCGCGCGGGAGCTCCTCGTCCCAGGCGGCCTGGTAGGCCTCCTCGTCCTCGAAGGGGTCGAGGCCGCGTTCGCGCAGCTTGATGTCGAGGATGACCTCGGGGTTGCCGCCGAGGACGATGTCGGTGCCGCGGCCGGCCATGTTGGTGGAGACGGTGACAGCGCCGGGCAGGCCGGCCTGGGCGACGATCTGGCCCTCCTGCTCGTGGTACTTCGCGTTGAGGACCTTATGGGCGATGCCGCGGCGCTGGAGCAGTTCGGAGAGGTACTCGGAGCGCTCGACGGAGGTGGTGCCCACGAGGACGGGCTGGCCGTTGGCGACACGCTCGGCGATGTCGTCGGCGACGGCGGCGAACTTGGCCTCCTGCGTCTTGTAGACGCGGTCGGTGAGGTCCTCGCGGATGTTGGGGCGGTTCGTCGGGATCGGGACGACGTCGAGCTTGTAGATCTGGTGGAGCTCGGCGGCCTCGGTCTCGGCGGTACCGGTCATGCCGGCCAGCTTGTCGTAGAGGCGGAAGTAGTTCTGCAGGGTGACGGTCGCCAGGGTCTGGTTCTCGTTCTTGATCTCGACCTGCTCCTTGGCCTCGATGGCCTGGTGCATGCCCTCGTTGTAGCGGCGGCCACCGAGGACGCGGCCGGTGAAGGCGTCGACGATCATGACCTCACCGTTGCGGACGATGTAGTCCTTGTCTCGGGTGAACAGCTCCTTCGCCTTGAGGGCGTTGTTGAGGTAGCTGACCAGGGTGGAGTGTTCCGGGGCGTAGAGGTTGTCGATGCCCAGCTGGTCCTCGACGTAGCCGACGCCGTCCTCGAGCACGCCGACGGTGCGCTTGCGGTGGTCCACCTCGTAGTGGATGCCCTCCTTCATGCGCGGGGCGAGCTGGGCGAAGACATTGTAGAACTGCGAGGAGCCGTCGACGGGGCCGGAGATGATGAGCGGGGTACGGGCCTCGTCGATGAGGATTGAGTCGACCTCATCGACGATGGCGTAGTGGTGGCCACGCTGGACGAGGTCGGCCAGGGACCGGGCCATGTTGTCGCGCAGGTAGTCGAAGCCGAGCTCGTTGTTGGTGCCGTAGGTGATGTCGGCGGCGTAGGCCTTGCGGCGCTGGTCGGGCTGCATCTCGGAGAGGATGACGCCGACCTCGAGGCCGAGGTAGCGGTGGACACGACCCATCATCTCGGCGTCACGCTTGGCCAGGTAGTCGTTGACCGTGACGATGTGCACGCCCTTGCCCTCGAGGGCGTTGAGGTAGGCGGGCAGCACGGAGGTCAGGGTCTTGCCCTCACCGGTCTTCATCTCGGCGACGTTGCCGAAGTGGAGGGCGGCACCGCCCATGACCTGGACGTGGTAGGGCTTCTGGCCGAGGACGCGCCAGGCGGCTTCGCGGGCGGTGGCGAAGGCCTCGAGGAAGATGTCGTCGAGGGTCTCACCGTCCGCCAGGCGGGTCCGGAACTCGTCCGTCTTCCCCTTCAGTTCTTCATCGCTGAGTGCGGAGAACTCGTCGTCGAGAGCGAGCACCTGCTCAGCCATCTTGTTGAGACGCTTGACGGTGCGCCCTTCACCGGCGCGAAGCAGCTTGGACAGTCCGAACACGTGCAGTCGTCCTTCAGGGTGAGATGGAAACTAGTTTCTTCCGGGTCATTGTACGCAACAACGCCGACGCCGCCGCCCCCGGGCTGGGGACGACGGCGTGGCAGGGGTCAGGCGGTGAGAACTACTTCTCTTCCTCCGCCAGGGAGATCAGACCGTAGTCGAAGGCGTGGCGGCGGTACACCACGGACGGACGGTTGTTCTCCTCGTTGATGAAGAGGTAGAAGTCGTGGCCGACGAGCTCCATCTCCGACAGGGCGTTGTCCACGCTCATCGGGGTGGCGGTGTGCTCCTTGGTGCGGACGACCTGGCCCGGGACGACGTCCTTGACGGAATCGGCGTACGGGTCGACGTCGTACTGGTTCTCCTCGCGGGCCTTCTGTGCCTCAGCGACCATCTCGGCGGCGGCGACGCCGGTCGAGGTGGGGGCGCGGTGGCCGGAGCGCGAGATGGAACGACGTGCCTTGACCTTGCGCAGGGAACGCTCCATCTTGGCCAGAGCAGTCTCCAGCGCGGCGTAGAAGCTGTCCTCCTTGGCCTCGGCGCGTGCCAGGTGGCCCTTGCCGGTGGCGGTGATCTGGATACGGTCGGACTCCGACTCACGACGCGGGTTCGGCTCGTGCTGGAGTTCCACGTGGAAGAAGGTCAGGGTCGGGTCGAGCCGCTCGATCTTGGCGAGCTTGGTGTTGACGCGCTCGGCAAAGTGCTCCGGCACCTCAACGTTGCGGCCCGTGATGGTGATACTCTAAGATCGGAAGAGCGGTTCAGCAGGAATGCCGAGACCGATATCGTATGCCGTCTTCTGCTTGAAAAAAAAAACTATTAAGAAAACAAAAGCAAAAGCATCTCTGTAGCCGGTTAAACCTGGTAAGA